>JAESFL010000110.1_pt1 | contig 84375 bp, 79 predicted proteins | sample 9269401 | NCBI WGS metagenome assembly JAESFL01 (sample SAMN14506025, study PRJNA617098) | algae metagenome | isolation source: Gloeocapsa sp. UFS-A4-WI-NPMV-4B04 and co-occurring heterotrophs from desert... | place: USA: Utah | collected 2006-10-01 | reverse complement strand
CAATCGCAGCGTTTCAGGATTCAACTCCCGCATGAACTGCATGGTTATAGGTACATAATCGCTACAATTCTATTTTGACAAATTTTAACTCTTAAGTGAGTAATTTATTCTGCACATCTACTTAACACAAGTTTGTCACCTTTCCAGAAGCCCACTCTACCCACTCAGGCTCTGTATGCTCTTGTGGAGCATCTATCCCCTTTTCAGCCTTAAAAAGGTCTTGCGTAAACTTGTCGTAGCCCAGTTCCACAGGAAAGCCAAAATGATCGTCTAGCTGAATGCCATCTATTTCATACCTTGCTGCTACATCAGCAATTAAATCCACCATGAATTTCTGTACTTCAGGATGGCAAGGATTAAGCCAAACATGATCATCAGGTTTATTCTTGTCATGGCTTTTAAGCCGGATTTTGTCTGGGTTAGGTTTACTATCTAGTGTCAAAAGTTCTGGATGTCTTTGCTCTAGCTGTGAGCCAGGTAAAGTCATCAACCCGTACTCAAACCAGGGTATTACTCGAAAGCCATGAGGTTTTGCTTCCTCTATGATCTCAGCTAGCATATCCCTGTTTTCAAAGGCAGAATCTGGCATTACGGGTGAACCAATAAACTCTTTAGCTATATCACTTGGATAAAGAGTGAACCCCCGTTGCCAGACAACAGGATAAATAGTATTGAAACCTAACTTCTTCAGCTCTTCTAAACCTGATTTAATCGTGTCGCGGGAATTTAGGACATTACTATCAACGCTGGTGAGCCAGACACCACGTAATTCTTCAGCTTGAACATCAACATGAGCTTGAAAGAAGTAGCCAATCTCACCAACAGGGTCAAGGGGCTGTTTTAGCTTTACAAAATAATGCACTCCTACTCGAAAAGCATATTTCACATTAAAAGACTGCCCTGCATTTACGCTAAATACCTTTTGTGGAGGCGGATTAGTTGATTGAGCATTGATTTTCTTGAAAAAAGTATTTTGAGTTACTGTTAGCAATGGCATGAAGATAGCTCCCTATATATGCAGAAATTAAAAGCAATTAACCAATAGTTACTGTTCGCGTCGATCCATTCCAAGTGATCGCAAGATTTAACATAGTAGCTAGGTCACGAGCTGCAACAAATCCATACTTATTTACTAAACTGACGATTTGAGATTCTGTGCTACCTGCTGGAATATTAACAATTTGGTTACTATGGTCAATTAACAGATACGGTATAGAACTAGGCGAATTACCAGGACTTTGTAGCTCGACAACATTCTTATTAGCATGAAAAATCGTCCAATCCAACTCTTCACTAACTGGACGCAGTTTGATAAAACTCTTTTCATTAAAAATCTGCGCTTCTCGGAATGTTTTGCCCTGGATAACAGCAGTGATGCTAGCAGGTGTTTCCCGCATATCTGAAATACCTGTAATTTTGCTCTTTACCATTGAGCGAAACTTGTCACCAACTTGTTTTTTATTTAAAGTTCGATCAAAAGGTAGTACCATTGGGTCCCACTTTCCCCCTTGAGGCTTGCCATGAGTTGCTTCAACCTCTCCATGTCCTAAAACAGTTTGTGGAGTAACCGGAATGTCATAGAAGTCACATAACTCTGCTGCTACCTGTGCCATTGTTTCCCATTGTATTTGTGTCATTGGGGAAGCACCAGCGTCGAATGGACTCTCTTTTGCTCCTTGCATACAGCAAACTGAGACACCGATAGAGCCAGTATTAAAGATGCGTAGTTACCGTCTCCTGTTGAAACGTTTTCTTTGATAGAGTGTGTACCTCTGACTAGCTTGCCATCGTCTTCAATGAGAATGTGATAGTGACCAGTATCTAGGCTAGAAGCCTTGTGACCTCCTGCTGTCCAGTGCAGAATAATATACTTCATTGAGCAATTAGGCATCCAAGCTGTGGGAACTATAGCCATTGTTTTCTCCTTATGACATCAATTAAGTTAAATTTGAAATGGAAGTATAGACAGTTCCATTACGCCCAGAAGTTGCTCTTAGAACCTCTTTCCGGTTTCTTGGTTCAGCACTTAAATGAATCCAATTAGGATTGTCAAGAGTGCCAAATTCAAGAATGATTTGATCAAATTCGCGATTATTTTTTACCCATACTGCTAACTCTTTTGTTCCTACATTTACAGGAACAATATCCGCAGCAAATCCTTTTCTATGAGCGCTAGTTGGACTACCACCAACAGCTATATTTAGTGCTGCTGAACGAAAACCAGAAGTTATTTTCAGTGGACCCAGTGCATCACGAGCAGGCTGTAGTATCTGTTTGCAAAGGGTACGCAGATTTTTAATTTCTCCTGGTATGGGTGTATTATCAATTTCTAAACGATCTGCTGTAGAAGAGACAACAAATTCCTTAAGTTGGAAATTTGTAGTCAAACTCATATTTAGATCGACTACGGATGATGATTGCAGAGAAAGCCAAATATCATTAGTATCAACTAACTGATTACTAGCACTAAAACCCTTAGCAACAATCCGACGAGTACCACCAGAATTAAACTTATAACTAATAGACCAATTACCATTGTTGGCATTAGTTTGACCTAGTAACCATCTATCATCTGCAAATAACTCTACCTTTGTTATAGAATCATGAGCTGTCCCTGTAAAGGGGATTTCATCCCCTACAGCCATCTCTTGATTATTGTTAGGACTGGTAATAGTAATAGACATCTGTTACATCTCCTCAGATTTATAATTTCGTAAGTTTGCTACTAATATAAAAATGGCTATAAGAACGGCGATCGCTGCTCACATTGCCTAACTAAAGGTATAAAGAATTAGGCGTTTAACTTATTGCCACCCAGCAAATTCTTGGAACCAACCAGCACGATCTAAAACATCTTTAGAATAATCTGCGCCAGTAGTTACAGAGTCAACATTACTGCCTTGGTTAATAGCTCTTAGAACACCGCCTAAGCCTGCGTTGTAGCTAGCTAGAGTAGCTCGTAAAAGATTTCTACCTGTCAAACCAGTTTGTCGACGAAGCAGCTCTCTGTTATCAGCTAAAAGTTCGCAACCAAATTGAATATTTTCTCTAGGATTTTGCCAGAGTCCTGTTTTAGCAAATTGATGAAAACGATCATCAATTTGCATCAGTCCCCTACCGTGTCCGCGATCACCTACACCTGCTGCTCCACGAGGACGCAAAATTATCCCCCAGAAAGATTCTCGTGAACCCACCCCACCAATAACTGATGGCTGCAAACCAAAATCTTCTGCTGCTTCTTGAATTAGAGGTTCATAACTATGACTTTGAATTTCATTCAACTGTCCTATTAACTCAGATCGGGTGTATGTTGTATCGAAAGTTAGACCTGAAGGTGCTGTAAGTTCATGAAAATAGATTAGAGCAGTTTGTTTGCCAATAACACCTCTTAAAGCTCCAACATTACCCCCTGGTAAGTGCTTGTCTTTAAACCGAATAACTCCTGCATTTGATAAGTCAAGTCCTTTACTCTGACCAAGTTCAATAAATTTAAACAAAGTTGTAGGATCTAGTACACCTGGAGCGCTTAAATTCATTAATTCCTTAAGTTTGTTGAATTTCTTAACTGATAAACTTGTCAAAATACTGAGAGCATTTTTCTGTTCCTCAGTTAGACCATCACCAATATCTTTGACAACTATTTCTGCCACAATCTTTACCTCAAATTATTATTTTTTTTGTTTTTGCTAATGCCCTTTACTCTCTTGCTTCTACAGCTAGCAGAGATAGTTTTCTCACCTGACGTTAAACTCTTGATTTAAAAGTTTGTCAGTCTATCAAACCTTTTACTTATTAGTTCAAAGCCTGTTTAACTGCTTGGCGGATGTTGTCTAAACGAACAGTTGTACCTCCTGATACACCGGGACAAGCTGTACTGAATCGATCTCGATGTCCAATAATACGAGGTAAATTTTTTGTGCCAAAACTAGCGGTTGGTGTAGATACAAGTTCGGTAGGATCTTTAATTCCCATACGCTGACAAAGCTTTGTACATAAAGCTACAGCCGATTTAAATTGCTCGTCTGTAATCGTTCTAGTTGTATAATCTCCATCAAAGGCGATGCCAAATCCGTCGTTAATAACGTCGTGAGCGCCTCTCTTCCCTTCAGGACGACCCTCATAAATCCTGCCACTAGCCATAATTACGAAGTGATAGCCAATGTCGCTGAAACCTTGAGCAGTGTTCGTCATTTGATCTCTGCGAACATTACGCATTCTTTGAATTTCCTCTGTCTGTGTCTTAGCCAGATCAGATGGAATAAAGAAATGGTGAAGAGTAATGCGCTTTGGGTTTGGTAAGTCAGCAAGAGATTTGGCAGGAGGCTTATTGTCAAACCAAACACTACGAGCCACAACTTCCAGATCTGATGACTCCACATCTAGCTGAATTTGAACCCGATCTTGTTCAGACGACTCCAATTCAAATAGTCGCTTACCACCGGAATGAAGCAATACAATGGCTTGCCATTTACCACCATTAACTAGAGGACGTGCTACAACATAATCGTCAACTTTAAGAAGAAGCTGATCTCCGTTGTCGAAACCATCAGCCTCACCACTCAAAGTAAATTTTTCCTCTGTTTTGATATTAGTAGGAATGCTTGTAAAGCGGAGGCGTGGAGGGGCAAGAATAACCTTAATCATTCTAGTTTCACTCTCATCGCCGATTGAAATTTTTAACCTGCGATCGCCAGGTTGCAGAAATTGAAATTCAATTTGCCAAGAGCCGTTATCATTAACTACATTTCCTAATGTCTTAAACTCGTTATCTACTGTTAGAGTTATGGTTTTTTTCTTCAAGTCAGGGGAAGCAGTTCCGGCAATAGTAAATGTTTGTTTAACCTGAATTTCCTGGGGAATAGTAGTAACTGCTATCATAGTTATAAATTTTGGATTTGTACTTGAATCATTTGAAATAGCTGAATTAAGATGCTTAGGCTATACTGATTATCAAAATAGATAGCATCTGCTGAGATATAGTCATAAAATATTCCAACACTAACAGAAAGCTTTTCTAAAAATTAAATATCAATTTTGTTGATTAACTTCATTAAAAACCTCCCTATAGTTAGGAATTTTACTAGCATCAAAGCCGATATATATGTTATTTAAAGTTGCCAATTCATCGTCAACAGAACGAATAACGTCTTTGATATTCTTTACAGGTAGTAGTTGAGTAGAATTACTTGTATTTGCTGGCTTTAAACCTGTAAATTCCTGCGTAGCGATGTATGAATTTAATCGATTGTCTAAAGCAATATAAGCTAGATACGTTCTCGTGTTATTGCTAATATTTTCCTCCTGCTTAAATAGCGCTGGAAAAACTCCTACAACAACCGTAATACTAAATGAGACAATGAAAACATTAATTACATACTTATTAGAGCCGTCCCAGCCTCTTCTACTTAAAAACAATAACGAAACTGCTGCAACTATTGATGAAACTGCTGCAATGCTAAGTGACTGATAATTCCAAATATAAAAAGCTCTGGCTACGCTAATATGGCTTCTGGCTCTATTTTGTATCTCTTTTAACTGCTCAAATAATCTAGCTTTCTCTGCAAGAGTTGCATTAGGTAGCTTATTAATATAAGCTTGTAAATTTTTGTCCTTCGAGGAAAGTTGCTCAGGTATTTGTTGACTCATGGGATTATATTTTAAACCTTGAGTCCATTTATCAGATTGTTCTCCTGCAAACCAATTCAAAAAAAATGCACCTGATAAAGTTATTGCTAACAATCCAAATGTTAATATACCGTGGTTCAGTAAAAACTTACCTGAATTTGAGCTTATAGCTTTGTCTCGGTTATTTATGTTTCTATCAGGTTCTGAATCAGTAACTTGTAAATTATTAGAGTTAGGTGTTTGTAGCGGAATTCTATTTGCACCACCGTTTTCATCAGGATTAATTTTCTCCATATCTTTTAAGGTTCTTTCATTTTCATTTGGATTAGCCATGACAAAAACTCCTAGTGTTAAATTCTTATTTTTTTTACAAAAACACAATCTAAATTACGTACAATATCCAGGATGAGGGTCAACATTATATCTAGTTAATCGATTCCAATTAGCTCCAATTGAAATTTACCTTTAACTCAAAAAGGTAAATTTCAATCTAAAACAGATATTTGCTGTCTGTTAAATTGCTTCTACAAAACTAGAATTAGACATTTCGGAAAACTTAATATTTAGTAATAATGATTTTTCATGAGTATTTTTACCTTGCTATAAACTTGAATATAAAAATATATTACAACTTGCATAAAGTTATTCGCAGCTACTGATTGAGGAACTGTGATCGCTTTATCTAAAAAATTTTATTTTAAAAAATAATTTACATTGTTTTTTAAAAAATAGGGTGAAATAATGTGTATTTTTTAAAAAAAGTAGTTACAAATTGATATTAAATGAAACATTAAATCTTCCGCCAAAAGTATTATCTAATACATCATTCTTGTAGATTTATCTAAAAGCTGCAATAATTACTTCGTTGCAGCAATTTAAATTTGTATTAAAAGAAACAACTAATCTAAAAGCTAAATATTAACTAGCTGAAAACTGAATGGCATAGTGAGCAAGAACTTATTTATATAAAGCAGTAACTTAAAATACATTTTTCTAGGTGTAACAGGTTTACCTGAAAACTTCTAATCTGCACAACTTCACCACATTCAACCCCAGGTTAGAACCAGATATTTGCTAGTATCTGTAATTTGACATTGGAGAACTTAAGAGTAATCATGCAGATTCAAACCCCTGATTGGGTTAAGCACGCTGTTTTCTATCAAATATTTCCAGATCGCTTTGCAAGAAGCCAGCAACCACGCAAGCGACTTTTAAAGAATGCCTCGTGGGAAGCCTGGGAAGAGATGCCAACACTGCAAGGCTACAAAGGTGGCGATTTGTGGGGGATACTAGAACAACTGGATTACTTGGAGACTTTGGGGATTAATGCGATTTACTTCACCCCCATCTTTCAATCAGCCAGTAATCATCGTTATCACACCCACGATTATTACCAAGTCGATCCGATGTTGGGTGGAAATAGTGCTTTTAGAGAACTACTTGAAACTTGCCACGATCGCAATATCAAAGTTGTTCTAGATGGAGTCTTTAACCACGCCAGTCGCGGCTTTTTCTTCTTCCACGACATTCTTGAAAATGGTCCTCATTCTCCTTGGGTAGATTGGTTCAAAATTGAAGGTTGGCCTCTATCTCCCTACAATGGTGAATTTCCGGCTAATTATGAAGGTTGGGGTGGAAATCGAGCATTACCAGTATTCAACCATGATAATCCCGAAGTGCGGGAATACATTATGGAAATTGCGGAATATTGGATTAAATTCGGGATCGACGGCTGGCGCTTAGATGTACCATTCGAGATTAAAACCCCTGGTTTTTGGCAAGAGTTCCGCGATCGCATTAAAGCTATTAACCCCGAAGCTTACATTGTCGGCGAAGTTTGGGAAGACTCTAGAGAGTGGCTAGACGGCACTCAATTTGACGGCGTGATGAACTATCTATTTACCGCACCTACCATCGCTTTTACAGCAGGCGATCGCGTGGATATGGAACAAGTACAAGATCGCTCTTACCAACCTTATCCGCCTCTTTTTGCTAAAGAGTACGCTCAAAAAATCGAGGAATTGTTGCAACTTTACCCTTGGGAAATTCAGCTTACCCAGCTAAATTTGCTAGCAAGTCACGATACAGCTAGATTAATTTCAATTGCAGGAGGCGATCGCGCTAGCGGTGAATTAGGAACACTGCTACTATTTACCTTTCCCGGCGCGCCTAGCATCTACTACGGTGATGAAGTTGGTTTACCGGGACGTTTAGATCCAGACTCTCGACGCGGCTTTCCCTTAGAAGCTCATTGGGAATCCGATGTTCTAGACTATCACCGCAAACTAATTGCTTTGCGTCATACTCACCCTGCATTGCGTACAGGTGATTACCAAGTCTTATATGCTCAAGCCGCAGTTTACGTCTTCGCTCGTACTCTAGGAACCGAGGAACTAATTATTGCTGTCAATGCTGGAACTGCACCTGCGAAGGTAAGCATAGAAGCAGCTAGTCTAAAATCTCAATCTAGCCATTTATTGTATGGTATTGCCGAAGCAAAATGGACGGGTGAAAAAGAATCGAGTCAGCTTGAACTAACTTTGCCTGCTCGTGCTGGATGTATTTTAGGTGCAGTTGCTTAACTAACTAAAAAAGCAGGAGGCAATTTATTTCTAAATCCCTCCTGCTTATCTAGTTAACTAACTCAGCAATATTGTTTTCTGATCTACGTTAGAAAACAATATTGCTTCAAAAGCATAATTCTAGGAAAGTGAACTTGCAGCTTGGGTAAGCATTTGACCTAATTGCTGTAACTGGCTACCAGCATCACCACCAGCACTCGTACCCGCATCTGAAGTTTGGGAACCAAGTTTAGTTAATGCCTGTGCGACGGTTTGAGCATTTGCATTACCACTTGACAGTGCAGTTTTGAGTTCACCAAGAGTGCTAGCGATTTCTGGTGCTGCACCTTGTAGTTGTTCTTGCCAACTCTCAATATTAGCTAACGCTGCTTCAGCAGGAAGGGATGTTAAGCCACTTTGCAATGCTGAGATGGTTGAACTGAGGTCTGCTGTCTGTGCCATTTGGCTTTACCTTAAAATCGTACCTTAATAGTTTAAAGCATTTTTAAGTTTTTTTAAGTTAAATTAAGTTTAACTAAAGTACAACTACTACTTGGCTAGTATCCGATGTAGAAGAATGCTAAAGCAAATTGACACACATACGCTATGAAAAGTCCTGCTAGGTAACGATGTTACTTCTCCTAAGTAGTGATTTTGAGCAAGTAATATGGTACTAACGCTACTTTAAAACAGAGCGCTTGCGTTAAGCGTAATTTATATTTCTTAACAAATTATTAAGGAATTAGCACCGAATCAATAACGTGAATCACACCGTTATCTGCTTCCACATCCGGTGTCACAACCATAGCGTTATTTACCTTAACGCCACTAGAAGCATCAATGGATAAGGGTGAACCTTCTAATGGGGAAATTGAATTTAGATTAACCATGTCCGCAGACATGACCTTGCCAGAGACAACATGATAAGTCAAAATCTTCGTTAACTGAGAAATATCATTTAGTAACGCTTCTACTGTTCCCTCTTGAAGTCTAGCGAATGCATCATCAGTTGGTGCAAAAACAGTAAACGGACCTGACCCCTTAAGGGTATCTACCAAGCCAGCAGCCTTAACCGCAGCAATTAGGGTTTTAAAAGAACTTGCATTAACGGCAGTATCTATAATGTCAGCCATGTGTGGTAGCCACTCTTGATTTATGACATCAAGGAGCGTAAACCAAATTTTACTTATAAGCTGTTATTTGAATCACACGGTTGTCAAGATTGACACTGCGATCGCTTCACGCAAGTTTCCTACAGAGCTTTGAGCATCCTACTACGGCAGGGGCATCGCGCTTTAAATCTAAAATACTTACTCAGCAGCCACCAAAGTAGGTATTAATACCCCATCAATAACATGGATAACACCATTATCGGTAAGAATATCTGTTTTTAAAACATTGGCATCATTTACTTTAATATTTTCACCCGATTCAATTGCAACAATTGAGCCTTCAACCGTCGCCGCTTCTTCAATCTGCATTAAATCTTCAGCTCTTACATCTCCAAAAGCAACATGATATAGCACAATTCTCTTAAGCTTGGGAATATCTTGAAGCAGTGCATCTAAAGTTCCTTCTGGCAGATTGTTAAACGCTTCATCAGTTGGTGCAAAGACTGTGTATGGGCCAGGACTTTTGAGGATTTCTAGCAATTCAGTAGCTTCAACAGCTTTTACTAGAGTATTGAAAGTTCCAGCATTTACAGCAGTCTCAACAATATCAGCCATCAGGTTTCCTTGCGTTATTATTTATGTTTCATTAAGCAGTATTTATAAAATTAAAATGAATCTATAAGCATCTATCAGGGGAGGGGTTGTTGCCGACAGAAAGACTTTTTAGGCAATTAACTTGTGCAACCAAAGATGTGTTATGGATTCTGCAAAACCTAGCAATGCCTAAAACCAAGTTAAGCTAGTAATGAAGGTTGTAGAGTGAAGGTAACGCTTCTGCTCTTGTTCGCCCGTCGCTTAGAACTATGACCCAAAAACCTGCACGCATTTGTATTCTCGGTGGTGGCTTTGGTGGTCTTTACACAGCACTGCGTCTTAGCCAGCTGCCTTGGGAAAAGTCAGAAAGACCAGAAATCGTTTTAGTCGATCAAAGCGATCGCTTTTTATTTTCTCCCCTACTATACGAAATACTTACTGGCGAACTCCAAACTTGGGAGATTGCCCCCCAATTTCAAGAAATATTTGATAGCACAGGTGTGCGATTTTGTCAAGGTAATGTAGCTGGAATTGATATAGACGAGCGTAGAGTCCAGCTGCAAGCTTATCCTGACCGCAGCGAATGGAACGATACAGAAATACCTTATGATCGCTTGGTATTGGCACTAGGTGGCGAAACTCCTCTCGATTCAGTGCCTGGGGCAACATCTTATGCCTTGCCGTTCCGCACAATTACAGATGCCTATCGCGTAGAAGAACGACTCCGAACTTTGGAAACGTCTGTTGCAGACAAAATCAGAGTAGCAATTGTTGGCGGTGGTTATAGCGGTGTAGAGTTGGCGTGTAAGCTATCAGACCGCTTAGGAGAACGAGGTAGATTCCGATTAATTGAACTTAGCGATCAAATTCTGCGGACATCTCCAGAGTTTAATCGGACAGCAGCGAATAAAGCCCTTGAAGCACGGGGAGTTTGGATTGATTTAGAGACGAAAGTTGAATCAATTGAATCAGATGCGATCGCTCTAGAATACAAAAATCAAGTAGACACAATTCCTGTAGATTTAGTGATTTGGACGGTAGGAACGCGGGTAGCTCCTATTATAAATACACTTCCACTGAAACAAAACCAGCGCGGACAACTCACAACTACACCTACATTACAAGTAGTAGATCATCCAGAAATTTTTGCTTTAGGAGATTTAGCTGATTGCCGTGATGCGGAAGGACAGCAAGTCCCCGCAACTGCCCAAGCTGCCTTTCAACAAGCGGATTATGCAGGCTGGAATATCTGGGCTTCCCTCACTGATAGACCACTACTTCCCTTCCACTACCAGCACTTAGGAGAAATGATGACACTAGGCACAAACAATGCTACGTTTACTGGTCTAGGAGTAAAACTAGATGGTTCTCTAGCATATGTCGCTCGTCGGCTTGCCTATCTGTATCGAATGCCAACGTTAAACCACAAGATTAAAGTTGGTTTCAACTGGCTTACTCATCCTCTTGTAGAAAACCTTTCAAAATAGCGCAGTGATTAGTAATAGTTACAAAAAAGTGAGTAGTGAGTAGTGGCAAGTGAGTAGTGGAAGAAAAAACTTTAGTTGTGGTTTTAAAGCCTACTTGAAGAGAGATATGCTTTGCAGATACTCTGGTAGCACTTCTCTCATCCAAAAATACGCGCGCGAGAACACCTAGCGGCGATTTAAAAGATATCCTTATTTCGATCCCATGTCTTTTAGACGTGGCTTCACGCATCACGAATCACGCATCACTCTGAATTGCCACCAAAATTGTTTAAATTTGCTCAAAAACTTTCTTAAAGCCTGATAGCTAATAGCTGCAAGCTGATTATGCAAAGACCCAAAGTTATTTTTCTTGATGCTGTAAACACACTGTTTGGAGTGAAAGGCAGTGTGGGCGAGGTATATGCTGGTATGGCAAAGCAGTTCGGTGTTGAAGTTTCAGCTGTTGCTTTAGAGCGAGAATTTATCAAAAGTTTTCAAGCAGCGCCGCCACCAATGTTTCCAGGTATAGAACTGCAAAATATTCAAAAATCTGAATTTAACTGGTGGCACTCCGTTTCGCTGCACACATTTGCACAAGTAGGCGTATTGCATCAATTTTCAGACTTTTCAGCGTTTTTTACGCAACTTTACACCTACTTTGCTACTGCTGAACCATGGTTTGTATACCCAGATGTGTATCCAGTTTTAAAACGCTGGCAGCAGTTGGAAGTTGAATTAGGGGTGCTATCAAACTTCGATTCGCGTTTGTACTCAGTTTTAGAAGCTCTTGATCTAAGCCAATTTTTCACTTCAATTACTATTTCTACAGAAGTAGGTGCAGCTAAACCTGACCCCAAAATTTTTGAAGTTGCGTTAAAGAAACACAACAGTTCAGCTCAGTTAGCCTTGCATATTGGCGATAGTTGGCAAGAAGATTATCAAGGAGCTAATGCAGCAGGACTTAAAGCTATTTGGTTGCAGCGTAAGAAACAAGCTTAAGCTGTATAGTGGGCGTTATGGCTGCTCAGATTGGAGAATCTGTACTTCCTCTGCTTGCTAAAGTGATCGCTACTTGTATTCTCCAGAATCATCCTCATTAGATAATTCCAAACTAAGCTACTTGTGTAGGGATGCTAAAACAATTTTTACATAGTTATTGAGCTTGCTCAAAAGTTATCAAAAGTTTCACTCCAAATGCTCTTATAAATGATACGGTAAAGCTTTAAATACAATAGTTCTACAGACTAAAGTATTCAAAAAAAGTTGAATATAGAAAGTTACAATAAATAGGTTTAAGAAAAAATCGAGTAATCGCGCATTTTCTCTATCTTGGTTGAAATAATGCGATCGCTGTTTATTTGATTTTGGTTGAAAAAGGTGACGCCCCCTGCGTGGGCAATGCCTGTGGTATCGCTCACAAAATGCCAAAGTAAGTCTGCTCAAAAATTTATTAGTAAAACTCGTAAGCGCTATATAAAAGCTTATCCTTAAGTACCAACAATGCGCTTTTGATACTCTTGCTCAGTAATAATGTCGTGTGTACTCTCCAGCCGATCTAAAAACACAATGCCGTTCAGATGGTCATACTCGTGTTGAAAAATTCTAGCAACAAAATCAGTTAATTCTTGCTTTTGTAATTTGCCATTTCGGTCAGTATATTCAATCTCAATTGCTTCATATCTAGGTACGTAGCCCCGAATTTCTGGGATACTTAAACATCCTTCCCATCCTTTCACTACTTCACTTGAGTGAGCAAGAACTTGGGGATTGATCATGGCAGTCGGTTGCATTGTTGGTGCATTGGGATACCTCAAATTCGGGCGAGAAGCAACAATAAATAATTGATAGGATTCAGCAACTTGTGGCGCAGCAATTCCGACACCATTTGCTTGCCCAACTGTTGCAATTAAGTTATCAATTAAGTTTTGAATATTCTGATCTTGAATATTATCAACTAGCTGGGCTGAGGAACGTAGTAATGGATGACCGAGTTGGATAATTTCGAGTACAGGCATAACTTAATTTTGGAGAAACAGATAATTGAAAGAGTGCGGCCTAAAACGTATATTTAGCTTGCGCGTTGTACTGGCAGAGGTTGAAGTTTTACTGATACTTGCCTAGAAGTGCGATCGCGTTGTACGGTCATTTGTAACTGGCTACCTACTTTACTACGTTCTACCAAGCGCTGAACTTCCTCAGTCGTCTTAACAGGCTGATTATTAATCGTTTGAATCACATCTCCTTCTTGTAGTCCAACTTCATCAGCTGGAGAACCAGAAACAACACGAATCAGTAAAATTCCTTGATCTGCTGCTATCCGAATCTGTCCCTGCGATTCAATATTAAGTTCCTGCTTAATTTCGGGTGTCAACGTCACCATCTGAACCCCCAAATACGGATGTTCAACTTTTCCATTACTAATTAATTGCTGGGCAATTCCTTGTACTGTGTTAATAGGAATTGCAAATCCTAGCCCCTGAGCGCCTTGAATGATTGCTGTATTCATGCCAATCACTTCACCACGAGCATTCAGCAGTGGCCCACCAGAATTACCCGGATTAATCGCAGCATCAGTTTGAATAAAGCCGACGCGCTTATCAGGAACACCAACATCGCTACTAGAGCGTTCTGTAGCACTAACAATTCCTGCCGTAACAGTATTATCTAAACCTAAAGGATTACCGATCGCAATCACCGCTTCCCCTGGCTGCAATACATCAGAATTCCCCAACGCCACAGATGGCAAGTTATTAGCTTCAATTTTAATTACAGCAACATCAGTTACTGGATCTTCTCCCAAAACTTCCCCTTCAACAGTACGACCATCTTTAAGCTTCACGCTTACTGTATCAGCACCATCCACCACATGAGCATTCGTGATAATCTGACCACTAGAATTTATAATAAATCCAGAACCAGTACCGCGCACGGTTCGCTGTCTAGGCTGTGCAGATGGTGGAACTCCAAAAAAACGCCGTAAAATCGGATCGTCAGAACCCGTAGGGCCCTCATCGCTTACTGTTCTAGCAGCATTAATCCGCACAACCGCAGGACCTACTTTTTGAACTGCTGCGACTACAAAGTTAGGATCTGTAGGATTAGAGAGAATTGGGAGTGACGCAGATTTATCTCGCAGAGAATTGTCTATCGGAGAACTTAGAACAGGCGCAGGTGATTGTTGTGATTGCTGGACGCGCCCAGGTAGTGAACAGCCACCTAGAGACGCTACTGTTGCGCCTAGCAGGGTGAGCAGATAAATAAAGGGTTGTCGCTGACGTGACTTGTTAGTTGTACCAGCTAAAGAATTTACACTGTCATAGTGTCGTCTCAATAGCCTTGTCATAAAATCTTTTAGCTCAAAATCACGATGCCTTGTTTTCATCTGTCTTTATTCTTGTGCAAATTATATTTGTAGCTACTACAATCCTGCATTAATTAGGCTCAAATCTGCTTACCTACCTTGTAATTACTAAATTTTTGTGCTTTCGTTGTCAAGCTGACTTCATTCTTTTGGTAAATTGGTTGCTTACGTATGATCCTTATTGTGACGCTTAACAGCAGAGGTAGTTAGCAGTGGAACTTCCCCTTGAGATTCTCTGGAGTCAAGTACTAGAGCGTTTACAACTACAATTGAGCCGACCAACATTTGAAACCTGGATCAAAACTGCTACTGCTGAGGAACTAGAGAATAATTGCCTTGTAATTCGCACCCCTAATCCTTTTGCGCGAAATTGGCTCCAAAAGTATTACATCAAAACAATTGCTGATGTAGTGCAAGATATTCTCGGTCATCCAGTTGAAATTCAGCTTACCGTTGCTAAAGGTTCTCAAGTAGGTGAGCCAGAAATCGCTTGGTCACAGCCAATCGAACCTATTATGCCGGACTTACCGACTAATCAACCGAAGCCGAGCGAATTAAATCCTAAATATGTCTTCTCGCGCTTTGTAGTTGGTTCTAATAGCCGCATGGCTCACGCTGCTTCTTTAGCAGTTGCTGAATCGCCAGGACGTGAATTTAATCCCTTGTTTTTGTGTGGTGGTGTTGGATTAGGCAAAACTCATTTAATGCAAGCAATAGGTCACTATCGCTGGGATATTCAACCTGATTCCAAAATTTTTTATGTCTCGACTGAGCAATTTACTAATGATTTAATTACATCGATCCGCACAGATAGTATGCAGAGCTTTCGAGAGCATTATCGAGCAGCAGATATATTGTTGGTAGATGATATTCAATTTCTTGAAGGTAAAGAATATACTCAAGAAGAGTTTTTTCATACTTTTAATACATTGCACGAAGCAGGTAAGCAAGTCGTAATTGCTTCAGATCGACCCCCTAACCATATTCCTCGCTTACAAGAACGTCTATGTTCGCGTTTCTCTATGGGTCTGATTGCTGATATTCAGACACCGGATTTGGAAACTCGGATGGCAATTTTGCAGAAGAAGGCAGAGTATGAAAATATGCGTTTGCCTAGAGCAGTAATTGAATATATCGCCTCTAACTACACTTCTAATATTAGAGAATTGGAAGGAGCTTTGATTCGGGCTGTTGCTTATATTTCAATTTCAGGCTTGCAAATGACGGTGGAAAATATTACACCAATTTTAAATCGCTCGATAGAGAAAGTAGAGGCTTCGCCAGAGGCAATTCTAATGATTGTAGCGCAGACATTTGATATTTCTATTGAAGACCTTAAGAGTAACTCTCGCCGACGCGAAATTAGCTGGGCGCGTCAAATTGGGATGTATTTGATGCGACAACACACTGATTTGAGCTTACCAAGAATAGGAGAAGAATTTGGTGGTAAAGACCATACAACAGTGATGTATAGTTGCGACAAAATTGCTCAATTACGGGTTAGCACTCCTGATGTGGCACAAACAGTACGAAGTCTAAGCGATCGCATTAATGTCGCCAGCCGTTCCCCAAAACAATCGTAACCGCTTACTTATTGCAAGCAAAAGTCAACTTCAAACATCAAGCTTAATCAAAGCATAATCAAAAATTAATCATCCTATCTTGTGGAAAAGCATTCATTTTTTGGGGAAAACTATTCAAAAAAATTGTGGGAAACTAGCATTATTAAGTTAAAAACGTCGCTAAGTATAAATACTCTGTGGAAAAACTAAGCTTATTTTACACAGGTTTTCCACAGCCAGTAATTTTTAAAATGATGATTAGAAAAGAAAAAGCAAACTTTTTCCACAGTTTCCACAGAGACTAATACTACTATATAAAAAATAATTAAATAATTAGTAATAGTCATCCTTGTGAGTATCTCGTCAGCAACAACAGCATTACTCCCGATAACAGTGCTACCATGTGCTTCTGAGCTAAATTACATCTAAGCGTAGGCTTAAGTCCGCCGTAGGCATCGTGCTATGCTCAGATAATTTTAAAAAAAGTTATAAAATTGCTGCTTAAGTTCCGATGAAATTAATTTGTACCCAAAGTGATCTCAGTACCAACCTTGCCTTAGTGAGTCGTGCAGTACCCTCACGTCCGACACATCCAGTTTTGGCTAACGTATTGTTGACAGCAGATGCCGAAACAGGACGGGTAAGTTTAACAGCCTTTGATCTCAGCTTGGGTATACGTACCGCTTTTCCAGCTGAAGTAGAAACAGGCGGTGAAATTACGCTGCCAGCCAAGTTACTAAATGATATTATTTCACGGCTACCAGACGGAGAAATTACCCTAGACGATGAAGCGGCAGAAACGCCTTTAGGTGTCAGCATAACTTCTGCTTCAGGGCGTTACCAAATTCGCGGCATGGGAGTAGAGGAATTTCCTGAATTACCCGTTGTTGAACAAGGTCAAGCAATTTATCTGCCAGCAGAATCGTTAATTGAAGGATTACGCGGTGCTTTGTTCGCTACCAGTGCTGACGAAACCAAGCAAGTTTTAACAGGGCTACATTTAACATTTCAGCAAGACAGTCTAGAGTTTGCAGCTACTGATGGTCATAGATTAGCAGTCGTGCAAGTCGCTAACGAAGTTGCAGACAGCGAGGAACAAGCGAGGCTAGAGGTGACTGTACCAGCAAAAGCCTTACGCGAACTAGAACGGATGCTAGGAACGAAGTCTGCTGGCGAATCGTTAGCCATGCATTTTGATCAAGGTCAAATTGTGTGTGAGTGGGAAAATCAGCGTTTAACTAGCCGCACCCTAGAAGGTCAATATCCAGCTTATCGTCAACTTATTCCGCGTCAATTTGAGCGGCAAATTACACTTGATCGTCGGCAACTACTTAGTGCTGTTGAACGAATTGCTGTCTTAGCAGATCAAAAGAATAATATTGTTAAATTTAGCATTGATAGCGTTAATCAAGAACTAATTTTATCTGTTGATGCTCAAGATGTCGGCAGTGGCAAAGAGTCGTTACAAGCACAAATATCTGGAGAAAGTATAGATATTGCTTTTAACATTAAATATTTAATTGATGGATTAAAAGCGCTGCCGTCTACTGAAATCCAAATGCAGATAAATACGGCAACAAGTCCAGTGATTTTGACACCACTGGGTAGCTTGAAAATGACTTATTTAATTATGCCTGTGCAGATAAGAAGTTAGAGGCTAGGTAAGTTTTATTGGTTCAATTTTAAATAAAATAAAGCCGAAAGTGCGACTTAGCAAAATAGTAGCAGCTTGTTGTGCTGCGCGTTTTAGTGCAGATATTCTGCTTCGCAATGTCTCATGTGTGGCTAATGCCATATTTAGACAATTTTAAGTAGTGACCGAATAGCCAAAATCTCAGTCAATTAACTTAACATATCTTGGTATATCTCAACATTGTGCTGTTTTGTTAGATTACCAATTAATCTTCATTAAAACTTTAAATAACAAGCCTGATTTTGATTGCTACTTTACTGATTCTTTATATCTTTATCAGAAATTATTTGTAATATGAATGATTAGATACAGTAAATGATTTGTTTTTATTAACTCCCAGTACAGGTGTTCGTGCCCGATTTCCTGTATCTAAAACCAAAGTTTTCTCAGTTTAAAACTTAATAATTGCAGCGACCACCTGAGACGCTTTTACTGCTTAAGATTTGGAAAAAATTATGGCAACCAGAAATGGTACACCGGGAAACGACACTCTGCTTGGAACTGCGAGTGATGATTAATTATGTGGTTTTGCAGGCAACGATAATTTACAGGGTTTAGCTGGTAGCGATCGCCTTGACGGTGGTAATGGTAACGATACTCTCAATGGTGGAGCAAGCAACGACACCCTGGTTGGAGGTAATGGTAACGATTCGCTCAATGGTGGATCAGGTACAGACAGCCTTGATGGTGGTAATGGTAATGATACTCTTAATGGTGGAAACGATTTTGGTCCAAGCGGCAGGGGAACCCTCCTGGGGGGAGGAGGCAACGATACCTACATTATTAGAAGCAGTGACCCTACCTTCATTGTTGTTGACACGATTGTGGAGTCCGCGTCTTCAGGCACGGATACTGTGCAGTCTTTTGTTAATTACACGCTAGGTCTTAACCTGGAGAACCTGACGCTGGCTGGTGTTGACGCGCTTGTTGGTACAGGTAACGACCTCAACAACACAATCATTGGTAATAATGCTGATAACCTTCTCAATGGGCTAGCAGGTAACGACAAGCTCAATGGGCTAGCAGGCAATGACACTTTGTTAGCAGGCTCTGGAGTGGTTGGTGAGAGAGATACCTTGACTGGTGGAGCAGGCAGAGATACATTTCTGCTCGGTAACGTAACTCAGGTTTTCTACGATGAGCGCAATACTACAACAGCTGGCATAGGTGATTACGCTTTAATTACTGACCTCAATAAAGGCGACGATGTTATCAAGCTCAACGGAAGCAGGACGGATTATCGTCTAGCTACATCCCCTGCTGGTCTACCAGTAGGTACAGCAATCTATCGCAACGAGCCTACGGGTGAACCAGATGAACTGATTGCGATCGTCCAAGGAAGCTCAGGTCTGAACCTAAGTGGCAACTACTTCAAGTTCACGGGTGATGAAGTCTACCTTTCCACCCTTAATGGCAATAACGGCTTTGTGATTAACGGAAGCGACAGACTTGACAGATTAGGCTTGTCAGTCAGTGATGCGGGCGACATCAACGGTGATGGCTTTGACGATCTCTTGATCGCGGCTCCTTTTGCTAATCCCAATGGTCAAACATACGCTGGTGAGAGTTATGTAGTGTTTGGCAAGGCAGAGGGCTTTAGTGCCAGCCTCAATCTCTCTACTCTTAACGGTGGTAACGGCTTCGTGATTAACGGCATTGACGTAGGTGACGGATTAGGCAAATCTGTCAGTTCAGCAGGCGACATCAACGGCGATGGCTTCGATGACCTCTTGATTGTGGCTCCTGGTGCTGATCCCAATGGTCAGGGGTATGCTGGCGAGAGTTATATAGTGTTCGGTAAAGCGGATGGCTTTAGTGCCAGCCTCAATCTCTCTACTCTCAACGGTGGCAACGGCTTTGTGATTAACAGCATCGATGACAATCCTGACGACTACTCAAACATTTCAGCTAGTGAGGCAGGCGATATCAACGGGGATGGCTTCGATGACCTGCTAGTCGGAGTTCCTAATAGTACTCCCAATGGTCAAATTAACGCTGGCTCAAGCTATGTGATCTTCGGTAAAGTAGGGGGCTTTAGTCCCAGCCTTAACCTCTCTGAAATCAACGGCAGCAATGGCTTTAAGATTAACGGCATTGAGGAGTTTGATAGATCAGGTTTTTCGACCAGTAGTGCGGGCGATGTCAACGGTGATGGCTTCGATGACCTCCTAATTGGTGCTTATGGTGCTGATCCCAATGGTCAAAGCTTCGCTGGCGAGAGCTATGTGGTGTTTGGCAAGGCAGAGGGCTTTGGCACTAGCTTCAACCTTTCTGACATCAATGGCAGCAACGGCTTTGTGATCAATGGTATTGATCCTGGGGACTACTCAGGCAAGTCAGTCAGCATGGCGGGAGATGTCAACGGCGATGGCTTTGATGACCTTTTAATTGGTGCTATTGGTGCTGATACAAATGGTCAATATTATAGTAGAGATTTCGCTGGCGAGAGTTATGTGATATTCGGTCGCGACTTCACCGATAAAGTAACTAATGCTGGCACAGCAGGCAATGATACGCTTACTGGTACTGCTGGCAAAGACATTTTAATTGGTGGGCTGGGCAATGATCTCCTTATTGGTGGCAAAGGCGTTGATGTACTTATAGGCGGTGCTGGCAATGATACCCTCAGCTTCGGCGCAACCGACAGACGCAGCAACGGCGGCAGTGGCGTTGACACTTTACGCATTGACGGGAGTGACAATATCGACCTGACTAGCATCTCCAACAACAAATTCACCGCTTTCGAGATTATCGACATCACTGGTACTGGCAATAATAGTCTGGCATTCACGCGCCTTGATCTGCTTGATTTATCAGATACAACTAACCGCTTGATCGTCAACGGTAACTCTGGTGATAAGGTGACATCAACTGGACAAGGCTGGGCATTTGGCGGCACAACAACCCTAGATAGTGTCCTCTATCGGCAGTACACCTCTGGTGCAGCAACGCTACTGGTAGATGCAGACATCACCCAGACGCTTACCTGATAAATCCGGCAATCGCCCTGACCACCGTAGCTAATCTAGGGCGATCGCTTTTAACTTTAAACTTGGGCGGATCGCCTATACAACACCATCAGTCAACCTCAAAGCCTCAGTGTTCAACCTCAGAACTCGAAACTTCAAGCTCAAAACTTGATCATCTTAGTTCAGAACACCATCATTCAAGCTCAGAACTCGAAACTTCAGGCAAAAAGTATCAAATTTTCAGATCACAACTCGGAATTTGAGCTTCACAATTGCAACGTCTGCGTTCACAATTCCAACATTCGAGTTAAAAACCTGATGATTGAAGAGCCGAACTTGATTACTGCTTTAAAGCAGGCGATCGCTTACATAAGTTTTTTTGACATATCATGCTTGGGGCGATCGCGCTTTACTCTGTTAAATACAGCTTCCTCAGCCTCTACTCCCTAACACCTATTTTGTAACAGCTTCAGCAAAGCGAATTTTGAGATAATCTTCTTCCATCTTTGCGCCACCTGGTTGCAGTGCTGCCAAGGCTTGGGGTAATACTAAATTACGGCGGTGATTGCCAATAGTAATATTTAATTCATCGCCAGTTTTACTCAGTTGAATGTGATCTTTAGGAATTCCAGGTAAGTAAAGTTCCAAACTATATTGATTTTTATCTTGTACGATTCTAATCGTCGTTTCTTTGTAATAAACTTGACTCGGATCTTCATCCTGATATAGCGTTTCTTTCAACCTTTCTAAAGCTGGCAAGCCGCACATTTCCTCTGAATAGAGAGGAACTTCTTTTACAGGTAAAGGATGGAAGTTTTCATGAATTTCTTGGCGATACTGCTGCTGCTGATTCTTCCAGCGCTGGAAGAATGGATCGGTTACTTCTTCGGGAATAATCCGATTTGCGACGATTAAATCTGTTGCAACATTATATAAACTCAAATAAGCATGAGCGCGGAGAGACTCTTTAATTACCATCTTCTCTGGATTAGTAACCAAGCGCACCGACGTTAGCGTATTGTTAGTTAAGATTTTTTCCAGTGCCTCGATCTGCTCATAAAATTCATAAGGAGCATTCATTACCTCTTTATCTGGCAGAGAAAAACCAGCAATCGGTTTAAAGATCGGTTCAATAAAAGGTCTGAGGGCAACTGATATGCCTTGCAATGGCTTGTAAAACCGCCGCATATACCAGCCACTAACTTCGGGTAAACTTAATAATCTTAGGGCAGTACCAGTAGGCGCAGAATCAATAATTAGGACATCAAACTCGCCTTCATCGTAGTGGCGTTTCATGCGTACTAAGCCGAATATCTCATCCATGCCTGGTAAAATTGCCAGTTCTTCTGCCTGGATACCTTCTAAACCACGCGCCTGTAAAACTTGGGTAATGTAGCGCTTGACTGCTCCCCAATTACCTTCCAATTCCATCAGCGCATCTAGTTCCGCGCCCCAGAGATTCGGGCGAATTAGTACAGGATCGTGACCTAGTTCTAAATCAAAACTGTCTGCTAGGGAGTGCGCGGGATCTGTACTCAGGACAAGTGTGCGATAGCCCAGTTCGGCACAACGCAGTCCAGTAGCAGCCGCAACTGAGGTTTTCCCAACTCCCCCTTTGCCAGTCATCAAGATTACGCGCATGAGTAGTCAAGCCCTAGTGAGAATTATTTACATTTATTTACTCTAGCTGTTTTTGATCGGCAACAGGTGTTGTTCAAGTATTTAATTAAATTACTGTATCTATAGCTATTCTGACCAAAGGCGTTCTAGCCGCCGTCGCCATGCCGCTAGCACTTGTTCGCGGGACTCTGCCCCCTGATCTAGATCGCCTAATACTCCTTCTTCATACAAGCGGTCTAAATTTTGCAGCGTTGCTTCGAGGGATTGTCCTTGCTGCTTGGCTGCTTGAATAATTTGCAGAATCTGACTATTAACTAGCTGGTTGAATGCCTCAGATATGCCTAAACGCTGTAGTGAAATTAGTCGGGCGATCGCTTCTGTAAAATCATTTCGTACCAAACTCTCGCGGCTGTGCTGAAACACGCCCCACACTACGCCTTGATGAATCGCATAGCGGACTTCCTGAGTATCATCAAAGTTTGCTTCCAGCAGTTGTGCCATAAATGGTTGCGCTGCCTCGGCTGACATAATTGGGATCAGCAATCGTAGCCAAGATTGATCGTCTGATAGAAGTACCAACAGCCGAAAATCTGAGGTTTCTACTTGCCACGATCCAGGTATATCGTTTTGAATAGGTGCTGGTTCAAATACTTCTGTAAGCGTACTGGTAATTTCTTCTGGTGTCATAATTTTTGAGAAAATAAGCCCCCGACAAGACCGGGGGAAATATTGATTAATTAATCAAAAAGCAACCTATGTATGGCTGCTCAGGCTTCATTTTAAGTAAACCATTCTGGGATTGCTTCTTCCTTAGTATTAGTATTCCGCGATGGAGTTTCACGATTGAACTTCATTTGAATTGATCTTATTTGCTCACCATCGGCTGCCACAGCCATAATCGGATAATCAATTAAACCATCTTGAAACGACATCTGGAAGCGGAAAGTACCATCTGGATTTAACTGAATTTGGCGATCGCCTATCGTCACAGTTGCATCTGGTTCAGTTGCACCATAGACTATCAACTCAGCATCAGCAATTAACCAGAATTGACGCGGTCGCATTGGAATTGCCCCCGCCGAGAAGCCAGCGCCCGACATTCCCGCACCAGACATGGTTAAACCAGACGCGGTTGGAACTGCCCACATACCGACACCAGAGGGGAAGACGTAAGAACTGATTGCCTGCTCGTGAACGGGTACTTGCTGCATAGAACCGTATAAAGAACCAGCAACTCGTTGAGCTTCCACACCCTGAGTCATCCCAAAAATCTCGTCGTAGATTGGGTTGCTGTTGTAAGTTCCAGGAGTTGCAGTTGCAGCTGCTTTTTTCTTGACAGGTGGGATCAATTCAAGTATAGTTCTTTCGCGTAGGTCTTCCTCAAAATTGACAGTGACGAAGTGGTCTTCAATCCAATCACTGGGATATACCGGAGGAACATGGACTGGAGCAGAACGAGCTAAAACTAGCCAGCGACCATCAGCAGAACGATAGCCGATATCAACAACATAATCGCGATCACTCACAGGAATCGGCAAATACCATTCCCGCGCTAGTTCATCAGAAGGATATTCTTGAATGCTGTGCGGGCTTTGGTACTCCAAACTGATATCAGTAACATCATAGATTCGCAGTGCTAGCTGTTGTCCACCTTGTTGGCGCAGTTCTTGTTTATGCTCATTGGGAATATCCCAGTAAGTGTAAGCCCATTGCGGATCGCGGGGCATAAGCACAATTCGGCTTTCACCGTAACCAGATGGGAGATCAGCTAATCCCTGATCGACATCAGCGAAAGATCCACCAGTGCGGTCTTCCTGACCTAATTCAAATTTTGCTGCTTCCACTGCTTCTTGTGCCTCCAGTGTTCGAGATGGAATAATAGAAACTTTGCTGCGCTGGACTTGTTGAATTGCCGCCAGCAGTTGCGATTTACGCATTCGGCTATAGCGAGAAATAGCACATTCACTCGCAACTTTGCGGAGTTGCCGCAGTGTCATTTCTTCTAAGGGTGGGCGTTCTTTAGCCATGGGGTTGTTGGGGTAGTTTGAACAGTAAGTTATTTTTCCTGGGAAAGCGATTCCTTGAAACGAACTCAATTAAGCCCAGATGCTAGTTCTACAACCTTTTATGCCTGGCTCATTGGGTTTCTGAGACTACCCATAAATGGTGATCAGCTTGTTGATAAATAGTTGGTTTACTACTTGTTACCGATTCTCACCAAATGCTAAAACAAGCATTTTTTTGAACCAAGGGATCACTTTGTTAATAGACATTAAGCACTAAACCTGAGCTTGGGATCAAGGGGTTGCTATGACTATTTTGAGTAATTGTACGCATTCACAACCTTTTGGGGATCAAAAAGTCATGATTTCTTGACAATTTAGTTGTTTGAGCAGACTTAGTTAAGTTTTTGGGCTGTTTTAGCTACTTTTAAGTTTAAAAATATCAAGGTTTGCTCATAATTCGGATTAAGCTGATCAGCTGATGCAAATTTAACCTATATTTTTCGCTTGTAGAGAAAAGCCTTAATTACTTTGATGCAAATTTAACCTATATTTTTCGCTTGTAGAGAAAAGCCTTAATTACTTATCTAGAAGGTATCTAGGAAATTCAAAACTATTGCCAAGCAGCGATGCCTGTGGCGGTATGCTCTACGATTATGCGTTGCGCTTACGCTGTGTGACCATCGCTGCAACCTTATTAGTAGCAGCGAATTTGCCGCTATTTAAGAACCGTCATTTCCCGAATGCGCCACTGACTGTCTTGGCGAACCAAATCATAACGGACTCGCACAGTGTCATCATAAGAGGCGTTCTGCATCAGTTGAGCGTTTTCGTAAACTTGTGCCATTTCCTTAACAGTGGCTTCTACCTGAGTTTGATCAGGAGCGGCTGCACTTGCTGTCACAGACTCTATCTTCAGAGTGTGCTGATACTGCCGATATCGGTTATTTGCCTTGTCCTTCTCAACCCTCTGTTGCCATTGAGATAAAGCTGGCTGAACTAAAATTTGCTTTAAGTTATCAACAGCATGATTTGAACCAAAAGCTGCCTTCTTCGCAGATAGCCAAGTTTGAATTACTTGTTCTGCCATTTTCTGGTTTAGCGGTTCCTCAGCTAGCAGTTCACTACCAGCGCTAGGAATAGGTAATGGCGGTTGATTTAGTTGCACCAGCAGCTGTTCTCCTTGCAATGATGGTGCGGGAGGAAACAAAGTTTGCTTTAACCAGGCGAATGTTTGACTAGCCAAAAACCAGAAAACAACTATCCCTAGTAAGCCAGCAGTAGCTACCAACATTAGCCGCGTTTTTTTAGCATTGAGGACAGTTCTTACTAAAGCAGAACCTTTGTCTTGTCGATGCGCTAAAGCGCCACCAGTTGAACCCATACTTAATTCATGAGCAATCCGATTTCGTGTGCGTCTTCTTGACTGTTGGGGAGATTGGATCTGGGCTAAAGAAGTAGTGTTGGGTGTGGTCTGTGATGTAACTTTCGTAGTACGCTCCGCAGCAGGCATAATTGCAACACCGGATGATGCGATCGCACTACTTTGTGCTTCAGGTTCACTTGGGCGTGAAGCAGTTAACTTAGGTTGAGTGGATGACTTAGATTCCACCCTAGCTTTTTCAGCCGTTGTCTCTACTTGTGCGGGTAGGGCTTCTAGATAAGCTTGAACTTGTTTATTTGCAAAGTAGTCTTTAAGTGAAGCTTGCTGGTGGGCAAGATCCTGAAATTGCGGAAAAACCTCAGTTTGTAACCAGCGATCGCTATAAAGACACAGCCCCGGTAGCAAGTCTGGATCTGCTTGAGAATTTTCTCGAATAAACGCTAGAGTTTCATATTCCTGACTAAGTTCTAAGGCTCGACTTGCTTCTGCTGTCTGTCCTAGTAGCAGCGAACATACTGCTTGTTCGAGATGAACATCTTGACGCTTACCTAGACGCATCAGTAACAGCTTTGCTTGACTAATTAGGATCGGCTGACGTTGGGCAAACCCCCGTGCTATTAGGGTATAGGCTGTTAAATAAGTGGCAACAGCAGAAGGTCGTTGGCTCTCTGCTGCAAATAAAGTTTGTTGCTCTGCAGCTGTTAGATAGCTGCGTAGTTGTTGAATAAAGCGCAGAAAATCATCAAGACTAAGACCGGAGCCATCATCTTTAGTACCATCAATGCCACCACGTTGATCCAACAGTTCTTGTAACAACTTCAATCCCAAACTACGGCGTTCTGCAACCTGACTTGCAGGCTGCGCTAACAATTCCAGAATTCTGTAGGGGCGAAGTTTGTAGAGATCAGCTTGAATCTCATTGCGGATGTTGGGGAATAGTTGTTCTTGTATCAGGAGGTTTTGACCGTTTTCTAGAGAACTAGCAGCATTTTCGTATTGGCCTTGCTGCCATTGCTCTCGACCGAGTTCTAGACTGGCAAGAGCGATCGTTAAAATTATGTCAGGGACATCAAGGTTACTTTTTTCGCCGTCTATCTCAGCACTAATAGCATTGAGGTGATTCGGTCCTAGTTTCAATACAAGCTCGTATTCTCCTAGCTCTTGTAGAATCAATAATGCCCCAACAAATAATTCGTCAGGAATGTCAATACTTGGAGTGTGACGAGAAATTGCTGGTTTAATCAGTTCAGGACGGTTTTCGTCCTCTGTTGCCTCTGAGTAATCATCTTCGTGGTCGTATGTGTAAGCAAAATAGTTGGCATCGTACCAAGCACGTTGCTCTGGATCAGATAAAACCGCATAAGCTTGTTCTAAGAGTTGTTTTCGAGCTGCGATCGCGGCTTGAGAATATTCTCGGCGCGGCAGTTGGAGGGTGCGATCGCGGTAAGCTTGCTGCAACTGTTCAGCACTTGTCTGAATTGGCAAGCCCAAAATTCGGTAGTAATCGAGCGGAATTTGCATCTAATTCTCTTCCGCGAGCAACAAAACTAATATACAGTAGCGTTTTTCAGGTCAGCCAAACCGTGCCATTATAATAACTTGTGGATTTGACGCTCAAATGTATGTTCTTCAACTGAATTTATTAAGGTTACAAAACATATTCAAGCAATTTTAAGAATTTAAATATCATTACGAGGATACTACAAATCAATGGTTCAAGAACGAATCTTACCTCCTTTTCAAGCTAGTTCTACCCAAATCACCAAAGAAGTAGGTTTACGGCTTTACGAAGACATGATCTTGGGGCGCTTCTTTGAAGACAAGTGCGCCGAGATGTATTACAGAGGCAAAATGTTTGGATTTGTTCACCTTTACAACGGTCAGGAAGCCGTTTCAACGGGTGTTATCCAAGCAATGCGACCAGGTGAAGATTACGTTTGTAGTACATATCGTGACCATGTTCATGCTTTGAGTGCGGGAGTGCCTGCCAAAGAAGTGATGGCAGAGTTATTCGGTAAGGCGACTGGTTGCAGTAAAGGGCGCGGCGGTTCAATGCATATGTTTTCTGCTGAACACGGCTTACTGGGAGGTTATGCTTTTGTGGCTGAGGGCATTCCTGTTGCTACTGGTGCTGCTTTTCAGAGCAAATATCGCCGCGAAGCAATGGGAGATGAAAGCGCCGATCAGGTGACGGCTTGCTTTTTTGGCGATGGCGCTGCTAATAATGGCCAGTTTTTTGAATGCTTAAATATGGCGGCGCTGTGGAAATTGCCGATTATTTATGTAGTCGAGAACAATAAATGGGCGATCGGTATGGCCCATGAACGGGCAACTTCTCAACCAGAAATCTACAAAAAAGCTAGTGTGTTTGGCATGGCTGGTGTAGAAGTTGACGGGATGGATGTTTTGGCAGTAAGAGCGGTAGCAGAAGAAGCCGTAGCAAGGGCAAGAGCAGGTGAAGGACCTACTTTGATAGAAGCTCTAACATACCGTTTCCGGGGCCACTCTTTAGCCGATCCAGACGAATTACGCTCTAAGGTTGAGAAAGAGTTTTGGTTTACCCGCGATCCGATTAAAAAGTTGGCAGCTTATTTGACGGAGCATAATTTAGCAGAGGCGGAAGAACTTAAAGCAACTGAAAGTAAGATTCAGCAGAGAATAGATGAAGCGGTTAAATTCGCCGAAAATAGCCCTGAACCTGATCCTAGTGAACTATATCGGTTCATATTTGCAGAAGACGAGTAAGCCTTAGAAGAGAAAAGCCGTGTTTACGATCGCACTCCTTGAATCCCAGTACAAAACCTACATCTTGTCTGACGAAGCTGCCAACTCTCAACTAGAAGTTGTACCAGAACGAGGCGGCATCATTACACAATGGCGCATCCAAGGACAAGAAATTTTGTACCTAGATATGGAACGGTTTACTAATCCCGAATTAAGCGTTCGGGGTGGCATTCCGATTCTGTTTCCCATCTGTGGCAATTTACCGGACAATACTTATACCTACAATGGTCAACAATACATCCTCAAACAACACGGCTTCGCCCGCGATTTGCCTTGGGAAGTAATAGATCAAGTAACTCAACAAGCAGCCAGTCTTACCCTCGTTTTTAACAGTAATGAGCAAACACGCGCTGTTTACCCGTTTGACTTTCAGCTAGCTTTTACTTACCAAATTTTGGGTAACAGCTTAGAAATTCGGCAAAAGTTCACCAATCATTCACCTGAACCAATGCCTTTTTCTACAGGGCTACATCCTTACTTTGGGATATCAGATAAAACTGGGCTACAGTTTGATATTCCTGCTAGCCAATTTCACGATCAGAAAACTAAGGCAACTCATTTTTTCAGTGGTGGTTTTGACCTCAACAGCGATGAGATTGATGCGGCGTTTCGTGATTTAGGCGATCGCTCTGCAACTGCTACGGATACCAACCGCAAGTTACAATTACAACTGAACTGGGACGATACTTATTCCACGCTTGTTTTTTGGACACTTAAGGGCAAAAATTTTTACTGTCTCGAACCTTGGAGCGCTCCCCGTAACGCACTTAATACTGGAGAGCAGCTAATTCATCTGCCACCAGGAGCTAGCCATGACACCCTTGTCCGCATGACAGTAAATTTCCTCTAAAATGCTTTTGTTTTTGCAGTAGTTCATGTTATTGTTATAAACGGTGTCAAAAAAATAAGTTGAACGGGTCGCTAACTCAACGGTAGAGTACTCGGCTTTTAACCGAATAGTTCTGGGTTCGAATCCCAGGCGACCCATATAAAAATAAACAGTTAAGACCCTTGCAGCACAAGGGTTTTTTCATGTCTAGCTTTTACAACTATTCGCGATCGCGGTTAACTAATCTTTTCAAGATGTATAAATCTTGTATACGATAGGTAAAGTAACTGGTAGATTATACAAAATAGCTCAAGCAGAACCGTTCGCTGGCAAGGAAAGAATAGGGAAAATTACCCTAGAGCGATTTAGAGACTATTTAAGATTATGCTGGACTCTGCAAAAGAAGACATATGTCTGATCTCTAGGAAAAGATAGCTCTGATGCTTTAAGGGTTGGCAGAGCTAAGGCACAAGCAATCGATACTGATATCACTTTCGAGAGGTTTGATCCAAGCCTGCAAAAGTATGGCAATCAAAAGACTACCGTCTTAGAAGTGGTATCAGTGATACCAGATAATCAAATTGCACTCAAGGAATTATGGAATAAGTTTTTAGCCGACAAGCTACCTCACATTAAGGCTAAGACTAAGGATGAGTATGCAAATTTTACTCATCTTTTAGACAAGTTAGAACTACTGGGTTCTGACGCGCTATCTTATGATGCGCTAAAAACTAAGCAAAATTTACTATCTATAACCACGAATGATCAGACAAGAAGAATGCTGCAATATTTAGGAGCTTGCTGCATTTGGGGTATGAAACATAGATTAATTACAGATAACCCTTTCTCTGGTCTAGCAACTGATATGCCTAAACGAAAATCAGTTACTGACCCAGATCCTAATGCTTTTACTGAAGCAGAGAGAGAAGCGGTTATCGAGGCATTCAAAAATGATAAGCGGGTTGGAATGAATTATCGGCACTATGTCGCAATTGTAGAGTTTTGGTTTTTAACAGGTTGCCGCCCGTCTGAAGCGATCGGCCTAACTTGGGGTAATGTGTCAGATGATTGTAGCGCTGTAATTTTTAATGGTTCTATCCAGACTATTAGAGGTGTTCAGGTACGCTCAGAATTATCAAAAAATAATAAGGTGCGATCGTTTGCTGTAAGTCTTAGAGTGCAAGAATTACTTAAATCTAGACGACCATTAGACGCTGCTTTATTAAGCCTTGTGTTTCCATCACCCAAGGGTAAGGCTATTAATTACCCCAATTTTTTAACAAAAGTTTGGGGTAAAATCGTAGACCCAATTAAGCCAAATACAACACCTTATAACTGTAGAGATACTTTTATTACGCATCAATTAATTAAAGGTGTTCCCAGCGCGGTTATAGCTAAGTGGTGTGATACCAGTACAGGAATGATTGACAAGAACTATGCAGATAAACTTAAACTTAGTTGGATTAAACCAATAGACTAGGTTGCGATCGCAAAAGCACTGCTGATGCCTCCAGAGCAATCACTCTGCCAAAATTTTGCTGGGTCAGAAAAATTATCAAGTTATTCAATTTCATCACTCTGCGCCAGAGTAGAAAATAAAGTTTGAAATGCAGTTTGCCGCTCTGTAACAGCTTCCGGCCCATAGTCCCACAGGCTTTCGTAGTAAAATAAGGCTACACCCAAACCGCGACCTTGGGCTGCCCGTACTTGGGATGTAATTTGTCGCATGGGAACTTGGCGATTTCTTAAGCCTGCCATAACACCGACTCCGGTAGGAATCATTTGTTGCGCTTCTTGGATTTCGGGGCGAGAAATCTTGGCGGTAAAACTTTGTAGGTCGGAACGATAAACTTGCATAATTAGTTCGTCTATAATGCCCAACCGCAACCAGGTGAGCCAGTCTTGTAATTGAAACTTGTAAGCAAAGTCAAAGTAATTTGGAGAAACAGAGAAAATTGCATGAGGTTTTACTCCTTTTACCGCATGGTTAAGTTGCACCATGAAAGTCGTAAGTTTATCAGCACGCCAACCTACCCAGTCAGGATCTTCAGGATTAATTGGGGGATTATTCTGAGTTTCCTGGGTATACCATGCGACAGTGTATGGATCGTAGCCAAATTCGTGGGGCAAACTCATGTGATCGTCAAACTGAATGCCATCGGCATCATATTGGCTCATGATTTCTACCACAAGGTTGGTAATAAACTCTTGCACTTTTGGATGGAAGGGATTGAGCCATACAACCTCACCAGCAGCACTAATAGAGGTTTGGCTACCATCCCGCTTTGAAGTAAGCCAATCTGGATGATTTAATGCAAGTTCTGACGTGGGAGGAGTCATGAAACCAAACTCAAACCAGGGAATCGCGCGTAAGCCTTGGCGATGGGCTTGGTCAATAACGTCTGCGATAATATCATGTCCGTCTGAGCCTTTGTAGACAAAGGATTGGATACCTGCCTGTTGTGCTACGGCACTGGGATACGTCGCATAACCAGAATTCCACACTACGGGATAAGCCGTGTTAAAGTTCAGCCGCTTCAATTGGCTCATAGCATCCTGCACTTTGCTACGCTCCTTAAGAATGTCAAAATCATTAAGAGTCATCCAAACTCCACGAATCTCTTGATGAGGTAGCTGCGCTAGAGCAGGAGTGAAGTTGTTTACTAGCAATGCTGTAACGAACGATATTAGAAACAAAAGGGGAATAAGACGCTGGCTCAATTGCCGCCAACGTTGAGAAATAAAATGTAATTTCATAAATTTGAATGGCAAGTTACCAACTTATAGACATTGCTGCATGATTTTATGATGGAATTTATCAGGGTTATAATTTACAAGCATTGATTGTTGATAAAGAACTAATTAATTACCAATAGTTCCTTTAACGCAGTAGCTCGAATTACTGTATCAGTTTTTCTAATGCAGATTTAGGATAGCTCACCCGCAAAGTAGCACTACAATGTAATGCCAACAACCCCTACACTTTCAACAGCAAGAGCAAACACTATTTGTGCAAAACGCGATCGCATTTTTGTCGTGGAAAAATATCAGGAGCGCGCTATAGTTCCAAACGCAAGGAGAAAATTATAAAAATAGATGGCTACAGCGCATTGCAGATTTAGGTTGAAAACTTACTCCAATTTTTCTCCCAATCGAGTTACCTCTAAAAGATTTTTGCTTATATATTTTGCCTCTTAAGAGTGAGGAAAGCTTGCTAACGGCTTTGTAAGCTTAGTCTGTAAACTTTACATTTGTTAATACAAAGCTCACAATGGCAACTAAGAAAGAAGCTGATGATCTCAAGCTGAGTTCGACGTGAACCAGGAAATCGCACAATTGAGCAAATCAATGGAAGGCGATTTGAGTGGGATTGAAGGTGAAAGCGCCCTGACTTTAGTTGAGCGGTGGTACGACTTTCTGCACAAGTTCAAAGAACCCGAAGTGAAAGAACTGGCAAGCGGGCTGAAAGAGCTACAAAAACTGCTCAAGAGTGGCAAAGCTACTGGACACGAAATTAGCGAAGTGTTGATCCATGTTGGTGAGCAAACAAGCGAGTTTTCGAGCAACGCCGAAAAGGATTTGAAGCAACCTGTTCAACGTTTAGGTAAGCAACTTCGCAAGGCTGGTACTTCAATCGCCAAGGCAGAAGATCAAGAGTATCACCAGCAAATTGATACTTTAGTAGAAAAAGCAGAAGGCGAAGAACTCACCTCGCTTGATCCAGAAGCAGCTGTGAACTCAATTGACTTTTGGTATAACCTGGTGCATAAAGCAGAAGGTGAGGAATACAAACAACTTGCAACCAGTCTGCGGGAATTGAAGCAAGTCCTCAAGCTCAGCAACGCCAAACCTGAAACGATCGCAAAAGCTCTGACTCAAGTGGGCGAACAAACTACTGAAATTGCTTCTGCTGCTCCACGTGGCTTTAAGGGCGTTATGCAAAAGTTGGGTAAGCAGTTGGTATCAGCAAGTGAATCTTTAACTAAGGCAGAATAGTTCACTAATTGTCGGAATTTCACTCAAAATATGCAGTAAGGGAGACTAATTAGCTAATTGGCATCTCCCTTTTTCAGTTTAATAAAGCGATCGCACCTTTTCTAAGTTGCCTTGCTGCTAGACAACCTAATAGTTACCCCTATTGGGCATTCATGTTAATGGTGATCATAATTTAACCACTGATTGCACCGTAGGCTCTATATCCTGGAAAAAATGAAGTTCTGCAAGAGCAACTTTTTGGATGCGATCGCATACTTACCCAGCTTTCTGACAATGATGTGAGATAATTTCCTATAAGTTGAAAATTATCTTAAAATTAGCTTAATAATTAGGCTTGTCTAAAAACAACTAGCTAAGAATCAAATTAGGAGGACTATCTATGGCGCTCGTACCGATGCGGCTGATGTTGGATCACGCGGCTGAAAATGGTTACGGTATCCCTGCTTATAACGTTAACAACATGGAGCAGATTCAAGCCATTATGAAGGCTGCTCACGAAACAAATAGTCCCGTGATTTTGCAAGCTTCGCGCGGCGCTCGCACCTATGCGGGAGAAAACTTCCTACGCCACCTGATTTTGGCGGCGGTGGAAACCTACCCCCATATCCCCATTGCCATGCACCAAGATCATGGTAACAGCCCAGCTACTTGCTATTCGGCAATTAAGCATAATTTCACCAGCGTGATGATGGATGGTTCTCTGGAGGCGGATGCTAAGACTCCAGCTAGCTACGAGTACAACGTTGAAGTTACCCGCAAAGTCGTAGAAGTGGCTCACGCTGTTGGTGTCAGTGTTGAAGGTGAACTCGGTTGTCTGGGTTCTCTAGAAACTGGTATGGGCGAAGCTGAAGACGGACACGGCGCAGAAGGAGTTTTATCGCACGATCAGTTATTAACTGATCCTGATCAAGCTGTTGACTTCGTAGAACAAACTCAGGTAGATGCTTTGGCAGTTGCTATTGGCACGAGTCATGGCGCTTACAAGTTTACCCGTAAGCCGACTGGGGAAGTTTTGGCAATTAGCCGGATTGAGGAAATCCACAATCGCCTGCCAAATACTCACCTAGTAATGCATGGTTCATCCTCCGTACCAGAAGATTTGTTAGCCATTATTAACCAGTACGGTGGTCAAATTCCTGAAACTTACGGTGTACCTGTTGAGGAAATCCAAAAAGGAATTAGGAGCGGTGTACGTAAGGTAAATATTGATACCGACAACCGTCTAGCGATTACTGCTGCGGTGCGTGAAGCTTTAGCCAGCAATCCCAAGGAATTTGATCCGCGTCACTTCCTCAAGCCTTCGATTAAATATATGCAGAAGGTTTGTGCAGATCGCTATCAGCAGTTTGGCGCTGCTGGTCAAGGTACTAATATTAAGCAAGTAAGTCTAGATGAATTTGCTGCTAAGTACGCTAAAGGCGAGTTAAATGCTTCAACTAAGAAAACAGCTGTAACTGTCTAACAGCTTTAATTACATAGCTATAAGGTTAAACGGGTAGATAAATGCTACCCGTTTTTTATGTTTAAATAAACACGCGATGTTCCAAAGAAGGCATCTGACGACGGACTTGTTCTAAGCGAACTGGATTAATTTCAGCGATCGCAACTCCTGTTTTTTCCCCAGCATCTGCAATAATTGCTCCCCAAGGATCAATAATCATAGCGTGACCGTGAGACTGACGCAGCGAGTAATGTTGCCCAGTTTGCGCTGGCGCAATTACATAACAAGTATTTTCGATTGCTCTTGCTTGAAGTAAAACTTGCCAATGGTCTTTGCCAGTATAGGCAGTAAAGGCAGCAGGGACAAATAAAATATCTGCGCCCTTATACGCTAAATGTCGATAAAGTTCTGGAAAGCGGACATCGTAGCATACCGAAAGCCCTAAATTACCCAGTGGTTCTGAAGAGTATACGGTGGGTAACTCTGTACCTGCCATGACGGTGCTGGATTCTCGATAAGTGTTGCCGTCAGGTAAGTTGACATCAAATAAATGTACTTTTTTGTAGCGGGCAAGTTCTTTACCGCTAGGATCAATCAGTAAAGCGGTATTGTAAACTTTATCAGTGTCTACGGGAACTGGAAACCCACCGCCTAGAATGGTGACTTGGAAGCGCTGCGCCATTGTTTTGAGGAATTTTTCACTTTGTTGGGCGATCGCTTCTGCTTGAGCGATTTTTTCCGCTTCACGTCCCAAAAAGGAAAAGTTTTCTGGCAAAGTCACTAACTCAGCACCCTGACGCACGGCAAGATCGATTAATTCTTCTGCCTGAACTAAGTTTTTTTCTAAGTTAGGCAAGCTAGTCATTTGAATTGCGGCAGCGAGATAAGACTTCATGAATTCAGCTGAAATTGTGCAGATCAGATTAGCAAAATATCTGGTTCTTGGGAATCAGGTTATTTTATATCCTACTCTTTTAAGAGCAAAGCTGGAAATTTTTGTTACTACGTGGTTTTTGATGCTTTGTTTGGATAGACATTACCTAGTATGCCCGCTTTGATTTCAGTTGAACAAAATAGCTAGCTGAAAATTTGCTAATACTGAAATTTTCCATGTTCATATTAAATTGTATAAATAGATTCTCAGTAATAATCTTTAATTAGATCCAAAATAAAGGTATAGACTTCAATTCCAAAGTAAATTTTGGGCAACCTATTAATAGTAGGTACTGCGCCCGACACTAATCATAGCTTTGAGAGCAAACCTGCAATATGTGGTTGAAAAATCTAGAGTGTCAATGAAGAGGCGAGAGGCAAGAACCCCCATAAATTTAGGGACTCGAAATCAATGAAGAGGCGCTATGTCAAGAGTGTAAGAGGCACAATGCGGACTCTTGCACGCGAAGTGCAACTTCAGTTAAGAGCTTTCTAGTCGCAGTGAGTAGTGGGAAGCAAAGGGAAAAATAAACCAAAAACATTACCAAGCGTAAGCACAAATTTATTTACTACTCACTCCCTTTGTCAAAAGTGGTTGGTTAGGTGTAGGAGAGGATAGAAATCGACAAGTCCGTTTTAATTTTTAATGCTAAACCAAGAACTGTTGCCAGGAATAAATTGAATGAATAGACTGCCGTTTTATATTGTTCTCTTACATAGTTTATTTTTAGGAATCGAGCCAAGTGCTGCACAGCAACTGTCTGAGAAGCAAGTGACAGACACCTCATTGCTAGGATCACAACCTAAAATATGGGTGCTGAAAGATAATAAGCCAAAACGTCAACCTTTTGTATGGGTGGTCAAAGACCCTAAGAAATCGGCGCAGCAGCCGTTGTTACAGATAGTTCAGTCTGACCTACATTTAACAAGTAATTCGACGTCAATTAACCCGAAGGAATCTAATTTACAACCATTTGAGCAGGTTATTAAAAATACTGAGAAGTTGCAAGGGTTGTATACGCTTTATCGTCACAAGGAAACGGGCAAAATTTACCTGGAAATTAAACCACAACAGCTAAATAAAAACTATCTTGGCACTGTGACGATGGAATCTGGCATCGGCGAACGCGGAATTTATAGTGGAATGCCTTTGCAAGATTTTTTGTTTTACTTCCGCCGCGTGAATAATAATTTACATTTTGTTGTCCGCAACGTCAATTTTCGCACCCAGTCAGGAGATCCGCAAGCGCGATCGCTTGCCCGCTCTTTTAGTGACTCTGTTCTTTACTCACTCCCGATTAAAAGCATTCATCCGCAACACCAAACAATCCTTGTAGACTTGGGCGATTTACTATTAAGCGATTTACCTGGACTATCATCACAATTATCATCGCAGTTGAAAGTTCCCTACAAAATAGACGATAAAAAGTCCTATTTCGGCGATGCTAAAGCTTTTCCACTCAATATGGAAATTGAATCGGTTTACGGGTTTTCAGCTAGTGGTGATCAACCAAGTTCTTTACAGACAATACCTGATAGCCGCGCCCTTACTCTCCATGTTCGTTACAGTCTGTCTGAATTGCCCAAAAACAGTAACTACCAACCTCGTCTAGCTGACGATCGCGTTGGCTATTTCATTACCGCCTACCAAGACTTTTCTAGCGACAACCGCAGCGATCCATTTGTCCGTTATATTAATCGCTGGGATCTAGAAAAAAAAGACCCCCTAGCACCTCTGTCTCCACCTAAAAAACCGATTGTATTTTGGATCGAGAATGCAGTCCCTCTAGAATACCGTGATGCAATTTCTGAAGGTGTTTTGATGTGGAATCAAGCCTTTGAGAAAGCAGGATTCAAAGATGCTATTGAAGTAAGGCAGATGCCTAATGATGCGAAATGGAACCCAGCTGATGTGCGTTACAACACGATTCGCTGGATCAATACAGTAGATGGATTTTTTGCCTTGGGACCGTCGCGTGTCAACCCTCTGACGGGGGAAATCTTAGATGCCGATATTGTTGTAGATGCCAGCTTTGTACGTAGCCTTAAACAAGAGTATCGCAGCCTTGTTCAACCAAATCAAGCGCAGCCTCAATCTTTTTTATCCTACCTAATGGGCGATCGCAATTTCTGCACCAACGGCTTAGGTAGCCAAAAACAATCTAACCTCTTGCCTTTATCCAAACTAGCAACAGAGTACGATCTTTGTTACGGAATAGAAGCTGCAAACCAGTTCGCACTCGGATCTCTGGCGTTGTCATTGCAAAATACAATGCCTAGTAGCGATCAGATGAAAAAATATATTCACCAATATTTACGCCTAATCATCGCTCACGAAGTTGGACATACTCTAGGCTTGCGTCACAACTTTCGCGGTAGTACCTTGCTAAAACCTGAAGAGTTGAACAATACCGACATTACACGCACCAAAGGTTTGACAAACTCTGTGATGGACTACCTACCACCGAACATTGCCCCTCAAAACGTCAAGCAGGGAGACTATTTTCCAACTGTTGTTGGTGCTTACGATCAGTGGGCGATTCAATACGGCTACACACCAAGCGATGCAATACATCCTCTAGCAGAAAAGCGGTTTTTAGAACAAATTGCTCGACTTTCTACTAAACCTGAGTTAGCTTATGCGACTGATGAAGATATGTTTGACATTGACCCAGGTGTCAACGCTTGGGATAATAGCGGCGATGTACTGCGCTACTCACAATCGCAACTGGACAACTCCCGCGTTATGTGGCAGCGTCTAAACAAGCGTTACCCAGTGACGGGCGAGAGTTATAGTCAACTGAGTACGTTATTTGACAAAGTGTTTTTACACTATCTGCGGCACACTTATTTCATCACAAAATACATTGGTGGGCAGTCGTTTTACCGCAACCATGCTGGCGATCGCAATGGCAAACTACCGTTTGAACCAGTGCCTGTAGAAAAACAGCGCCAAGCGTTGACGATGCTAGAAAAATATATTTTCGCTGCTGATGCTTTCAACTTCCCACCAGAATTGTTAAATAAGTTAGCACCTTCGCGTTGGATGCATTGGGGAAATCAAGTAATGATGGGTCGTCTTGATTACCCGATTCACGACAGTATAAATGTAATGCAAAGCTTGGTGTTAAAAGAGTTGCTGTCTGGCGATCGCCTAACTCGGCTGCGCGATATTGAACTTAAGAGTCAAGCTGGAAAAGCGCTAACTCTACCAGAATTGTTTGATACTTTGCAAAATGGTATCTGGACAGAAGTCGTGCAACCAAAAGGTAAATTAACTCAGATTTCTAGTCTGCGCCGTGCTTTACAACGCGAACACCTGAACATGATGACAAGCATGGTTTTACGGACTGTTTCTGTGCCGGAAGATGCCCGTACTCTTGCCTGGTATAATCTGCGTCAACTGCGCGACAAGCTTAATAAAAAGATATCCAATTCTGACAAGCTGGATGATTACACTCAAGCGCATTTAGAAGAAACACGCGATCGCATTAATAAAACTTTAAATGCCGAAATTCAATCTCGGTAGAAACTCATTTCTGTTGTCGCACACCAGCTAGAATCAGGTTCACTGCTTCAGTAGTGTATCGCTCAATCATCTCTGGACTCAACCTATCTACATCTGGTGTGAGATGTTTGATATTTTCATGAGCATTGAAGTAAAAGGTACAGACTCCAGCAATCTGCATACTAATCATTAACGGATCAAGTTGGCGGAAACTTCCTTCTGCCATTCCCCGTTCTAAAACCTTGATAATGTGTGCAAATGTTTCTTGCCAGTTCCCCTGTTTAAAATACTTGCCTTGAGTTTGGTTTGCTTCTTGAAACCACAGCATTCCCCGTTGCGGGTGTGCTGCTTCATAGGCTATTGCTGCCCGCACAGCCTTTTTTAAAGCGAATTCAGCTGGTAATTGATCTAAATTAAGCTGCTGAAGCATTTGGTACATTTCAATTGCAGGTCGTTGTAAAACTGCTTTGTATAGCCCTTCCTTGCTCTGGAAGTAGTAGTAAATCATCGCCGTAGTTATCCCTGCACCTTTAGCGATCGCCTCTGTCCGCGCCCCATTTAGACCATGTTTAGCAAATTCTTCCTCAGCCGCATCTATAATCTGTGCTTTAGTTGCCTCTGCATCGCGCACTTGCCGAGGCTTATTAGATGATAATTTTGATCTAGTTGAACGAACCACAATTCTCCATCTTACTAACCAAGGTATTTTAACTAAAAAAATGATTAATAGTTGACAGCTAAGATAAAATTGATTAAATTATTTTTTGTTAACTAAAAATTTAGTTAGTCTTTTTTGTAGCAACTTAGTTAGTAAGCTGTTTCGCAACCTAACTTACAAGATTCCGCGATATTAATCAGAGGAACAGAACAACCATGTCTATGCTTCCTGGCGCTCCTTGGCTGTTAGCACACAAATCAATGTTACAAGTCAACAAGCCGAAGAAAGTCTCACTCTATGGCTGTGACTACGTGCTGTGGAAAGATTCAACAGGCAAAGTAAGTGCCTTACCTAATGCGTGTCCGCACATGGGGGCAATGTTGTCTGAAGGATGGTGTCAGCAGCATGGAGATAAAACTAGCGTCGTATGCCCGTTTCACGCCTTGGAATTTGATAGTGAAGGTTGCACCATTTTACCAGGTTCAAACAAGAAAACATTACCGCAATTAAAGCCACTTCAACTAATAATTGCAGGAGATTTTATTTGGTCTTATGGTGGGCAGGAACCTAAAATGCCAATTCCTACTATTCTAAATGAAATTGCCGCTAAATATGACTTTATTGGCCATACAGCAGATACGAGTATAGAAACAGATTTGCTCTCAATGCTGCTGAATATGCACGACTACAATCATCAAAATGGTACGCATCGCGAACTGTTTCGGATTGCAGAAGTGCAGTTTGAGAAGTTTATTGACAATGGACATCAGTCTCATGCTTTTTACGACAATATTACAGCACCCACAAGCTTAGTTGAAAAAATTAGTAATCCCGATTTATTATTGTTACCAAAAGTTATCAAAGCGCATCTAGAAAATTACTTTCCGTGTTTGGTAATTTTTCACGGGGAATCTGGAATAGGCAAAGTTGCCCAATGTCATTTGTTTGTACCAGAGTCGGAAAACAGGACACGCACTTATGTTTTGATGTTTGGACAAGCTAAGAACAAAGCCTTTAGATTGTTAGACAATAAATTTCTCAACTTTGCCAAAGTAGTAGTGGAACAAGACACGGATATTTTAGGAAAAATTTACCCAAATACACCCCAAAAAATAAAGCTGAATAATGAAGTAGGAATGGATTGGGTGAGGCGCAATTTTGAGAGTTTTCCTAATATTGCGGAACCGAATTTGTCTAAATAGTTGTTATTTTCCTACTTCCTCTTCTGGTGGAAATTTATGCTCTCGTACTTCAAAAGTGTAACTTTGAACCGCCTGAGTTATCGTATCTTGTAAATTTGTGTAAGACTTAGCAAACGGCGGTTTTCGCTCGGAAAGACCAAGTACATCAGATGTAACTAATACTTGACCGTCACAATATGGCCCTGCACCAATACCAATTGTAGGAATTGTCAGTTTCTGGGTAATTTGTAATCCTAATTGTGTGGGTATATGTTCCAACACTATGCTAAAAACTCCAGCTTGTTGAAGTGCTAAAGCTTCTGCTAAGATTTTTTCCTCCGCTTCGGGTGTCTTTCCCTGCTGTCGTAAACCGATTTGATGTATAGATTGCGGTGTTAAACCCACATGACCCATAACTGGAATTCCAGCTTGCACTAGATGAGCAACGGTTTCTATCATTGCTGGATATCCCCCCTCCATTTTTACCGCTTGAGCGCCTGTTTCTTTTAATACCCGACCTGCTGAGTGCATCGCTTGTTGAGGACTTTCTTGGTATGTTAAAAATGGCAGATCAACCACGAGTAACGCTCGCTTTACGCCTCGGCGTACTGCTTTAGCATGGTGCAAAATTTCTTCTAGAGTCACGGGTAGAGTTGTTTCGTACCCTAGCACTAGGGCTAAAGTATCCCCAACTAAAATTAAATCCACCCCAGCTGCATCCAATATCTGGGCGATCGCATAATCCCAAGCTGTCAAAGCTACAATTGAACGCCCTTGTTGTTTCCACTGGATTAATTGCTGGGTCGTAACTGCCATATTAGGTGTTATTAATTAATTTCTAATGTGTACGCCTAGAGGTACTGGCAAAACTTCCAAGTTTTTCCCTAGCAAGTAAATAAAACAAAGCAGCAATGGTACAGTTAACCTCGTTATTCAGGTTTTTTTGGTTATAGGCGCGCCTAAAAGCTATAAAGTTTTGTGCGAACCGATATATACCTAGCTAGAATTTTAATTCTACTGCCTCTTCTTGAGCTAAAAATTACCTACATATAAAGTTTGCCTACCGTCGTTCTATTTCTTGGTCACTCTAAATTTACATAACACAATATTAAGAAATATTTAGTTATATATAAATTATTTATGAATACGTTAAGAATGTTCAAAGTTCAACTTATGAAATAAGTATTGAATTCCTGATATATTGTGAAACAGCTTGCTAAAAAAGCAAGTGGAAGCGCGTGACTTCTTGGAAGGGAATTATGTCTTACTCTCAAACGAAGACCCAGACAAAAACTGGGTATCAGGCCGGTGTTAAAGATTACCGACTGACTTATTACACACCAGATTACACACCAAAAGATACAGATATTTTGGCGGCTTTCCGCGTTACTCCCCAGCCAGGAGTTCCCCCGGAAGAAGCGGGAGCGGCTGTTGCGGCTGAGTCTTCCACAGGTACGTGGACAACTGTATGGACAGACTTGCTAACTGACCTAGACCGCTACAAAGGTCGTTGCTACGACATCGAACCAGTTCCCGGCGAAGACAACCAGTTTATCTGCTACGTTGCCTATCCTTTGGATTTGTTTGAAGAAGGATCTGTTACCAATATGTTGACCTCAATTGTGGGTAACGTATTTGGTTTTAAAGCATTGCGGGCGCTGCGTCTAGAAGACTTGCGGATTCCTGTAGCTTACCTCAAGACATTCCAAGGGCCTCCTCACGGAATTCAAGTTGAGCGTGACAAGCTGAACAAGTATGGTCGTCCGTTGCTAGGTTGCACGATTAAACCAAAATTAGGTTTGTCTGCTAAAAACTACGGTCGGGCAGTGTATGAGTGTCTACGTGGTGGTCTAGACTTCACCAAAGACGACGAAAACATCAACTCAGCACCATTCCAAAGATGGCGCGATCGCTTTTTATTCGTAGCAGAGGCAATTAACAAAGCCCAAGCTGAAACCGGAGAAATTAAAGGTCACTACCTAAACGTCACCGCTCCCACCTGCGAAGAAATGCTGAAGCGGGCTGAGTTCGCCAAAGAACTCAAAATGCCTATCGTCATGCACGACTACTTAACAGCAGGCTTCACCGCCAATACCACTTTGGCTCATTGGTGTCGTGACAACGGCATACTGCTGCACATCCACCGCGCTATGCACGCTGTTATCGACCGTCAAAAGAATCACGGAATTCACTTCCGTGTGCTTGCCAAAACTCTGCGGATGTCTGGTGGCGACCACATTCACACAGGTACTGTGGTTGGTAAACTAGAAGGCGAACGCGGAATTACGATGGGCTTCGTAGATCTATTGCGTGAGAACTACGTTGAAGAAGATCGCGAACGTGGTATCTACTTCACCCAAGATTGGGCATCTATGCCTGGTGTAATGGCTGTTGCCTCTGGTGGTATCCACATTTGGCATATGCCTGCCCTAGTAGAAATCTTCGGCGATGACTCCGTTCTGCAATTCGGTGGTGGTACTTTGGGTCATCCCTGGGGTAACGCACCTGGCGCAACCGCCAACCGTGTGGCTTTGGAAGCTTGCGTACAAGCGCGTAACGAAGGTCGCAGCCTTGCCCGTGAAGGAAACGACATTATCCGTGAAGCAGCTAAGTGGAGTCCTGAATTAGCTGTTGCTTGCGAACTGTGGAAAGAAATTAAGTTCGAGTTCGAGGCAATGGATACCGTATAAGAGGCTAGAGGAACCAGAGGCTAGGGGCTAGAGAAAATTTCTTTACCCCTCACTACTCACTACTCACTCTTCAATCGGCTGGGGTCAAGCGTGGATCTGAAACAAATTGCGAAAGATACAGCTAAGACGCTTAGTAGCTATCTGACTTATCAGGCGGTGCGAACAGTGCTTGCTCAGTTAAGCGAAACCAATCCCCCTCTGGCACTTTGGCTGCATCGCTTCTCCTCAACTGAGAAAATTCAGGATGGAGAAGCGTACATTCAAAATCTGTTCCGAGAAAAGCCAGATTTGGCTTTGCGGATCATGACTGTTAGGGAACACTTAGCCCAGGAAGTGGCAGATATGCTACCAGAGATGCTTCGCGATGGGATTCAACAAGCAAATGTAGAACACCGCCGTCAGCATCTAGAGCGAATTACGCAGTTGGATATATCTGACTCCAGCCCTAATCCTCAACAGCAAGGCTCAGAGCCTAATTTGGATAATTTATCCAGTTAGCCTGTCAATTTAGTAGTCATAATCGAAAAATACTCATCAGCTATGCAAACCCTCCCAAAAGAGCGCCGCTACGAAACCCTTTCCTATCTGCCACCGCTTTCGGATGCTCAGATTTCTAAGCAAATCCAGTACATTTTAGATAAAGGCTATATTCCAGCGATCGAATTCAATGAAATTTCTGATCCAAAGGAATTTTACTGGACAATGTGGAAACTACCTTTGTTTGGTGCTACTGGTGTTCAAGAAGTGTTAAATGAAGTAAGAGCTTGTCGTTCTGAATACGGCAATTCCTTCGTCAGAGTAGTGGGTTTTGATAATATCAAGCAGTGCCAAATTCTCAGCTTTATCGTGCACAAGCCAAGTCAAAGCAGATACTAAAACTAATTAGTTTGATATGATGCTGGGGAAGCTGTAATTAATTCTTCTATCCCCCAAATAGGAGAGGTGGAGTAATCTACCTCTCTTATTTAATGAATAAAGCAGCACAAAAATAGACTGTTTCTAGTTTGTAGTTCAGAGTTAATAACTAGCAACCATTAAGCATGAATGAAGTAAGGATTTGCTTTGTTGGCGAATCTTTTGTTAACGGTACTGGCGATCCAGAATGTCTTGGTTGGGCAGGAAGAATCTGCATAAATGCCAATAGAAAAGGTTACGACATTACTTACTACAATCTAGGAGTTAGGCGAGAAACCAGTAGTGAGCTAAAAAATCGCTGGTTGAGGGAAGTTTCTTATCGTCTACCAAAAGAATACGACGGCAGAGTTGTATTTTCTTTTGGAACCAATGACACGACAATTGAAAATGGTAAAACTCGGATTGAAGTTAAAGATTCAATTGCCAATGCTCGTAGTATCTTGAGTGATGCTAAAAAGTTATACCCTATTTTGATGGTAAGTCCCCCGCAAATTGCTGATAATGAACAAAATAGGAGAATTGTCGATTTATCTGAACAGTTTGGTTTACTTTGTCAAGAACTAGATGTGCCTTACCTAAATGTTTTTCCTGTCTTAGAAAAGTCAAGGATTTGGATGAATGAAGTAAGAGGATATGATGGCGCTCATCCTAGAGCCGCAGGTTATAGAGAATTTGCAGAAATAGTGCAAAACTGGGAAGCTTGGTTAAATTGGTTTCCTGCTATTAAAGTTTAAGGAATAAAAGTGGGTGCATAATTCAGACATCGTAATCCACAATTCATTATTAATTCACTCAATCTAAAATCTAAAATTCAAAATCTAAAATCACTATGAGCTACTACATTTCTCCCCGCTTTCTGGATAGCCTTGCTGTTCACATTACAAAAAACTACTTGGATCTTCCGGGAGTAAGAGTACCCCTGATTCTTGGTATTCATGGACGCAAGGGAGAGGGAAAGTCGTTTCAATGTGAATTAGTGTTCGAGCGCATGGGCATTTTGGTTACTCATATGTCTGCTGGAGAAATGGAAAGTCCAGATGCAGGAGATCCAGGACGCTTGATCCGCTTGCGCTATCGCGAAGCAGCAGAACTAATTAAAGTACGCGGTAAGATGTGCGTGCTGATGATTAATGACTTAGATGCTGGTGCAGGGCGATTCGATCAAGGTACGCAATACACTGTAAATACGCAGCTAGTAAACGGCACACTGATGAACATTGCGGATAATCCAACAGATGTACAGTTACCTGGTAGCTACGACTCAACGCCTCTACACCGCGTACCAATTATTGTTACAGGTAATGACTTCTCAACGCTCTATGCGCCATTAATTCGGGATGGGCGGATGGAGAAGTTTTATTGGGAGCCGGAGAGAGCAGACAAAATTGGCATTGTTAGTGGTATTTTTGAGCCAGATCAACTCTCGCCTAGTGACATTGAAAAGCTTGTCGATGCTTTCCCCAATCAAGCGATTGATTTCTTCAGCGCAGTGCGATCGCGCATTTATGATGAACAAATCCGCTCCTTTATCCACGAAGTTGGTTTTGAAAAGGTATCCTTGCGTGTAGTTAACAGCACTCAAGGGCCACCAGCATTTAAAAAGCCAAATTTCAACTTGGATCGCTTATTAGAATATGGCAACTTGATGGTTCAAGAACAACAGCGAGTACAGAATAGTCGCTTAGTAGATGAATATAACCAAGGTGGGCGTTCTAGTAATCAAAAGTCTGGCAATGGCGATCGCGTTACACCGATGCGTCAGGAGTCTTTTACACCTACGAGTCAAGCGTCAATCAATGGCTCACCAAAATCTGACAACTTCAATCGTAATGATTCCAGCAACCGTAATCAGCAAGTAATGAATACACAATTGAGTTCAGAAACAGTGGAGAAAATCCGCCAAATTTTGGCTCAAGGTTATCGTCTTGGCATAGAGTATGTAGATGAGCGCCGTTTCCGCACAGGTTCTTGGTCTAGTTATGCTACTAGCCACAATGGAGAGTCAGAAGCGATCGCAATCCTAGAGCAATGCCTAAATGAACATAGTAGTGACTATGTGCGCTTGGTAGGAATTGAGCCAAAAGCAAAGCGACGGGTTATGGAAACAATTATCCAACGACCAAATAGTAAAGTTGGCAGTCGCTGATCCTACAAGTGTCAAATTTCTTTGAGTAAGCCGTAATTCATCACCTTTATCAGCCTCCAGAGTATGGGAAATACACTGGAGCGTTTTCTTTCGAGCTTGAATTTGCCCTGTGTTTATTCTCTCAACTTCAGTGCATATAAATTGAATATTGTCAATCTCTTGGTCGAGAATAGCGAGCAAAACTCACTTCATCTGCAAGCGACATTTTTAGGTTTGGACTAAAATCAGTGCTGGTAATTGGCGCGGGATAACTCAACTTAAATTTAGACTGAGCTTGGTTCGTTGGCGTAACAGAGCTATTTACTGAAGGGACAAGTTCCGGCTTGCTTTGCTCAACTAGACTTGTCCGCAAAAGCCCATAAATTGAACCGAGTAGAGCTAGACTACTGGCAGCAATGCCTAATCCAAGCAGCAACTGAGAGTTTTTATAAGCTAAGACAAATTTGTGCTGGGCGCTTTGCTTTAAAGTAGTGTTGAAATTTTGGAGAGTAGAAACAATGTGTGGAAATGTTTTAAGGCGCGCATGATGATTAGTTTCACCTGCTACAGTTTCTTTGATGACTTGGGCTGAGATGAAATTTTCCCTGCTAATTGCTTGTGGATAATTTTCTGGGCGTTGGACTGCTTGAATTTGCCGTTGAATTCGAGCTTCAATTGGGGATATATCTTGATTCGTAAGTCTCAAAGAGTGCTGCAAACGTTTCAAATTGCCAGTGCGATCGCCTTTAAAATGATTTTGTGTAAGTGCTTCGATAAGAGCTTGCTTATATCGCTGCAAGTTTTCCTTGTGATCTCGGTAGGGTGTAATAGCAACAGGCGCGATCTCGGCAGGATCTTGATCTAACACCACTGTATTCATTTCAAGGATCTGGACAAGGTGTTCAAGGGAATTTGGCGATTTCAGGTGACTTACTGTTTCAGTAGCAATTGGAATGAATATATCTAGCAATTCCCCCTGATGCAGAGCAACATAGCTGCGATCGCGTACATCAAGCGGAATCTCTAATCCAGGGCAGCTAGACTGGTAACTCCAAAATTTGTTGTTAAAAGTCCAAGGTGTTTGGATAACTATGGGTTCTAGAGTAGCTGGGGGGTAATGACGGTTTATCAGTGACACTGGCCCCTTTTGGAGACAGGTAAAAATATTTTCGAGGTGGAAATCGCGTAATGGTTCCGCTAGGTAGTAGCAATGAAAGTAAGGTATTGAACTACGATCTAGATCATCGCTACTATCCTCGCTATACAACCAGCCAAAAAAAGTGTGTTCTGGCGTTAGCTGATGTAAGAAAATAGCTTGGTAGCCAGACGGCGGCGGATTATATATATCCCAGTATTTGGCAGCTACCTGTTGAATGAAGGCTTGCTGGATCTTTTGGGGAACCTGGGAACTAGCAAGGCTTCTAAATCCGATGTTATCCAATTTAGTGTAGACAATTTGACCTATTAGTAAATGCATATTTAACAGATAAAAGCAGCGCTAGTGTTGCAAAAATATTTAGACAACATCAAGATCTTAAGTAGAGGAATGTTTTTAAACAGCAATTTCAAAATTTTAGCGAAGTGAGCAAACAGTGAGTCCAATTTCTGATCAACGCGATCGCCAAACTGCTAGTAATCGTTACAGCCAGTATGAGCGCCATCTCAAAAAATTATCTATGAGTGATTATGCTACTAACACTGGTGATAATATACAACCACTAAGACCAGTTTCTCACCCCCAACAAGTAGATCAACTCATTCCTCGCCAGCGATCGCGTTTAATGAGTTTCAAGGCTCAAGTTGTTGCTTTAGCGATCACCATTAGCACCCTGCCAGTAATGGCAATAAGGGCTGATTCCTTTACCAATCAGCCGCTGATTGAGCCGATTAGCCAAGTTCAACAAGCTCCCACGCCTGAGCTAGTACAAAATAATGCTAAATCACGACAAAAATTAGCGCTGACTTTGGCGATTGAAACTGTTGTAGCAGCATTACTGCTAGTTGGTTTAGTTGCTGCTTTCATGGCTAACCGTGCTATGCGTCCACTCGTTACCACTGCTGCTAAAGATGATAAATCAGGTAAAAAAGAACCAAATTATTCAGCTTCCCAGTTGACAAATCGAGTTGTATATGCGCCAAACCCAGGAAATTCACTAAGTTTGAGCGAACAGCAAGAAGACTTACCCGATCATTCACAGCTATTAACAGAAATTAGCCTCCGCATTCGGCAATCTCAATACTCAGGAGAACTGCTCCGAACTACAGTTAAAGAGGTTCGACGAGCAATTAAAACTGACCGAGTGGTTATTTATGGTCTTGATCCTAGTAATTGGGATGGCAACGTACTCGCAGAATCTGTTGAACCTGGCTGGCCGCAAACTCTAATGGTGAAGATAGACGATCCTTGTTTTCGAGATCGTCATGTCGATCTGTATAAACAGGGTCAAGTTACGCATATCGATGATATTTATCAAGATCCACGAGTCACAGATTGTTACCGCAGAATGCTAGAGCAATTTGCTGTGAGAGCAAATCTGGTTGCACCAATTATGAAAAACAACGAGCTAATTGGCTTAATGATTGCTCACCAATGCTCAGAACCCCGATATTGGCAGCAACCTGATATTGATTTATTCACGCAGATAGCAACTCAAGTTGGATTTGCAATGGCTCAAGTCAATTTTTTAGAAGAGCAAGAAGCCGCAGCCGAACGAGGGCAACTATTTACAGAAATTAGTAGTCGTATTCGTCAATGTGTATACTTGGACGATCTCCTCAGAACTACAGTTAAAGAAGTTCGACGCGCACTTAAGGCTGATCGAGTAATTGTCTATGGTCTTGATCCTATTAGTTGGGATGGAATTGTTGTAGCAGAATCTGTTTCTCCTGGCTGGCCTCAAATTTTAAGAGTAAGAATTGATGATCCTTGTTTGAGAGACCGTTACATAGAAATGTACCTAAATGGTCGTATTCGTGTAATTAATGACATTTCCAAAGAACCAGGTCTAACAGATTGTTACATTAAAATGGTTGAGCAGTTTGCAGTCAAAGCACAGTTAGTTGCGCCAATTGTGAAAAACAATGAGCTACTCGGCTTACTAATTGCTCATCAATGTGCAGAACCCCGTGTTTGGCAGAAGTTGGATATTGATTTATTTGGCCAGCTAGCAACTCAAGTTGGCTTTGCCGTACACCAAGTAAGTCTTTTAGAACAAATCGAGCAATAACCAATTGAGAAATTTTAGATTGGCTCAGACAAAAACGGAAACTCGTTACTAACATTCCATCGCTTGCCGTCATGCAGTAGAAGTGTTAAATAGTTTGCCCTAAATTCAAACTGTAAAGCTTGTTGCTGGAATTCTGTCCATGCTGCTTTGAAGTTCTGCCGCGTCAAGTCTCGAAAAGCAACTGTCATGTGTGGGGAAAATGAACGTGTAGAAACAGGATCGACAATTTCCAAGACAGTTTCTAGGTACCCCATTAAATCAGTTTGTAACATAAGTAGTTCTTGAGTTTTCAGAACATTTATATAGATGACACGCGGTGGAAAAGCTGCAAAGCCACTCAGTTGGACTGGTACTGGTTCTCGATGATTTGCAAATGTACTCAGGCATTGTTTGAGGGCTGGCAAATTGGCAGATAGCCATTTAAATGGCGGTTGCAAGGTAATGTGCGGCGGCGATTTCAAGGCGGCGCGGCTATCATAGCGATCGCTAAAGTGTTGCTTAATTGCATTAACCTGAACTTGAATATCTGGCGGTGGCAATAAGGCAATAAAAAAGCGGTTAAATTCACTCAAGGTAATTTACAGTTGTGAAATCTACAAAACAAATAATACATATAGAACCCATTTAACATCTTTTGCTGGGATGGAGTAAGGTAATCACAACCTTTAGTGCAATCAAGATGCCGTACTCTAGCAGCTTAACTAACTCAGAATGGGAAATTCTTAAACCCTTACTAATTGAGATACTGCCCCAGAAGAAGCAAACTAGACCGTCGAACTGGACGAAACGGGACATTATCGATGGCATCTTCTATCAACTGAAGAATGGCTGCAACTGGCAAGACTTACCGCAAGACCTGCCGCCTTACTCCACGGTCTACTGGCACTTGCATTCAGTGGCGGGAAGCTGGAGCAATAGAACGATTGATGCAAGCTTTACACGGGCAAGTGCGGGAACAAGTCAAAAAAAGCCAAGTGGACGACGTTGATCATCATTGACTCGCAAGCGGTGCAACATACCTGTAATGCGAGTGTGGAGTCAAAAGGCTTTTGCTTCTACAAAGTTACCAACGGGATTAAACGGCATCTTGCGGTCGATACCTTCGGGTTTCCCTTCTTCACACACTGTACAAGCGCCAATGTTTCAGATGATACGGGACTAATTGAGATTGTGACGCAAAACCTGGACTATTTCCGGTCGAAACTGATGAACATTCCTAAAATCACGATTTTATTAGACCACGGCTATCACCCAGAGTATTTAAGGCAAGAGCTAGAAAAGGAATATCCGCAGATCATGCGAAAAATCAAGTTTGAACGTTCGACAAAACCCTCAACCCAAGAGAAGGCAGCGGCAGGAAAGTCTGGATTTGTTCCATCGGTCGCTCGTTGGGTGATTGAACGCTCAAATGCTTGGATGGAGAGATGTAAGATCCTGGTGAAGAACTTTGAAAGAACCCTGACGAATGCGACAACGAAGCTCAATCTTTGCTTTGTGAGGCTAATGGTCAAAAGGCTTGCAGCTTCTTAGAGATGTCAAATAGGTTCTATAAATATAAAGGATGCAAGGGAATGCCTTGGTTCGTCAAAATTGAGGAAGGGAGGGTAGATAAATCTACCTTTGACCAATACGTACCCGCTCACAAAGCTTATGTTCAAGAGTTGATTGTTAAAGGACACAGGGCGCGAACTGGTTACTGGGCGCAACGAGGAGGTGGCATGATGGTGTTTCAAGCAGATTCAATGGACGAAGCAAATGCAATTGTAGCTGGAGATCCATTAGTACAAAATGGCTGTGTCAAATACCAAATATATGAATGGCGGATCGTAGTTGAATAAAGACACAATTATTACCTAGAGATGTTATGCTGTTATTAGACCTGGATCCATGCGATCGCAACGCCTAAACTTTGTCAGGACCGGAAGGTAGCAGCAATAAGGGATGCTTGTGGTAGGCGTGGTCTCCGGGTCGCCTGGTTTTAAGGATGTGACCGCCATGCCTGGTTTTGGAGATGTTGTACAAAAAGCGTTTTACCTCGGTGTTGGACTAGCCTCATACGCTGGCGAGAAAGCAGGTGGAAAATTAGCAGAACTGCGATCGCAAGTCCAAAAGCTAGCAGATGAAATGGTATCACGCGGCGAAATGAATACAGACGAAGCCAAAAAGTTCGTCGAAGATATGATGAAACAAGCTCAAGCGCCTGCTGAGTCATCTACTGGCAAAACTACAGCCGAACCACGTCGCATAGAAATTATTTCAGAAGACGAAGAAACACTAGCTACCCCACCCCAATCTCAAGATGATGTGGAAAAGCTACGCCAACAAGTATTAGGACTAAAAGAAGAACTGCAACGCCTCAAGCGCAATCAGTAATTTGTTTAAATTAAGTTGCGATCGCTTTACTTGAGTGCGTCAATATAAACAATTTGGTTTTATATATTAATTAGGGTGTATTGAATCCTTGATATTCATTACCCTAAATATCGGGCTTATAGTTAAGCAAATGTATAAAAGCATATGGAAAAGTGGCAAAAAGATTTTTTTGAGATCCTAGAAACAGTGGCTGACGAAGTAGACCATTTTTTCGTAGGAGTAGCTGAAGCCGTAGACTCGTTGTTTGAGATTACAGAAGAAATTAGTGAGCAAGTACAAAATACCATTGTCACTGAAATTGACCAGTATTTTAATGAACTGGCTGAACCGCTATTTGAAGTTTACTGGGAACTTGAAGAATTTGTCGGAGAAACAGATCAATTTCCTTATCCCGTAGAACCCACCGCCCACAATCAACCTGCTTGTATCGGTTGTCGTAACTATCATGGTCAAGTTTACGGTGGCAATTTGTTAGTCTGCGGTATGCATCCATCGGGTTGGGAAGACGAACATTGCCCAGATTGGGAACAGTAATATTCTAGTAATTTAAATCAATTTTTGAATATGAACAATAACTCTTCATTGCCATCATCGCCTGATGGCTTCATTGCTGATAGTCAGACATCAACGATGGAAATGAAGTATGGCGAACGTCAAATTGCAGAGGGAGAACTGATTACATTTCCCAATCCGCGAATAGGGCGACGGTATGATATTCAGATTACTTTACCAGAATTTACTTGTAAATGTCCTTTCTCTGGCTATCCTGATTTTGCCACAATCCACATTACCTATGTTCCCGATCAACGGGTGGTGGAATTAAAGGCGCTGAAGCTATATATTAACAGTTATCGCGATCGCTACATTTCCCACGAGGAATCAATTAATCAAATATTAGATGACTTTGTTGCTGCTTGCGACCCAATAGAAGCCAGCGTCAAAGGAGATTTTGCACCGCGCGGTAATGTCCATACAGTGATTGACGTTCATCATCAGAAATCTAGAGAGATAGAAGACAGGAGATAAAAATTAATCTCCCTACCTCCTCTACTTTTCTAGCTTCTTTGCTAGTATTCTTTCGTTAGAAACAAAGTAGTAATTTATAATCACTAACGTAGATACCCTTGTTCTTTCAGTTTTTCAATGACTGTTTGAGCAACTTCTTTACCGTATTGCTGTCCTACAATTAGAGAGTCACGCGCTACTTGGGGATTAACACTAATTAATTTTTTCCCTAACGGTGTTTGATAAAATGTAATAAGTTGTTTAATGTCTTCCTCTGTAAAATATTTATTATAAATAGGGATTAATCTGTTAATTAGTTCGTCAGCATTTGCTCCAGCTTTAAATTCATTCCAAAACTTCTGGGGAACTTGCGGAAATTGGGATTTCATTGCATCAACTGATTGATTCAATATTTGTTGGGTAACATTTTTAGCATCAGTTATAGATATAAGTTCTTTAATAGAATTGATTTTTTCCGAATTTTGAGTTTGAGGTTGAGTTTGACTTTGAGCAAAAGCGGGACTACTTACAGTAGTTACTACTACAAGCATGATTGATGGTAGAAAAAGTTTAATGTTCATTGTTTTAAATTCTGATTAAATACAGTTAAATTAAGGGACAGGTAACTAAGCCTATCCCTTGGTGAATTACTGCTATGTCGCGATCGCTTCCGCAGGAGTTTCTGACACCTCAACTTTTGGCTGGCTAGTAAGTTGATCCAAAATATCTAATACTTCACGTTCAAAAGCTACCTGAGCGCGGTTAGTTCTGCCACCCACGTAGAAATGACCGTCCTTTTGCAGCGCCCAAACTTGAGAGTGGGAAACATAGCTCATCATGACACCCAGCATCAGCAAGGTAAAGCCAGTATAAACAATCGGGATACCTGGATCGGCTTTAATTTGTAAACCAGTGCTGCCCACTACTTCCACAATTTTGAGCGTTACGCCGTTAACCTCTGTAGACATTCCAGGGCGCAGAGTAGTAACTAATTTACCCTCCGCATCATACAGCAGCAACATTCCCTGTAAATCTTTTGCCAAAAGTGAAACACCTTCACTTAAATCAGGCTTAGTCGGAATCCAGGTTCCCCAAATCCGCCCTTGTCCTTTGGAGTTCAACTTGGCCATTGGCAATTCTAACACTGGGCTTTTATTTAGTTGAACTCGAACTGCTGATAGCCCCCAATCAGTTTGATAGAAAGTTACACCTCGGTAACGTAGAGGCTCATTAACAAAAATTTTCTTATGCTTAACTTCTTTCCCTTGGTTATCTAAAACGGACATATCAGAGTAAAACTGGTCAATTCCCCCGGCTGGCGTGTAGTCAATCCAGAAGCGGTTAACAAGCAAAGACCAATCTTTAGGAATTTGGGGTGTTGCCCAAGGCCCAGCTTCGATAATATTATGCACTTTAAAGCTTTCCCCACTCGGAACCATCTCCTGAGCTAGAAAGCCTGTCATAGCACCCCAAATACTACCAGCCAGAATCAGCACAATTCCAACATGAACGACAATCGGCCCGATACGTCCAATGATTCCTTTACGGGCGTAGAGCTTGTCTTCTTCTTGAAATACTAAATACTTTTTTTTCTGCAACAGTGGGGTAAGGGAACTCAAAGAGCCAGTATCAAGTTCAGCACTTAAAGCTAACTTTTGAAATTGGCGGGGTTGATCATAAAATTTCCATCTCCGCGCAGCTTTTAAAGCTGGAAATTGGCGAGTGAACGTACAGGCGGCTAAGCTAGTTCCAAATAAAATTAGTAATGCCAGAAACCACCAAGCACGATAAACGTGATCCAAGCCCAGCAGTAAAACAACTTTCCAAGTAAGAAAGCCAAACAGTGCCGGATGTTCTGGATAGTTAGTTTGGTAAAAAGGTACTGATTGTCCCTGCTCAATTACTGTGCCAGTAACGCTAAAAACTGCGATCGCTAAAAACAGCAAAATCGCTAATCGTAAATCTGTCAAGACTGGCAACAACTCCCGCCGCAAGAAGGCTTGGGGAATTGACCAAATTGATTTTGATCCAGATGAGTTTTCTAAAGTCATTTGATTAAATTAAAAGTTTCCGACTGGAATGCGAGACAAAATTGAAAATACGCCAAATCCTACCAATAGCGCACCACTAACTGGATTAATCCAACCAGACCATTGTCGTAATTGAAGTAACTTTTTAATTGCAGCAGTGAAAGTACCTGCTAAAATTAACGGTGCTACATAGCCTGCTGTGTAGGAAATTAGCAAAATAGCGCCTAATATTAAATCTTGCGTTGTGGCAACCCAAGCTAGTAATGTTGCTAAAACTGGCGTACTACACGGGGAAGCAACCACGCCAAATGTTAAACCAATTAGATATGATCGCACTGATGGTGGTAATTCTTTGGAGATCCAGTCTAAGCCACCAAAAGATGGCAGTTGGAAAGGCAACGCTTCTAGTAAGTTCAACCCCATCAAAATTGCTACGATACTAACTATAATCGGCAAGCCAATTCCCACTTGACCGTAGACTTTTCCTACAAAAGCTGCTATAATACCTAGCCCAGCAAGTGTAGTTGCTAGTCCCAAAGCAAACCAAGTTGACTGTACGACCGCTTGAAGACGGCTTTTAGTTTCATAGCCACCAATGTAGCCGATGGTAATTGGCAGCATGGAAAGCATACAGGGTGTCAAGCTAGTAAGTAATCCGGCTGCAAAAATGATACTAATGCTTACCCAGCTAAGGTGTGTTAGTTGGTTTGATACAATGTTGTTAGCAAATTGTTCGAGTTCATATAGCCAATTTTGTAAGGCTTCAAGCATGGGGCAGATGCCTTGTAAAATGCTGATTATTCTTTAATTTTATCTTAGTTATTAAATTGGTTTAAGTTAGCGTTTTTCTAGCCTGGATTACATTACCGCTAGTGATTGAAACCCCCCGAAGTCAAATAGCGGTTTTGTGATTTCCGCGTGGGCCGCGATCGCTTCTGTAGCCTTGATTAATGCCGATATTACACTACATAGGCATTCTGCTATTGCATAACGGAGCCTGAGCGCCCATTTCTAGACTGCCGCTTTTTTATAGGCACTATTTCTGCTTCTGTACTTTCTCGCGCAACTCGAATCAGCAGTGCAGCCACAAGCAAGCTAGCAATCATCGAATTGCCACCATAACTAACAAGTGGCAAAGGCAGACCAGTAGTTGGTAGAACACCAGTTGCTACGCCAATATTAAGTAGTGACTGTCCAACCATAAAAATCATTGCCCCAATCGCCACAAGTCGATGAACAGGATTTTGAGTTTTCAGTGCTACGATTAGCGCTAGTGTCGCGTAGACCATGAGCAGCAGCAATAGCAGCAAACCGCCGACAAAGCCGAACTCCTCTGCAAATACAGCAAAAATAAAATCTGTGTATTGAATCGGTAGATAAAACAACTTTTGTTGCGATAGTCCAAACCCAGACCCCCAAATCCCACCAGAACCAACCGCCAGTAGACTTTGAATCAGCTGATACCCATCTTGCATTGGATCAGCCCAAGGATTAAGAAACGACATTACCCGTCGCCGTTGATAGTCGCGCAAGCTAATACTTGTAAAAGCAAGCAGTAGCCCACCAAATGCAGTTCCCCCTAAATAAAGATAGGGTAATCCAGCTGCTAGAGCTACCAACCATAGAGCTACGCCGCATAGTGCTGTTGTACTCAAGTTGGGCTGTAGCAAAATTCCTGCCAGCACAAGCGCAAAAATTAACAGCCAAGTTAGGCGAGCGCCCCATGTTAATCGGTTCCAGAGTCCAAAAACACGAGCGCTCTGTAGCACCAAAAAAGGCTTAATCAACTCCGAAGGTTGTATCGGTATTCCTCCAAAGGATAGCCAACGAGTTGCACCATTAGCATTTGTTCCTATTCCTGGAATCAGAGTGATTAAAATTAGTCCCAATAGCGCTAATACAAACCAATGAGATATCCCCAATATAAAACGTAAGGGGGAATTTACAACAATGTTAAATGCTACTAAGCCAAGTAAAACAGAGATTACTTGACGTTTAATGTAATACAGCCCATTACTATAGTCAGAGTCACCAACAGCATAGGAAGCTGAGAACAAAATCACTAGCCCCGCAAACAACCAGAGGAAAGTTAACCAGCGCAATAACTGAGCATCAATTCCCCATCGAGACACGGAATTATCAAAAATAGGAATCAGTTGGCGTAGATTCACGGTAGTTGAGTTCAGTTCACGACACTAGGAGTATAACGGAACTAGCTTTTGACGCATAGCGGCTTGCCGTTAGACATCGTACACAGCTAAACTTCAACGAAATCAAATTAAGCTCCCTTCACTGATGCTTACAGGCTTTTGTAGCTTCAGATTCTTGTCTATGACAACCGATGTTTTACTTAATCTGTCGTCAATAGAAGTTTGAATAAGTTGCCTTAAATACAAAAAAAGGAGGTAACAATGACCTCCTTTTAGCTCCCAACAGCTTTTCTCAATTGTGAAAACTATGCTAATCCTGTATTCATCCCAGGCTTACCTGTCGCTAGCTCAACCTTGACAATTTTGCCACCCATCTTCATAATTCTTTGTTGTTCCCGAAACCAGTTGTCATAAGGAACTAATTTAGTAAAATAGGTATTTTGGAGTTCCCGTTGTGTCCGAATCCGAGTTTGACTAGGAACACAGGCAGTGACCTTAAACATCCGCATGAGTTGATATCTCCTGAATTAAGTTAGGAAAATTTTTGATTTCAATTGTTTTGATTACAGTAGTGCTTTAGTGTAGGGTGCGCGTGGCACATTCACGCTTTAAGCCTGCATCTGCAAAACTTTATAAATGCACAATTCTACTAAATTGATCAAAGGCTGGAAGTCAAACATCAATACTAGATCGCTTACACTTATCGACTATATACAGTCAGACAAGCGGCAGAACGTTCTAGCACTCACGATCAACTTCCAGACCTGTGATAAATCCTAAAAAGCTAGCAAACTTAAGTCATTATCGACTTAACAGTGTTTAGCTCAAGCCAGAGCAGATGTAGTCTAAGTAAACGCCCATTTCCTTACCAGCATCAGGACCAACAAGGCTAGCAGTTACTTCTTTCATTGCTTGAATAGACTGCACTGTTGCACCAATAGGAACACCCAGTGAGTTGTAAGTTTCTTTCAAGCCGTTAAGTACACGCTCATCTAGAATCGAAGGATCGCCAGCTAGCATCGCGTATGTGGAATAACGTAGGTAGTAGTCCAAGTCACGAATGCAAGCAGCATAACGACGAGTGGTGTACATATTTCCACCCGGACGAGTAATGTCAGAGTATAGCAGAGACTTTGCTACTGCTTCTTTGACGATCGCAGCTGCGTTAGCGCTGATTGTGGTAGCAGCCCGTACACGCAGTTCGCCTGTTTGGAAGTAGCCCTTCAGCTTTTCCATTGCGGAGTTGTCCAGGTACTTACCTTGAACGTCAGAAGAGTTGATTACAGAAGTAATTGCATCTTGCATTTTTTTGTTTCCTTATCTAAACACAAAGTTGAAATAATCGACCAGCAACAGAAGCGCAAGCGCCCTACTGCATAGCACCAACTAAATAGTCGAAGTAAGAGCCAGCTTCCGATGCGTCTTCACCAGACATCATTGAGGTAGCAACATTCTTCATTGCGCGGATACCTTCGGCAACGCCTTCAATTGGAGTACCAAGGGATCTGTACATTTCGCGTACACCTACAACTCCAATCTCTTCGATTGGTGTAACATCACCAGCAATAACGCCGTATGTGACCAAGCGTAGGTAGTAATCCATGTCGCGCAAACAAGTAGCGGTCATTTCTTGACCGTAAGCGTTTCCACCAGGAGATACGATGTCAGGACGCTTTTGGAACAGTTGATCGCCAGCTTGCTTAACGATGCGCTCGCGGTTCTCAGTCAAAGCTTGAACAATGCGTAAGCGACGCTCACCAGTTGTAACAAAGCTCTTGATCCGATCCAATTCACCGGGGCTGAGATAACGGGCTTCGGCATCCGCGTTCACGATTGCCTTTGTGACAATACTCATTAAAGGATTCCTCCAATTAAATGAAACCAGGTTTATTTAAACTGGTACAACTGCATTAGCTTCCTGAGTCTAGACTCTGTGTTTGTTTAAACTCAGTAATTAACTTACTGCATAAGTCCAGGACATTTCGAGGTTGCTTAAGTAACCAGAAGTACAAAAGGTTTCAGACTCAGTTACCTTCCGCAAATATTTTGCGGCATTTTGTTCATCTTCTGAGTCACCTTTTAACACTTTTTAACATTCTTCCTCATTTTACCTTACAAACCTCCAGCAGAAGTAGTTGAGCAAATGCAAGAAAAAACCCTCTAACTAGCCTTGTAGCTTTGACCAGTTAGAGGGCGAAGCTATTTATGCTGTCTTATCTACTACTTCAGCAGCAGCGCTGATTAGCGCTCACTGAATCGCTGCACAACCGACGAAGGAGACAGATCAGACCAAGACTGCTTAACCAAGTCAGCAGCAGCTTTGACACTACCTAGATAGTTGCCTGCTGGTAGAGAGGGGAAACGGCGGTAAGGTACAACATCTTCACCAAAGTATTGAGCATACTCTGGGCTATTGACCATTGCATCCACAGCCGCTCTCAATCCTCCGTCAGCTAGCAGCTTGTTGTACTCGCGAATTTCTCCTTGAGTAGCAGGAGCGCGACCAAGTATGTGCCGGAATAGGAACTCGATCACCTTGGTGTTAGGATAAGGCGTGTAGAAGCGGCGACGATAGGTATCGGAACTGGCAAGAGCGCGGACAAATTCTCGAACAGAGATTTCGCCATTACGCAGTTTGCTGTCTAGTTCAGAACTCCGTAAACCGTCAGGAACCTGACCACTAAAGATATCCATTACCTGACAGTAGATGGCATCAATAACCAACTTAGTTTCAGGTGAATTAGTACCTTGGGTGTAGCGATAAATTCGCGCAGGCTTGCGGCGCGCTGTACCTACACCTACTTCAACAGACTGACCGCGACCGTCATTGAAGGAACGACCTAGCTCAATGAATAGTGGCTTACTGCGGTCAACTTGACGAGCTTTTGCCGCCATATCTGCGATCGCCTTTGCTGTCATCGGCATCTTGTCAGTTGCCATGCGCGACTTCACAGGCTCAAAGCTAGGTACTACCAAATCATCATTCTGCTTGGTTAGCTGGTTATATAGCTTCTCACTGTTGGGGAAGTTGGCTGCTGGTAGTGTGGGGAAGCGACGGTAAGGAACTGTATCTTCGCCAAACACCTGGAGATATTCCATACTGTTAACCATTGCACCCACAAAGCCTTTGATGCCTTGAGTCGCGAGAATTTGGTTATAAGTACGAATTTCCACTTGGTCTTTAGGTGCGCGTCCCAGGAAGTGTTTTGTTCCCTGTTCAATCACCTTCGTGTTGGGATAGGGGGTATAGAACTCTTTGATGTAGAGATTTGATCCGCCTAAGCCTTCAATGAACTCCTTAACGTTAATTTCACCATTTCCCAGCTTGCTTTCCAACGCCGTAAATTCGTTTCGGGCGATATATGGTTCAATATCACGCTCGAAGACTTGGCGATAAGCAGCCCGAATAGTCTTTTGCACCTCTGTCTTCTCGCCGTTATTCTCCAGCTTAAAGATTTTGGTCTGCTCACGCTGCTTGCTGACACCTTGGTTAATGCGGAATTGAATATCCGGTTCTGTCCGTGTTGCGGTAACTGCACCCAACTCGACGAAGCGCGGTGTTTCTTCCTTCTCAACGTTGGTAGAGACGATATCTTCGGCAATAGAGCCAACTCGTAGCGATCGCAGTGCCACACCACCTGGAGTCAGATACCGCTCATAGGGAACCGTATCTTCTCCAAATACCTCGCTGTACTCTGGACTATCAATTAAGGCATCTATCAGCGCGTAGAAGCCCTGCTTGGAGCAGATATCAAAGTAACGATTGATTTCCTGCCGCCCATACGTTGGACGACCCAACAACCGCCGATGGATATACTCAACCGCTTTAGTGACGTATAGCCGTGTCCAATACAAGCTACGGAACAGATCCGACTTAGCTAGCGCTCGAATGAACTCCCGCACAGAAGTCTCACCGTTTTCTAGTTTGATTTCTGGTACTCTCAGGCGCTGACCTTCGTACACATCCCGTCCAAATACCTGCAAGTAGGCGGCTCGAATCACTGCTTGGGTGGAGCTTTCGGAGAATTTAACACTCGTTCCCTTCGCCGAGTTTTTTCTGCCACTGTAGCTAGGGATTTGATCCAAGCGGAACACCTTAGGCCCAAGGGAACCTGGAAACTCACCTCGCGCTCCGGGATTACTATTTTGGTTTTTAATTCCTGGCCCTTGGTGAATCAGGATACGCTTGGTATCCTTACCGAAAGGCGCTGGACTACTGCTAGGATTGCGAGTTTCTTTCGGGAAAATCGCTCCAAATTGAATTTCTAACGGATCGTTACCAGAACCATAAGGATGTTGATCTGGTAGCGGTCGCTCGTAGTTAGCAAACAGCGTAATAAATTGTGGAACTTTGCGGAAAGGCGCGCTGTAGTTCAACAAATCTTGCTGTGGTCCCCAGTTGCGACACTCTTGAGCTTCCTGGCCCAGACCTCGAAGATAAGGTACTGTTTCTTCGCCGAAGTAGTCTGAGTATTCCTTGGAATTGACCAGGGCATCTACGAGGGCTGGTAGACCACCGTCGGAGACGATAGAGAAGTAATCAGCGACTTCCTTACGGCTCGAAGGACCTCGACCTAAGAAGTGACGGAAGGCAAGTTCAATGACACGACTGTTAATAAAGCGATCGTAGAACTGTTTTTGGTACAGAGGAGATTTCCCCACACGACGCACAAACTCTTTCATCGAGATGTCGCCGTTTTTAACCTGGGATTCTAGATTAGATATTGACTGGCTGTAAGCCCTAGTGATGTCGCGCTCAAAGATTTGCCGATAGGCAGCTTTGATTACTTCTTGCTTCTCGCCTCCCGATAGACCAGGCTTCATGGCATACTTTTGTCGCCGCTCTGCCGCATTAAAGTAAATTTGAGGCAGCTGTAGCCCTTGGACATCGCCTGAAGGACGTTGCCGCACTTTATCTGAGGGAGTTGGTGCTTTAAATTCGCTAATCAGCACGTCCATGTACTGGCTGACTATATCTGTCGCTTCAGTATCCTTGCGGAAATATGAAAGCGCTGCTTGCCGCATTTCTTGGAGAGCAACAATTGTCGCTTCACCAGAACAAGCATTTTCAATAATTTCCCGCAGACCGCGCGTGTTGACTGCAATAATGTTCGGGTCACCAGCAACGATCGCATAAGTAACGTAGCGCAAGAACCAACTCAAATCTCGCAACGACTTTTGCATATTGCTAGGGCCATAGCGAGAAACGTTGATCGGTCTGAACCCCGGAGGTGTGGGTGCTTGCGGTGAAGCAGAAAATAGCGATCGCAATCCCTCTAGAAAGCCGCCACCGCTGCTTTCTACATAAGTCACGTTCCCCAGCTTCATTGCTTCTTTATCAGCATCTCTAGCACCTGCCATCGCCATCTCAGCTTCCCTTGGCTTTTCTAGAAAAGCCATTGGCGAACCACCCACGAAAATGCGGTTAGCAGCGCGGGATACAATAATTCCTGAGTTTTTACTCAGAGTATCGGCAATTTCTAAGCGCTTTGTCCCTGATGCAAAATAACTAGCCAGTTCGTTCAGTTCGCCACGCTCTGGAAAGCGGTCTTGTTGTTCCGCTTGGTTAATCGTTGCGACTGTTAATGTTTGATATAGTTGCGGACGCGCAACTGAGCTTCCACCACTTGCCTTAACACTCATTAAATTTCTTAAGCTCCCATCATATATCGCTACTTTGTTAAGTCCGACTAGGGTATTAATCCAATCTCTTTGGGTTACTTTTGGCTTGACACATCAGTTTTCTGATCTTCATCCCCGAAAGGGACTCGATTTCCTTGTGCTACCTTGAGGAAACACTGCCTAAAGTTAACCCCGTCAGCTTTTAGATTAAAACGTTTTTAGTTCAGTTCGCCGCATTATTAAGAAGTGTGTAGAATTCACAGCATTGCTTGAGCGGCGTGTGCTATTAAAATAAGTATTTTTGCTGAGGTAAGGATATTTGCCTACAGCGATCGCCTAAAAATTTAATAAGTTTGCTAAAGTTGATCCGGGTCAATGCCTAATTCCCGGAGTTTAGCAGCTAAGGAATGCGCTTTCTGCACTTGCTCCTCGTGCGTCAAAAGCATTTCACCCGTTGCTGGATCTAAAAATCGCAATTTTCCAGATTGTAGTCGCAATTCTAGCCCTAACACCTCACTCGATAGTGAAAGCACATCATTCGGTAGCATTGTTGCTGCAATCGGTTGGTAATTACCCTCAACTAAGCACGAACCTTGAAGTTGAGGATTGAGATAATCACCTGTTGGATCATATTGAAAATACTCGCGCACTCCTAAAGCTGCGTAAATATTTGGTTTGATTTCTTGGTCTTCTTTTTGGGTACTTTTAGAAGTAATTTCTAGGACAAAATCTGGGGCTCTATTGCCTTCTTCCCAAGTTTTGTAAGAGCGGCGATCACCCTTATTAACCCCAAAAACTACAAATACATCTGGTGCTACTACTGCTCTAGGATTACCCTTTTCATAGTAAATAAATAAATTACCAGAGACATATACATCTAAACGGTCTTGGAAATAAATTCTTAATACTTTAGCGGTATAAGTTAGATATTCACGCGCTTGATCGCTTTCAGCCATTGGCTTACCGTCTGCATCTGGATATTCAAATTCAGTTGAGATTTGATTAGGTGAAACTGTCATGAGTAGATACCTCAACTGAACTTAGGAGTATGCCTAACGTAGCACTGGTGTTTTCTCTAAGGAGCGATCACACTTCTCTACTTAAAAATGCTTTAGCGCAAGTGAGCGCTTCTTCTAATCGCGCTAATAACAGCAACTACAAAGCTCTCTAAATTATATTCTCATCACAATATTAAATAGATATATTCAAACGTGCTTCAATTGCATCACGCGCTGTTTTGACACCATTTTCTAATTGAATTTGCTGCCCTACTTCGGTAGCTCGTTCAGTATATTTTGGATTATTTAATAGTTGCTTTAACTCAGCAGCATCTGTGACAGCGTTATATTCGGTACGCTTAATAGTACGTGCTACACCTAGCCTTTCTGCACGCGCAGCATTATCTGGTTGATCGATACTATAGGGCATGATTAACATCGGGCGACCGGATCTCAATGCTTGGACAGTTGTGCCAATACCGCCTTGATGGACAATAGCTAGTGAGCGCGGGAATATTTTGGAATAAGGAGCATAGTCAAAAGTGGTTATGTCGTCGGACAATAAACTTTTACGGAGTTTGTTGCGTTGATCTTGTCCAATTAGCAGTACAGCGCGGTGTCCTAATTCTTTAGCAGCAATCGCACTTTCAGTATAAAAATTGCCTGCATCCAGTACAGCTGACGAACCCAAGGTAAACACAATTGGTGGCGAACCAGCATTCAAAAATTCTGATAATTCTGAAGTAAGTTCTGCTTTGTCTTGGCGATCATAAAAAGGAAACCCGGTAACGCAAGTTTGTTTGGGCCAATCGAGTTGAGGTTGAGCAAAAACTTGGGAAAATAGAGCCAGCACTAAATGAGGTGAGTGTTGACCTTCAAAAACAGGGTTTTTACTTTGTGATAGGCTTAGTTCAGCCCGTAACCTTCGTACTGGTTCACTCCACGAGCGGACACTAAGTTTAGCTAGGTGAAGCAAAAAACTATTAATTAAAGGACCAAGCGATTTTAAAGAAGTTTGACCGGATTGAGTTGTTAGAACTGGTGGATCATAGGCTGACAAAAACGACGACGGAGCTAAAACGCCAGACACCCAACGAATACCTGTTTTCTCAGCAACTATTGGGCCAGCATAAGTAATTGGATGAGTTACAAGCAAATCAGCACCGCTTACAGCCTGCATTAAATCTTCATAACTATCTTTTAAATACGGTAGAATTAACTCACGAATGATGTACTCAGTACCCTTATTAGGGTGCATTGCCCGTTTGATAATTTCTTGAGCTTGCTCAGTATTCCCAGAAGCTATATCAGGTCTAATAGAGTAAAACTCAAGACCTTCTGCTTCAACTTTAGAGCGATATAGCTCGTGTGTGGCGATTACAGGGTGGTGTCCCCGTTGCTGCAATTCCAGCGCGATCGCCATATAAGGATGCAGATCGCCCAAAGATCCGTAGGTGGTAAGAACAATACGATTACCCATTGCTCAGTAACTTGGACTTGTATTTGTGTAGCTATTTAACGCCGGAATTGAGCGAGGCGGGAAGCCACGTAGAATAAAAGCAAGCCTCACATCATGAAAATAGCTGGATCCGCCTTCGCTCCAATGATTTGTTGGGCGTATGGGATTATCAAAGATCGCCTTCCCAACTTTTCCCTCTGTTCTTTTTATACCAGCTTTCCGGCACAAAATACTTTTTCTCTGTCGGCAGTGAAAACTCATAATCTTGCGAGCCGCACAAGCAATCTAAAGCTTCGTAAAAATTACTGCCGATTTTTTCAATCATCTCCTCCTCACCGTGCGGCAGCAGAAACAACTCGTTTGTATTGTCAGGGTGAAAAATAACTAGGTCGCCGCAATACGTGTCAGCAATAGTTACTGACTCGATGACTTTTTTCTTTGGCAAAACATCAGGTCTTTTATCCCATGAAAAAAAATCGTTCCAAAAATTCTGATATTCTTTGTATTCAATCAAAATTTGAGACGGCATAAAAACTCTCACATACTGACAAAAAGCACCGTGACCAAGCGCCGTGACATACTCTCGATAGCCACCCGGAAATTTGAGATTCAACTGACTCTCAATCGCGTTGACTTCTTCTAATGTTGCCAACTCCAATGGGGAATCAATGATCTTGACGTTTTTAAACGACATAATATTTTATTTTGGCGCGACGCTAATGCGCCGAACTATATTATTATATGGAAATTTTCTGTCTATTCACCCTACAGGGGACAAAAAGCAGAGTGTTTCCGTATATCACCCCATATAGGTGGATATACGGAAACTTTCGGTATATTGTGGGATGATATCAAGACTTTTTCTGGATATGATGCCAGATAAGTATACTATTAAGAATTTTTCTAGATATCATTTTGTGGAAAAACCTCCCAAAAAATTGCTCGAACAAGTCAGCAATGTCATTTGTCTGAACCATTACTTTTATAAACTAGAAAAAAGCTACATTAACTGGATTAAACGTTATATATTATTTCATGATAAACGGCATCCCAAAGAAATGGGTAGTGCTGAAACTGAAGCCTTTTTAACTCATTTGGCAATAGAAAAAATGTAGCTGCCGCTACTCAGAATTAGACCTTGAATGCTCTTTTTTTGTACAGGGAAGTTGTCAAGCAAGAATTAGATTTACAAGTCGATCCAGTATGGATAAAAAGAAGCAGATATATAGCAATAATACTAACTAAGAAAAAAGTTCTGGCTATTATTAATAATTTGTCGGGTGTCTATCAGCTTGTAGTTAAATTGTTCTATGGTACTAGGTGACGACAAAATAAATGTCTACAGTTGCTTCTCGAAGCACCAGCTGTTGCTGCTTTCTGCATATTTGCCAAAGCAAGGAATACGGTTAAACCCCATCTTCTCGTAAAAGCGGACGGCTTCTGGCTGCTGACTACCAGCACGTAATCGGATAACGGTGAAGCAATGTTGTCGAGCGTGTTCTTCCAGAGCCTGCATAAGTCCTTGAGCTATACCAGCGCCACGAAACTCTGGACTAACATACATAGCGTTCAGATCAGCGATATCCTGTGATAAGGGCATCAGGCCAATGCTACCTGCTGGAGTATCTTGAACCATAGCTACCCAGAATGCAGCACGAGGGTTAGTGAAATCATCAGGGTGCATATCGGTTGGGGCAGTGATATTCATAACGACGTTGAATTTCATCCCATAGCGCGTCAAGCATTGCCCGTGCTGGATCTGAATGTGGATTTTGTAATCTAATAACAAAATCTGATGGCATGATGTAATTATCATATACGTCAACACCGCGTAAGCAACCTACCGACCTCGTTCACGGTTAGATTACTTTGTAACTTTCAAAGTTAGGAGTAAACCTTAATTATTATAGTGGGGCGATCGCTTTCTTCCTTAGCAACAATAGCCGTAGTGGTCAGACATTCGTTAAACTACGTGATGCTGCAATTAATCCCCCCATGTCAGATCCCCAAGCGATTAGCGCTGCTGTTGCTAAACTCTACGATACTTATCCGTTTCCCCCAGACCCAATGCTTGATGAGCCGCCACCCGGCTATAATTGGCGCTGGAATTGGCTGGCTGCTTATAACTTCTGCACCGGACAAAAACCTCAAAAACAAGACATCCGTATTCTTGATGCTGGCTGTGGATCAGGAGTCGGAACTGAGTATTTGGTACATCTTAATCCTCAAGCTCAAGTAGTCGGAATTGATTTGAGTGCTGGTACTTTGGCAGTAGCAAAAGAGCGCTGTCAACGTTCGGGAGCAAATCGCGTTGAGTTTCATAACCTCAGCTTATACGATGTAGACCAGATTCCAGGTAAATTTGACTTTATTAATTGTGTCGGTGTCCTGCACCATTTACCCGATCCAATTCGCGGTATTCAATCTCTAGCCGCAAAGTTAGCGCCAGGCGGATTGATGCACATCTTTGTCTATGGTGAACTGGGGCGCTGGGAGATTAAGTTGATGCAGCAAGCGATCGCTCTTCTCCAAGGTGACAAACGCGGCGACTATGGCGATGGTGTCCAGCTAGGGCGGAAGTTATTTGCTGTTTTACCAGAAACTAATCGTATTGTCAAGCGAGAACGCGAACGTTGGTCTTTAGAAAATCAGCGAGACGAATGCTTTGCTGATATGTACGTTCATCCTCAAGAGATTGACTACAATATTGAAACGTTATTTGAATTGATTGATGCTTCTGGCTTAGAGTTCATCGGCTTTTCCAACCCTAGTTATTGGCAGCTAGAGCGCCTTTTGGGTAAAGATTCAAGAGTGATGGAACGAGCGAAACAATTAAGTGATCGCCAACTATACCGCTTAATTGAATTATTAGATCCTGAAGTCACTCATTACGAGTTTTTTCTCGGTCGCCCTCCCCTACCCAAACCCGATTGGTCGTCAGATAATACTTTATTAGCAGCAATTCCAGAGCGCAATCCTTGTATGGACGGCTGGCCTAGTCAATGTTTATTTAACTATGACTACCAAATTGTCAAGTTGTCACAAACAGAATTTGAATTTATCCAAGCCTGCGATCGCAATCAGACGCGAACAGTGGCAGAAATTTTGACCGAGGTACAGTTGGGAGTAGAAGAAGTGCGATCACTTCTAGAGCAACAATTAATTTTGTTGACGAAGCAAGTGAGTAGATAAAGACGTGAGTAGTGAGTAGAAAAAGTCATCCTATTTACTTGCCACTGATCACTAAATCACTACTCACTCCCCACTGCTAACTTTATTTTTAAGTATTGTTTCCGCAACGTGCTATGATTTCATCTGGCTCTGATGAGCCAACATAATTAACTGCGCTGGTTTGCGAGTCCCGTGAGCTTGTCAAACGAATCATTGAAACCCACATTTGCAACCGAAGCAGATTCTCAATCTGTTGCCTCAGACGAACCGAATGGCTCCATGCAAGAGTTCTATCAACTTTCTCAAGAATTGTTGACAGTAACGCTTGTATTGGCAGGAATTATTTTTATCTGTGTGTGGATTTTTTATTCTCTCCACATCGCCTTGAATTATCTACTCGGCGCATGCACAGGTGTGGTTTACTTAAAAATGTTGGGTAAGGACGTTGAGCGACTTAACAGACAAAAAACCAGTTTGAGTAAGAATCGGCTGGCGCTATTTATTGGGTTGATTGTAATAGCAACTCAATGGCAGCAGCTACAGATTCTACCCATATTCTTGGGATTTTTGACTTATAAAGCATCGCTCCTCGTTTACATGATCCGAATGCTCATGCCCCCTGACCCTAAATAGTTGGGGCGATCGCAGTTCACACATTCCTGACTTGATTTCTGGTAGAAACTTCCTAAATGGAAATGCTCAGTGTCTTAAATCCCTTTAACAGTTTACCCCTGGCCTCATTGGAAGTAGGCCACCATTTCTACTGGCAATTGGGGAATCTAAAACTGCATGGACAGGTTTTTCTCACTTCCTGGTTTGTAATTGGAATTTTAGTAGTAGCTTCCCTAGCTGCGACTCGAAATATCCAGAGAATTCCTAATGGCATCCAAAATTTTATGGAATATGCCTTGGAGTTTATTCGGGATTTGGCAAAAAACCAAATTGGTGAAAAAGAGTATCGTCCTTGGGTGCCATTTATTGGCACATTGTTTTTGTTTATTTTCGTATCAAATTGGTCAGGAGCATTAATTCCCTGGAGACTAATCAAGCTCCCAGAAGGTGAATTGGCTGCTCCAACCAATGACATCAATACGACAGTAGCATTAGCATTGCTGACTTCTTTGGCGTACTTTTACGCTGGGTTTAGCAAGAAGGGTTTGAGGTACTTTACCAAGTATATCGAGCCGACCCCGATCCTATTACCGATCGCAATTTTAGAAGACTTCACCAAGCCTCTTTCTCTAAGCTTCCGTCTATTTGGTAACATTTTGGCGGATGAATTGGTTGTGGCGGTGCTGGTTTTATTGGTTCCTCTGTTTGTACCTCTGCCAGTAATGGCTTTGGGTTTGTTTACCAGTGCTATCCAAGCCTTAGTTTTTGCTACTTTGGCGGCAGCGTACATTCATGAGGCGCTAGAGGGGCATGGTGAGGCAGAGCATGGGGAGCATATGCCTTAAGTCCCTGATCAAAAGGTTCACTCGCAATGCCCCCCGCGTGGGCTGCAAGGAAGCGATCGCACTCACACACATCGCTCTCTAGAACTGGACGCAGTGTAAGAAACACTTATCTGCTAGTTAACGCACGTTTTTAAATTCTGTACTCAAAGTAAGGAAAATTATCATGGATCCATTAGTTTCTGCTGCTTCAGTTTTGGCTGCTGCTCTAGCAATTGGTTTAGCTGCAATTGGCCCTGGTATTGGTCAAGGAAATGCTGCTGGTCAAGCAGTAGAAGGAATTGCCCGTCAACCAGAAGCAGAAGGCAAAATTCGCGGTACGCTGCTGTTAACTTTGGCATTTATGGAATCCCTTACTATTTATGGTCTGGTGATTGCCCTAGTGTTACTGTTTGCTAATCCTTTTGCCTCCTAAAAAGTTTGGTGTTTTGTAGAGCCGTGATTTACCACGTCTCTACAAATAATCATGTTTTTCGTTTTTAGAAGGAAAGTTAAATGATGTTGCTTGCCATAAAAAATCCTGTAAAAGCCCAAGAAGGAAGAAATGTTTGATTTCGATGCTACCTTGCCCTTAATGGCAGTACAGTTTCTGCTATTGGCAGCTTTATTAAATGCTATTTTCTATAAACCACTGACTAAAGTGCTGGATGAGCGCGATAATTACGTGCGCACAAATAAGCTTGAGGCGCAAGAACGCTTGACTAAAACTGAGCAGTTGACAAACCAATACAAGCAGCAGCTAGCGGAAGCTCGCAAACAGTCGCAGGCTGTGATTACGTCAGCTCAAACAGAAGCCCAAAAAATTGCTGCTGAGAAAGTCGCTGAAGCTCAAAAAGAAGCTCAGAGTCAACGCGAACAAGCACAGCGAGAGATAGATCAGCAAAAGCAAGAAGCCATGAGTTCGTTAGAACAACAGGTGGATGCGCTGAGTCAGCAGATTATAGAAAAACTATTAGAGCCTGCGCATGGCTAAGTAAAGCGCCCGTAACATAAAAGCATTGATAGATCGCTTGATTAAATGTCAAGCAAAAGCCCTATTTTTGTTAGGGAATAATTCAACGTATTAGCAATTCAAGCAGCGCAGTTGTGGATGGTATCATGGGAACTTTGTTATTACTGGCAACAGAGGCAAGCGCAGTTCACTCAGAATTGGCCGAATCAGGAGCCGAAGGTGGTTTCGGTCTAAACATAGACATTTTAGAAACCAATATAATTAACATCGCAATTTTAGTTGGTGTACTGTTTTACTTTGGTCGCAAAGTTATCAGCAACATCCTGAATGAGCGACGCTTAAAAATTGAAGTAGAAATTAAAGACGCAGAACAGCGCGCCAAAGAGGCAGCAGCAGCACTCTCAGATGCCCAGCAGAAGTTAACTCAGTCCCAAGCGGAAGCCCAAAAAATCCGCCAAACTGCTGAAGAAAATGCCCAAGCAGCTAAAGAAGCTATTTTGGCGCGTTCAGTTCAAGATATTCAGCGCTTGAAAGAAACAGCAGTTCAGGATTTGAATACAGAAACAGAAAGAGCGATCGCTTCGCTGCGGCAACAAGTAGTAGCTATGGCATTAAAAAAAGTTGAATCGCAACTTCAGTCGGGAGTAGATAATGCTGCTCAACAGCAATTAATTGAGCGCAGCATCGCGCTTTTGGGAGGTAATTCATGAAACGCGGTGGAATCGATTTTGAGGTTGTGCAACCCTACGCCCAAGCACTAATGTCAGTAGCGCGTTCAAAAGACATGACAGAGCAAGTGGGTGAAGATGTCCGCTCATTATTAAAATTGCTGCAAGGCTCCGAGGATCTGCGTAATTTCCTCGCCAACCCCTTCGCCAAAATCGAAGACAAAAAGAACGTACTCGGACAAATAATTGGCGATTCTAACTCCTACCTCCGCAATTTTGTGATGCTGTTGGTAGATCGGCGGCGACTGCTATTGCTAGATGCAATTTGTCAGCAATACATAGCTCTTTTACGCGAGAGCAATCAAACAGTTCTTGCCGAAGTCATATCAGCAGTAGACCTGAGCGAATCTCAGCAGCAGGCAGTCCGCGAAAGGGTCAAAAACATGACTAATGCCCGCGAAGTAGAACTCGACACAAAAATTGATCGAGACTTAATTGGTGGTGTGATTATTAAAGTAGGCTCGCAAGTAATTGATGCTAGTTTACGCGGACAATTGCGTCGCCTTTCTTTACGCTTAAGCAGTGGCAACTAGACGCAGCTCGGGTGTGAGGTGACAAGTGTTAGGTAACATCAATATCTTAATACCCAAAAACCAATACCTAAAACCCAAGCTCCTCTAATTCCTATTTCTCATCCTCAACACTTAACATCAAATTATGATCAGCATTAGACCTGACGAAATCAGCAGCATTATCCAGCAACAAATTGAGCAATACGACCAAGAAGTTAAAGCCGTTAACGTTGGTACTGTATTGCAAGTGGGAGACGGTATTGCCCGGATCTATGGTCTAGAAAAGGCTATGGCTGGGGAACTATTAGAATTTGAAGACGGTACAATTGGCATCGCCCTGAACCTAGAAGAAGACAACGTAGGTGCGGTGCTAATGGGTGAAGGTCGTGATATTCAAGAAGGTAGCTCCGTCACGGCAACTGGAAAAATCGCCCAAGTACCAGTGGGACAAGCAATGGTTGGCAGAGTTGTAGATGCTCTAGCTCGCCCCATTGACGGTAAGGGAGATATCCAAGCAACAGAAAGCCGCTTAATTGAATCTCCAGCGCCAGGCATTGTAGCGCGCCGGTCTGTGTACGAACCGATGCAAACAGGAATCACGGCTATCGACGCGATGATTCCAATTGGACGTGGCCAGCGAGAACTGATTATTGGCGATCGCCAAACAGGTAAAACATCAATTGCTGTTGACACAATCATTAACCAAAAAGGCGGCGATGTGATCTGCGTCTACGTTGCCATTGGTCAAAAAGCTTCCACAGTCGCTAATGTGGTAAACATTTTGCAGGAAAAGGGAGCAATGGACTACACAATTGTAGTCGCTGCTCAAGCTAACGATCCCGCAACACTTCAGTACCTAGCTCCATATACTGGCGCAACTTTAGCTGAATACTTCATGTACACAGGCAGACCAACGCTTGTGATTTATGATGACTTATCAAAGCAAGCTCAAGCTTATCGTCAAATGTCGCTGCTGCTACGTCGTCCACCCGGTCGGGAAGCTTATCCTGGAGACGTTTTCTACTTGCACTCCCGCCTATTAGAACGAGCAGCGAAGTTAAGTTCTGAACTTGGTGAAGGTAGCATGACTGCGCTACCAATTATTGAAACTCAAGCAGGTGACGTATCGGCTTACATTCCGACAAACGTTATCTCAATCACGGATGGTCAGATATTCCTGTCTTCCGATTTGTTTAACTCCGGTATCCGTCCTGCTGTTAACCCCGGTATTTCGGTGTCGCGCGTAGGTTCAGCCGCTCAAACCAAGGCGATGAAAAAGGTCGCTGGTAAGATTAAGTTGGAACTAGCCCAGTATGACGATTTGGCTGCTTTTGCTCAGTTTGCCTCGGATCTAGATCAAGCAACTCAGAATCAGTTAGCACGTGGTCGGCGTTTGCAGGAACTATTGAAGCAACCTCAATACTCACCACTAGCGCTGTATGAGCAAGTAGCGATTCTTTATGCTGGTATCAATGGCTATTTGGATGACATCCCAGTAGAAAAAATTACCAGTTTTACTAGAGAACTGCGGGATTACTTAAAAACTAGCAAGCCGCAGTACACAGAGTTGATCCAGAATGGGAAGCAGCTAAGTGACGAAGCAGAAAAGCTGCTAAAAGAAGGAATCACAGAAGCAAAGCAGACCTTCTTAGCAACAGCTTAGAGGCGAGAGGGGGGAGGCTAGGGGCTAGACATTAAATTTATCTTGCTCCTCTTCCCTTCTCCTCCCCACTACTCACTACTCACTACTCACTACTCACTCTCGACATGGCTAATCTCAAAGTAATTCGCGATCGCATTCAATCGGTCAAAAACACTCAGAAAATCACAGAAGCCATGCGTTTAGTGGCTGCTGCTAGAGTGCGTCGCGCCCAAGAACAAGTAATCGCCACGCGCCCCTTTGCTGATAGATTGGCGCAAGTGCTATACGGTTTACAAACTCGTCTCCGGTTTGAAGACGTAAACTTGCCACTGTTACGGCAACGCGACATCCAGTCAGTGGGGTTACTAGTAGTTTCAGGCGATCGCGGTCTGTGTGGAGCTTATAACACTAATATTATCCGTCGTGCTGAAGCCCGCGCCAGGGAATTGCAGGCAGAAGGACTAGACTACAAATATATAGTCGTAGGGCGCAAAGCAATTCAATACTTGCAACGTCGTAACCAGCCCATTGATGCCACTTACACAGGTTTAGAGCAAATTCCCACTGCTGCGGAAGCCTCTAATATTGCCGACGAAGTGCTGTCTTTGTTCCTCTCTCAAAGTGTAGACAGAATTGAGTTAGTTTACACCAAGTTTGTCTCGTTAATTAGCTCAAGACCAGTTGTTCAAACTTTGCTTCCCCTTGATGCTCGTGGTTTAGAAGCAGCCGATGACGAAATTTTCCGGCTGACAAGCAGGGGCGGTGATTTTGAAGTTGAGCGGACTAAAGTCCAAGCCCAAACACGTACTTTCCCTCGAGATATGCTCTTCGAGCAAGATCCTGTGCAAATTCTCGATGCTCTCCTGCCTCTGTACCTAAATAACCAGCTACTGCGGGCGTTGCAAGAATCAGCAGCCAGCGAATTAGCGGCAAGAATGACAGCAATGAATAACGCTAGTGACAACGCTAACGAACTAATTGACACACTCACAACGTCTTATAACAAGGCAAGACAAGCCGCAATTACTCAGGAAATCTTAGAAGTTGTGGGCGGTGCAGAAGCATCAGGTTAAGTAGATTACACATTAATCTCAGTTTGTCAAGTACATGATTTAAATGAAGCACACTTGTCTGAGAAAATAAAGCGAGACAACGGGAGTTTTGCGGGTTTCCCCAGCTATGAAGCAAACTCCCGCTACTAATACCGCCTTATTCCAGTTTGTTTGTGTAAGTTGATGTCATATTCCTCAACGGTGGACTATAATAATAGTTAAGACATGGGGCTTTAATGGTTTCGACAGGTTGGCGAAAGCTGCTCTGTGATACAGGTCGAGAGTGAGTCTCCTCTCGTAAATCAAAGGCTCAAAACAAAAGTAAATGCGAACAACATCGTTCCTTTCGCTCGTAAAGCAGTTGCTGTTGCCTAAAAACAGTCGGTAATTGATAGAGCGTCTATAGTTTGACTCCGTTAAGGACTATAGACCAACCCCAACGGATGCTCTAGTAAGTGTTCTCTGGGTGGCTTGCTAGCTAAGACTTAACCAGTGCATCCCACCGTTCGGGATAAGGAACGGTTCCCGCCTTGAGGATTAGATAGGATAAACCTGTGAATGAGCGGGGGGTCAATACCCAATTTGGACACGGGTTCAATTCCCGTAAGCTCCACTAAATGTAATAATTTTCATTTCCACCGATAAAACTGAGGTGGATTTTTTTTTAGGGGTTATGGAATCCCTACAAGCGAGATCGCATCTTTAACACCCTCCTAGGTCAGAGCAAAATGATACGATAAATATAGTCTTAAGGCGAGGCGAACAGCCAAAACGAACTAAAAGAGTTTTTACGTAGTGTTTTTGCATCCGTGTCAAATACATTAATAAAATACACTTTAAAGAAAGTTTTGAATTTGTAAAAAACGCTTCACTACTGACTTTTTAATGATTTTGAGTTAAAAACTCAACAATAAGCATAATTCCTTAAGTTTCCCGAACCAATGCCATGCTGAAAAACTTGCTGGGCGATCCAAACGCTCGGAAGCTCAAAAAATTCCAGCCTTACGTTACAGATGTCAACCTCTTAGAAGAAGATATCCAGGCACTTTCCGATGAGGCGCTAACCGACAAAACAGCAGAGTTTAAACAACGGCTTGCCAAAGGCGAAACCCTGGATGATCTGCTACCAGAAGCATTTGCCGTAGTCCGAGAAGCCGGACGACGAGTGTTAGGGCTGCGTCACTTTGATGTCCAAATCTTGGGTGGGATGATTCTGCACAAAGGGCAAATCGCCGAAATGAAAACAGGCGAAGGAAAAACCTTAGTTGCCACACTACCAGCATATTTAAACGCACTTACTGGGAAAGGAGTGCATATTGTAACGGTAAACGATTACCTAGCGCGTCGAGATGCCGAATGGATGGGACAGGTACATCGCTACTTAGGGCTGAGTGTGGGACTGATCCAACAGGGAATGGGGCCAGCTGAACGTAAGAAAAACTACGACTGCGATATTACTTATGTCACAAATAGTGAAGTAGGCTTCGACTATTTGCGAGACAACATGGCTACCTCGATGGTAGATGTAGTGCAACGTCCCTTCAACTACTGCGTGATTGACGAAGTAGACTCGATCTTAATCGACGAAGCCCGTACACCGCTAATTATTTCTGGACAGGTAGAACGACCAACCGAAAAGTACCTGCAAGCAGCCCAAGTAGCAGCAATGTTACAAAAAGACGATCATTACGAGGTAGATGAAAAAGCTCGTAACGTGCTTTTATCCGATGAAGGTTTTGCTGAAGCTGAACGCTTGCTAGAAGTACAAGATTTGTACGACCCCAATGATCCTTGGGCGCACTACATTTTCAATGCAATTAAAGCAAAAGAACTCTTCCTTCCAGATGTAAACTATATCGTCCGCAACGATGAAGTGGTGATTGTGGATGAGTTTACAGGACGGGTATTACCAGGACGGCGCTGGAGTGATGGACTCCACCAGGCAATTGAAGCGAAAGAACGGGTAGAAATTCAACCGGAAACTCAGACTTTAGCGACGATTACTTATCAAAACTTGTTCTTGCTGTATCCAAAATTAGCCGGAATGACCGGAACAGCGAAAACAGAGGAAGTGGAGTTTGAAAAGATTTACAAACTGGAAGTAACGATAGTACCGACAAATAGAGTCAGGAGTCGTCAAGACTTGCCTGATGTAGTGTATAAAACTGAAGAAGCAAAGTGGCGGGCGATCGCGGAAGAATGCTCTCAAATGCACGAAATGGGGCGACCAGTCCTGATTGGAACTACAAGCGTTGAAAAATCAGAATACCTCAGCAATTTGTTAGTTCAACAGGAAATTCCCTACAATCTGCTCAATGCTAGACCAGAGAACGTTGAGCGAGAGTCGGAAATTATTGCTCAAGCAGGGCGTAAGGGTACACTGACGATCGCAACAAATATGGCGGGTCGCGGTACAGACATTATCCTGGGTGGTAATGCCGAGTACATGGCGCGTCTGAAGCTGCGAGAATACTTTATGCCCCGCATCGTGCAGCCAGAAGATGAAGATATTTTTGGCGTAGGACAAGCATCCGGCTTACCAACAGCAAATAGTAGTGGTCAAGGCTTTGTTCCTGGGAAAAAAGTTAAAACCTGGAAGGCTTCGCCGCAAATTTTCCCCACTCAGCTATCAAGAGAAACTGAACAAAAGCTCAAACAAGCGGTAGAGTTTGCAGTTTCTGAATATGGCGATCGCAGTCTACCAGAACTAGAAGCCGAAGATAAAGTAGCAGTCGCGGCGGAAAAAGCACCAACAGATGACCCTGTAATCCAAAGATTGCGGGAAGTCTACAACTTGCTACTGCACGAATACGAACAATTTACCAGCCGCGAACACGATGAAGTTGTATCTTTGGGGGGCTTGCACGTAATCGGTACAGAACGCCACGAATCACGGCGGATTGACAACCAATTGCGCGGACGTGCGGGAAGACAAGGTGATCCAGGTTCGACGAGATTTTTCCTCAGTTTGCAGGATAATTTATTACGGATTTTTGGTGGCGATCGCGTGGCTGGCTTAATGAATGCCTTTCGCGTTGAAGAAGATATGCCAATTGAATCTGGAATGCTCACCCGCTCTTTAGAAGGCGCTCAGAAAAAGGTTGAAACTTATTACTACGACATCCGTAAGCAGGTATTTGAGTATGACGAAGTAATGAACAACCAACGTCGAGCAATTTACGCTGAACGTCACCGAGTTCTAGAAGGTCAAGACCTTAAAGAACAGGTGATTAAGTACGCTGAAAAAACGATGGATGAAATTGTTGACTACTACGTCAATCCCGATCTGCCATCGGAAGAGTGGGATTTAGCTACTCTCGTTAATAAAGTAAAAGAATTTATTTATCTGCTAGCAGACTTGGAGCCAGAGCAGTTAGAGGATCTTGCAGTCAGTGAAATTAAAACTTTCCTGCACGAGCAAGTGCGGATTGCTTACGACATGAAAGAAGCTGAAATTGAGCAAGTCCAGCCAGGACTAATGCGCCAAGCAGAGCGTTTCTTTATCTTACAGCAGATTGACACTCTCTGGCGGGAACACCTGCAACAAATGGATTCTCTACGAGAGTCTGTAGGACTACGTGGCTACGGGCAAAAAGATCCTCTGATCGAGTATAAGAGCGAAGGTTATGAACTGTTCCTAGATATGATGACTAATATTCGCCGGAATGTAGTCTACTCTATGTTCCAGTTCCAACCCCAAATTCAGCCTGCTATGCAAGCTCCTTCAGAGTTGGTTTAACTATCCTGCGTTTGTCATTGAGGAATAATTGATAGGGGAGATTTGTTAAATCTCCCCTATCAATATTTAGAAATTATCAAAATATTAATTATTTTATGTAGCCTAACTACCACCGAATTTTAGATAAACACCTTTAAGAAAAGCGTCTTCAAGAAAGTGGCATATATCTAACACACTATTAGCTACATAACCAAAAAACGAAGTAAAAGCTGCTCAAATAATTGAGTTTTCCTTGGTAAAAAAGCTTTTAATCCTGTTGTTGTCTTATGTCTCAAGTTAGCCTTCTACAATTTCCTCAACATGGTTCGCTCCATCTAACATTATGTTGGCGATCGCACCATAAGCATCTGTCCATGCCTGTTTAACCTCTGGTGTCCACTCCTCCCCTAAATAAGCTTCAAAGGTTTTTAATAACTCCGCACCCACTATTGGATAATGTTGCCGCATAGTACCATATCTTACGTGCCTTTCTCCTAGCTGCTGCAACACAGTTGTTAAGTAATCAGGGTTGCGTAAATTTTCGACTACTAGCACTAAAGACATGATTAACTTTTCTTCCTGTTCCTCCATTGAGGTGTTGGCAAATAACGGTCGAATCTGAGGATAATCAGTCAGCAGATTCTGATAAAAACTAGATGCAAACTGAGTTGCATTAGGTTTAACGCGCTCAAAACTTTGTTCTAAAATTTCAACATTTAAAGACATATTTTAATACCATTGTGTGTACTTTAGTAGATGAAATATCTACTATATTATCGAGGTTAACTTATTTTGTATTTGGACAATCTTGATATTCTTAGTAATACTTTGGTAGCTATTTAAATGAATACCGTAATTATACGGTAATTTATCCAGTTCAAATAAAAAATAAATATAATTTATACGTAAAAACCGCAGCACAAGGTGTTATATATTACAACAAACTGAGAAACATTACTAAAACTTTATAATAAACGCCGTTTCAAGCCTGGAATTTTTATGTATAACTTCTTAGTATATATCTATTAAAAAAATTAGAAAATATCAGTAGTTAGAGGAAAACATTATTTCTACTAACTCTAATAAATAAATTTAATTTCAAGCCTGCTGCAATTAAAGTGTTTACAATAAAAGTACGTTTATAAAGTGCGAATGAAACCTGGTTTGTACAAAAAAATTGGTTGGTTCCCAATAGAGCTAAGAAACGAAGGATACATTCATCTTTAGCAGCACATACTCCCATATTGCACTGGCATGGTGACATATTTGATCTGCCTCTAGCTTCTACTCACCTTGCTTCTAGCTCAAAATATCAAAATTCAGCCTTTTCCTGGGGTAAATGTGATCTAAAATTACAGTCTCATCCAGAAGTGACTCCTCGTGGTCTAGAGCGTTGGTTTATTGGTCATGCTTGCGAAATCAGTGCAACTTCTGATGTTAGTATTGCCAATTTGCGCCAGAATATATGTAGTTATGTTAATCAGTTGGAGTTACAGGCTGCTAAATTTTGGCAAGCATGGTTGAAGTCATAGGCATTTGTCTGCTGCGAAAAATGACAATAAAGCAACCTAAAAAAATCATAATTTTTAAATGTAACAATAATATATGATAACTATTGCTCAGATGAAATGTAAAAATGACATTCCTGTTTTAATCACAGATCAACAAGGTTTCATTATCTACGTAAATGAAGCTTTTGGAGAAGTTTTTGGATGGAGCCTTGATGAAATAATTGGACAGTCACTAAATGCAGTTATTCCCAACAGTTATCAAGATTCACATAATTTAGGATTTGCCCGCTTTACGATGACTGAGCAATCTAGTATACTTAACCATCCTCTACGATTAATGGCTGTAAGAAAAGATGGTAGAGAAATTATGTCTGAGCATTTTATTACCGCAGAGCTAGAAGATGGACAATGGCTTTTTGGCGCTATACTTCGCCCTGTTGAATAAGGTTCAAAAACTTTAAAAAGTGTTTGTAATAATATTGGTAGAGACTAATTAAAATTATATTAATTGATAATGTTATATTTTTGCCTCTTTTGTAAATAAGCCAAATTTATTAAAAATTTTATAGAGTAAAGACTCTTTATGTCAGATTATTCAGCTACTTTAATCAGCCACCTTCGAGCAACCTTAGGAAAGATGGAGGTAGCTCTGGGTGCGATTGGTGACTCTATCGTATGGACTGATAGTAGTGGTAGAATTCAATGGTCTAACTCAACATTTGATCGTTTAGTTGCTCGGCAACGTTTTGATATTTTGGGTGCTAGTCTTCTCGACTTACTACCTTTAAAGCAAGAAGGTCAACATATTGATGCGCAAGCACATCCTTTAATCAAAGTATTACAACAGATCAAAACAACTGATATTTATGAATTTAAGCAATCTGATAAAACATTATTTTTAGAAATATCTTCAGTTTGGATTGAATTTAAGGGACAAGAGACAAGCGCTGTACTTGTGATCCATGATGTTACCGAACGCAAGCAGGCGGAAGAACAGCTACTCTATCATGCCTTTCACGATTCACTAACAGGTTTACCAAACCGGGCTTTGTTTATGGAGCGTTTGGGGTATGTAGTTGAGTCTACAAAACGGCACAAGGCTCAATTGTTTGCTGTACTATTTATTGACTTAGATCGCTTTAAGATTATTAATGATAGCCTGGGACACACACTTGGAGACCAATTGCTGATTGGCATTGCAAGCAGACTCAAAGCCTGCCTACGTCCCACAGACACGATCGCACGTCTTGGAGGAGACGAATTTACGATCTTGCTTGAAGATATCAAAGATATTAGCGATGCAGTACACATTGCCGATCGCATCCAAGCTCAACTGAAAAAGCACTTTGATTTAGGCGGGCAAGAGGTATTTACTACGGCAAGTATTGGCATTGCTTTGAGTGCAAGAAATTACGAGCAGCCAGAAGCTCTGCTGCGTGACGCTGATATTGCAATGTATCGTGCTAAGGCACTAGGCAAGGCACGCTTTGAAATATTTAACTTGGATATGCATACTCGTGCAGTAGCAATGCTACAGTTAGAAACTGACTTAAGGCTGGCGATTGAACGTGAGGAGTTTCAAGTTCACTATCAGCCCATTGTGTCTCTAAAAACAGGAACAATAACTGGATTTGAAGCACTTGTGCGATGGCAGCACCCACAACGAGGTTTGATCGCGCCAGATGAGTTTATCCCACTAGCAGAAGAAACTGGGCTTATTGTTCCTCTTGGCTATTGGGTATTGAGAGAAGCTTGTCACCAGCTCAAGTTATGGCAGACACAATATCCTAGTAGTCCACCATTGACAGTTAGCGTTAATATTTCTGGCAAACATTTTTCCGAGCCTGATTTAATTCCACAAATCCGCCAAATTCTCCAAAATACTCAATTAAATCCCCAGAGTTTAAGGCTGGAGATTACGGAAAGTGTACTGATGGAAAATACTGAATCTGTAGTCTCTATTCTTTTGCAACTAAAAGCGATGGATATTCAATTGTATATGGACGATTTTGGTACAGGATATTCATCGCTGAGTTGTCTGCACCGCTTTCCAATTGATACTTTGAAGATTGACCGTTCCTTTATCAGCACAATGGACGTTGATAGTAAAAACTTAAAGATTGTCCAAACAATCATCATGCTTGCTCACAATCTAGATATGGATGTGATCGCTGAGGGAATAGAAACTGAAGATCAACAAGCGAAACTCAAAAATCTGGAATGTGAGTATGGGCAGGGATATTTTTTCTCTCCGCCACTGGCGGCTGTTGCCGCAGAGGTATTAATTGCAAAACTTTATGCCTCCAGTTCATCTGAGCCAAATTGTGAGGCTAGTGAGTATAAGTCTGCTCAAATAGAGGTAGATATTCCTCAAAAACCCAGTAGAAGGTTTCTTATCTGCTTATGACAATATATAAATGTTGCAAGCTAAAATTGACAAAATAGCTAACCTCTTGCTTTTATAGTTCATTTGTACTACTGTAGCGGTGGCATCGTCTTTGCAGACAATGTAGCGTTGCAAGAGTAAGTTATGAAAAAACTCAAAACAAAAATCAGCGGCATCGGTGTAAAGCAATCACAATTCAACCATAGGCTGCCAGTGCCTAGAAATAAACCGATTCGCGGTGTAACTACTGCAATTGCAGCGCTGCAACCCCACCAGGCTCAAGATCTGCAACAAGGCAAAATGGGATGGGAGCGATTAACAGCACAAGCTCGGCAAATCAACCAGCTTGCAGCACAGTTAGAACAGGCAATGTTTGAATTTGTGGCGATCGCTAGCGAGGTTAATTGTAAGCGGCGAGTAACTCAGGGGAATAAAAAGCAAATAAAAAGCGTGTGTGAGTATTTGAAAGTGAGCGTTCCTGGAATTAAATTTAAAAAATCTGGGGGATTTGTTCTAAAAGCAAAGATAATTGATTTGTTTCCAGCAGAGCGGGAAGCATCCCAAGTAGCACAGGATTTGCGTCATCAGGCAGGTAGAAAAGAAGAATTACCACTAAACCAAAGAAATCAACGTCGTCGAGTTAAGGGTTAGCTAAACGCGCAGATTATTGTCGGTTCTTCTAGAATTAGATGGCGCAGTCACGAAATGACTTGAGGTAGTGGCAGTATAATATTGGCGATCGCGCTGTGATCAAAAGTAACAGAATAGAACAAGGAAAGCGTTTAGCACTTTAAAGGTAAAAAGGTGTTAGAAATACTATGGATTTTTGCCGTTGGGTTGATGCCACCACTGCTTTCACTGTGGATGATGCGCCGCAATGAGGCTCAGACGCAAGCTAAGTTAAGGCAAGCAATGAACGCTGCAAATAGGGTGAGGACACAGCATTACAGTACCCTACAGCGAAGCTTGCCTGTGAGTGATCGCTACTACCTCGAAGGAGTTGGCTATCTAATTGGTGATATCACCTGCCAATTTAACGCCCGTTCTGGTTATATTCGCTGTGCTGTAAATCCGCAGGGACCCTGTCAAGGTTGCCAGCACTATCACTCACTAGAAATTCATTAAAGCAACAAATTCGCAAAATTCGCAGCACTTGATACCTAATATTAATCCTAGTTATGAATGCGGCAAATCAGCAAGAGTAAGTTGTGGAAACATTACCCATGTCTGCGATGACAACAGAACAAATTTTGGCGTTGGTAAATTAATAGATGAAGTTTAGATTTCTATTCCTTGCGATGGCAGATAATAGCATTGCAAGGAAGTTGAAGACAAATACTCCATGAAATGTCCTGAATGTGGCAGCGAACATATC
>JAESFL010000109.1_pt1 | contig 85917 bp, 89 predicted proteins | sample 9269401 | NCBI WGS metagenome assembly JAESFL01 (sample SAMN14506025, study PRJNA617098) | algae metagenome | isolation source: Gloeocapsa sp. UFS-A4-WI-NPMV-4B04 and co-occurring heterotrophs from desert... | place: USA: Utah | collected 2006-10-01 | reverse complement strand
GCTGGCGCGACATGCGCCCACCGCGGCCCGGACCCGCTGCATCCTTCATCGTCTCAGTCATCGTCATCACCCTTCTGCGGATCTCGTCCGCTTACAGGGTGTCTCAGGAAACTGTAGGGCAGAGGACATTGATGCTGCGGTCGGTTGCATGAAGTCGCAGGAGCACGGCTTGCGGAACAGGTAATGGTGGGCCCGGCAGGACTCGAACCTGCAACCAGACCGTTATGAGCGGCCGGCTCTAACCATTGAGCTACAGGCCCTTCCGGGGAAGGAGGGCAACCTTCTGTCCAAGAGGAAGATGCTCCCCTTGGCCGGTGCCGGAGCACATTCGTGCCCTATCATGTTCCTGTAATACATCGGATCCTCCGTCAAGCCGGTTGTGCCGTGAGGGTTCGGTCCCGGCTGTCGCATGGCCTGTTGCCGGGCCGGCCCTTGATCTGGGCGCAATCCCGCCATCTGTCTGTTTTCATGGCCATTGGAGGACGAGATGGGGCTGCTTGTCGACGGGATCTGGCAGGACCGATGGTACGACACCAAGAGCACGGGTGGCCGCTTCATGCGGACGAACGCTGTGTTCCGTCACTGGGTCACGGCCGACGGGTCCCCCGGTCTGACCGGCGAAGGTGGCTTTGTGGCCGGGAGCGGGCGCTATCACCTCTACGTGTCGCTGGCCTGCCCCTGGGCGCATCGTACCCTGATCATGCGCCGGCTGAAAGGTTTGGAGACGATGATCGGCGTCTCCGTCGTGCACTGGCGCATGCTGGAACACGGCTGGACCTTCGAGGAGGGTCCGGGCGTCGTTCCGGACCCCATTCATGGCGCCCGCTACCTGCATCAGGTCTACACCGCCGCCAAGCCCGATTATTCGGGGCGCGTGACGGTGCCGGTGCTCTGGGACAGGACGAAGGGCACCATCGTCAGCAACGAGTCCGCAGAGATCATCCGCATGATGAACACGGCCTTCGACAACGCTGGGGCCAAACCCGGCGACTACTACCCTGAGGATCTCCGGCCTGAGATCGATGACCTGAACGCGCGCATCTACGATCATATCAACAACGGCGTCTACAAGGCAGGCTTCGCCACGACGCAGCAGGCTTATGAGGAGGCGGTGCGCCCGCTCTTCGAGGCGCTCGACGCGCTCGACGAGCGCCTGTCCTCACGTCGCTATCTCTGCGGCGACAGGCTGACCGAAGCCGATATACGGCTGTTCACCACATTGGTGCGCTTCGACCCGGTGTACGTCGGGCATTTCAAGTGCAACCTGCGCCGAATCGCGGATTACCCGCATCTCTCCGGCTACCTGCGCGACCTCTATCAGACCAGCGGCATCGCCGAGACCGTGAACATGGCGCATATCAAGGGGCATTATTACGAGAGCCACAAGACCATCAATCCGACCGGCATCGTGCCGGCCGGGCCCATTCTGGATCTCGATGCGCCTCATGACCGCGAGCGGCTTCAGGGCCGGTAAACCTCGATGGCCTCAGCAAAGCCCTCCACCGCATGGGCTCCGAGGGGCGAAGGATTGCCCCAGAGGTGCTCCACGAAGGGCTTCGACATAAGAAGCGGCTCGCCCAATTGCTTGTTCAATTTGGCGATACGGCTTGCGAGATTCACGTCGCGTCCGATCACAGTGAAGTCGAGGCGCTGGCCGGAACCCACATTGCCATAGGCAGCATCGCCGTGATGCAGGGCGAAACCCACGCTGATCGGCACAGGGAACCGCCCCTCGCTGTTCGCCGCCTCGATGCGGCGAAGCGCATTGGTGGCGGCCGTGAGCGCCGATTGCGCGGCACCGCCCGTGTCGTCGCCCTTGTCGCGCACGATGGCAAGCACACCGTCGCCCAGGTATTTCAGCACTTCGCCGCCCTCATCCTCGATGGGCGGCACGAGGCAGTCGAAATAGGTGTTCAGCAGTTCGACTGCGCTCTCGGGGCTCAGGGTCGATGAGATATGCGTGTAGTCACGCATGTCGGCGAACAGAATGGCCGAGCGGATGCGGGTCACCTGACCGCGCTGAATGGCCCCGGACAGGATCGCCTTGTGCGGGTCGTCGCCCACGTAGATGCGCAGCACCTGGTCAAGGCGGTTGCTGGTCGCGCGCAGTTCGGTGACGAGAGCAAAGGACGGCATCACCATGCGCAGGATCGTCAGCTCACGCTGGCCGAACCCGCCGGGCGTCCGGGTCGCAAACGAGATCGCGTTCTCGGCGCCGTTGGTGAACAGGATCGGAACCGTGACATATTGCCGGTAGCCGGCCTCCTTCAGCTCCGGAACGACCGGGAAGAGATCGTCAGGGGTCTGGTCGAGATCGAGGACGAGCCACTCGCCGGTGCGGTTCACGTGGGCGAAGGGACTGGCCTGATAGATGTCCTCGCGGCGGTCCCCGTGCGGCAGGTAGCGCACGACCGTGCCCTCCTCCCGGGTCCAGAACCGACCGATGCCGGCATATTCCGTATGGAGCGCCTCGATCGCGGAAACGGCCCGGTCAATGGGCAGCCCCAGGTCGATCAGACGGGTGAGAAAGCCGGTCAGAACCTCATTCGAGTCCTCCATCCTGGCCGCGATGGTGACGAGCCAGTCCCGCAGGGCGACGACGCGCGACAGGCTCTCCGTGTCGAGGCTCTTGGCCATGGTCAGGAGATCGTCCGAGAGGGCTATGGCGGGTGGGAGCGTCATAAGGCCAAGGTGTGGTGTCCCGGTGAAACCTTCAAGTCAGGGGAGGCAATCGCCCGAGAAAGCTGCTATGCGCCTCAACCGGGCAATCATTTCGACAAGGGGGCAAGCCCCCATACAGAGCCGAGTCATGGCAAGCATCGATACGCTTTTCGTCACCAAAGTCTACCGCGCCGAGCTGACCGGCACCAAAGCCGAACAGCGCAACGCCGAGCTTGAGGCCGCCTCCTTGTCCATCGCCGAGGACGACGAAGCCGGCCAGCGCTGGTGCGCCAAGAACGGCTATCCGGGCTATACGTCCTATGCCTCCCTCAACGACCTGCCCTGGCGGGTCCCGGTCTTCGGCGACCTGCTGAAGGAGATCGACAAGCACGTGGCGGCCTTTGCCAAGGAGCTGGAATACGACCTCCAGGGCCGCAAGCTCGTCATGGACAGCCTCTGGATCAACATCCTGCCCCCCGGCGGCATCCACACCTCGCACATCCACCCGCATTCGGTGATCAGCGGCACCTATTACGTGACGATCCCAGAGGGGGCGAGCGCCCTCAAGCTCGAGGACCCGCGCCTCGGCTTCATGATGGCGGCCCCGCCGCGCAAGACCAAGGCGAAGCCGGAGAACCGGCAGTTTGCCTATATGAAGCCCGTCCCCGGCACGGTGCTGCTGTGGGAAAGCTGGCTGCGCCACGAGGTGCCCCTGAACGAGGCGGAAGCTGAGCGCATCAGCATCAGCTTCAATTATTCCTGGCAATAAGGGTGATTGGGGCCGGTCATTGCTGCATGGGGAAGCCAAAAGTAAATAGACGCCTCGTTTCCGGCGACACAGGTCCGGCCCCTGCGCTAGAACATCGTCATGCACATGCTTCGTGACGACGACACGCTCTTTGCCGCCCTGATCGCCCGCGATCCTTCCTATGAAGGCTTCGCCTATGTCGGCGTGAAGACGACCGGCATTTTCTGCCGCCTGACCTGCCCGGCCCGCAAGCCGAAGCGCACGAACGTCGTGTTCTTCTCGTGCCGTGACGCGGCCCAGGAAGCGGGCTTTCGCGCCTGCCTGCGCTGCAGGCCCCTCGACATCAAGCCGTCGGCGAGCGAGGCTCTTCACACGCTGAAAGAGCGGATCAAGGTGGAGCCCGACAGGCGATGGAGCGCGGGAGACCTGAAGGCGCTGGGCTACGATCCTTCGACCGTGCGCCGCGCTTTTCAGCGCGAATACGGCGTCACCTTCGCGCAATATGCCCGGTCGCAGCGGCTGGGTCTTGCCGTCGGCACCCTGCAGCAGGGAGGCTCGGTGATGGATGCCCAGCTCGATGCCGGCTATGAGTCCGGCAGCGGCTTTCGCGAGGCCGTCAGCAGGCTCATCGGGGACGCGCCGATCCGCATGACGGCACACCAGATCCTCACGGCGCAATGGCTCGACACGCCCATCGGTGCGATGCTCGCCGTAGCGGACGATGCGGGCGTCCACCGGCTCGAATTCGCCGAGCGGAAGGCGCTCCCGAACGAGATCAAGCGGCTGCGCGAGCGTGTCGGACCGATCCGCTTCGGACATCACCCGATGCTCGACAGGCTTGCCGGTGAGGTCGAAGGATATTTCTTGGGACAGCGGGCGGCATTCACCGTGCCTGTCGTCCAAAAGGGCACGGCTTTTGAAGCGGGCGTCTGGAATGCCCTGCGGCAGATTCCGGTCGGTCAGACACACAGCTACGGCGCGCTCGCCCGCGCGATGGATCGCCCCGACGCGGTGCGGGCGGTGGCGCGAGCGAACGGTGCCAATCAGGTGGCGATCATCGTCCCCTGTCACCGGGTGATCGGCGCCGATGGATCCATGACCGGCTACGGCGGCAAGATCTGGCGCAAGCAATGGCTGCTGAATCACGAGCAGCGCATGGCAACATCACAATCGCAAGCCTGAGGTTAGACATGTCCGATCAAGTCACGAAAGCCCAGACGTTCAAGGCGCTCCACGTTCCGGGCCAGCCGATCATCCTGTTCAATGCCTGGGATCCCGGCAGCGCGAAAGCCGTAGCGGCCAGCGGCGCGAAGGCGCTCGCGACCGGCAGCTGGTCCGTGGCGGCGGCCTACGGGTTCGAGGATGGCGAGCATATGCCCTTCGATCTCGCCCTCGCCAATCTGGAGCGCATCACGGCTGGCACCGATCTTCCGGTGACCATCGATCTGGAGAGCGGCTACGGCGCAAACCCCGATGAAGTCGGCGTGACCGTCGCCCGCGCATTGCAGGCCGGCGCCATCGGCTGCAACCTCGAGGACAGTTCGCGCGAGACCCCACCTTTGCGCGCGATCTCCGAACAGGCGGCGCGGCTCAAGGGCGCACGCAACGCAGCCGACAGTCTGGGCATTCCCGCTTTCCTCAATGCGCGCACCGACGTATTTCTCATCGCCCCGGCAGATACACATGAAGGTCTCGTTGCGGAGGCACTCGAACGTGCCCGCGCCTACGCCGATGCCGGCGCGGACGGTTTCTTTGTGCCAGGCCTCGTCAAAGAGGCGTTGATCGCGCGCATTGTCGAAAGCTCGCCTCTGCCGGTGAACGTCATGTTCAACGCAGCCATGCCGCCGGCTGCGCGCCTCGCGGAGCTCGGCGTCGCCCGCATCAGCCATGGGCCGGGTCCTTACCGGATGATGATGAAGGCGCTCGAAAACGCCGCGAGAGAAGCCCTGCTCTGAGCGGTCGCTTTCAACATCGGCACACCCACAAGCCCTCATCCTGAGGAGGTCGCGGAGCGACCGTCTCGAAGGACGAGGGCAGACGGGAGATGCGAAGCTCCCTAAACGCGCGCTTTCTCGATCTTCGGCAGGAAATAGGCCAGCAGCCCGATGGCCGGCAGGAACGAGCACACCTTGTAGACGGTCTCGATGCTCGTCAGGTCGGCGAGATGCCCCAGCGCTGCAGCGCCTAAGCCGCCCATGCCGAAGGAGAGGCCGAAGAACAGGCCGGCGATCATGCCGACGCGGCCCGGCACAAGCTCCGTCGCATAGACGAGGATGGCCGAGAATGCGGAGGCGAGCACAACGCCGATGATGACGCTCAGCACCGCCGTCCAGAACAGATTGGAGTATGGCAGGAGGAGCGTGAAGGGCAGAACGCCGAGGATCGAGATCCAGATCACGTAGCGACGCCCGATCCTGTCACCGACCGGGCCACCGAGAAGCGTGCCGGCCGCCACCGCCCCGAGGAAGATGAACAGGTAGACCTGCGCATCCTGCACCGACACCTGGAACTTCGCGATCAGGTAGAAGGTGTAGTAGCTGGTGAGCCCGGCCATGTAGAAGTTCTTCGAGAAGACCAGCAGCATCAGGATCGTGATCGAGACGGCGATGCGCCTGCGTGAGAAGGAAGACTTCCTCTCCGCCGCTTTCGGCTTCGCCCTCATCTCCACCAGCTTGTCCCGATACCAGCGCCCGACCGCGAACAGGATCAGCATCGCGAGCAGCGCCACGGCGGAAAACCAGGCAATGCTGCCCTGTCCGAAGGGCACCACGATGAAGGCCGCCAGCAGCGGCCCCAGGGCCGTGCCGGCATTGCCGCCGACCTGGAACACCGACTGCGCCAGCCCGTGCCGCCCGCCCGAGGCCATGCGGGCGACGCGGGAGGATTCGGGATGGAAGACCGACGAGCCCATGCCGATCAGCGCGGCACCCAGAAGCAGCAGCGGATAGGAATGCGCCTGCGATAGCGTCAGCAGGCCGACGAGGGTGAAGCCCATGCCGACCACGAGGGAGAAGGGCTGCGGCCTGCGGTCCGTGAACATGCCGACCAGTGGCTGCAGCAGCGATGCGCTCATCTGGAAGGTGAGGGTCAGCAGGCCGATCTGGCCGAAGTCGAGGCGGTAATTGTCCTTCAGGATCGGATAGATGGCCGGAAGCAGCGACTGGATCAGATCGTTCAGCATGTGGGACACGCTGATGGCAGCCAGGACAGGCACCGCAACCCTCTCCGCCGAGGCTTGGAGGGGTGCAGCGGAGATGAGGGGTGATTTGGTGTCCATGGCGTTCTTTTGTGATCAGACCAAGCCTGGGGCTCGGACTTTCTGCAGCGTTTCCGATCCTCCTATAGCCTAGAAAGAGACGTCGATCTCCTTCCGATCCTGCAATCCAGGGCTACGGCGAAGGCGGGGCAAAGCTCCTGTTCCGGCCGGACATCGCCGCAGATGAAACTTAATATCACAACGGTCACAACTTTTTCCCATTTCGCCTCTAGGAACGAAAACCAAGCAATAGGCCCGGCAACCGGGACAGTTGATAAGAACAAGGGGTATTTCATGTCTCTGGCCACGTCCTACGAGCAGTTGATGCTCGAGCTGGTGAACCGGGAACGCGCAAAAATCGGCGCGCAGCCGCTCGCCTTCAACGGAGACCTCAACGAATCAGCAGACGCGCACAGCAACTGGATGATCTCGGCCGACGTCTTCAACCACACGGGATTAGGCGGATCGTCCCCGCATCAGCGGATGATCAACGCCGGCTACAGCTTCACCGGATCATGGACATCCGGTGAGAACATCGCCTGGGCCAGCCTTCGATCCCCGTCGGGGCTGCAGGACGAGGTGGAGCTCCTGCACACGAACCTGATGAACAGCCCTGGCCACAAGGCCAATATCCTCAACGGCAAGTATCAGGAAATCGGCATCGGGTTTCAAAACGGCAGTTATCTGACCTGGGACGCGGCCTTTGTGACGCAGAACTTCGCCCGCTCGGGCAGCAAGGCCTTCCTGACCGGCGTCACCATGGGCGACAAGGACGGCGACCGCTTCTACGACATAGGCGAAGGCCTCGGCGGCCTCACCGTGTCGGCCGTCAGCTCGAGCGGTGCCAAGTACACGACCACGACCGGGAGCGCAGGCGGCTACACCCTGGCCCTGGCGGCCGGCACCTACACGGTCACGTTTTCGGGCGGCGGCTATGCCTCCGTCACCAAGCAGGTGACCATCGGCAGCGCGAACGTGAAGCTCGATCTCATCGATCCGGCAGGCGGCGCGACCACCGGCAGCAGCCAGATCAACGGCACGGCAGCGGCCAATACGCTCTCCGGCACCTCGGCGGCCAACACCATCAATGGCCTGGGAGGCAACGACAAGCTTTATGGCCGCTCGGGCAACGACAAGCTCTCTGGCGGCACCGGAGCCGACAGGCTCTTCGGCGAATCCGGCAACGACAGGCTCTATGGCGGCGACAGCAATGATATCCTCACGGGCGGTGCTGGCAGCGACATCCTGAGCGGCGGTACCGGTGCGGACAGCTTCCGCTTCGCTGGCAAGTGGGGTGCGGACAAGGTCTCCGACTTCAGGAATGGCGTCGACCGCATCGACCTGCGCGGCACCGGCCTGAGCTTCCGCGAACTCAGCATCGCCAAAGGCCATGGCGACAGCGATGGCGTGGCCGATGACGTGTTCATCAAGGCCGACGGCCAGTCGATTGCGCTGCTCAACGTGAAGGTCTCGCTGATCGGCGCTTCGGACTTCCTGTTCTGATCTCCCATGCATCGACAAAGACAAAGGCGGGCTTTGGGCCCGCCTTTCTGCTGATCGGATGTCGAGACTTTTACTCGGCCGCGACGAGAACCGTCTCTCTTGCAGGAGCACGCGTTTCGACGACACCGTCATAGACGGCCTGATCGAGAATGCCCTCCTCCTTCGCCACGAGCACGGGCACGAGAACCTGGCCGGTCACGTTAGTCATGGTACGCATCATGTCGACCACGCGGTCGATGGCGATGATGTAGCCGATGCCCTCCAACGGCAGGCCGGCGGTGCTCAAGGTGAGCGTCAGCATCACGATGGAGGTGCCGGGCACGCCCGCGGTGCCGAGAGAACCGAGCACGGCCGTGAGACCGATGAGCACATACTGCGTGACCGTGAGATCGAGACCAAAGTACTGCGCGATGAAGATCGACGCGATGGCCGGATAGATCGCCCCGCAGCCGTCCATCTTCACGTTGGCGCCGAGCGGCACCGCGAAGCTCGCATAGCTCTGCGGCACGCCGAGCTTTTCCACAGCGACACGCAAGCTCATCGGCAGCGTGGCGAGGCTCGACGAGGTCGCGAAGGCCATCTGCATCGCCGGCAGAGCGCCGCGGAAGAAGCGGCCGACCTTCAGGCCATGCAGCTTCAGCAGGCCGCCATAGACCACGACGATGTGGAACAGGCAAGCGAGATACATGGCAGCGATGAATTTGCCGAGCGGCAGCAGGGACGACAGGCCATAGCGCCCGACCACCCAGGCGATCAGCCCGAACGTGCCGATGGGCGTGAGCTGCAGCACCCAGCGGGTGATGCGGAACACGAGCGTTGCGCCCTGATCGACGAGACCGCGGATGCCGGCGGTCTTCTCGCCGAGCGACACGAGGGCCGCGCCGACGATGCCGGAGAAGAACAGCACCTGCAGCACGTTGGTGTCGGCCATGGCCTTGATCGGGTTCGTCGGCACGATGCCGATCAGCACCTCGAGCGGGCTCGGGATCGTGCGCGGCTTCACCTCGCCGAGGGGCAGGTTCGACAGGCCGATGCCCGGATCGATCAGATGGCCGAAAGCGATGCCCACCAGAACGGCAATCGCCGAGGTGGCCACGAACCAGAACAGGGTGCGCAGGCCGAGCCGCGCCACGTTGCCCGCTTCAGCGAGCTTTGCCACGCTGGATGTGATGGTGAAGAACACGAGTGGGATGACGATCATCCGCACGAGGTTCAGGTAGATGTCGCCGAGGGGCTTGAACCAGACGGCCGCCTGCTCGCCGGCGAGAACGCCCGCGAGAGTGCCGAGAGCAAAGCCCACCGCGACCCGCTGCCAGAGCGGACGGTTAAACCACGATTGCAACATGTGAATTGCCTTGTATTTACGATTGCTCATGCGAATTAGTGTTTTGCTCCTTAAACCGCAAATGCCGGAGGCGCAGGGGTGAGGCTGTCGAAGTGCATGGGTAGGGGCGGCTCACAATGGTGTGTGGCGCGTTGCACGTGAGGAACGCGGTCCCATTTCGGGTCTTGTCCGACGTCAACAGGATCTCCGACGTGGCCATGCCCGCTTCTCTTCATCTCGGCTGCCGAAAGGCTGGATTGTCGCTCCTGCTCCTGGTGGCCGGTAGCATCAGTGCATGGGCACAACCTGCCTCCCCTCCGGCGGCTGCCACGGCCGACACCCGGATGATTGAGGAGACGGTCGCGCGCGCCAAGAACCTGCCCAACCTCCGCTCGCTCATCGTCACACATAATGGAAACGTCCTGACCGAGCAGGCGCTCGGCGGCGCGAGATTGGATCGTCCGACGAACATCAAGTCGGCCTCCAAGACCATCATGTCGGCTCTGGTCGGCATCGCCATCGAGCGCGGGGTTCTGCAGGGCGTGGACCAGCCGGTGTCGTCGATCCTCGGCCAGAGCATCCCATCGGATGCCGATCCGCGCGTGAGGCAGGTCACCATCGGGCATCTGCTCTCCATGCAGGCCGGGCTGGAGCGCACGTCGGGCCGCAATTACGGCGCCTGGATCAGCAGCGGCAACTGGGTGCGTGATGCGCTCTCGCGGCCCTTCGTGGATGAGCCCGGCGGACGCATGCTCTATTCCACCGGCAGCACGCATCTTCTCTCCGCGGCGCTCACCCGCGCCTCGAAGCGCAGCACCCTGGAGCTCGCCCGCGACTGGCTCGGCGAGCCGCTGGACATCACCATCGCGCCCTGGACCCGCGACCCGCAGGGCATCTATCTCGGCGGCAACGAGATGGCCCTCTCGCCCCGCGCACTCCATCGGTTCGGCGAAATGTACCGCCAGGGCGGCACCATCGACGGCAAGCGCGTGGTGTCGGAGAACTGGATCAGGGAGTCCTGGACGCCGCGCACCGCCTCGGTCTTTACAGGCGACCGTTATGGATACGGCTGGTTCATGCGCGACATGCGCGGGCACAGGGCCCATTACGCCTGGGGCTTCGGCGGGCAGATGCTCTATGTGATCCCAAGCCTCGGACTGACAGTCAGCATGACCTCCGACCCGACGGAGCCGTCGCGGGAGGACAACTATGTCGGACAGCTTCACACGCTCGTCGCAGACGGCATCGTTCCGGCGATGATGCCGAAGCCGGAAGATACGATGGGCAGTTTGGGATCAAGCGATCCGCAGCCATCCGAGAAACCGCTCTAGGTGCGTAATTTCTCCGATGGCCTGGCTCGCTCTACTTACATCTTTTCACCGGGCAATTGGCTGGCTTGCTTCACCCAAGCGGCGAACTGAGCTTCGTCGAGCGGGTCGTTCTCACGGATGTCGAGATAACGCACGTCCTTCTGCTTGGACGCGCCGGGAGGAACAGGTTTCAGCGATGTGCCGCGGAAGAAGGCCACCTTGATGTACTTCGCGAAGCAATGAAAGCTCAGGAACCATCCTTGGCCTTCGACACCGTAGAAGGGTGAGTTCCATTTGACGGCCTTGTGCAAGTCAGGGACGGTGCGCGCGATGATCGCATCAAGGCGGTGCCCGACATCGCTCTTCCACCCCGGCATGGCGGCGATATAGGCCTGCACGGGCGCGTCGCCGAAACCCTTCGCGATCTGCGGATTGCCGCCCGATAGGAGAGTTGGCTTCTTGAGCGCAGAGTCGGTCATTGGCTCACCCCCATTGGCGACGTGTGGACGCGTTCATACTATAGAAAAAGGCGGGCTTGAGAGCCCGCCTTTGAAACGTCAGTCAGAACTGACTTATCTTAGTTGTCCAGGAAGCTCCGCAGCTTCCGGCTCCGCGAGGGGTGCTTCAGCTTGCGCAGGGCCTTCGCCTCGATCTGGCGGATGCGCTCGCGGGTCACCGAGAACTGCTGGCCCACCTCTTCGAGGGTGTGGTCGGTGTTCATGCCGATGCCGAAGCGCATGCGCAGCACGCGCTCCTCGCGCGGCGTGAGCGAGGCGAGCACGCGGGTCGTGGTCTCACGAAGATTGCTCTGGATAGCCGCGTCGATGGGCAGGATCGCGTTCTTGTCCTCGATGAAGTCGCCGAGATGCGAATCCTCCTCGTCACCGATGGGCGTCTCGAGGGAGATCGGCTCCTTGGCGATCTTGAGGACCTTGCGCACCTTCTCCAGGGGCATGGCGAGCTTTTCCGCCAGCTCCTCTGGGGTCGGCTCGCGGCCGATCTCGTGCAGCATCTGGCGCGAGGTGCGGACGATCTTGTTGATCGTCTCGATCATGTGCACCGGGATGCGGATCGTGCGGGCCTGGTCGGCGATCGAGCGGGTGATCGCCTGCCGGATCCACCAGGTGGCATAGGTCGAGAACTTGTAGCCGCGGCGGTACTCGAACTTGTCGACTGCCTTCATCAGACCGATGTTGCCCTCCTGGATCAGATCCAGGAACTGTAGGCCGCGGTTCGTGTACTTCTTGGCAATCGAGATCACGAGGCGCAGGTTGGCCTCGATCATTTCCTTCTTGGCCTGACGGGCCTCGCGCTCGCCCTTCTGCACCATCATGACGATGCGGCGGAACTCCTGGATCTCCAGGCCGGTCTCGCTCGCCAGATTGTGGATGTTCTCGCGCAGGTCGTGGATGCCGTCCTTCGCCTTGGCGACGAAGTCCTTCCAGCCCTTGCCGCCGAGCTTGGACACGCGCAGCACCCATTTCGGGTCGAGTTCCCAGCCCTGGTAGTGCTTGAGGAACTCCTCGCGGGCGACGCCGTGGCTCTCGGCCAGGCGCATCAGGCGGCCCTCATGGGAGATGAGGCGCTTGTTGATGTCGTAGAGCTGCTCGACCAAGGCCTCGATGCGGTTGTTGTTCAGCGACAGCGACTTCACCGACGCGACGATATCCGCCTTGAGCTCCTTGTACTTGCGCTCCTGGGCCGGGGTCAGCTGCTTGTTCTGCATGCGCTGTTCCACATGCTCGACCTGCAGGCGGCGCAGCTTCTTGTAGTTGTCGGCGATGGAGTCGAAGGTCTCGAGAACGCGCGGCTTCAGCTCGGCTTCCATGGCCGAGAGCGACACGTTGTTCTCCATGTCGTCGTCGTCGAGATCGCCTTCGGGCGGGGTCATGCCCTCCTCGGTCTCGGGCGTCTCTTCCTCCGCCTCGCCACCCTCGCCCAGGGCGTCCACCTTGGGCGCGCCCTTGCCGTCGGGACCCGCATAGGTGGCCTCGAGGTCGATGATGTCGCGCAGGAGCACCCGGCCCTCGACGAGCTCGTCGCGCCAGATGATGATGGCCTGGAAGGTCAGCGGGCTCTCGCAGAGGCCTGCGATCATGGCCTCGCGGCCGGCCTCGATGCGCTTGGCGATCGCGATCTCGCCCTCGCGGGAGAGAAGCTCCACCGAGCCCATCTCGCGCAGGTACATGCGCACCGGATCGTCCGTGCGGTCGGTCGGCTCCTTGGCCGTGGTCTCGCGAACGGCAACGGCGCGCGTCTGCGAGGCCTCGACGAGGTCGCCGCTCTCGGCCTCCTCTTCCTCGGCCTCGGGCTTCTCGCCCTCTTCCGCCTCTTCCGATTCGACGACGTTGATGCCCATCTCGGAGAGCTGGCCGAGCACGTCCTCGATCTGCTCCGAGTTGAACTCCTCCGGAGGCAGGACCTCGTTCAGCTCGTCATAGGTCACATACCCGCGCTTCTTCGCGAGCTTGATCATCCGCTTGACAGCGGCATCGCTCAGGTCGAGCAGAGGCCCATCGGTCTGCTGCTCGGTGGTCGTCGTATCGCCTTCGTCGCCGCCGGTTGTCTTCGTTGCCATGCTTTGCTCAACTCCAGCGCCCCGCCCGTCCCCCCTACAGGACCTGCGCCGCGCGAAAGGGCGGCAAGCCTTGAAGGCTCCGCCACCCGAAATTCATTGCCAAGTATAAACAGTCAATCGTTTGACTAACCGTTAACCATCCCCTGCTCACCATACGGCAGCCGCCCTGCCCGCCGCATTTTTGAAATCGAGACCGACCGTCAGAGTCCCCCCGGGACCCCTGCGTCGTCCATGTCCGCCTCGGCACCCTCGACGGAGGACAGCTGGTTCTGGACCTCCCGCAGCCAGGCGAGATTGGCCTCATTGTCCTCTTCGGCGAGTGCGCGCTCGGCAGCCCGAAGTTCGCTATGTAACGTGCGTGCGCGGCGATGCAAGGTGATGGCTTGCCTCAATGCGTCCTCAAGACGCAAGGGATCCGCGTGCGGATCCAGCATCCACCGGTCGCCGGGACGGACCAGAGCCGTCAGCCTGTCGGCCTCGGCCGTCAGGCCGGCCCGCTCAAGGCGGGCCCTCATGACCGTCAGGTCGGCAGGTTCGCCGCTCGCCGCTCCATCGAGCAGGAGATTACGCACCATTTGGGTGGAGCGGCGCTCAAGTTCAAGGTCTGCAAGGGTTTCTGCGTGATTTTGAAGGAGTTCAGGGTGGGCCAGGAAGGTGCAGAGGATCATGGCCTCCCGGGGACTTTCGGCCGTTCCGCCGGCAAAGAGCGCACTGCGAGCCAGCATCGGCGAGACGCTTAAGGGAGAGCTTGGCGTCATCGGCTGAGGCTTCTGGAAATCACGCCGCGGACCACCGCCCTGGCGGTTGAAACGACTCGGCCGGTTGTCGGGACTCAAAGCCGCCAGACGGCTTTGCACCTCTTCCCGGTAGTATTTCTTCAGGGTTTCGTCGCGAATCAGGGCAAGTGATTCGCGCAGGCGCCGCTCCAGGGCCGCCCGCCGCTCGGGCGTATCGAGAGGCCCGGCTTCGAGTTCGCGGGTCCACAGCACATCCACCAAGGGCCGGGCCGAGCTAAGTACCCGCTCCACGGCGGCTGGCCCGCTGGCGCGGGCGAGGTCGTCCGGGTCCTGCCCCTCGGGCAGCATGGCGAAGCGCAGGGACTTCCCCGGCATCAGGTTCGGCAGGGCCACGTCGAGGGCTCGGTAGGCTGCCCGCTGGCCGGCCTTGTCGCCGTCGAAGCAGAGGATCGGCTCCTCCGCGAGGCGCCAGAGCAGGGTGAGCTGGTCTTCTGTCAGCGCCGTGCCGAGCGGCGCCACCGCATGGGGGAAGCCTGCGACGTTGAGCGAGATCACGTCCACATAGCCTTCAACCGCGATTACGGTGCCGCGGTCATGGGCCGGCTGGCGTGCGAGATGGTAGTTGTAGAGGAGCCGTCCCTTGTTGAAGAGCGGCGTATCGGGGGAGTTCAGGTACTTGGCCGGCACGTCGGCGCTCATGGCCCGCCCGCCGAAGGCGATCACCCGGCCGCGCAGGTCGCAGATCGGAAACATCACCCGGTCGCGGAAGCGGTCGTAAGGGACCTTCACGTCCTCGCCGGCGATCAGGAGCCCCGCCTCCACCATCATGTCGATGGGCACGCCCTTGCCGGCGAGATGATCCCGCAGCGCAAATCGCTCAGGCGGCGCATAGCCGATGCGGAAGCGCGCCTGCGTGTCCCGGCTTAAGCTTCGGCCGGCCAGGTAGTCCCGCGCCTTGGTCCCGACTCGGTCCTGAAGCGAAGCCTCGAAGAACGCCGCCGCCAGCTCCATGACGTCGTAGAGGCTCTTGCGTTTGACCTCCTCCTGCCGGTCCTCCTGGGACAGCTTGGGCAGGGGCACTCCTGCCTCACTGGCAAGCCGCTCGACGGCCTCAGGAAAGGAGAGCCCCTCCGTCTCCATGAGGAAAGTGAAGATGTCCCCGTGCTTGCCGGAGGAGAAGCAGTGATAGAACTGCTTCTGGTCGTTCACGTAGAAGCTCGGCGTCTTCTCCGCGTTGAAGGGCGACAGCCCCTTCCACTCCCGACCGGCCTTCTTGAGACGCACGCGCTTGCCCACGACGGCCGAAACCGGCAGCCGGGCGCGGATCTCTTCGAGGATTTGGGGCGGGTATCGCACGAGGCGTCGGTCTCCAAACCTGTTGCATAACCTAGGGCGGCTGGGCAGGAGCGCAAAAACGTAACGGCCAAGCTTTTCTGTGCCCACAATCCACAGGCGCAACCCCTCCTGCCCGGAGGCGCCATCGTCGCATGGCCTCGGAAGGCCTCTTCTCAAGCCTCGCTTGACTGCTTACGCTTGGTGATTCGCCTACCATGCAGGAGCCAAGTTCTGTAGATGTCGCGTAGCTTGTTTCAATATTATTAACGGCCGAGCGCCAGCATATAAGCATTGCAAAAACGACACCGAAGAATTTTTGGAGGCTGTGGCGATGCCCGCTGTTACGACAATTGGTTCAACTGGCGACACTTACATCGATGGTCTTCTGGGAGATCTGAAATGGGCCATCAGTAATTTCAGTTACAGTTTTCCAACAAGCGCCTCCCTCTACGGCACATCCTACGGTGAGGGAGAGACCGCCACCTTCGGCACCCTCACCTCTCTCCAGCAGGCGACCGCCCGCACCGCCCTGTCGATGTTCGCCGCGGTGGCGAACGTCACCTTCACGCAGATCACCGAGACGGCCACCGCCCATGCCGACCTGCGGTTCGGCCTGTCGAACCTGCCCAGCACCGCCTGGGCCTACTTTCCAAGCACGGCTGACGAGGGGGGCGACGCTTGGTTCAACAAGTCGAGTGACGCCTACAGCAAGCCCGTGAAGGGCAACTACGCCTTCCTGACCTTCATTCACGAGATCGGCCATGCCCTCGGGCTGGAGCACCCTCATGAGTCTGGCCTGCCGGCCGACCGCGACTCCATGGAGTACTCGGTCATGAGCTACCGCTCCTATATCGACGCCTCGACGACAGGCGGCTATCCGAACGAGACCTGGGGATATGTCCAGTCGCTGATGATGCTCGACATCGCGGCCCTGCAGCATCTCTACGGCGCCGACTACACCACCAACAGCGCCGGCACGGTGTATCGCTGGAGCGCGACGACCGGCGAAATGTTCGTCGACGGCATCGGCCAGGGAGCCCCCGGCGGAAACCGGATCCTGCTGACGATCTGGGACGGCGGTGGCAACGACACTTACGACTTCTCGAATTACGGCACCAACCTGAAGGTCGATCTGAGGCCCGGGAACTGGACCACCACAGCCGCAGGGCAGCTCGCCAAATTGCGCTACGACGGTTCGCGTCTTGCAGCCGGCAACATCGCCAACGCCCTGCTCCATCAGGGCGACACGCGCTCCCTCATCGAGAATGCGTTCGGCGGAACGGGCGCAGACGTGATCGTCGGCAATCAGGCTGCGAACACGCTCAAGGGCAATGCCGGGAACGACAGGCTCACCGGCGCCGAAGGCAACGACCTGATCGACGGCGGAACCGGGAGCGACACGACCGTCCTCGGGGGAGCGCGCACGGATTACGGCGTCATCCTGCTGGCCGATGGATCGCTGCAGGTGTCAGACCTGCGTGCGGGCGCACCGGACGGCATGGACATCATCCGGAACATCGAGGTGTTCCAGTTCAACGACAGAACCTATTTGCTTGCGGAAATGACCGCCGTCGGGCAGACGGCGATAACTGAACCTCCGATCGTGGAAGTCATCGTGGAGGAGCCGCCTGCGACAGACGCGCCGCCGGTCACGATAGATCCTCCAGCCATGCAGGATCCCGTGCTCACCGGCACCGGCGCTGCCGACAGGCTCTATGGTGGGATCGGAAACGACACCATCTACGGCCAGGGAGGAAATGACGTCCTGATCGGCGGATCGGGCCACGATGTCCTCGACGGCGGCACTGGTATCGACACCGCCAGCTATGCGACGGCCGCTGCCGGCGTCGCGGCGGATCTCATGGCCGCATGGAGGAACACGCGGGATGCCTCCGGGGATCGATATGCCGGCGTCGAGAACCTGACGGGCAGCGCCTATGCCGATGTGCTGAAAGGCAATGACGGCGCGAATGTTCTCGCCGGCGGCGCAGGATCGGATTTCCTCTACGGCCGTGGCGGTTCAGACCGGCTCGATGGCGGCGACGGCAACGACAATCTCGAGGGCAGTACCGGCGCCGATAGGCTGTACGGCCGCAACGGTCGCGACATCCTGTTTGGCGGCGCGGGAGCGGATGTTCTGTCCGGCGGAACGGGGGCCGATCGCTTCGTGTTCAAGTCGCGGGGCGAGACCGCATCGGGCACGCGCGATACGATCCAAGACTTCGTGTCCGGCACGGACAGGATCGATTTGCGCAGCATCGATGCCAGTACCAAGCTCTCAGGTAACCAGGCATTTTCGTTCATCGGCGGCAATGCCTTCGCGGGCAAGGCGGGACAACTCAAATTCCGCGAGGGTGTGCTGTCCGGCGACGTCAACGGCGACGCAGTGGCCGATTTTCAGATCCGTCTTCTCAAAGTCTGGTCCCTGAAGTCGGCGGATTTCCATCTTTGACGGGAGAGGGCCTTGAGCGAGTGGGTCGAATTCGATCGGTGGAAGGAGTGCCCGCAGCTCCAACGGCCCGGCTATGTGTTCGAGATCAGGAATGCGGAGGGGCAAAGCCTGTTCACGGCGTGCGATGTCACACTGCGATTGCCGTCCAGCTGGAAATCGACCTCTGTGCGGTTTCGGCTCGTGGAGGCTCCCAAGCCCCGGCATTCGACGCCGATCCCCAAGCCGCGCTCCTGAGCGGGAGCGACAACGCAATCCTGGCTGGGGCTAGACGACGCCTTCAGGCAGCGGAGCCTTCAACGTGCACACGACACCCTTGGGAACATAGGCGAGGCTCACCTCGCCGGCGAGTTCCTGCGCCAAGCTCCGTTCGATCAGCCTTGTGCCGAACCCCTTGCGGTTCGGCAACGCGACGGGAGGGCCTCCCCGCTCCTGCCAGCACAGGGTCAGCTGTCGCGGATTACCGGGCAGGACAGACCACGAGATCGACACCTGTCCTGCCGATGCGGACAAGGCTCCATACTTCGCCGCGTTGGTTGCAAGCTCATGCACGGCCATGGACAGGGCCAGCGCCATGCTCGGCGTCAACCGAACGCGAGGGCCATCGATGTCGCAGCGCCCCTGAGATGCGCGGCAATAGGGTTCGATTACCTCGCCGATGATGTCGCGGAGTTCGGCGCCCTCCCAATTGTCACGGGTGAGAATGTCGTGCGCGCGGGCCAGGGCGAACAGGCGTTCCTGGAAGGCCGTGAAGTTCGGCCCGCCGGTGGCGCCCATGTCGCGGAAACTCTGAGCTGCCAAAGATTGGACGGTGGCGAGTGTGTTCTTCACCCGGTGGTTCAGCTCGTTGATCAGAAGACGCTGACGCTCCTCCCACAGCTTGCGCTCGGTGATGTCGAAGGCAACGCCCGTTGCCTTGATGGAAGCGGCATCGTCAGCCCCGCGCGTGACCTCCAGGTCCGCCCTGAGAAGCAGCCAGTGACGGGAGCCGTCCGGCCAGACGATCTCGAGCTCTTCTTCGGCATAGCGCTCGCCCCGTCCGAGCGCGGCGGCGGCGGCTGCCCGAAGCCGCTCCCGGGCGCCCGGCGCGTAGCGTTCCCTGATCTCCTCGATGCTCGGAGACGCATCCTCGGGGAAGCCCAGAAGACGGTTGAGTTCGGGAGAGGTCCTCACGGAACTGGTGCGGCTGTCGCTTTCCCACACGGCCATGCGGCCGGCATCGAGCGCGAGGCGAAGGCGGGACTCGCTCTGGCGCAGGGCCGCTTCAGCCTCACGCCGGGCCGTGAGGTCGATGCTCACCGACGCCATCGTGTGCGCTCGTCCAGCCGCGTCGCGGATCAGGGTCACGGTGTTGCTGACCCAAACCTCCGAACCGTCCGGTCGCATGTAGCGCTTCTCGATCTCGAACGGCTCGCCGCTTTCGATGGCCTTCTGAAAGAGAACGAGGTTTTCGGGCAGGTCGTCGGGATGGGTGATGTCCTGCATGCGCCGACCGTTCACGAGTTCCTCGCGGGGATAGCCGGTGATCTCACAGAAGCGGTCATTCACCCGAAGAAGGCGTCCCGTCAGATCGGCCTCCGAAAACCCTGCGGCCGATTGCTGGAAGATCGCCGCGAAGTGGGCCTCGCTCTCACGCAAAGCGGCCTCGCGCCGCTTGCGCTCAGTGAGATCGCGAGCCAGCCCGATCCGCACCTTCTGGCCCTGCCATGTGCTGGGCCGGCCCACGAATTCGGCGGGAAAGATGGAGCCGTCCTTGCGGACAGCCTCGATTTCATAAGGCTCCTCGTTGCCGAGAGCCCCCTTCTCCTGGAGAAGGGCTGCGCTCCTGGGGGTCACGAAGGCCGTGCTGGGCAGCCCGATCACCTCGGCGACACTGCCGTACCCGAAAATGCGGGCGTAAGCCGGGTTGCAGTCGAGAATGACCTCGCCGTTGTGGATGACCACGCCTTCCCGCGTCTCCTCCGAGAAGAGCCGGTACCGGGCCTCGCTCTCGTTGAAGGCCGCCTCGGTCTCGACCTGCTGGGTGACATCGAAGCCTTGGGCGAAGATGCCCGTCACCTGGCCCTGGTCGTCCACCACGGGCTGGTAGACGAAGTCCATGTAGCGGGTTTCCGCCGGAGCGTTCGCCCGGCGCTGGAAAGCGACAGGCATCCGTCGCCCGATGAACGGCTCTCCCGTCGCATACACCTCGTCGAGCAGCGCCACAGTGCCCTGCTCTGCCAGCTCCGGCAGCACATCGCGCACCCGCTGGCCCACGACCTCACGCCGGCCGACGAGTTCGAGATAGGCCGTGTTGGCGAACTCGAAGACGTGATCGTGCCCGCTGACGACGGCGATCATCCCCGGCGCCTGCTGAAAGAAGAGCCGCAGGCGATCCGTCGGAGCATCCCCGGTCAGGCGCTGTGCGGCTTCCGGCTTACCCCGCATTGCGCTCACCGGCGGCATGATCCCCTTGGCCTCCTGCATGGCCTTCCCGGCCCTGGTCGGCCACGGCGGCGACGGACAGGATCGGCTTCTGGATCAGCGAGGCGGCGATGATGGGCTGCGAGGACATGGGGGAGAGGATCACGGAATCTTGAACCTGCCTAGCAGCAAAGCCGCGCCTTGAACATCAGACGATGGTGCCGGTCGCTGCGGCGCTTCGCCCTGATTTCAGGATGTTACAGGTTGAGGATGGGCAGGACCTTGGCGCTGCCGTGCGCCTGGAGATCGAGGTCGTAAGCCGTAATCTCCTCGTCCGTGAGTTCGCGCAGGGTTTCGGCGGAGGCATTTGGCCCCGCTGCTCTTACGGCAACCAGCTCGGCATCCTGCTCGTCCCGGGCGACCACCACCAGAGGGGCGGTCTTCGGTTCCTGCCCGTCCGGCTGCGGCACCGTTACGGTCACGCCAAATCCCTTGTTCATCCGCTCGCTCCTGCAGATGAGCCTAAATCGCTCATCATCCAAATTCTGACATCAACCTCCCCGATAGACGGCCAATCCCCAAGGCGGGTTCCAGCCGAGTGCCGCTCAAGCTCCTGGGAGAGCCGGCCGATGACAATCCGTTCCAACGAGAGGAGAACTCCCGAAATGCCCATCCCAACCCGCCTTCCCGCAGCCATGATCGCCGTCGTGCTGGCGCTCAGTCCCGTGCCGGGCCTGGCACAGACCTCAGGGCAGGCCCCGAAGGCGAAGCCGCCCGCTGCGAAACAGCAGCCCGCTCCCAAGGAGCAGCCCGCCCCGCAAAGCCAGCCGGCCCAGCCTCCCGGCCCGGCTCCCGTGGTGGTCGAGCTCAAGGCCTCGCCGTCCCAGCCGGAATGGACCAAGGTCTGCGGCAAGGATGAGCGCGCCAATACCGAGATCTGCTACACCACCCGCGATTTCGTCACCGACAAGGGGCAGCGCATCGTTGCCGTGGCTCTGTATGACGTGAAGGCCAAGAATGCGCCGAAGACCCTGCGGATCCTGATGCCGCTCGGCCTGCTCGTGCCGCCCGGCATCCGGATCGCCGCGGAGAAGAGCCAGCCGGCGGCCGGCCGCTACTCCGCCTGCCTGCCCCACGGCTGCTTTGCCGAAGCCGCCGTGAAGGACGACCTGGTGACTGCCCTCAAGAAAGGCGGGGCCCTGACCGTGAGCGCCCGGAACCAGGCCGGCAAGGAGATAACTTTCGCCGTGCCGACGGACGGTTTCGGCAAGGCCTTCGATGGACCGCCGGTCGATCCGCAGGTTCTGGCCGAGCAGCAGAAGAAGATCCAGGAGGAGCTTCAGAAGCGGGCGGAAGAGCAACGCGGCCGCCGCATGGGAAATTTCGGCACTCCCGGTCAGACTCCAGAGGCTAATGCCGGGGTGCCTGCCGCCAAGCCATAAGAAGGCTGTCCCTGATATTTCCTCGTCCTGGCCGGGCTTGTCCTGGCCATCCACGTTTGAAGCGGGTCTAAGACGTGGATCCCCGGAACAAGTCCGGGGATGACGAACGCCTGGAAGAGCTCAGCCCTTCGGCAGCATGTCCTTCACGAGGCCGCTCGCCTTGGCGAAGTCCATGCGGCCGGCATACTTGCCCCTGAGGACACCCACGACCTTGCCCATGTCCTTCATGGAGGCGGCGGCGGTCTCGGCGATGGCGGCTTCGATGGCGGCCTTCGTCTCGGCCTCGTCCATCTGCTGCGGCAGGTAGGCGGTGATCACCGCAACCTCGTCCTTCTCCTGCTGAGCGAGTTCCGTGCGGCCGCCCTGCTCGTACATGGAGATCGATTCCTGACGCTGCTTCACCATCTTCTGCAGGAGGGCCAGGATCTCCTCGTCGGACAGGGGCTCCTTGCCGTTGCCGCGGGCCTCGATGTCCTTGTCCTTGAGGGCGGCCTGAATCAGCCGGATGGCGCCGAGCTTGCCCTTTTCCCCGGCCTTCATGGCCTCCTTCATGTCGGCGGTGAAACGTTCGCGCAGCATGGATATCTCCTTGGTTTTCGGTCGCTTGAGCGTTGACTGACGGCGAACGGCCCCTTAAGTCACGCAGGACAGGTCAAGGGCGGCCCGGATGTGGCCCGCTCGAGCACGGCCCATTGGCCCCGGACTTAAAGAGATCATGACGATGCTGCAAGACAAAGACACCACCGGGTCCTCCTCGGGCGGCTGGACCGAGCCGCGCGCCACCGCCGTTCTCGTGCTCCAGGACGGCACGGTTCTCGAGGGCTTCGGCATCGGCGCCGTGGGCGAGGCGACCGGCGAGGTCTGCTTCAACACCGCCATGACCGGCTACCAGGAGATCTTGACGGATCCTTCCTACGCCGGCCAGATCATCACCTTCACCTTCCCGCATATCGGCAATGTGGGCACCAACGAGGAAGACACCGAGAGCGTCAATGCCGCCTCGTCCTCGGGCGTGCGCGGCGTCGTGCTGGCAGCCTCGATCACCGAGCCGTCCAACTGGCGCGCCTCCCGCGACCTCGATGCCTGGCTGAAAGCGCGCCAAATCGTGGGCCTCACCGGAATCGACACCCGCGCGCTGACGGCCCTGATCCGCGACCGGGGCATGCCCAACGCGGTGATCGCCCATGATCCCGAGGGCCGCTTCGACATCGAGGCTCTGAAGGCCAAGGCAGCCGCCCTTCCGTCCATGGACGGCCAGGACCTCGTGCCGCTCGTCACCAGCGGACAGCGCTTCGACTGGGACGAGACCACCTGGAACCGGGGCGAAGGCTACGGCCATCAGGAGGGCCAGCTCAAGCACCACGTGGTCGCTATCGATTATGGCGTGAAGCGCAACATCCTGCGCCTGCTGGCCCAAGCCGGCTGCAAGGTCACGGTGGTGCCGGCCACCGCCACGGCCGAAGACGTACTGGCCCTGAAGCCCGACGGCGTATTCCTCTCCAACGGCCCCGGCGACCCGGCCGCCACCGGCGAATATGCCGTTCCGGTGATCCGCAAGGTGCTCGACGAGAAGATCCCGACCTTCGGCATCTGCCTCGGCCACCAGATGCTGAGCCTGGCCGTGGGCGCCAAGACCAAGAAGATGCACCAGGGCCATCACGGGGCGAACCACCCGGTGAAGGACAGGACCACCGGCAAGGTGGAAATCACCTCCATGAACCACGGCTTCGCGGTGGATCCGGAGACCCTGCCGACGAACGCGGTGGAGACCCACGTGTCCCTGTTCGACGGCTCCAATTGCGGCATCTCGCTGACCGACCGCCCGGCCTTCTCGGTTCAGTACCACCCGGAAGCATCGCCCGGCCCGCAGGACAGCCACTACCTGTTCGATCGCTTCGTGCAGCTGATGGACGAGAAGAAGACCAGGGCCTGACCGCCCTATTCAGGCTGGCGCCGCGACAAACGGGTCGGTTGCGCCAGCCGCCCAAATCACGGTAACCGATCATTAACCATAAAACGAAAATGATTCTGGACTTTGATTTGGGGGCTTTCATCCATGGATTTCGATGACGATTCCGGCGAATTCAGCCGGCTGCACAACCTGTTCACGTTCCACCTCGGCATCGCCGTCTCGCTGTCCTGGGTGACCTCGCTCTATGCGGCTCTCTACGCGCCGTGGGTGCGCAACATCCGCCCGCTGATCGACCCCGCCAATGTGGGCCCGGTCGAGAGCACCTGGTCCTATCTCTTCATCTTCCCGGTGGTGCTCACCACGGCGTGGCTGATTGCGATCTTCGGCCAGAACCTCTTTGCCCAGTTCCGCATCTTCAAGAACCAGATCATCGAATTCGCCTTCGCGGCGATGGTGGCCTTCGGCATGTTCTACCTGTCCATCGACCGCGCCGTCGCGGCGATGCTGATCGGCATGTAAGAAACGATAGCTTTCAAACGGCTGCGCTCGATCTTTCGCCTGCACCAAGCGTTCCCTCCCCGATCTGAAGGGAGAGATTCATGGCGCAGGCGAAAGGATACGGCGATCCTCGGGGCTACAACGCACCGCTTGGAACGGACACTTACGTCTTCCGCAGCAACGGCATCGTGCCCAACTCGTCGCTGCCGCTGATCGTTCGCCGCGGGGCGATCCCGCCCTCCGCCGACGATCCGACCAAAGCCTTCAAGGCGACCTTTGCCAAGAACGGCTGGACGAATGCGTGGCTCGACAGCATCCACGATTACCACCACTACCACCCCAACACCCACGAGGTGCTCGGTATCGTGTCGGGCTCGGGCCAGATCCGCTTCGGCGGGGAGGATGGCGACCTCGTCTCCGTCACCATGGGAGACGTCATCGTCGTTCCCGCAGGCGTCGCCCATGCCCTGATCAACGCGAGCGACGACTTCGCCGTGGTCGGCGCCTACCCGAACGGGTCCGACTACGACACCGTTCGCGACGACCCGAAGGCCCTCGCCTCCTCGCAGCAGCGCATCGCCCAGGTGCCCCTGCCAAGTGCCGACCCGGTGGACGGCGCCGACGGGCCGCTCATGAAGCTGTGGACCTGACCATAAAAAAGCCTCCTGCCCGTTAAGACAGGAGGCCTTCGCCCCTACGGCGTCGATGATTTTTATTAGACCGACAGCGTAACCTGCACGTTGCCGCGGATGGCGTGCGAATACGGGCACACCACATCGGCCTTGTGCAGCAGATCCGTGGCCTGCTCCTGGGGCAGACCCGGCAGGTTGGCCTTCAGCTCGACCACCAGGCCGAATCCCGCGCCATCGTCACGCTTGCCGATGCCGACCTTGGCCTCGACGGACGTGTCCGCCGGGAGCGCGACCTTGTTCTGCGCCGCCACGAACTTCAAAGCCCCAAGGAAGCAGGCCGAGTAGCCGGCTGCGAAGAGCTGCTCCGGGTTGGTCCCCTCGCCGCCCGCGCCGCCGAGCTCCTTCGGCGTGGAGAGGCGAACCTCCAGCTTACCGTCATTGGAAGCGGCAACGCCTTCGCGTCCGCCCTGGGCTGAAGCATGGGCTGTGTAGAGAGGGGTCATCGGAAAGCTCCTTGGACTGTCATGCCTGATCGTCAGGCTGTCAAACTGCACGCCCACAATTTGATTGCGTGCGATCTAAATACCTTCTAGCCGTCATCTAGATTGCACGCAACCTAAATTTTCCGATTTACTGCCGTTTCACATCCCGATCACGGTAAACCATTGCTTCCCCTTCCCGCTGGGCCTGCCCCTCGACGAAGTCCAGGCGCTCACCGAGCAGGTTGCGAAACTGCGCGGCAGGCTCCATGACTCGGCCTCGCTCTCGGCGAAATCCTGAATTGGGTGAAGGAAGCTTCTTCGATGAACTGGCGCGACTACTGGAACCAGGACACGCCGATCTATACGGGCGAGCGGCACAAGCTGCTGCATTACCGGCTGATCGCGAACGATATCATCGGCCTCATCCCCTCCCCGGATGCGGCGGTGCTGGATTACGGCTGCGGCGAGGCGCTGTTTGCCGACAAGATCGCGGCGAAATGCGCCCGCCTGATTTTAAGCGATGCCGCGCCGCTGGTGCGCGAACGCCTGAACGAGCGGTTCAAGAGCAACGGGCGGATCACGGTGCTCTCAACTGATGACGTCGCCGATCTGCCGGACGCTTCCTTCGATCTCATCGTGGTGAATTCCCTCGTCCAGTACCTGTCGCTCGACGAGTTCCGCGCCCTTCTGAAGCTCGCCCGCGACAAGCTGAAAGACGACGGACGGCTGATCCTCGGCGACATCATCCCGCCCGACATCAGCCCGATCACCGATGCCAGGGCGCTGCTCTCCTTCGCCTGGCAGGGCGGCTTCCTGCGCTCCGCGCTGACCGGCCTCGCCCGCACGGCCTTTTCCGAATACCGCAAGATCCGCGAGGAAGTCGGACTCGCTCAGTACAGCGAGGAGGAGATCGTCGATCTCCTGGAGGATGCCGGGTTCAACCCGGAACGCGCCGCGCGCAATCTTGGGCACAATCAGGCGCGGATGACGTTCGTGGGACGGCCTGCCGTCGGTCCTTAGGCGAAGGTCCACGCCTTGTGCGCCATGAAGCTCCACAGCATCACCACGCCCGTCGTGACGATCTGCGACGGCAGATAAGGCCCTCCGAGCCACACCGTGAAGGCGTGCATGAAGAACCACGTCACGAGAAAGCCCACGAAGGCCACGACGGCAAAGCGCCAGGTCGCCTCCCGGTGCGGCCGCTCGCTGCCATAGGTATGCCGGCGGTTAAGCCCATAGGACACGAGCCCTCCGGCCACATAGCCGGCAAGGGTCGCCGACACCGGATGGAAACCTGCACCCTCCACGAGGCCGATCAGGAGCCCGTAATGGACGACGGCCGCCACAAGGCCCACGCCGAAGAAGGCGGTGAACTGGCGAGCCAGGCGATGGAGGGGGCGAGAGGCGGTCACGGTGCTTCGATAGCGGCTTCTGCCCCGCCCGTCACTTCATTCCCTGCAGCAGCCCTGCAATCCGGCGCGACACGAAGCGCGGCATGAACTTGGCCCCGATGGCGCCGGCCCGGTTCCTGGCGCCTGGGATGACGATGGCCCGGCCTGCCTCGTAGCCCTCAAGTCCGATGCGGGCGACCTCCGCCGAGGTCATGACGCCGGCGCTGAAGAGCCGGGAATCCTTCAGGCCCGCCGTATCCGAGAACTCGCTCTCGGTGGGCCCGGGGCAAAGGGCCGTCACCGTCACCCCGTGCGGCTTGGCCTCGTCGTGCAGGGCCTCGGACAGGGACAATACGAAGGCCTTCGTGGCGTAATAGACGGCCATGTAGGGTCCGGCCTGGAAGGCGCGATGGAGGCCACGTTCAGGATCCCGCCCCGCCGGCGCTCGATCATGCCCGGCAGCATCAGGCGTGACAGGGAGGTCAGGGCCGTGACGTTGAGGTCGATCATGGCGAGCTGCTGCTCGTGGGGTAGCGAGGCGAAATACCCCCGCAGCCCGAACCCTGCATTGTTCACCAGGGTATGGACCGCGATTCCCCGCTCCCGGAGCATCTCGGTCAAGTCCTGGGGTGCCTCCCGGTCTCCGAGATCGAGGGCCACGACCTCGACCTGAACTCCATGGGCCTGGCGGATCTCGTCGGCCAGCGCCTCCAGCCGCTCGTGCCTCCGGGCCGTCAGGACGAGCGGATAACCCCGGGCAGCGAACACCCGGGCCAGTTCCGTGCCGATTCCGCTGGAGGCTCCCGTCACCACGGTCCAGCGCGGTTCCTCAGTCATGGCCATGATGTCCTAACTCCGTTGCCGCCCGAATCCGGCGGATCGTACCGCATGGGCGTTCCCTGTCTAAATCATGGTTCGGGCCTTTGAATTTGCCCAAGGTCCGTGTAAGAGCCTCTCTCAACCTATAATCCGATCACATCCCGGCTGCGCTTGAAGCGCCGTAGCTCTACGGCCGCGCGGCTGGACACGCCTGGGTGGCCCAATGCCAAAGCGGACAGACATCTCCTCCATCCTCATCGTCGGCGCGGGGCCGATCATCATCGGCCAGGCCGTGGAGTTCGATTATTCGGGCACCCAGGCCGTGAAGGCCCTGAAGGAGGAAGGCTACCGCATCATCCTGGTGAACTCGAACCCCGCCACGATCATGACGGATCCGGATCTCGCGCACGCCACCTACGTGGAGCCGATCACGCCGGAGATCGTCGCCAAGATCATCGAGAAGGAGCGCCCCGACGCAATCCTGCCCACCATGGGCGGCCAGACGGCGCTCAACTGCGCCCTGTCCCTCAAGAAGATGGGCGTGCTCGACAAGTTCAACGTGGAGATGATCGGCGCCACGGCCGAGGCCATCGACAAGGCCGAGGACCGCCAGCTCTTCCGCGAGGCCATGACCAAGATCGGCCTCGACACGCCCAAATCCCGCCTTGCCAATGCCTCGGCGCTTAAAAAAGCCGACCGCGACGCCTATCTGGCCGAACTCAGCCGCATGGAAGCGCTCGACATCCATCCGGGCGACAAGAAGCGGATGATCGCGGCCTACAAGCTCAAGTGGGATGCGGGCGAGAACGAGCGGCGCAAGCGCTATCAGGAGCACGCGCTGGGCGAGGCCCTGCTGGCGCTGGCCGAGGTGGGCCTGCCCGCCATCATCCGCCCATCCTTCACCATGGGCGGCACCGGCGGCGGCATTGCCTATAACCGCGAGGAATTCCTCAGCATCGTGGAGGGCGGTCTCGACGCCTCCCCGACCAACGAGGTGCTGATCGAGGAGAGCGTGCTCGGCTGGAAGGAGTACGAGATGGAGGTCGTCCGCGACAAGGCGGACAACTGCATCATCATCTGCTCCATCGAGAACTTTGACCCGATGGGCGTGCACACGGGCGACTCGATCACGGTCGCTCCAGCGCTGACGCTCACCGACAAGGAATACCAGATCATGCGCGACGCCTCCCTGGCGGTTTTGCGCGAGATCGGCGTCGAGACCGGCGGCTCGAACGTGCAGTTCGCGATCAACCCGGAGAACGGGCGCATGATCGTGATCGAGATGAACCCGCGCGTGTCGCGCTCGTCCGCTCTGGCGTCGAAGGCTACGGGCTTCCCCATCGCCAAGGTCGCGGCGAAGCTCGCGGTCGGCTACACTCTGGACGAGATCGCCAACGACATCACGGGCGGCGCGACCCCGGCCTCCTTCGAGCCGACCATCGACTACGTGGTCACCAAGATTCCGCGCTTCGCCTTCGAGAAGTTCCCCGGCGCCTCGACGACCCTCACCACGGCCATGAAGTCCGTGGGCGAGGCCATGGCCATCGGCCGCTCCTTCCCGGAATCGCTGCAGAAGGCGCTCCGTTCGCTGGAAACGGGACTTACCGGCCTCGACGAGATCGAGATCGAGGGCATGGGCAAGGGCGATGACCGCAACGCCATCAAGGCGGCCATCGGCACCCCCACCCCGGACCGGATCCTGAAGGTGGCCCAGGCCCTGCGCCTCGGCGTCAGCCACGACGAGGTCTATGAGAGCTGCAAGATCGACCGCTGGTTCCTGGAGCAGCTCCAGGACATCATCGACATGGAAGCCAAGGTGAAGGCCCACGGCCTGCCGCAGACGCCCGGCGCCTTCCGCCAGCTGAAAAGCTTCGGCTTCTCGGATGCCCGGCTTGCCGTACTCGCCCACAAGACCGAGGAAGAGGTGCGGAGCCTGCGCCGCTCGCTCGCCGTGCGCCCGGTCTACAAGCGCATCGACACCTGCGCGGCGGAGTTCGCCTCGCCCACCGCCTACATGTACTCGACCTACACGGCCCCGTTCGCCGGCACCCCGGCCGACGAGTCCAATCCGTCGGACGCCAGGAAGGTGATCATCCTCGGCGGCGGCCCGAACCGCATAGGCCAGGGAATCGAGTTCGATTATTGCTGCTGTCATGCCTGCTTTGCGCTGAAAGACGCGGGCTTTGAGACCATCATGATCAACTGCAACCCGGAGACGGTCTCGACCGACTACGACACCTCCGACCGGCTTTATTTCGAGCCGCTGACGCAGGAGGACGTGCTGGAGATCATCGAGACCGAACGCTCCAAGGGCACGCTCCACGGCGTGATCGTGCAGTTCGGCGGCCAGACCCCGCTCAAGCTCGCCCATGCCCTGGAAGAGGCCGGCGTGCCGATCCTCGGCACCTCGCCGGAGGCCATCGACCTCGCCGAGGACCGGGACCGCTTCAAGCGCCTCCTCGACAAGCTGCACCTCAAGCAGCCCAAGAACGGCATCGCCTATTCGGTTGAGCAGGCCCGCCTGATCGCCGCCGAACTCGGCCTGCCCTTCGTGGTGCGCCCATCCTACGTGCTCGGCGGCCGGGCCATGGCGATTATCCGCGACGAGGCCCAGTTCGAGGATTACCTGCTCGGCACCCTGCCCAGCCTGATCCCATCCGACGTGAAGGCCCGCTATCCCAACGACAAGACCGGCCAGATCAACACGGTGCTGGGCAAGAACCCGCTGCTGTTCGACCGCTACCTCTCGGATGCCATCGAAGTGGACGTGGACTGCCTCTGCGATGGGAAAGACAGCTTCATCGCCGGCATCATGGAGCACATCGAGGAGGCGGGCATCCACTCGGGCGATTCCGCCTGCTCGCTGCCGCCCCGCTCCCTGTCGCCCGAGGTCATCGCCGAGCTGGAGCGCCAGACGAAGGCGCTGGCCCTGGCCCTGGAAGTCGGCGGCCTGATGAACGTGCAATACGCCATCAAGGACGGCACGATCTATGTGCTCGAGGTGAACCCCCGCGCCTCGCGCACGGTGCCCTTCGTGGCCAAGGTCATCGGCGAGCCGATCGCCAAGATCGCGGCCCGCATCATGGCCGGCGAGAGCCTCGCCACGTTCGGCCTCACGCCCAAGGAACTGCAGCATATCGGCGTGAAGGAGGCCGTGTTCCCCTTCAACCGCTTCCCGGGCGTCGACGTGCTGCTCGGGCCTGAGATGCGCTCGACCGGCGAGGTCATCGGCCTCGACAGGGGCTTCGGGGTGGCATTCGCCAAGAGCCAGCTCGGCGCCGGCAGCCAGCTGCCGAAGACCGGCACCCTGTTCGTGTCGATCCGTGACTCGGACAAGCCGCGCATCCTGCCGGCAGTGAAGATGCTGGAGGAGGCCGGGTTCCAAATCGTGGCGACCGCGGGAACCCAGCGCTATCTCGAGGAGCAGGGGGTCAAGGCGAAGCGCGTCAACAAGGTGCTGGAAGGCCGCCCGCACGTGGTCGATGCCATGAAGAACGGCGACATCCAGCTGGTCTTCAACACCACCGAAGGGGCCGGTGCCCTGTCGGATTCCCGCTCGCTACGACAAGCTGCCCTCTTGCATAAGATACCTTACTACACCACTCTTGCAGGAGCGGTCGCCGCGGCCGAGGGCATCAAGGCATACCTCAGCGGCGATCTCGAAGTGCGGGCGCTTCAGGACTACTTTGCCTGAGGCATCCGGCCTCACAATGGAACTGCGAAGCTTCTGGTAAGTTTTCGTTGACATGCGAGGGCGCTGGCGACAGCGGCCTCGTACCTCTTTTTGGACGAGACAAACGATGGACAAGGTCCCTCTGACGATCAAGGGTTTTGCGGCGCTCGAGGAAGAGCTCAAGCAGCGGCAGCAGGTGGAACGCCCCCGGATCATCCAGGCAATCGCGGAAGCCCGCGCGCTTGGCGACCTGTCGGAAAACGCCGAATACCACGCCGCCAAGGAAGCCCAGTCCCTCAACGAGGGACGCATCCTTGAGCTGGAAAGCCTCATTTCCCGCGCCGAGGTCATCGACATCACGAAGCTCTCGGGCGACCGGATCAAGTTCGGCGCCATCGTGAAGCTCGTCGATGAGGACACCGAGGAGGAGAAGACCTACCAGATCGTGGGCGAGCCCGAAGCCGATGTACGCTCGGGCCGGGTCTCGGTCGCCTCCCCCATCGCCCGCGCCCTGATGGGCAAGACCATCGGCGACACGGTGGAGGTCTCGACCCCCGGTGGCGGCAAGTCCTACGAGGTTGTCGGCGTCCAGTTCGGCGCCTGATGCGAAGAAGGGGGCTTCAACAGTGAGAAATCCGATGACGTCCCCTCTCTCCCGCCGCTCGCTTCTGAAAACCCTCGCCTGTGCCGGTCTCGCCGGCGCAGGCTTTGCTTTGCCCGCTCAGGCGCAGAGCTTCCCGCAGGCCTTCTCGTCCTTTTCCGTGGACGTGAGCGTCCTGAAGGCCAAGGGCCTCGGGCCTTACGCCGATCTCGTGGGATCCGTCGCTCTCGACGAGTTGCGGCGCTCCTTTGCCGACCGGACCGATCCGCGCGGTCCCCGTCTCGTCGTGCGGCTGACCAGCGTCACCCTCACGGCCTTCCCCGGCGGTGGCGGTGGCCCCCGGTGGCGCGGGGGTGGAGGCGGAGGTCACGACGCTGTCGAGGGCGAGGCTCTGGCTGTCGGCCGCCGGGGTGAGATCCTGGCGCGGCACCCGATGCTGGCCGTGCTCGATGCGCATGCCAGCACCGTCAGTCCCAACGAGCAGCTCCGCACCGTTGCCGTGACGCAGCATTGGGTCCGCTGGCTGCGGCGGCAGGTCTAAGTATCGGCTAATTCAACCTTCGACCGCCGCCACGTCCTCGATCGGCACCAGGGGCTCGTCCTTGATCAGGTCGAGGGTCAGTGCCGTGCGGACGTTGCGCACGTTCGGCAGGGAGGTGAGCTCGGACACCAGGCCCTGGAAGGACGCGAGGTTCGGGGCCACGCACTTCATGATGAAGTCGATGTCGCCCGAGAGGGTCCAGCACTCGCGGACCATGGACCAGTCCTTCACCCGCTGCTCGAATTCCCTGAGCTCCTTTTTGCCCTGCACGTCGAGCTGCACCATGGCGAAGCAGACGATCTCGAAGCCGAGGTTCTTCGGGTCGAGGATGGCCCGGTAGGCCTTGATGATGCCGGCGCTCTCCAGCGCCCGCACGCGGCGCAGACACGGGGGCGCCGACAGGCCGACCCGGCGGGCCAGCTCCACATTGGTGATGCTGCCGTCGGCCTGCAGTTCTCTCAAGATGGCCCAGTCGATGGAATCGAGGCGTCCGCGCACGGTAACTCCGTAGGCATGGTCGGGACGGGCGAAAAGCCAGCCTGGCGTCCGGATCATGCAAGATCAGGTCAAAAAATCTCGTCTTGGCTGACTAGACCGTATAAAGGATCCGCACAAGGAGGACGGGCGCTTAAGTCGCAACGAACTTCATGAACTCCACAGGCTCGTTGATCGAATGTTGCGTGACGGAACTGGCCTTACCTCATGGGTGCTGACGGACGGCAAGGCCGGGGACGAGCTGCAGGCCCTGAGCGTGGCCGAAGCCTTGGGATTGGCGCCGGAGATCCGCCGGGTACGGCCCAAAGCGCCCTTCGCATGGCTGATGCCCTGGGGTCCTGTCGACCCGCGCGAGCGGCCGGGCGCTCCCGACAGCCCCCTCGCCCCACCCTTCCCCGACCTTCTCATCGCCTCTGGCCGCCGGGCCGTGGCCTATCTGCGCCACGTGAAACGGGCGTCCGGCGGGCGAACCTATACGGTGTTCCTCAAAGATCCCCGCACCGGCCCGAAGGCCGCCGACTTCATCTGGTCGCCGAGCTACGACCGGCTGCGGGGGCCGAACGTGCTGACCACCCTCACACCGCCGCACCGGGTCTCCATGCAGCGGATCGCTGCTGCCCGTGCAGAGCCTGATCCGCGGCTCGCCTGTCTGCCCCATCCGCGGGTTGCCGTCCTGGCCGGAGGCAACAGCCGCCATCATCGGTTTACGGAGGAGGATATCGCCCGTTTTGCCCGGCACCTGACGGCAATTGCCGAGGGCGGAGCCGGCCTGATGGTGACAACGTCCCGCCGGACGCCGCCTAAGCTGCGGGAAACGCTCATTGCCCTGACGTCCCGCCATGGCGGCTTCTTCTGGGACGGGACCGGCGAGAACCCTTACGTGGATCTGCTGGCGCTGGCCGATTGCATCGTCGCGACGGCGGATTCCTTCAACATGATCGGCGAGGCCGCCGCGACGGGACGGCCGATCCTGGTTTTCGAGCCCTCCGGCGGTCATCCGAAACTGGATGTTTACATGAACGGGCTTAAAAGCCATGGAATTGTGCATGCTTTCGAGGGCCGCCTTGAAGGACAGCCCTACGAACCACTAAATTCAACACCCAAGGTCGCGAAGGCGATCGCCGAAGGCTTCGGCCGCCACCGCCGCGCCCTCGGCTTGCCGGACATCGCCTTTCCACTGGAGACCCCCTGATGCCCCATTCTCACGCCAAGCTCATCATCATCGGCTCGGGGCCGGCAGGCTACACGGCGGCGATCTATGCGGCGCGCGCCCTTCTTGAGCCTGTGATGATCTCCGGCTTCCAGCCCGGCGGCCAGCTCATGATCACCACCGACGTGGAGAACTATCCGGGCTTCGCCGACGTGATCCAGGGTCCCTGGCTGATGGAGCAGATGCGCCTGCAGGCCGAGCATGTGGGCACCAAGATGGTCTCCGACCACATCGTCAAGGTGGACCTGAAGCAGCGCCCCTTCCGCCTTGAAGGCGATTCCGGCGACACCTACACCTGCGACTCGCTCATCGTCGCGACCGGCGCCCAGGCCAAGTGGCTGGGCCTGCCCTCCGAGGGCCAGTTCCAGGGCTTCGGCGTCTCGGCTTGCGCCACCTGCGACGGCTTCTTCTACCGGGGCAAGGAGGTCGTGGTCGTGGGCGGCGGCAACACGGCCGTCGAGGAAGCGCTGTACCTTTCGAACCTCGCCTCCAAGGTGACCCTGGTCCACCGCCGGGACTCTTTACGCGCCGAGCGCATCCTGCAGGACCGCCTGTTCAAGCACCCCAAGATCGAGGTGATCTGGAACTCCGCCGTCGAGGAGATCTGCGGCACGGAGAACCCCTCCTCCGTCACCCATCTGCGGCTGAAGAACCTCGTTTCGGGCGAGACCTCGGACTTCAAGACCGACGGCGTGTTCATCGCCATCGGGCACAAGCCCTCGACCGAGCTGTTCGTCGGGCAGCTCGACATGAAGTCGGGCGGCTATCTGGTGACGAAGCCGGGCTCCACGGACACCAACATTCCCGGCGTCTTCGCCGCCGGCGACGTGACGGACGACATCTACCGCCAGGCGGTCACATCGGCAGGAATGGGCTGCATGGCTGCTCTCGACGCGGAGCGCTACCTCGCGGCCCTCGAGGCAACCCAGGAAGCCGCTGAATAGGATTTGTTAACAACCCTTTAGCCCTCTGGCCGATTTCCTGTTGCATCGGGCCCGCGGCTCATAAGAGATAAGGCTTGCCTTGCGTCAGGAGCATGCAAGGCACGAGAGGAATGCCGTGGACTGGGACAAGATCCGGATTTTCTACACCGTCGCGGAAGCGGGCAGCTTCACGCGCGCCGGTGACGATCTGGGCCTGAGCCAGTCCGCCGTCAGCCGCCAGATCAGCGCGCTCGAGCGCGAGTTGAAGGCCCCGCTGTTCCACCGCCATGCCAGGGGCCTGATCCTCACCGAGCAGGGCGACCTGCTGTTCCGGGCCGCCCGCGACATGCGCATGCGGCTCGAGACCACCAAGGCCCGCCTCGTCGAGACCAGCGAGCGCCCCTCGGGCGAGCTGAAGGTCACGACCACCGTCGGCCTCGGGTCGATCTGGCTCGCCCAGCGCATCGCGGAGTTCCTGGATCTCTATCCGGATGTCCGGGTCGAGCTGATCCTGTCCAACGAGGAGCTGGATCTCGCCATGCGCGAGGCGGACGTCGCCATCCGCCTGCGGCGCCCGGCCCAGCCCGACCTGATCCAGCGCCGCCTCTTCACCATCCATTTCCACGTCTATGCCTCGGCCGACTACATCAAGCGGTTCGGCGAGCCCAAGACCCTTGAGGAATTGGATGAGCACCGGATCGTGTCGTTCGGCGGCCATCAGCCCTCTTACCTCATGGCCGTGCATTGGCTCTCGACGGCCGGACGCGAGGGGCGCGAGCCGCGCCAGTACCATTACGTGGTCAACAACATCACGGCCCTGAAGCTCGCCGTCGAAACGGGCGCCGGCATCGCGGTGCTGCCGGATTACGCGGTGGTGGGCAACCCGGACCTCGTACAGATCCTGCGCGACGTGGAGATGCCCTCCCTTGACAGCTATCTGGTCTATGCCGAGGAAATGCGCTCCGTCGCGCGCGTCCAAGCCTTCCGCGACTTCCTGATCTCCAAGGCCCAGCGCTGGACGTTCTAGAACCTGAATCCAGAGCCAAGCTCGATAGCTCGTCGGACTTTGTCACCTATGTGACGCGAGCCATGCATTATCTGCAGCCCTTTCATGAGGCATGCTGCATTGCAAAGAGGCAGGATGCGGTCGATATGAGCGGTGGCTGATTTCAACGCGGCATCGCTTTCTTCCTCCCGGCGATGCCGTGTCGGCCGTTCCCTCTGGAAGGTTTTGACTTCTTTGTCGGACCTCTACTTTTGCCGGGCCTTTGGCCCGGCTTTTTTCTTTTCTGAACAGGTTGGCGTCAGCTCCAGCGGACGTGAGACTGCTCCGCCTCCTCCTTCAGCGCACGGCGCAGGACCTTGCCCACATTGGTCTTCGGCAGGGTCTCGCGGAACTCGATGCGGCGGGGCACCTTGTAGCCGGTCATGTGCTCCCGGCAGAACTGGCGCAGCTCGTCGGGCGTGAGGTTCGGGTCCTTGCGGACCACATAAGCAACCACCGCTTCGCCCGAGTGCTCGTCCGGCAGACCGATCACGGCGGATTCCATCACGCCCGGATGCTTGGCGATCACATCCTCGACCTCGTTCGGATAGACGTTGAAGCCCGAGACGAGAACCATGTCCTTCATGCGGTCCACGATCTTGATCTGACCGTCGGGCAGAACGATCGCGACATCGCCCGTACGGAACCAGCCGCCGGCAGTCATGACCTTCGCGGTTTCGTCTGGCCGGTTCCAGTAGCCCGCCATCACCTGCGGGCCCTTCACGCACAACTCGCCTCGCTCGCCGGGAGGAAGCTCCTTGCCGTCGCCATCGCGCACGGAGACATCCGTCGATGGCAGGGGATAGCCGATGGTGCCGGTGAACTCCTCAATGTCGAGACGGTTGGCACAGACCACGGGCGAGGTCTCGGAAAGGCCATAGCCCTCCACGATCGGCTGCCCGGTCACCTGCTTCCACTTCTTCGCCACGGCCTCCTGGGTGGCCATGCCGCCGGACACGGCGAGCACCATCTGGGAAAAGTCCACCTTCTCGATACCCGGCGCATGGGCCAGGGCGTTGTAGAGGGTGTTGAGGCCCGACATCAGGGTGATGCGGCTTTTCTGCAGCGTCTTGACGAAGCCCGGGATGTCGCGCGGATTGGCGATCAGCAATTGGCAGCCGCCCAACTTGGTCATCAGCAGGCCGCAGACCGTGAGGGCGAAGATGTGATAGAGCGGCAGGGCCGTCACCATCACATGGTCCTCCCGCTCGCCGAAGAACGGAACCATCCAGGCTTCCAGCTGCAGGACGTTGGCCGCGACGTTGCGGTGGAGCAGCGTGGCACCCTTCGCGACCCCGGTCGTGCCTCCCGTGTACTGCAGGAAGGCGACGTCCTCCGGCGAAACGGCGACCGGCTGCGCCTTCTTGCGCGCGCCCTCGGCCATGACGGCCTTGAAGGTCACCGCCTGCGGCAGGCTGAACGGCTTGACGGCCTTCTTCACATGACGCGAGACGAGATTGATGACTGCGCCCTTCAGGCCCAGGAGATCGCCCGGCGTGACGAGCACCACCCGATCCAGCTTGATCTCCGGCAGGGATTCCGCGACCGTCGAGCCGAAGTTTTCGAGCACGAACAGGAAGCGGGCCCCGGAATCGTTGAGCTGATAGGTCAGTTCCCGCGGGGTATAGAGCGGGTTGACGTTCACCACCGTGCCGCCGGCCATGAGGATCCCGAACAGAACGGCCGGATAGGCCATGACGTTCGGCATCATGATGGCGATCCGGTCGCCCTTCTTCAGCCCCTGCCCCTGGAGCCAGGAGGCGACCGCATCCGCGTCGCGCCCGAGTTGCGCGTAGGTTGCGCGCTTGCCGAAGCTCTCGGCGGCCGGACGATTCGGGTACTTGGCAAGGGCATCGCGGAAGATGTCGTTTACCGTGCCGATCCCAGCCTCGTCGATCGCGGGCGGAACGCTCGCCGGATAGGATTTGAGCCAGGGGCGGGTTGCAGCGAAATCCTGAGCGCCTGCCGTGGCAGGCGCCGGGGTCGTGGCGTTCATCGTCGTCCTCCGCTTTGCGGCGAGTGTTGCTTCATGGGAGATGGCGTCTCCCAGGCACCGGCCCCAAAAGTGGAAACCACTTTTGGGATCAAGACGATGCCCATTGTTTCATGGCGCATCGTTCGGGTCCGCACGATGCACAAAGCTTAACTTGGCGCGGAAGAGCCCGTTTGTCGATGGGAATAGTTTAGACCTGAACGATCCGCGGGGATCGTTCAGGTCCAGGAGGGCTCAATGAGCCTTTTGCAGCACCATGTCGGCCGGTCGGCCGCTGAGTTCGGCCATGTGGTCGAAGCGGGTCGAGAAGGTTCCGACGCCAGCGGTCGCGGAGCGCAGCTCCACGATGAGATCGCCGATCTCGGATTCCGGGATCGTCGCGCTGAGCACCTGCCAGCCGCTCCATCCGGGCCGCTCGTCATAGCCGAGGATCTGCCCTCGACGACCTGTCACGAGCGCTGTTGCCTTCGACAGGGCTTCGGAGGGAATCGTGATCTCCACCGACAGCACCGGCTCCAGCAGCACGGGCTTGGCCTTCGGCAGCGCCTCGGCCAGGGCGATCTTGGCCGCCGCCTGGAAGGCGGCATCCGAGGAGTCGACCGTGTGGTAGGAGCCGTCCGTCAGGCTCACGGCGAGATCCACCACAGGAAAGCCCAGGGGCCCGCATTTGAGAGCATCCCGGACGCCCGTCTCCACGGACGGGATGTACTGGCGCGGCACCACGCCCCCGGTGATGCGATCCTGGAAGGCGAAGCCCTCGCCCCGTGACAATGGCTTGATCTCGATCATCACGTCGCCGAACTGGCCATGGCCGCCGGTCTGCTTGCGGTGGCGGCCCCTGGCGGCCGCCGGCAGCTTGATCGTCTCGCAATAGGCCACCCTGGGCTTGGCGGTCTCCACACCCACCTGGAAGCGCGAGGCGAGCTTTTCGACCGCCACCCGCAGGTGCATCTCGCCCTGTCCATGAAGCCGGATCTCGCCCATCTCCGGGCGGGTCTCAACCACAAGCGAGGGATCCTCCTCGGTGATCTTGGCCAGCGCGCTCGAGAGGCGCACGTCGTCCTTGCGGTCCTTGACCTTGAGGGCCACCGCATAGACCGGCTCGGGTGGGGCAATCGACAGGATGGCCTCGGGCCTTGCCTTGCCGGCCGCGAAGCTGTCGCCGGTACCGATCCCTTCGAGGCGGCCGAAGCCGACCGTGTCGCCGGCAACAGCCTCCGGCTTCCGGACCGTGGTGCTTCCCACCATCGTCAGCAGGCTGCCGATCCGCCCCTCGCCGCCGCGGGAGCCCACCACGGTGTCGCCCTCATGAAACGTGCCGCGCATGACGCGGGCGATGGAGAGCTTGCCGCCCTGCCCCTGGTGCAGGGTCTTCAGGGCTTGCGCCAAGGGCGCGCCTTCCTCGGAAACGCCGAGGCGCGCGCGGGTCTCGTCCAGAGTCGGCGCCTCATGGCGCAGGGCCTTGAGCAGCCGGGTGATGCCGTTGCCGCGCTCGGCCGAACCGATGAGCGCCGGCACCACGTGCCTTTCCCTCAGCTCCTTCGACAGATCGTCGAAGATCTGATCGCGCGGCGGCTCGATCTCAGAGATCAGCTCCTCCATGAGTTCGTCGTCGTAATCGGCCAGACGCTCCAGCATGGCGAAGCGCGCTTCCTTCTCCCGCGGCAGCTCGCCCTCGGGAAGATCGACCACCTCGCTCGGCGCATGCTCGCGATAGATGAAGGCACGCTCGAGCGCCAAGTCGATGAAGCCGACTGCAATCCCATCCTTCCAGAGCGGGATCTGGCGCAGGAGCAGCGGCGTGCGGGAGGCCTGCTGCAGCAGCGCGAGGGTGTCGCGGATGCGTTGCGTGGCCGTGTCGATCTTGTTGATGAACAGGAAGCGCGGAATGTCGGCTTCCTCAAGCTCCCGCAGGATGATCTCGAGCGCCGGGATCTTGCGCTCGTCCGCCTCGCAGACCACGATCGCCGCGTCGCAGACCGGGGTGATGTTGCGCATTTCGTGCAGGAATTCCGTGGAGCCGGGGCAGTCGACGAAGGTCAGGCTCTCGCCCAGGAAGTTCACGGTCGCCACATTGGGCTCGATGCTCATGGCATGGGCGCGAGCCTCGGCGCTCGCATCGCCCACGCTGTCCCCGTTTGCCACGCGGCCTGCCCGCGAGATGGCTCCGGTCCGCTCCAGGATGGCCTCGAGAAGCGTGGTCTTGCCGCTCTGAAACGGGCCGACGATCGCGATGCATCGCGGGCCCGCACCTAGTCTGCCGTTGGGTGCCATAGGATCTCATCCTCCCTGCCCCCGTGGTGGCGCGTTCTTGTCCAGGACGCGTTGGTCCGATGCTCTGCCTCTCGTTGCGGAATGGCAAGAGGGTTTCTGGGGTGTCCTAGACCTTAAAGCCAAGCTCAGGCGAGCCAACCCCCACGTAGCCGATCAGTTCAGTCGGACAATCTAGGCAAACATCAAAAGCAGGGGACCGCCCTATCAGAGGCCGGCAGCAGCGAACAGGCTATGATCGACGCACGACAACCCCCTCTGTTCAGAGAGTTGCGCATGGGAAGCTTCTCCTCATTGATAGCGTCGAAATCAATCGTTGTGAGAGCCTGCCATGTTCCTGCAAGTGCAATCCGCCTTCCGCCCCTCGCCCGCCAACATCCTGACGCGGGTCTCCACGGCGGCCGATGGGAGTCAAGCAAATGGGTGGAGTGAAGCTTCGAAGCTCAGTCCAGACGGGCGCTATATGGTGTTCTCAAGTAGCGCCAGCAATCTCGTTGCTGGTGACACGAATGGCGCAACCGATCTCTTCCGCAAAGATCTGATGACGGGTCAAATCACCCGCATCTCCACAGCGAGCGATGGGACACAGGCAAATGGCGCAACCGTCGGTGAGGAGGCTCATCTAAGCCCTGACGGGCGCTATGTCGTTTTCGCAAGCAGCGCCAGCAATCTCGTCTCCGGCGACGATAACAATGGTTCCGATGTCTTCCTGAAAGATCTGGCTACGGGAGCGATCACCCGCCTCTCGACCAGAGCCGACGGAACGGAGGCAAACCGGGAGAGCGGTTTTGCCCAATTCAGTTCCGACGGGCGCTATGTACTGTTTCAGAGCGAAGCCTCAAATCTAGTCGACGGCGACACCAATGATAGCTCTGATATTTTCCTGAAGGATCTCAGCACGGGGCAAGTCACGCGGGTCTCCACGAAAGCGGATGGCACCCAAAGCAACAACAGCAGCTATTACGCTCAATTCAGCGCTGATGGGCGCTACATAGTATTCGAGAGCCATGCAAGTGATCTGGTCACTGGCGATGCGAACAATCAGAAAGATATCCTTCTCAAGAACCTTGCTACGGGCGAGATCACACGTGTCTCTACCGCGGCAGATGGGACACAGGGCAATGCACGCAGCATGAATGCCTCGCTGAGTGCGAATGGACGTTATGTGCTGTTCGAAAGCGAAGCCAGCAACTTGGTCAGCGGCGACACCAACGGATCCGCGGATGTCTTCCGCAAAGACGTGATCACCGGGGAGATCATGCGCGTATCGACTGCAACCACCGGAGAACAGGGGAATAGCGGTAGCTATACCTTCTCCTACGGACCTGAGTTCAGCGCCGATGGACGGTATGTGGTGTTCGACAGCAGGGCCAGCAATCTTGTTCCTGGAGACAACAACGCAAGCGACGATATCTTTCGCAAAGACTTATTGACCGGTGAGGTTACATTGCTTTCGGTTGCTGCAGATGGGACATTTCCGAACAGCTATAGCTACTATTATGCAACCTCGGCAGACGGCCGTTATGCATTGTTCAGCAGCAATGCATCGAACCTGATTGCCGGCGATACGAATAATTCGATGGACATCTTCCGTGTCGATCTCTTGTACAAGGCCAACGCAGCATCCATTGCACAGGGCCGCTTCATCGAGGTGAAGCTGGGGACGGGTGCAGCGTCTAGCGCGACCATTGCCTGGGGTGACGGCACATCCAGCACGGTCACGCCTGCCGCCGGCAGCGCCGCCTTCAGCCATGCCTATGCCAGCGCCGGCACCAAGGCCGCCATCGTCAGCCTCGCCGAGGGGGCGCAGACCTGGACCGTGGCACACACCATCGACCTTTCCTCCGGTACCATGGCCCGCAACACGGCGCTCGCCGACACCCTCTCGGGTGGAGCCGCCTCGGACATCCTGACGGGGGACGCCTTTGCCAATCACCTGATCGCCAACGGCGGCAACGACCGGCTGAACGGCGGCTCGGGCCACGACCTGCTCGATGGCGGTGCCGGCAACGACGTGTTCACGGCAGGTGACGGCAACGACCGGCTCGTGGGCGGCACGGGCCGGGACACCCTGACCGGCAACGCGGGTCGGGACGTGTTCGTGTTCGATGACCGGGAGACGAGCTCGTCCAAGACCAAGGCCGATACCATCACCGACTTCAAGGGCCGCAGCGGCGACCGCATCGACCTGAAGCTGGTGGATGCCAACACCAGAAAGCGCGGCGACCAGAAGTTCACCTTCATCGGCAAGGACGATGCCTTCAGCAAGGAGGGCCAAGTGCGCTACGAGAAAACGAAGGGCTATACCTACGTCTATCTCAACACCGACAGCGACCGCGCAGCCGAGGCGGTGATCAAGCTCAAGGGCGCCATCGACCTCAGCAAAAGCTGGTTCGTGCTGTAGTACTCGAAGGGATCAGGACGGGGGAGCCCCCTCACCCGTCCTGATGCTCGCCCCGGCGCACCACGCGCATGGCCGTGATGGTGACGGGACCTGCGCGCAAAAGGTTCATGGCCGAGACGATCATCTCGGCGAGGCGCTCAGGCGCGATGCTGTCGCCCTCGATGTCGAGCAGGAAATCCTTCGCCTCCACATGGCCGCCGTTGGTGAAGTCGACGCGGGCGTCGAACTTCACGCGGTGTGTGGAGGCGAGATTGGCCCGGTAGGGCTCTGCCGCGGGATCCGGGTTGAAGGTTCGCGGCAGGTCCATCAGCGAAGCGATCCGCAGAAGCGCTGGATGCGGTTGCAGGCATCTTCGAGCGCCGCGTTGGACGTGGCGTAGGAGATGCGGAAGTTGGGCCCGAGTCCGAAGGACGAGCCGTGCACGGCGGCAACGCCCTCGGCCTCCAGCAACTCGGACACGAAGTCCTCGTCCGTCTCCAGCACCTTGCCCGACGGCGCGGTCTTGCCGATGGCCTCGGCGCAGGAGGGATAGACGTAGAACGCGCCTTCCGGCATCGGGCATTTCAGGCCCTTCGCCTGGTTGAGCATGGAGACCACGAGGTCGCGGCGCTCTTCGAATGCTTTCTTGAAACGCGGCAGGTGATCCTGCGGGCCGTCGAGCGCCTCGACCGCCGCCCATTGCGAGATCGCGCTCGTGCCGGAGGTCTGCTGGCCCTGCACGAAATCCATGGCCTTGATGAGATGCTCGGGCCCGCCCGCATAGCCGATGCGCCAGCCGGTCATGGCATAGGCCTTCGAGACGCCGTTCATGGTGAGCGTGCGCTCATAGAGGTTGGGCTCGACCTGGGCGGGCGTGACGAACTCGAAATCGCCGTAGGTCAGGTGCTCGTACATGTCGTCGGTGAGCACCCACACATGCGGATGGCGCATCAGCACGTCGGTGATGGCTTTCATCTCCGCGCGGGAATAGGCGGCGCCCGTCGGGTTCGACGGCGAGTTGAGGATGATCCACTTGGTCTTCGGCGTGATGGCGCGCTCGAGCGGCTCGGGCTGGAGCTTGAAGCTGTGCTCCATGGTGCAGTCCACGAACACGGGCTTGCCGCCGCACAGCACCACCATCTCGGGATACGAGACCCAGTAGGGCGCCGGAATGATGACCTCGTCGCCCGGGTTCAGCGTGGCGAGCAGCGCGTTGTAGATCACATGCTTGCCGCCGGTGGACACGATGGTCTGCGACGGCTTGTAGTCGAGGCCGTTCTCGCGCTTGAACTTGCGCGAGATCGCCTCGCGAAGCGGCACGATGCCGGAGACCGGCGTGTACTTGGTCTCGCCCCGGCGGATCGCCGCGATGGCCGCTTCCTTGATGTTGTCGGGCGTGTCGAAATCCGGCTCGCCGACGGAGAGGCTGATCACGTCCCGCCCCTGGGCTTTCAGATCCCGCGCTTTCTGCGTGATGACGATGGTGGCAGACGGCTTGATGCGGGAAAGGGCGTCAGACAAAAAGCCCATGGGAATCCTCCGAGGGGGGCGTTAGAAAGGGACCGTGACGGCGGCGGACCCTAATCCGGGCAAGCCGTCCAAGCAAGCAAAACAGCCCCGCCAGACGGGATTTCGAGGAGACGCCTTTTCCGATGACCCAATCCGTCACCCGCCGCCTTGCGCTCGGCCTTTTCGCCGGCGCGGCCCTGTTCGCCTCCGCAGCCTCCGCCCAGGATTTCCCGAACCGCGTCATCAGGATGGTGGTGCCCTACCCGGCGGGCGGCCCCACCGACGTGATCGCCCGCATCGTGGCCGAGGAGATGGGCAAGAGCCTCGGCCAGAACGTGCTGGTCGAGAACCTCGCCGGCGCCTCCGGGGCGGTCGGCACCCGCACGGTCGCGAAAGCCGAGCCCGACGGCTACACGATCGTGTTCGGCAACAACCAGACCCACGGGAACAACATGTTCCTGCTGAAAGAACCCGGCTACGACGCCGTGAAGGACTTCGCGCCGCTCGCCGGCGCCGGCGCCTTCGAGCATGTGTTCGTGGTCAAGAACGACCTGCCCGTGAAGACGATCCCCGAACTGGTGGAACTCGCCAAGAAGGATCCGGGCAAGCTGAATTACGGCTCGACGGGCGTGGGCTCCGGCTCGCATCTGGCCACCGAACTCTTCATGACCCGCACGGGCACGAAGATGACCCATGTGCCCTTCCGGGGCGCAGCTCCTCTGGTGACGGAGCTCATGGGCGGGCGCATCGACGTGTCGAACTCGACCCTGCCGAGCGTGCTCTCCCAGTTCCAGGCGGGCCAGATGCGCGCCATCGGCATCGCGAGCCCGCAGCGCAACCCGCAGGCGCCCGATGTGCCGACCCTGCGCGAGCAGGGCATCACCAATGCGGATGCGGAATCATGGGCCGCCTTCTTCGCCCCGGTGAATACGCCGAAGCCCGTCCTCGACAAGCTGTCGGGCACGATCATCGCCATCCTCAACAAGCCCGAGGTGAAGGAGCGGATCACCAAGCTCGGCTTCACCCTGAACGTGCGCGATCCGGCAACCTTCAGGCCGTATCTCGAGAAAGAGATCCAGACCTGGGCCGAGATCATCAAGGCGGCCGGCATCAAGGCTGAGTGAGATCGCTCACTGAGACTATCCGTGTCATTCCCGGCCGGAGCGTCAGCAGAGGGGAAGGGAATCCATAGCGCTGCGCGTGATCGTGGATCCCCTTCCCTCGCCTGCGGCTCGCCGGGGATGACACTCACCACGTCATGGCCGTCCCCGGACTTGATCCGGGGATCAGTCCTGGCCATCCACGTTTTATGAGGCTTGAAGACGTGGATGCCCGCAACAAGTGCGGGCATGACGCAGGACATGGGAGACAACGTATGCAACGCCACCAGGGCCGCCTGATCGACCACGTGCATCTGCGCGTCTCCGACCTCGAAGCAAGCCGGCGCTTCTACCGCGCGGTCCTGCAGGCCTTGGGGCATGACTTCACGTCCGAGAGCCCGCAGCATTTCGCCTGCGACGAGCTGTGGGTCGATCAGGCCGACGGTCCCGTCTCACGGGTTCATCTCGAGTTCCAGGCCAAGGACCACGAGAGCGTTCATGCCTTCCACGAGGCTGCGCTCGCCCATGGCGGGCGTGACAATGGAGGACCCGGAGAGCGCTCCTATCATCCCGGCTACTACGCTGCCTTTGCGTTCGATCCTGACGGTCACAACATCGAGGCGGTGCATCACGGGCCGGCGGAACGCTCTGCCGTGTCCGTCGTTGTGACACGGACTGACGGCGATTGACTTGCCACAATAGTTAACAATTGGTTAACAAAGACTTAGCCAAGCATCCGGAAGCAGCACTTTCGCCGCACCCTGGAACTTTCTTGAATCAAAGCAGTTTTCCTCCTGTGATCGTCATTCGGTTGCTAGGGGAAGACCGATGAAAACCTTCCAGACCAGAAACACCTGCCACGTTTCATCCCGTGTCCAGCGTCTCGACCGGCGCCAGGAAAGCCGCTGCTCCCTGGCCCTCATCATGCTGATGGGCCTGGCGACGCTCTCCGTCATGGCCACCACCCAGACCCTCTCGGCCCAGGACACGAAAACCATCCACGTCTATTCCACGCGATAACGCGTGAGTGAACGCCGGCACGGTTGACGCCCTGCTGCAAGAGTCTAGCTCTCCGGCATCGGAAGACGGAGAGATCGTGATGTTTAAGCTTCGTGTTGCCCTGGCCTGCGCCCTGACGCTCGGCGCCCTTTCCCCCGCTCTGGCCCAGGACACACAGCGTTTCCGCACCGACAAAGTGGAGGTGATCGTTGAGACGGTCGCCCGCGATCTCCAGAACCCCTGGGGCCTCGCCTTCCTGCCCGACAGCCGCATGATCGTCACCGAGCGCGCCGGGCGCCTGCGCATCGTCGATGCCAATGGCACCCTCTCCGAACCGATCCGCGGTCTCCCGCCCTTGGCCGTGCGCGGGCAAGGCGGCCTTCTGGACGTCGCCCTCGACCCGAACTTCGCGCAGAACCGCCTCGTCTATCTGAGCTATGCCGAGGATCGCGGCGAGGGCCGCGCCGGCACCAGCGTTGCCAGGGCGCGGCTTGCCGAGAACGGGACGGCGCTCGAGGCCCTGCAGGTGATCTTCCGTCAGGAACCGTCCTATACCGGCGGCAATCACTGGGGCTCGCGCCTGGTCTTCGACCGCGAGGGCAACCTCTTCGTGACGCTGGGCGACCGATTCGACCTGCGCAACCAGGCGCAGAACCCTGAGAACCACATCGGCAAGATCGTCCACATCAAGCCGGACGGGGGTGCAGCGCCGGGCAACCCGTTCCTGAACCGCGAGGACGCCCGGCCGGAGATCTGGTCCATCGGCCACCGCAACCTGCAATCGGCGGCCCTCCACCCGACGACGGGTGAACTCTGGACCGTCGAGCACGGCGCGCGCGGCGGCGACGAAGTCAACATTCCGCAGAAGGGCAAGAATTACGGCTGGCCAGTCATCTCCTATGGGGTCGACTATTCGGGTGCGAAGCTCGGCGAAGGCACGAAGAAGGCGGGCCTCGAGCAGCCGGTCTATTACTGGGATCCATCCATCGCCCCGTCCGGCATGGCGTTCTACACGGGCGACAAGTTCCCGGCCTGGCGCGGCAGCATCCTCGTCGGCGCGTTGGCCGGCAAGCTCGTCTCGCGGCTGGAGACCAACGGCAACCGGGTGACGGGCGAGGAGCGCATGCTGCAGCAGCTCGGCGAGCGCATCCGCGACGTGCGCCAGGGTCCCGACGGCTTCGTCTATCTGCTCACGGATTCCCGCAGCGGCCGCATCCTGCGCATGAAGCCTGCGACCTGAGAGGCTGAACCCCAAGGCCTGCTCTTCGTGATCCTCCCCCGTCATCACCGGCCTTGTGCCGGTGATGAACGCATTTGTCTCTCATCAACCCTCATCCTGAGGAGGATTGCGTGAGCAATCCGTCTCGAAGGAGGATCCAGGGAGCACTGGAACCTCCTTCGAGACGCAGACTGCGTCTGCTCCTCAGGATGAGGTGAGAGCGAGGGAAAGACGTGGATGGCCGGGACGACCCCGGCCATGACGAGACAGATGTTCAACGACCCTGGAAGATGAAGGCGGCGCCTGCGGCGATGAGGCAAAAGCCGATCAGGTGGTTCAGCCCGAGCGGCTCCTTCAGGTACAGCACCGAAAAGCCTGCAAAGACCACCAGGGTGATGACCTCCTGCATGGTCTTCAGTTCGGCGGCCGAATAGACCGCCGAGCCGATCCGGTTGGCCGGCACGGCAAACCAGTACTCGACGAAGGCGATGCCCCAGCTCGCCATGACGGCGATCCACAGGGGCGACGTCTTGAACTTCAGATGTCCGTACCATGCGAAGGTCATGAACACGTTCGAGGCGATCAGCAGCAGGATGGGTGCGGTGTGCGGGCTCATGGGACTTTTCGGAAACGCTAGGATGCGGGCGCGTCCTGCCCTATTCTCCTCAGCCGGGCTGTCAAGCTGAGGAAGAACGGGCGGAGCATGCGGAAGAAGGCTGTGGCAATCGGGCTCGTGAGCGTCGGTCTCGGATACGGCCTGTGGCGCGGCTGGGAAACGGGATTCGAGCGGACGTGGCATGGCCTGTTCGGCTCGCCCGACCTCGGGCCTGTGGAGTTCGCGACCCTCAGGCGCCGCGCCACGCCGAACGATGCCCTGATCTGCCCGCGAGACATCTGCCCTCAGGCACAGATCGATGCCGAGCCTCCGGTCTTTCCCGTCCCCGGCGCGCGCCTGCGCAGCCTTGTCTCCGAGGTGGCCCTGGCGGAGCCAGGCACGAGCCTTCTCGACCGGGGCCCGCAGCAGGATCGCTATCTCGTGCGCACGCGCTTCATGCGTTTTCCCGATACCGTGATCGTGCAGGTGTTCGACCGCGGCCAGGACTCATCGACCGTCGCCCTGTATTCCCGCAGCCAGATCGGCAGCTCCGACTTTGGCGTCAACAGGCGGCGGATCGAGCGCTGGGTGGCCCGCATCGGCACCCTGGCTGCGCGGCAGCCCTCTTAACGGCTAGACAGGCGCTCCAGCACCTGCGAGCCGCCGGCGATCTGCGGATTTGACGGGTCGAAACCCTCGCGCTTCTCCCGCTGGGTGACGAGGCCCCGTGCTCGCTCGAACGCCGCATCCAGGCGCGCCTCTCCCCTAAGCGCCTTGTTGAAGAAGGCATCGCCGAAATACGTCCAGGTTGCCCCGTCCTGGCAGCCGAAGGACGGCTTGTCGGCCGCAGCCGCCGTGATCACGAGGGTGCGCGCATCGGCGAGCGCGTTGGCGAACACGCCCGAGTAGCAGGCGGAGACGATCACGATCCGGTGCTGCGCCCTGGTTCGCTCGAGCAGGGCCCTCACGTCGCCCGGCGTGACGAGGCGGGTGTCGCGCCCGGCCACAAGAGCGATGCCCTCCGGCGCCCCATGGGAGGTGAGGACGAGCACCACGATGTCCTCGGCCGGATCGAGCGTGCGGCCCGCGGCCTCGGCGGCGGCCAGGAGGGTCTGCGGCGTCGCTCCGGCGCGGCGCTTGGTGTTGAACCGGACGATGGAACGCCCCTTTGCGCCGAGCTGCGCCTCCAGAATGCGGGCAGCACCCCTGGCCTCGCTCTCGAACACGCTTTGCGGCCCCCAGAGACCGAAGGACAGGATGTAAACGTCGGTCTGTCCTGGGCGCTGCGGTGCCAGCTGGAACGGATCGGCCCGGCGGGCACTCTGCCCAAAGGATTCCTGAACGGGAACGGCGGTGAGGAACAGCCCCACCAGCCACAAAGCAATCGATCGGCGCATGTTATATCCCCAACCTCGCTCAACCTTACGCGCAGAGTCCGTCAGACGCCAACACGGGCGTTGGACTGAGGAGAGGCTGGGCTGAACCGAATCCCCTCTCCCGGGTTTCCCTGTCAGCCAAGTGACGAAACCCAGATGACGAAACGACTGTTCCAAAGGGCTTCCCCAAGAGGACTTCGAAGAGGATTTCTATGGATATCGCGCTCGACAAGGTTTGCGAACTCATTCTCCGGGCCAGGGCCATCGACGTGAAGGAAGGCCTCACCGATCCGGCCTCGGGCTCGAACCCCACCGACGACGGCAGCATCGATGCGCTGACCGCCTCGCCGGACGATGCGACCGAGGACGAGGTGCGGGATGTGATCGCCGGCCTGAACGACGACGAGCGCGCCGACCTGATCGCCTTGGTCTATATCGGCCGCGGCGACATGGAGCCCGAGGAATGGGGCGCCGCCGTGCGCCTCGCCCGCGAGCGCGACGAGGCGAGTTCCGCCTCGACCGCCGACTGGCTCATCGGCATCCCGAACCTCGCCGACCTGCTGGACGAGGGCCTCAACGCTATGGGCCGCAGCTGCGTGTGAGACGAAAACGGCGCGCCGGGGTGCCCGGCACGCCGCCTGATTGCAGGTCTTCGGATTACCAGGTCTTCGGATTACCAGGTCTTCGGATTACCAGGTCTTCGGATTACCAGGTCTTCGGATTACCAGGTCTTCGGATTACCAGGTCTTCGGATTACATGGCCTTGGGCATCGCCGCGATGTCGCGCACAGTTCCGTCCACGCCCGCGATCATGCCGACCTCCGAGGCTTTGCCGGTTGCGAGATCGACCTTGTAGAGGGTCTTGCCGCTCATCAGCCAGCCTTCGCTCGTCATGTCGCTCGTGACGATGTCGAAGGCCGCGGAGCCGGCCTCCATGCCGATCATGCCGACCGAGTTCAGCACGCCGTCATTGGGCGGCGCCTGCTTGACCAGCGCGCCGGTCGCGTCGATGTCGTAGAGCGTCGTTTCCTTCGCGCCCTTCATGGAATTCGTGTAGGCGCCGGCCACCACCTTGGGCGTCTTGCCCTTGTGCATGTCGGCTTCGGCGAATTTCAGATTGCCGTCCTTCGTGACCTTACCGTCGTCCACATTGGCGCGAAGGTTCATGCCGTCCGAGCCGATGATCCGCAGCCGGTCCGCCACCGGGTTGAAATCGACGGTCGCCATGGTGCCGGGCGCGAGCATGGTGTCGAGCTTGGACTTCATGCTCGCCTTGCCGCTCGCCGGATCGATCGTCACCACCGTTCCGTCAGCCGCAACGCCGTAGAGCATGCCGTCGGCCGGACGCACATCGATGCCCACCAGCGCGCCGGAGAGGCCCGAGACCTTCATCGAACGCTCGACCTTCTTTCCCGCCACGTCGACGATGGCGATCATGTCGTCTCCCACGAGCGCCGCCACGCTCTGCGCCTGAGCCGCACCTGCCACAAGCGTCGACCCCAGCAGAGCCGCGACCAAGGGTGTAAACTTCATGATGATTCCTCCGGCTTGAACCGCCGGTCTTGAGCGACCGACGTTGCGCATACCCATGGGAATCCTCTATGGATGCAGGGGACGTGAATATTTTCGGCCTCCTGCATCCAACGGCAGGGTTCGGGTGTAACGTTGGCAAGTGGAAACGGAGATCTCGCGTGAAGGCAGTGCTGGGGGAGATTGGCTCCCCGGCCTCGGACCTGAATCACGTCCTCGGCCAATGCGCCAGGGGCGATCGCGCGGCCTTGCGTGCCATCTATGACAGCGAAGCGCCGCGGATGCTGGGCGTCGCCATGCGGCTCCTGCGGCGGCGGGCCTTGGCCGAGGAAGCCGTGCACGACACTTTTCTTCAGGTCTGGCGCAAGGCCGACAGCTTCGACCCGGCCCGGGGCGACGCCCGGTCATGGCTTTACGCCATCCTGCGCAACCGGGCGCTCAACATTCTGCGCGGCGAGACTCGGACCGATCTGGTGGAGGATTTCGAGCCCATGGGGCTCACGAGCGATGAAGAGAACGCCGAGACCGTCATGATGCGCCTGTCCGATACGGGGAACCTCAAGCGCTGCCTGGAACGCCTGGAGCCCGCGCGGCGCCAGGCCATCACGCTCGCCTACATCCACGGCCTCAGCCACGGGGAACTCGCCGGCCGCCTCGGCGTGCCGCTCGGCACGATCAAGTCGTGGATCCGCCGGTCCCTTCTGGCCCTGCGGGAGTGCATGGCATGACCCGCGACGATCAGGATCGCCTCGCCGCCGAGCATGTGCTCGGGCTCCTCGAGGACGAGGAGCGCGGACTGGCCGAGCGTCTGCTGGCCTCGGACGAGAGCTTCCAGGCTCTCGTGCAGCAATGGCGCTCCCGCTTCGCCGAATGGGACAACACGGCTGCCGACGTGGCCCCGAGCGATGCCCTGTGGCAGCGCATCGACTCAGGCCTTGACGCCCAACCCGTGGCAGCGGCCGCAAGGCCCGCGGCAGCCATGCGGCGGGAGACGTCGCCGCCCCTGCTGCAGGGGCTCTGGAACAGCCTTGCCTTCTGGCGCAGCTTCGGCATGGCCGGTGCGCTGGCAGCCCTCCTGCTCGCCGCGGGCGTGGGCTACTTCGCCGACAAGGCCACGCGCCAGCCGACCCTTGTTGCGGTTCTCATGAGCGAGACCAACCAGCCCGGCGCCGTGCTGCGCACCTTCGCGGACGGCCGCCTCGAGCTCACGCCCCTCGGCGACATGGAGATTCCGCACAATCACTCGATTCAGGTCTGGACCTTCCCGGACCCGAACGGGGCGCCGGTTTCCGTCGGCGTCGTGCAAACGGCCAGGACGGTTCTGCTCGATCCGCGAAACCTGCCGCAGCCGCATTCCAATCAACTGTTCGCGATCTCGGTCGAGCCGCTCACCGGCTCCCCTACGGGCCTGCCTACAGGCCCGGTGGTGATGAAGGGGACGGCGTCCACCGCACTGTGACGGCGCCCTATTTGTGACACGGATCGCGCCAATACTTTTGGTTAGTCCATAAGGAGGATGTCATGGCTCCGCGCCACCCGCCTGAGGGTTTGGACGATGATGAGCAGATCAAGCGTCTGCAGGCCCTCCACAAAGCTCGGCACGGCACCAAGCCTGCCAACGAGCAGCCCGCTCCCAAGCCCGAGGAGGATACGCCGCACCCCGTGACGGCAGAGGAGGTCGAGCTCGACCGCATGGAAGCTTACCTGAGGGGTCCGACGGCGTTTACCGCCTGACCCACGACTTTTCTCTCTTCACGAAAACGCGACCCCCGCATCCAATCGCATCCATGCGGGGTAACCGCCCTGAAGGTTGAGCCTTCGGTCTCCGGCAACAAGCCGGGATCCTTAATCCAACCAATTCAGGGACCAGATCCATGAAAATCCGTATTGCCTGCATGACTGCCGCTCTCGCCCTTGCGGCTCCGGCTCTCGTGATGTCGCTGCCTGTCACCGCACAGGAGAAGACCACGACCGTTGGCGGCGCGCCGATGTATCCGTCCAAGAACATCGTCGAGAATGCCGTCAACTCGAAGGATCACACGACGCTGGTTGCCGCCGTGAAGGCCGCAGGCCTCGTCGAGACCCTGCAGGGCCAGGGCCCGTTCACGGTGTTCGCCCCCACCAACGCAGCCTTCACCAAGCTGCCCTCCGGCACGGTCGACACCCTGCTGAAGCCCGAGAACAAGTCCCAGCTCACCGGCGTGCTCACCTATCACGTGGTGGCCGGCAAGATGACCGCGCAGGACCTCGTGGCGAAGGTGAAGGAAGGCGGCGGCAAGGCCACCTTGAAGACCGTGCAGGGCGCAACGCTGACGGTCATGCCCTCCGGCAACACGCTGACCATCACCGACCAGAAGGGCGGCAAGTCCACCGTCAGCATCGCCGACGTGATGCAATCGAACGGCGTCATCCACGTGGTCGACACCGTTCTCCTGCCGGGCTGATCCCCCCACATCCCGGCATGGGCGGGGCGAAAGCCCCGCCCCTTTCCCAGTGCCCGCAGACTTCAGCAGCCCTTCGAGGCTGCTTTTTTATGCACGCTCCAGCCTAATTCGACATCGACACGCCGAACGAAAAAGGCCGCTCCACGAGCGGCCTTTCGCACCCTTCGACGCTTTCAGAATTACAGTTTTCCGAGCTTGAGGAACTGCGTCTCGCCGGATGAATCGTCCACGCCGTCGTTGTCGGTGACGATGTAGGCATCCCCTGCGGCATCGATGGCGAAGCCCTCGACCTTGTCGAGCACATAGCCCTTCGCCGCCTTCAGATCGGGCAGGAGATCGCGCACGAGCGTCTTCTGCACGAGCGGCAGTTCGCCGCCGAGCGCCCGCGGCTTCATATCGGCCATGGAAACCGCATAAAGCTTCTTCATCTTCGCCTTTTCGGCGATCTGGTTGTCGCGCTCGATGATGATCACGCGATCACCCGCAGCCGTGATCTCCGAAAGACCGATCCAACCGGCTTCAGTGCTGTCGAGTGGATAGCGCACGGCGCTCCAGCTCTTGTCCGAAGGCTTGTAGGCGAGAAGCTTCACGGCGTTCTTGCCGTCATCGGCCCATTCACGCTGAACAGCGAGCCACACGATCTCGTCGGCGCCAGAGCCAGTCACGGTCACACCCTCGAAGCCGAAGTTCTTGGCGCCTTTTTCGAGATCGGCCGGCACGGCGACTTCTTCCTGAATGGCGCCCCTGGCATCGACCCGGATGAGCAGGTTCTTGAGGCCCTTCTCCGGGTTGCCCTCAGAAGCAAGCCAGAAGCCGTCGTTGGCAACGGCAATGCCTTCGAGATCGAGCTTCTCGGCCGCTGCGCCGTTGCGCGTCACGAGCGTCTCCGCCATAATCATCGCAGGTTTCTGCTTGGCATCGATGGTGAGGATGCGCGGCGCGCCCGTATAGACGCTGTCCGTGACCCCATAGAGCTTGCCGGCCTGCACCTTGTCTGCAGCAAAACCGGAGAGCGCACCCCAGGCGATCGGCAACCCGTCGGCGGTCTTGGCGGAACGGATCGTCGGATAGGCGGGAGCAGCCCGCTCGGCCCTCTGGTAGATCATCACATGCGGCGCGGCTCCACCATCGCCATGCAGATCGGCTTCACTGGTGGCGATGAACAGATTGCGGGATGGGATGGCCAGAAGCCCCTCGGGGCCGATGCCCGTCGGCAGAACCTGCACGAGTTCCGGCGCCGCGCCTGTATCGCGATACACGGCGACCACCGAAGCACGCTCGGCACCAACGAAGATCAGATTGTCGTTGCCGAAGCGACCGGTCTCGACGCCTTCGATTTCGACGCCCTTCTTGTTGCGCTTGTCGGGATAGTGGCCAAGTGAAACAATCTCGTGCTCAAGGCTTGCGCCGGACTCGTAAGCGACGCTGCCATCCTTGCTGAAGATGGTGAAACCGCGGGAGCCGCCCTTCCAGTCGCCCTCATTGGCGGTCACGAAGCGGTTGGCGTCGATCCAATGCACCGCATCCGGCTCGCGAGCGACCTTGTCCATCGTGCCGGTCAGCTCGATCTTGCCGTCCCTCTTGGTATCGATGGCCTTCAGGTCCGCGGCTCCGGCGGAGAAATGCGCCTCGACCCTGCCGGTCTTTCCATCGACGATGGCGATGTGGTTGTTCTCCTGCAGGGTCACGACAACCTTGCCCTCGTCGGAGACATCGACATATTCCGGCTCCGGATCCTCGCCCACGACACTTGCAAGGCCCGTCAGGCTCACCGTCTTGAGGCTTGCGCAATCGAGGTTGCCGCCGTTGAGTTCGCCCACCAGCAGCGAGCCGGCGGGCAGCTGCGGCAAGGCACCGTCATTAACCTCTTCGTTGCGCTCGTTCTCGATGGCGATGGCGAGAACGCCCGCATTGGCCGCAACCGAGTCCGGCTGGCCCGGCAGGGCGCATTCCGCAGCAATCGTCCGGTCGGCAAGGTTGATCGTCACGAGCTTGCCGCTCGGCTTGGTGAAGCTCTCAGAGGTGTTGACCGCCACATAAGCCTTCTGACCCACGACCTTCACCGAGGTGGGCTCGCCGCTCAATGCGAGCGAGCCGCCGGCCTTCGGCTGCGCAGGATCGGCAATGTCGATGAAGCCCAGCGCCTTGCGCGGGCTGTCCGTATAGACCAGCAGCTTGCCGTCCTGGCTCGCCGAGATGATCTCGGCGACGGTCTCGCCTTTCTGATCCGCTTCCTTGGGAAGATTGGCCGTGATGGGGAAGCTGGCGATGCGGTCGAAATACTCGGCCGCCGAGGCGCTGAGCGCGGTGCCGGAGAGGAGCGCGGCGGCAAGCGAGCCGACGATGAAGGAACGATTCATGGAATCCCCGCGAAACGGTCAAGGTGAGCGGGATTGTCATGCGTCAGTCTCATGACGACTGGATGACGGCGGGTGCTTCGGACTTGGGGCGTCCGTCCAAGCTGGACGGTTTTGCACCGAATCAGCCGTTCGGACGTTGTCGAAGCTGAGGCGAACCTATAGCTGATGCTCTAGAACCCGCAGTCACGCTGAGAGAATTCGACAGGAGCCCCCATGAGCATCGGCTTGATCGCATTGCTGGACGATATCGCAGGCCTCGCCAAGGTCGCTGCGGCCTCGCTCGACGATGTGACCGCCCAGGCCATGAAGGCAGGCGCGAAGGCGGCCGGCGTCGTGATCGACGATGCCGCCGTGACGCCGCGCTACGTGGTGGGCTTTGCCGCGGCCCGCGAGCTGCCGATCGTCGGCCGGATCGCCTGGGGCTCGCTCAAGAACAAGCTGCTCTATCTCCTGCCCGCCGCGCTGATCCTGAGCCTCGTGGCGCCCTGGGCCATCACGCCGCTTCTGATGATCGGCGGCGCCTATCTCTGCTACGAGGGCTCCGAGAAGGTGTTCGAGGCGCTTTTTCCCCATCAGGCCCATGAGCATGAGGCCGCCGTCGCTGCTGCGACGCAGACCGCCGAGAGCTTCGAGAACGAGAAGGTCAGCGGCGCGATCAAGACCGATTTCATCCTGTCCGCCGAGATTATGGCCATTACGCTCGCCACGGTGCCGACCGCGTCGTTCTGGACGCAGGCGCTGGTGCTTGCCGTGGTCGGCATCGCCATCACGGCCCTGGTCTATGGCGCCGTGGCCCTGATCGTGAAGGCGGACGATGCCGGCGTGGCCATGGCCACCAGCAACCGGCCCGTCTCCCGCCTGCTCCGGCGTGCCGTGGCCGGTGCGCCTCCCTCGGGCGCCGACAGGGCTCTGTCGCCTGTGACGAAAGCCTTCGGCCGCGGCCTCGTGAAGGGCATGCCGATCCTGCTCAAGCTTCTCAGCATCGTCGGCACCGCCGCGATGATCTGGGTCGGCGGCGGCATCATCATTCACGGGCTGGCAGGCTACGGCTTGGCCGGAGTGGAGCATGTGATCCACGAGGCGGCCGTAACGGTGGCCCATGCGGTGCCGGCCCTTGCAGGCACGCTGGAATGGCTGGTCTCGGCCGCCGCCGCAGGCCTCTTCGGCCTCGTCCTGGGCGGCCTGCTGATCCCGCTGGTGCATTATGTCGCCGTGCCGCTGCTGAGGGCCCTGCGGGGCGGCAGGAAGGCGGAGAAGCACACCGCCTGAGGAGGCTTGCGCTCTTCCATTCCCCGGCCGTTCGTACCATATTCGTTCTATGGCCAAATCACCCAAGAAGCCCAAGCTTTCCACCGGGAAAGCCTCCAAGCCTGAGCTGAAGCCCCTGGCGCCGCATCTGGCCGATCTCCTCAATCCCGCGGTCAACCGGGAGCGGGAGGCGGCCGAGGGCTTTGCCGAGCGGGCGCAGGAAACCTTCATCCACGGCGACATCACGGATGTGGATCCGGCGCTGGCGAAGAAGCTCGGCCTGAAGGGTCCCGATGACGGGCCGGACGTGGCCGAAGAACTGGGCGATCTCTCCTCCGGGTCCGGCTATTCCGCCACGGTCGATGCGCTCTCGCGGCTGCTCACCGAGGGCGATCCGCGCTTCAAGAACGGCACGCTCTGGGTGCCGCACCGCCCGCCCCGGCCCGAGAAGTCGGAAGGCGGCATTCCGTTCAAGATCAAGTCCGACTTCCAGCCCGCCGGCGACCAGCCGAACGCGATCCGCGAACTCGTCGACGGCGTGCGCCGGCAGGAGCGCGACCAGGTGCTCCTCGGCGTCACGGGCTCCGGAAAAACCTTCACCATGGCCAAGGTGATCGAGGAGACGCAGCGCCCTGCCCTCATCCTCGCGCCGAACAAGACGCTCGCCGCCCAGCTATACGGCGAGTTCAAGTCGTTCTTCCCCGACAACGCGGTCGAGTATTTCGTCTCCTACTACGACTACTACCAGCCCGAAGCCTACGTGCCGCGCTCGGACACCTTCATCGAGAAGGAATCGTCCATCAACGAGCAGATCGACCGCATGCGCCACTCGGCGACGCGCGCGCTCTTGGAGCGCGACGACGTGATCATCGTGGCGTCCGTGTCGTGCATCTACGGTATCGGCTCGGTCGAGACCTATACGGCCATGACCTTCTCCGTGAAGGTGGGCGAGCGCATCGAGCAGCGCCAGCTCATCGCGGATCTCGTGGCTCTCCAATACAAGCGCATCCAGAGCGATTTCGCCCGCGGCACGTTCCGCGTGCGCGGCGACGTCATCGAGCTGTTTCCGGCCCACTTGGAGGACCGCGCCTGGCGCATCGGCCTCTTCGGCGACGAGATCGAGTCCATCGTCGAGTTCGATCCGCTCACCGGCAAGAAGACCAACGACCTGCAATTCGTGAAGATCTACGCGAACTCGCACTACGTGACGCCGCGACCCACGTTGCAGCAGGCCGTGAAGGGCATCCAGGACGAGCTGCAGCACCGCCTGCAGGAACTCGCCCGCATGGGCCGCCTGCTGGAGGCGCAGCGGCTCGAGCAGCGCACGCAGTTCGACCTCGAGATGATCGAGGCCACCGGCGTGTGCAACGGCATCGAGAACTATTCGCGTTATCTCACCGGCCGCAAGCCGGGCGAGCCGCCGCCGACCCTGTTCGAATACCTGCCCGACAACGCGCTGGTCTTCACCGACGAGAGCCACGTCACCGTGCCGCAGATCGGCGGCATGTATCGCGGCGACTTCCGCCGCAAGGCGACGCTCGCCGAATACGGCTTCCGCCTGCCCTCCTGCCTCGACAACCGTCCCCTGCGCTTCGAGGAATGGGACGCCATGCGCCCGCAATCAGTGCACGTGTCGGCGACGCCTGCCAAGTGGGAGATGGAGCAGACCGGCGGCATCTTCGTGGAGCAGGTCATCCGCCCCACGGGCCTCGTCGATCCCGTCGTGGAGATCCGGCCCGCACGTTCACAGGTGGACGATCTCGTGCACGAGGTGAAGGAGCTCGCCGCGAACGGCTACCGCACGCTCGTGACCACGCTCACCAAGCGCATGGCCGAGGACCTCACCGAATACATGCACGAGAACGGCATCCGGGTCCGCTACATGCACTCGGACATCGACACGCTGGAGCGCATCGAGATCATCCGCGACCTGCGCCTCGGCGCCTTCGACGTGCTCATCGGCATCAACCTCTTGCGCGAGGGCCTCGACATTCCCGAATGCGCGCTGGTGGCCATTCTCGATGCGGACAAGGAGGGCTTCCTGCGCTCCGAGACGTCTCTCGTGCAGACCATCGGCCGCGCGGCCCGTAACGTGGAAGGCAAGGCGATCCTCTACGCCGACAAGATCACCGGCTCCATGGAGCGCGCGATCGCGGAAACCAACCGCCGGCGCGAGAAGCAGCTCGCCTACAACGCCGAGCACGGCATCACGCCGCAATCGGTGAAGCGGAACATCGCCGACATCCTCGACAGCGTCTACGAGCGCGACCACGTGTCGGTCGACACAGGCCTCGCCGACAGGACGGTGGGCCACAACCTCAAGGCCGTCATCGCTGACATGGAAAAGCGCATGCGCGAGGCCGCGGCGAACCTGGAGTTCGAAGAGGCGGCGCGCCTGCGCGACGAGCTCAAGCGGCTTCGGGCCACCGAGCTTGCCATCAGCGACGATCCGATGGCGCGCCAATCCGATGTGGAGCGGGATGCGGGCCGGTATGGCGGCTCGCGCAAATACGGCCGCAGCGCCAACCTGCCGCCGAAGGGGCTGCCGCCGTCAGGCGAGAGCGCTACCGCCGGCGACGAGGATTCGGCTTCCTACGGCCCGACGGGCAAGGGCCGCTCGGACGAGGGCACCCGCGTGCGCAAGCCTGGCCTCGACGAGATGGGCCCCGGCACCGACGGCGAGGTCCCGCTGAACTTCCGCGAGCGGCCGGCCGGACGCTCGACGCAAGGCCTTGCGGGTCAGAAGCCGAAATACAAGGGCGGGCGGAAGGGACGATGATCCAGCAGACCCTGAGATCAGTCATTCAGACCTCAGGGCCAATCCCATGCAGATCGAGCAAAGCCCGTCCTTAGACTAATCCTTTGCATCTGAGATCTTTGAGAAATTCTGAGAACGTGCGGCTGCGACACGCTCCATTTCTTCTTTGCTCAGCTCGACGAGCGTGAAGGTCGGGTCCTTCATCCAGCTTGCCGGATTGGGCTGACAGTCCTGCGTCTCCTCGATCTCGACCGACATTCTGCCGGAAACTTGGATCTGATCCTCATTCATCATGGCCATTCTCCCTCGGCAAGCTCATGACAGGCCTGCCCAGTGAGATATTGTTACATTTTCCTGCCCCAATCAACAAACCTGCCGTTTAATCCTCAGCCGCCCCGCCGGAGATTGCCAATTGCCCGCGCCTTTCGACCCACAGGCGGCCTCATGGCTGGCCTTGTGTTGTCTATCGAGGCCTTCTGGCAGCGTCCCTGCCCTCACCGCCACGCCACCGCATAGGCCTCGACCGGCTGCGCGAAACCCTTGAGGGCCTTCGGCCCGAGGCTCACGAGGCGGGCGCGGTCGGGCACGAGGCCGCCGAGAGTGTCCGACACCACGATGGTGTCGGGCTCCGCACTCTGGCACAGGCGCGCGGCCATCTGCACGGTCGCGCCGAACAGGTCGTTGTGGTCGGCCACCGGCTCGCCCGCATCGAGTCCGATGCGCACCTGCAGCTTCTCGCGGCTGGCGAGGTTGAAGGCCTCGAAGGCCTGCTGGATCGCCCGCGCGCAATCCACGGCCGCCGCCGCATCGTCGAAGGCGGCCATGATCCCGTCGCCCGTGTGCTTGACCTCGCGCCCGCCCTTGTTGTGCAGCGCCCGGCGGACCACCGCGTCGTGCGCCCGCACCATCTCGACAGCGCGCACATCGCCGAGGCGCGCCGTCATGGCGGTGGAATCGACGATGTCGGTGAACATGATGGTGCGCAGGGCCGGATCGACGCGCCCGTCGCAGCAATGCCCCGCCGGCATTGGGTCGGACACGCGGCCGAGAAAGGCTTCGACGGCCGAGAGATCGACCTCGATCACGTCCCGCGCGACGGCCCCGTGGGCCTCGTCGTGAACCCGCATGGCCGTGGCGATGTCGGGCGCGTCGACGAGGCAGAAGGCGGTGCCGCGGGTGTCGTCGAACCAGTAGGTCAGGAACCGCACGCCATAGCGCCCCTGCACCTCCAGGTCCTTGCGGTGCGCCTCCGCGATGTCGGCGGCGGTCAGGCCCTTCAGGTCGTGCCGGTCGAGATAGATGGGCATCGTCGTCACCTCCGAGCCCCCCTGGAGCAATCTACACCCTTTGGTCCGCAGCAGGAATTTTCCTGCCGCCTCCATCATGGCCATCCGCGACCTGATCAGACAATGAGGCCGTGAAAATCATTCAACCAATCGGTTGACAATAATTTCCGATGCGCTCATATTCAACCACATGGTTGAACAACACGCATCCCACCTCGACACCGTCTTCCACGCCCTGGGCGACGCCACCCGCCGGCAGATGCTGCGCAATCTCAGCAGGGCCGAGCGCACCGTGAGCCAGCTCGCGGAGCCCTTCGCGATCTCCTTGGCGGCCGCCTCGAAGCACATCAAGGTGCTGGAGAATGCCGGGATGATCCGGCGGGAGGTGCGCGGCCGGACCCATGTGTGCCGCCTCGACCCCGGCCCGCTGGCGAGCGCCCATGAATGGCTCGCAACCTACGAACGCTTCTGGACCGATCGTCTGGATGCCCTCGACCGGCTCCTTCGCGAGGAGGATGCCCGCAACGCCGAAAAACCCCAAGGAGACAGCCATGAATGACCTCTCGCCCACCAAACTGGCCCCCGACGCCTACGGCGTGCTGACCGCGCCCGATACGCTGACCATCCAGCGCCTTCTCCCCGGCTCCGTCGAGCGGGTGTGGGATTACCTCACCCAGAGCGAGCTGCGCCGCCAATGGCTGGCCGCGGGCGAGATGGCCCTGGCGGTCGGCGCGCCCTTCGAGTTCGTGTGGCGCAACGACGAGCTCACCACCCCGCCCGGCCCCCGCCCGGCCGGCTCGGCCGAGGAGCACCGGCTGGAGTGCGCGATCACCGAGCTCGACCCGCCGAAGAAGCTCGCCATCACCTGGGGCTCCACCGGCGGCGTCACCTTCACGCTCGAGCCCATCGGCACCAAGACCCTGCTCACCCTGGTCCACCACCGCGTGCCCGAGCGCTCGACCCTGCTCAGCGTCAGCTCCGGCTGGCACACGCACCTGGACATCCTGGCCGCCCGCATGGCCGGCCAGGAACCGGCGGAGCCCTTCTGGGACCAGATCAACCGCCTGCGGCCCGAATACGAGCAGCGCATTCCGGACTGAACCCACACCGCGTCATGGCCGGACGTGCTCCGGCCATCCGCGTCTTTTGAGCACCAGGCAAGCCCTCTCCCCCCTTGTGGGGGAGAGTTGGAGAGGGGGGTAGCCACGGGTCAAGCTGGCGCACCGATCGTTCCGATGGCGCCAGCACCCCCCTCCCGGCCGCTGACGCGGCCACCCTCCCCCACAAGAAGGGAGGGGATGCAGCTTACACGTCTGAGCCTGGATAGCGCCCTCTCCTCTACTCCCCCACCACCCTTGAGAGCGTGAACGCCGCCAGAAAACCCGCAACCGTGATGAGGCCGGCATATTCGTGCGCGGTCTCGAAGGCTTCCGGCACCATGGTGCCGGCGAGCATGGCGAGGATTGCGCCTGCCGCCACGGCGGTCACGAACGCGATGGTTGCGGGGCCGGCTTCCGCGAACGCCCAATAGCCGATGAGCGCCGCCACGCCGGAGGCCAGCGCGATGCCGCCCCAGATTCCGAAGATGTAGGCGTTGGAGCGCCCGGCCCGGCGCATGCCGGCGGCGCTGGAGAGCCCCTCCGGCAGGTTGGAGAGAAACACCGCCGCGACCGTCACGAGGCTCACGCCCGCGCCCTCCAGCAGGCTCACGCCGATCACGATGGATTCCGGAATGCCGTCGAGGAGCGCGCCGAGCGCAATCGCCAGCCCGCTCCCCGCCTCGCTCGATTGCCGCTCATCCGCCGCGAAGCCCGAGCGCTTGCGGTGCTTGGCGCCCCGGCGCGACACGAGGACGTTCGCCGCCGTGTAGACCACCGCGCCCGCGAGAAAGCCCAGCGCCGTGGAGCCGATGCCACCCTGCCGATAGGCCTCGTCCATGAGGTCGAAGGAGAGCGCCGAGATCAACACCCCGGCCCCGAACGCCATCACGCCCGCAATCACCCGCTGCGGGAGCTTCGCAAACGTCCCGATGAGCGCCCCCACCACGAGGGCCGACCCGCTGAGCAGGCCCCACAGGCCGGCCTGGATGATGAGAGGCATCAAGTGGTCTCCGCGCGGTGGGGAGAACGTGGTGGGAGGCGGTGGGTTCGTATTCCTAGCCACTCCATACGTGGGTTGCGAGCTTAACGAACCCTGTAGCTGACATTGTGGACGGCTAGGTGAGGTCGGACAACTCTTACTGAGGATGTCGACGAAGCAGAAATCCACAAGAATGTGTCGTTATTATATTTTTCAACCTTGACTTGCCCATGAGATATGAATTCTTCTATCTTAGGATGTAAGCAAAGGTTCCTATATGTTTGCTCAGAAGAAGCGTGTCTTCATAAGCTTTGCAATAGAGGACAGCAACATCAGAGACTTAGTAGTTGGCCAAATGAGAAACTCTCGAACACCTTTCGAGTGGCTCGACTATTCAGTTAAGGAAGCTTGGTCTCAATCGTGGAAGTCCAACTGTCGGACGCGCATTCGTGGCTGCGACGGCATGATTGGCCTTATCTCAAAGCACACGCCCAGAGCTGATGGGCAAGTATGGGAACTCCAGTGTGCCTACGAAGAGAATATTCCCGTGATGTTAATGTATACGGGCTCTGACAGACCGGCACTTCTAGGTTTCTTGTCATCAAAACTAATAAACCTCTGGAACTGGGACAATATCGATAACTTCCTGAACAGGATTTAAGCCTTTGACCAGAGCGGCCTTAATCGTTGGCGTTAATCATTACCGCACAGCAAACGATCTAGATGGATGCGTGACAGATGCTGAAACCATAGCCGAACTTCTCTCGAAGGACGGCGACAGGAAGTTGAATTTTGAGTGTCGCGTTAGGACTTCTTCTGCCACTTCGGATGTAGAAACAGTCATCTTGAGAGAAGATCTTAATCAGCTCTTCAATAATAAAGATCTTGATTCATGCTTATTTTACTTTGCCGGCCACGGCAGCAATGAAAATAACTCAGGTTATATATGCCCTTCGGATATAAGCCGATCCAACTTCGGAATACCTGTCACAGAAATCTTGGGATTGGCAAACAGAAGCAAGGCACGGCATAAATATATTATTCTAGACTGCTGCCATGCCGGTTCGATTAGAGACTTGGTAGCTGTAAGTGGTCCAGCACCATTAGAAGAAGGTGTGGCGATACTCGCCGCCTGCCGGGACGATCAATATGCACTTGAGCAAAATGGCCGAGGCCTATTTACCTCACTTGCTAGCGATGCTCTCTTTGGTGGAGCTGCTGATGTTCGTGGGACAGTAACCATAGCAGGCATCTACGCATATGTTGATGAGGTTCTTTCAGCATGGCAACAACGCCCACTATTTGTTGCATCTGTATCAACCTTTGCGCCGCTACGGCGAGCTAAGCCTTCAATTACGGATGACAAACTCAGTCGTTTAGCAAAATTCTTTGCATATGAAGATAGCGAATTTGTACTAAATCCGTCGTTCGAGCCGACCAGCGACAATCCAGACCCAAATAATACAGAAATATTCTCCATCTTGCAGCAAATGCGCGCAGCAAGACTAATCGAGCCTATTGGCTCAGAACACCTATATTTTGCAGCAATGCAGAGTTTGTCATGCCGGATGACACCTCTTGGACGTGTGTACTGGCGCAAAGCAAAGGATGGCAGGCTATGAATATTGGATTCACGGGCCATCAGCAGAGGGATGGAGCAGATTGGGACTGGACCAAATCCGCAATACAATCAAAACTCTTATCCTATAAGGATATTGTAGGCTATAGCAGCCTAGCAGCTGGAAGTGACCAAATATTTGCGCATGAAATACTTAGTGTAGGCGGTCAGCTAATTACAGTAATCCCTATGTCTGGCTATGAAGAGTTCTTTCCCGATGAACTCTCAAAACAAAAATATCTTCGCCTCTTGAGCGAAAGCTATCGCGTTATTGAGCTGACAGATCAGAACTCACCTGAAACATCCTTCTACAATGCTGGAGAGTTTATCGTAGATGCCTCCGATCTGCTCCTCTCTGTTTGGGATGGAAAACTATCTAGAGGCTTCGGAGGAACGGCAGACATAGTCAAACTTGCACGATCAAGAGGGAAACAAGTCTTTCGAATTGATCCGGTAACAAAGATCACAGAGTGGGTGCAATAATGCCTTTCAAAGTTTTCATAAGTCACAAGAAAGAAGACGCAACTGCTGCAGCAACGGTTGCCGCTCGCTTACAGCAAAATGGCATCGATACTTACGTTGATATTTTCGACGCTGAGGCCAAAGATGGCCCAGACTTAGCTGATTACCTCCGTGATAAACTGAAAACTTGTCACGGTTTGATGGCAGTCGTTACGCGAAATACAACTGAGAGCTGGTGGGTCCCTTGGGAAATTGGTGTTGCTTCAGAACGAAATATGCCGCTCGCAACATATAGCTCTGACAGTTCTCAAGTCCCTACTTACCTTAAGAAATGGCCATACATCACTCGGCTCGATCAAGTTGACGAGTATGCCAAGTTGGCGAAGTCAACAGTGTCGATCAGAAAGCGCGCACTTAATGAATCTGCTTCGGTAACTGGCGCCGCAGAGCGTATTTCAGGGTCGGACTTCAACCGAGCTTTGAAGAAGGCTCTTGGCCAATAGAGTTCCGTTGGAATCAGCGCCTGACTTTCTGCCTTCAATTCAGAGAATCCAAGGGCTCCGCTCCGCTTCATCAGCGCTCGACTCCAACAGCACGAGTGCTTTTTGGGCCAGAAGGAGTTTCCCCTCTCGCGTCATCCCCGGACTTGGTCCGGGGATCCACGTCTTTGCTCCGATTGAAGACGTGGATGGCCGGGACGAGCCCGGCCGTGACGGCCTGGAAGCAGGCGCAACGTTCTTACTTTGTTCTTGACAATCGTCCTAAGCTCGGCTATAGCTACAGACATCCTCGCCCGACGAGGGGCGCGCTCGCGAGGCGTCGCAGATGCGGGGCGGGGAGCGGTCCCGCCGCAGGTCTCGCACGCCTGTGGTCGCGGGAGGTCGATTCTGGCTCCGTCAGGTCCACCTGAAAAGAACCGCGCGTGACGAGCAGTCCGGCTCTCACTTACCACCACACATCATCGAGCCGGGCTGCACGACACGCCACCCTCGATTGTCTTCCCTCCCAGGGCCGTCACCGGCCCCGGGACCGAGGACCCGTGCCTTTTTCCCTTCATTGCCTCCCAACCCATTGCCCGAGAGACCCGAGATGATCCAGGACGACGACATCCCCCTGTTCAACATGCCCGATTTCGACGACACCCTGATCCGCCTGTCAGACCTGCTCATGATGCATAAGATCTGCCGCCGGCGTACATGCCGCTGGCACGAAGGCTGCCAGGGCGGGTTCGGGCCGCCCTGCTACCTGCAGCGGCGCCACCTCTTCGCCGATGCGGTCCGCTACGAGCTGGACGAGTACCGGGCCTATTGGCGCGACCAGCGCCGGAGGGCCAAGGCCCGGCCGTCCTGGGCGGGGTCGTGACCGGCGATGCGGCTTGCCGCGAGCGGCGCTCGGACCAGCCGACATCGGTCGTCCAAGCTGAGCGCCATCACGGGGTCGACCGGCGGCAACAACGGATGATCCCCGGCTCCGCGGGAACCGAAGGTGCTATGCTGTCGCTCCTGCCAAGGATGGCCCGTGAAGGAGGAGCCCATGACGTTCTACCTGACCCGGTTCAGCTACACGCCGGCAACCTGGGCGAAGCTCATCCAGAACCCCGAGGACCGCCGGACGGCGGCCAAGGCCTATATCGAAGCGGCCGGCGGGACATTGCACGGGTTCTGGTACGCCTTCGGCGATCACGACGGCTACACCCTGTGGGAGGCCCCGGACAACGTGGCGATGGCCGCGACCGCTCTGGCGATCGGGGCCGGCGGCGCGGTCAGCTCGTTCGAGACCACCGTCCTGCTGACGGTCGAGGAGACCATGGCGGCCCTGCAGAAGGCCTCGTCCATCGCCTATCGTCCGCCGGGCGAGAGGGCCTGAACCCAACAAGGGTCCCCAACGAGAAAAGGCGGCCCGAGGCCGCCCTTCTGTCAGCGTGAGACGTGCGTCTCAGAACAGGAAGTCGTCCGCCGCCAGGGTGCCCTTGAAGCCCTGGAGCACGATGGTGCCGGTGCCGGTGTCAACCACCGTGGCGCCGCCCTTGATGGCGATTTTCAGCTGCTCGAAGGCGGTCACGTCCGTGCTGCGCAGGTCGATGAGGTCGTCGGCCTGGCTGAAGTCGCGGATGCGGTCGCGGCCGAAATTCACGTCGAACGTGAAGGTGTCCTGGCCCTTGCCGCCGCGCAGGAAATCCGCGCCGGCGCCGCCGTTGACCACGTCGTTGCCGTCGCCGGCGAAGATCATGTCGAAGCCGTCGCCGCCGAGCACTGTGTCGTTGCCCTGGCCGCCCTGGAGATCGTCGGCGCCCGAACCGCCGTTGATGCTGTCGTCGCCGGCGCCCGCGAAGACGATGTCGTGGCTCGCGCCTGCATCGATGGTGTCGTTGCCGGCATTGGCCCAGATCCGGTCGCGGCCGTTGCCGCCGGTGATCAGGTCGTTGCCCGCGCCGCCCCAGATGCGGTCGTTGCCGTCGCCGCCGTCGATGGTGTTGTTGCCGGCCCCGCCGTAAATGCGGTCGTTGCCGTTATAGCCCTTGATGAGGTCCGTTCCCATGCCGCCGCGCAGCAGATCGGCCCCGCGGCCCCCGAAATGTCTCGCCATATCCAACCTTCAGTCTTTGAGTGCAAACAGGCTGTTCAACAATGAAGCGGAGCGAAATCCGCCTCCTATTTGATATCACGTTTCGGAAGACCCGCCAGGAATTTCGGCCCACTGGGCCGTTTGGTCGCTGGCCCATAAAGGAATGGCCGGGACAGGGCCCGGCCATCACCTCAGCTCAGGCTGATTGGGCCTCAGAGCCGTCCCATCAGCAGCAGGATGATGAGGATCACGAGGACGACGCCGAGAAGGCCGCTTGGGCCATAACCCCAGCCGCGGCTGTGGGGCCAAGCCGGCACGGCGCCGATCAGCAGCAGGATGACAATGATGAGCAGGATGGTGCTGATACCCATGAGGAATTCTCCTTGGTGGCGCGCCTTGGAAACGGCCGCGCTTCATGGGTGGGAAACTTGGCCGTTAGGGAAAGGTTCCCGCGTCGATGTGTGATGCTATTGCCTGTGGATGAGTTCCTGAGGGGTAGGTTCCGGGGCGGAACGATCACAAATGCCTGACGTTACCTCCTCGGCGATTGGGTGCCGCTTTCAGCGTGTTCCCAGCGGGAGGTCGCTAGTCCCGATAGTCCAGGACACCCCATGCAGAAGAAGAATCCAAACACCATGCGCAACGAAGACACAGAGACCGTTCCTGGCCTTCACGGATCGTCCTCTCCGGCCCTGAGCCGCTCGGTGCAGGCCCAGATCGGCCAGCGGCTGCGTCAGTTCTACGAGACGCTGGCGCTCGGCGAGCAGCCGGTTCCGGACCGGTTCATCGAGATCATCAATCGGCTGGACGAGCGTACGCCGGAGAAGCATCAGTCATGAGTACGAGTACCGATAGTATCAGTACCGATCTGCGCGATTCCATGCTCAAGGCAACGCCCAATCTCCGGGCCTTCGCCATTTCGCTGACGAACAACGTGGACCGCGCCGACGACCTCGTGCAGGAAACCCTGATGCGGGCAATCGCCAATATCGACCGCTTCCAGCCCGGCACCAACATGCAGGCCTGGCTCTTCACCATCCTGCGCAACCTGTTCCATTCCGAATACCGCAAGCGCCGCCGCGAGGTGGAGGATGCCGACGGCAAGTACGCGGCCGCCCTCTCGGTGCAGCCCGAGCAGATGCCCCATCTCGATTTCGAGGATCTGCAGAAGGCGCTGGCCTGCCTGCCCCACGACCAGCGCGAGGCGCTGCTGCTGGTGGGCGCCTCCGGGTTCTCCTACGAGCAGGCGGCGGAGATCTGCGGCTGCGCGGTCGGCACCATCAAGAGCCGCGTCAACCGGGCCCGCAACCGGCTCGCCGAGCTGATGCACTTGACCGACATAGAGGAGGATCTCGGCCCGGACCGCGTCACCCGCTCGGTGATGCACGCGGTCGCCTGACAACAGGACTCACGGAGCCGTCGAAAGCCTTCGAACGATTGGCGCTGCCTCGCAGGACGCGCCAATCGACAGCGCATCGTGAGGAAAAGTGGGTCCCGGTTTTCCTCACCCAACGATGCGCCGACCAGATGAGGAGCATCGAGTTTATCCCAAAAGTGGAGACCACTTTTGGGTTCGATGCTCAGCGACGCCGGAACTGCTGGTTGCCGCGCTGCGGCGGGCGCGGACCGGAAGAGGCACCCGAATCCTTGTGACGGAAGATGAGGCGGCCCTTTTCCAGATCGTAGGGCGACATCTCGACGGTCACGCGGTCGCCGGCGAGCGTCTTGATGCGGTTCTTCTTCATCTTGCCGGCCGTGTACGCGATGACCTCGTGCCCGTTGTCGAGCTGTACGCGGTAGCGCGCGTCGGGCAGAATTTCGGTCACAAGTCCTTCAAAGGTGATCAGTTCTTCCTTTGCCATGCAAAGCCTTTCCTCATAACAAAAAAGCCGCCCCTGGACCGGAACGGCTCAGATGCGAGAGAACGTGCCTTAGCACGTCCTCCGGCATGAAACCTTAGGCGTTCTGCAGGTTCACTGCAGAAGCGCGGCCGGTACGCTGGTCGGTCTGAAGCTCATAGGAGATCTTCTGACCTTCGCGCAAGCCGCGCATGCCGGCACGCTCGAGCGCCGTGGCGTGAACGAACACGTCCTTGCCGCCGTTGTCGGGCTGGATGAAACCATAACCCTTGGTTTCATTGTACCACTTCACGGTTCCCTGTTCCATGGGGAATTCCTTTTCACTGTCGTTTGCACGTGGATGCGAGCCCAAAGCCAGACATCCGTTAGTCGATAGATGGTAGAGAGAAGGAACGTGCGCCCGGCGGTGCCAAAGCGGGAAGCCCAGTCGTCCGGCCAAATGTCGATGAAGAACTACGTAGGGTACGGATGGGGCAAATGCAAGGCAACGCCTAGGCTCCCTCCCTGGGGAACTCCTGAACGGACGCCTTGGCCGGTTCGACCCTCAGCGGCCGCCCCGGATGCCGGAAATCACGCCCTGCAGGGCCTCCTCGCCTTGGGGGGTGAAGCGGATTTCGGCCCCGTCGGCCTCGACCAGGCCCCAGCCCGTGAGCTCCTCCACGGCGGCGTCGCTCGCCTTATGGCCGGCTCCGTCCTTCTGCACCACGCTGCGCACCATCTGTCCGCTCGACAGCTGGTGATAGGCCGCGAAGGCGAACACCGCCAGCGCCTCGTCGCTCAATCCGGACAGATCCGCCATCGTTAACCTCGATCTCTTTGAAGATATCCACCCTCTCAATGCGAGGGCTCCGGGACCGTTCAAGCGGAGCGGCAAAAACAGGCGGCGCAACGCTCCTCTGGCTGCCAGGAACAGACGTTCGCGCCTCACGTTGGTTGCGCGAGAGCGGGCCCTTCGGGAGCCCGGCGACAGCAAGGAGGAGCGCTATCATGGCCAACGATCGCAACCGCTACGGCAATCAGGATTCCGGCTGGGGCAACCGCGAGGACGACGGCTACATCGCGCGCCGCGGCTTCGGCAACCGCAGCGCCGGCTATGACCGGAACGCCGGCTCCGGCCGCCGCTCCAATGAGGGCCACGGCCGCGAGCGCGATTTCGGGGATTCGGCCGGCTACGGCAGCGGCGGCTCGACCCTTGACTGGCACGAGGTGGTGGGCGAGGACCGGGGCTCGGGGCGCCCCGTCTTCGATACCGACCGCCGGCACGATCCCGACCGGTTCGGGCAGGACCGCTATGGGCGCGACCGCTCCGGATCGGAGAGCTTCGGCCGCGGGTCGCGCGACTACAACGAGGACCGCAGCTTCTTCGAGCGGGCCGGAGACGAGGTGCGGTCCTGGTTCGGGGATGACGACGCAGAACGCCGCCGCGACCGGGACATGCGCGAGGCCGGCCAGCATCGCGGCCGCGGGCCGAAGGGCTATCAGCGCTCCGATGCCCGCATCCTCGAGGACGTGAACGACCGCCTCACCGAGGATCCGCATGTCGACGCTTCCGAGATCGACGTGCGAGTGGAGAACCGCGAGGTGACGCTTTCCGGCATGGTCAACAGCCGCTTCGAGAAGCGCCACGCGGAGGACATCACGGAGGCAGTTTCCGGCGTCACCCATGTGCAGAACAACCTTCGCATCCAGCAGGCGGCCGATGCGGGCATCGCCGGCACCATGATGTCAGGCGCAGGAGCCGCAGGAGCCGGCAGCACCGGTACTCCAGCCTCCGGTCGCCGCAGCACGGACGGGACTTCGGGCAGCGGTATCTGACGTCCCCCTACGGCCACCGCCGATTTACCAGGATGCGCTTCTCCCCTTGGGTACGAGGCGCATCCGTCGTAACAAGGCCTTTGCCTTTCCCCGACCGCGATGAGGCCCCATATGGGACGGAAAGGAAGAGGACATCGATGGCAGGCATTTCCGTCACGCTCGAAGGCGACAACATCCAGCTGGCGTTCCAGAAGGGCGAACAATCCACAGCCGTGGTCATGGACCCTCATGCCGCTCGCTCGCTGGTCAGAGCCGTGAGCCAGCTCCTCGCCGCGATCGGCGAGAGCGTGGGAGACGAGGGCGAGGAGATACCGGAGGAACTGGTGGACGTGACCTCCCAGACCATCGATGTGGGCATGGACGAGCACGGGATGGCCGTGGTGGCCCTCCAGGCGGGCATGATGCCCCCCTTCCTGCTGCGCCTGAAGGACGACGAAGCCCGGCACATTGCCCAGAGCCTGCTCGAGATCCTCAACAGTCCCCGCGACGCGCGGGTATCGCACGGAGATCATTAGGCTTAACCACTGCCGATCCGGCCACGAGAAAAGCATTGATCTGAATTCGGACCGCTGACATAAGGTTACTTTATAACTTTTCTATGCCTCTGACGATGCGGAATCAGCATGGTCAAGGCAGCCGGGATATTGTCATGGCGAATTGGTCAGCGGGTTATGTTGTCGATGTCGAGTATACCCACGGCTTCTATCAGGAGTTGACGCCGAGTCTTCTCGCCTTCCTGGTGCTCCTGCAGGGGGTGCAGGCCCCGGATCTCGGCTCGTCGTCGCTGGCCTATTGCGAACTCGGATGCGGCCAGGGCTTCTCGACCAACCTGCTTGCGGCCGCAAACCCGCACATCCAGTTCCACGCCACCGATTTCAATCCCGGCCACATCGTCGGCGCGCAGAGCCTCGCTCAAGCCGGCGGATTGCAGAACGTCCATTTCTACGACGACAGCTTCGCAGACTTCCTGGACCGCAGCGGCCTGCCGGATTTTGACTTCGTCTGCCTGCACGGGATCTACAGCTGGATCTCGCCGGAGAACCGCAAGACCATCGTCGAGTTCATCCGCCGCAAGCTCAAGCCCGGCGGCCTCGTCTACATCTCCTACAACGCCATGCCGGGCTGGGCTTCCATGATGCCGCTCCGGCGCCTGCTCCTGGAGCATACGGCAGCGCAAGGATCGCAGATCTCCGGCCCGTCGCGAGTCAGTAACTTCCTCGATCTGGCGAACAAGCTCGGCAAGCTCGACACGCGCTTTTTCGCCAGCCACCCCAAGCTGACGAAGCGGATCGAGAAGCTCAAGGATCAGAACCCCAACTACATCGCTCACGAATACTTCAATGAGCACTCGGAGCCATTCTATTTCATGGATCTGGCGCAGGAACTCGCAGAGGCAAAGCTCACCTGGGTCGGGCCTGCCAACGCGCTGGAAAATCTCGACGAGATCAACCTGACGAAAGAGCAGCGGGCATTCCTCGGCGGGATCGACGACATCGCCCTGCGCCAGATGACCCGCGATCATATCGTCGACCAGCAGTTCCGTCGCGACATCTTCATCAAAGGTGCGGTCCGTCTCTCCGCCCAGCAGGTGCGCGAGCAATGGCTTGAGACACGCTTTGTCCTGTCGGCCAAGGGCAGCAAGATCCCGCGCGAGCTGCGCGGCCTTCGCCACGCGGTCAAACTGCACAACGGCATCTACGATCCCTTGATTGCGGCACTTGAAAAAGGCCCGTGCACGCTGCGCGAGATCATGACCGAGCCCGCCCTCGCCCAGGCAGGCTTCAACCGCCTGGTCCAGGCTCTCACGATCCTCGTTGCCTTGGGCACCTGCCAGCCCTGCCTGCCGGCGCAGGGTCTTGCCGAGCGGAGGCTCCAGACGGAGCGCTTCAACAAAGCGGTCGCAAATCACGCGCGGTCCGAGCGCAAGTTCAGCTACTTCGCCTCTCCCGTCAGCGGCGGCGGCATCGGGGCTGACCGCATCAGCCAGCTGATGTGGCTGTCCCTGCACGAGCGGGAGACCGATACGGCCCGTTTCGTCGGGAACGTTCTGTCGGCAGCCGGCCAGCGGCTGCTGAAGGACGGCAAGGCATTGAACAATGCGGAGCATGAGGCCGAGCTCCGGCAGCGCGTTGCCGAGTTCGAGGAGAATACCCTCGACACTTGGACGAACCTTGGTCTTGTCGCCTCCGCGCCGCAGAAAACAGCCGAGCAGCGGCGGCTGCGCGCCTGAGGCCAGTTTCACCTGTTCGGCGTCAAGCTGGGCTGCGGCGGAACTTCGTGAATGCCATTCTGTTGTCGAACGCGGGGCATTCTTGGCCGCGCTTCGGACAGGGCCCATGGCAGTTCACGACCCAGAGATCACCTCCGGCGCATATCCGTCCGTGCCCATCATGGATGCCAAGGCGGAGCCGACCCTCAAATACCCAGAATCGGAGGCCTTCTACGCGGAGGCTCTGCGGGAGCTGAACACGCTTGGCCTGCCCTTCCTGCTCGCCGGCACCTATGCGCTCTCGGCTTATACCGGCATCACCCGCCCGACCAAGGACCTCGACATCTTCTGCAAGGCCGGCGACTACACGCGCGTTCTCTCGCACTTCAAAAGCCTCGGCTATTCCATCGAGATCGAGGATGATCGCTGGCTCGGCAAGGTGTTCAAGGGCCAGTATTTCTTCGACGTGATCTTCGCTTCGTCCAACGGCACCATGCCGATCGGCGATCCGTGGTTCGAGCATGCGCGGCAGATCGAGGTGTTCGGCATTCCCGTTCGCATCGTGGGCCCGACCGAACTTGTCTGGTCGAAATGCTTCATCCAGCTGCGTCACCGCTATGACGGCGCCGACGTGGCGCACACGATCCTCAAGGCCCACGATCAGATCGATTGGCATGGGCTCCTGGCCTACATGGAGGTGCATTGGGAAGTACTGCTCATGCACCTGCTCAACTTCCGCTGGATCTATCCGTCCGAGCGCGACAAGGTTCCCGGCTGGGTCATGGACGAACTCCTCGACAGGCTCTCCAAACAACGCGACCTTCCGCCGCCGCAGATGAAGGTCTGCCGCGGGCGGATGTTCTCCCGGATCGACTATGAGATCGATGTGAAGGAATGGGGCTTCGCGGACGTGGGTGGCGAAGGTGAATGGCGGAATGAGTGACGTGCAAGCACCCTTGAGGGTCGCGGCCATGGGCGACCTTCACGTTCGTGAAGACAATGCCGAATCCTACCGCGACCTGTTCGGGGAAATCTCCCGGGAGGCGGATGTGCTGGTGCTCGCCGGCGACCTGACGGATCTCGGCAAGCCGAAGGAGGCGGAGCTTCTCGCGCAGGACCTGAAGGCCTGCTCGATACCCGTCGTCGGCGTGCTCGGCAACCACGATTACGAGTGCGGTGCGCAGGAAGAGGTAGGGCGCATCCTGCGCGATGCGGGCATGAAGCTGCTCGATGGCCAATCGGTGGAGATCGACGGCGTGGGCTTCGTCGGCGTGAAGGGATTTGCCGGCGGTTTTGGGCGGCGCATGCTGGGCTATTTCGGCGAACCTGCCATGAAGCAGTTCGTCAATGAGACCATGAACGAGACGCTGCGCCTGGAAAACGCCATGCGCCAGGTGCGCGCCAAGCGCTCCATGGTCATCTTGCATTACGCGCCGGTGACCGACACCATCGAGAGCGAGCCGCTGGAGATCTACCCCTTCCTGGGCTCGTCGCGCCTGGCGGAGACCATCGACCGTTTCAAGGTCAATGCCATCGTGCACGGCCATGCCCATCGCGGACGTTTCGAGGGCCGCACGCCCGGCGGTCAGCCGGTCTACAACGTGGCCAAGCACATCGAGAAGCCGACGGGCAAGCCCTACGCCATTCTCGAAATTTGAGCGGGCTGATCGGCAGCCCGCCCGCGATCATCTCCGCTCAATAGCGCGTGCCGGGATCCGTCGGGTTGCCGGGCAGATAATCAGGCTCGGAGCCTGGGCCTTTCGGATCGTTGATGCCTGGATCGTTCACAGGATACGGCGTGCGCGGTCCGGTGGGGCCGATATCCGGCTCTTCGTCAGGAATGGTTCCTGGCGGCACCTCGCTCGGGATGTTCCCGCCGGGGAGCGGCTCGTTTGTCGGCTGTCCTGGATTGACCATCGTCTCCTCCTCAGCTCGGCTTCTGTTACTGGGTCAACAGGCGCATGCGAGCGGGGTTCCGATCAGATCACCCGCGGAACCCGGCCATGCCTCGCCCGTTCCCAAGCAGCCCCCACAAACAATGGAGAAGCATCATGCCTGATATCAAGCAGGCCAGGATCCTCATCATGGCGACGGACGGCTTCGAGCAGTCGGAACTCATGGTGCCGCAGGAGAAACTTGCGGATGCCGGTGCGACGGTCGAGGTTGCAGCACCGAAGTCGCGCATGAAATCCGGCAAGATCTACGGCTGGGACGAGAACGACTGGGGCAAGACCGTGTCCGTCGACAAGGACATCGAGGATGTGAACCCGGCCGATTACGACGCCCTTGTGCTGCCCGGCGGGCAGATCAATCCCGACAAGCTGCGCGTGGAGCCAAAGGCCGTGGAGATCATCCGCGCCTTCTACTCCTCAGGAAAAACCGTGGCGGCGATTTGCCATGCGCCTTGGCTTCTCATCGAGGCCGGCGTCATCAAGGGCAAACAATGCACGTCTTACCACTCGATCAAGACGGATGTGATCAATGCCGGTGGGCAGTGGCGCGATGAGACAGTGGTGACGGATCATGGCCTCATCACGAGTCGCAATCCCGGCGACCTCGATGCCTTCGTGAACAAGATCATCGAAGAGGTGCGCGAGGGCTCGCATGCGGGCCGCCGCCAAGCCGCAGAGTAACCGTTGACGCCTCATGCAAACAAAAATGCGGCCGGTAAGAACCGGCCGCATTCGTATTCGTCTGGAGACTGGCTTCAGGCCTGCTGGATCGCCGAGATCTTCCAAGGACCGCCCTGGTCGCGACGGAAGGTCCAGAGCTCGGTCGCCTCTTCGACCTTGTTCGGATCGCCCTCGACCACGCGGCCGCTGGCGCGGTCCACCATCACGTCGGTGATGCCAAAGCGCATGGCAACGGTGGCATAGTCCGTCGCGCCCTCGCGCCAGGCCTCGGACAGGTCGCCCTGGTTGAGACTCACGTTGGAGAGCTTGTTCACGACGCCACGGGCAGTGTTGTCGTTCAGCTCCTCCTGGATGTAGCCGGCCATCTCGGGGGTGGCGAGCGTCCATAGCTTGGCGACGTCCTCACGGGAATAGGCGTCCTGCATCTCGACGAGGCCGCGCTCGAACTCGGCGTAATCGCGCTCGCCGATGCCAATCTCATCCCGCACGCCCGGACGACGAGCCTGCGCAGCCTGGGGCTGAGCGCCTCTGGACATGCCGCCGAGTGCGCCACCCAGGCCACCGGCAAGACCGCCCAAGCCGCCGCCGAGACCGCCGCCCGTGGGACGCCCACCTGTGGGAGGCACGCTGCCGCCCATGGAGCGGGCATAGCCCTGATCCGAGCCTGCATAAGCCGGCTGCTGGCGACGGCGGAACCACTTCATGGCAAACGACACCAGCAGGACCACAAGGCCAATCTGGAGCAGGAGGCCAAGGATTGACGCGAGGCCGCCGAGGCCGCCGAAGAAGCCGTTGCCCATCAGCAGGCCGAGCAGACCTGCGCCGAACAGGCCGGCCATCAGGCCGGTGCCGAAGCCGAAGCGGCGCGGTTGCGCCACGTTGGGCGCCGGGGTGCCCGGACGGGTGACGTTGGGGCCCTGGTTCGGAACCTGCGAGCGCTGGATCGGGGCTGCGGCGTCCGGTGCCGTGCGCGTGGCCGGAGGCGGCGTGTAGGTGCGCGCGCCGCGCGAGCCGAAGCTGCCCCCGCCCCGTCCGACGCGAGCCTCGGCCGCGCTTCCGGCGAAGATCAGACCGGCTGCCAGGACCATCATGATCCGGCTACGGCGAGAAGCTAAATTCATCATCGTCTTATGTTTCATCCCTGCGGAGCATGACGCTCCCTGGAGATAATGTGGTGATGCCCGATGGGTTGCGGAAGGGCGGATTGGTCGATTTCGGTCAAGGCTCGAGCACCCTCCGCCCTCCCCGTCATCGCCGGCCTTGCGCCGGTGATCCCTACCCTGTGGGCCGCTGCGCTTTTTGAAAGCGAGATGGCCGGGACAGGCCCGGCCATGACGTATGCTGCAAAGCCTCAATGACCCTGCTTCTGCTTCAGTCGGTCGATCCGCTTCGAGGCTTCGGCCTTGTCGAGGTTGGGATCGAAGGCCTTCGGATCATGCGTCTGTTCCGACAGGGTTTTGAGGTAGGATGCCTGGGCGCCGGTCATGGGTTCGTCGCCCGTCACCCAATCCTCCGGATCCTTGATCTGGTTGTCGGACGGATCGGGATTGGTCTTCGGATTAGCTGCCTGTGCGGCAGGCTTATGGTTAACGGAAGCACCGGAATTCACTTTGCCGTGCGAAGACATGCAGGACTCCTATTGTTCTAGTTTTGTTCTATGACGAGAACACCCTCGCAGGGCCTTGGTTCCTCAGAGAAAGGAGGATTACTCCCGGAGACTCATCCCCGTTATCCACAGATCCGGTCCTCGACTATCTGCCAGGCCCGTGTTCTTGCTTTGTCCGCGATAGGCGAGAGGGCAGATGCGATGCGCAAACCGACGGGTCTGGAGCGGCTTTACGTCGACTTCGATTCCTTCTTTGCCAGCGCCGAGCAGCACCTCCAGCCCGGTCTACGCGGCCGGCCCGTCGGAGTGATCCCGGTCGATTCGGAGCATACGGGACTAATTGCCGTGAGCCGGGAGGCGAAGGTTTTAGGCCTCAAGCGCGGCACCTTCGTGCGGGACGCCCGCCGGCAATGCCCTGGCCTCGTTCTCGTGACGGCGCGGCACGAGGCTTATGTGGATCTCCACCGGCAGATCTTGGATGCCATCGAGACGGCGGTCTGCTCCATCGACGAGATGGTGTGTGCTCTAATGCCCTCGGAATGGCCGCAGGGGCTCGCGATCGGGCAACGCGTGAAGGACGTCATTGCCTCCAGGATCGGCCCCACCCTCACTTGTTCGGTGGGCTTGGGACCGAACGACCTGCTGGCCAAGATCGCCGCCGAGATGAAGAAGCCCGACGGCCTCGTGGCGCTCCACCCCGACGACTTGCCCGGTCCCCTGCTCTCCCTCGACCTCACGGACATTCCCGGCATCGCCCGAGGCAACGCGGCGCGGCTTGCCCGCGCGGGAATCAGCGACATGGCCGCCCTCTGGCGGCTCCAGCCCAAGGAGCTGCGCCGGCTCTGGGGCAGCGTCGAGGGGGAGCGGATGTGGATGGGGCTGCATGGCTACACAGTGGAGCGGCCCGAAACCCGCCGCCGCATGTTCGGCCACGGCCGGGTTCTTCCCGCCGATTGGCGCTCCCTGAATGGCGCCTATGCGGCCGCCCGGGTGCTTCTCGCCAAGGCCTCGGCCCGGATGCGCCGCGCCGGCTTTGCCGCCAATGCGCTTTCCGTCTGGCTGACCGACAGGAACAGCGCGGGCTGGTATGGGGAGGAGCATTTCCGGGCTACCTGGGACGACCCGTCCCTGCTGGCGTCCTTAAGCCGCCTGTTCCTCCATGCGGAACGGGAGGAGATGCATCGCAGCCGCAGCGTTCATGTGGCGCTGCACGATCTGGTGCCGCTCAGCGACATTGAGGACGACCTGTTCGACGACGCGCCGGAGGCGCAGCTCAAGCGGCGCATGGAATACCTGTCGGCCATTGCCGACCAGCTGAATGTCAGCCACCGAAAGACTCTGCTGCACTGGGGACCCTGGGTGACGATCCCCGGCGGCTATGCCGGCGCCAAGATCGCCTTCAACCGCATTCCCGATGCGGAGGATTTTTAAGTTGTGCAGGGAATGTTGAGCCTCGGGGCTGCCTTGTCCACTATGGCGGCTCAGTTGCTACCTGGAGGCTGCTCAATGGCCAAGCGCGCAATCATTCCGCCTGAATTCAGAGCGGCTGCAGACCAGCTGAAGATGTCTCCTGGCATTGTCTCCGGAAACCACGTTTTTCTGACCGGCGTCACCGGGAGCGATGCGCAGGGGCAGATGCCGGACGATGCGGAGACACAGATCAGAAACGCTTTCGGCAAGATCGGATCCGTGCTGCGCGCAGGCGGCCTGACGTTCCACTCAATCGTCGAGATGACGAGCTATCATGTCGGCCTGCGGGATCATTTCGATCTCTTCGACGCCATCCGGCTCGAATATCTGAATGAGCCCTACCCGGCTTGGACGGCGGTTGAAGTGGCGGGCCTCAGGCGTGAAGGAGCGATCGTCGAGATCCGCGTCATCGCTCACACCAATCGCGATGACTGAGGGCGCCTGAAACGCCGATGCCCGGCGCAAGGCCGGGCATGACATAGAGAGTCTATCAGACGAGAAGCCTCAAGCCGCCTTGCTCTTCGGCTGCACCTCGGCCGAGTAGTCGTCCATCAGCACCTTGGTCATGTTGCCGGGCTGGTACTTGTGCGGGCCGATCTCGGACACGGGCGTCACTTCGGCCGCCGTGCCGGTGATGAAGCACTCGTTGAAGCTCGGGAGCTCGTCCGGCATGATCCGTCGCTCGGCGACCTCGAAGCCGCGGCGCTTGGCGAGATCGATCACCGTGCGGCGGGTGATGCCGTCGAGGAAGCAGTCGGCCATCGGCGTGTGAACCACGCCGTCGCGGATGAAGAACACGTTGGCGCCCGTGCACTCCGCCACGCGGCCCTGCCAGTCGAGCATCAGCGCATCGGCATAGCCCTTCCGCTCCGCCTTGTGCTTGGAGATGGTGCAGATCATGTAGAGGCCCGCGGCCTTGGCGGCGGATGGTGCGGTCGCAGGATCGGGGCGGCGGTATTCCGCCACGTCGATGCGGATGCCCTTCATCTTCTGGGCCGGGTCGAAATAGCTCGGCCAGTCCCAGGCCGCGATGGCCAGATGGATCTTGTTGGCCTGCGCGGCCACGCCCATCATCTCCGAGCCGCGCCAGGCGACGGGGCGCAGGTAGGCATCCACCATGCCGTTCTTCTCCAGCACGAGACGCTTGGCCGCGTCGATCTCGGCCGCCGTGTAGGGGATCTCGAAATCGAGGATCTCGGCCGATTTTTTCAGGCGCTCCGAATGCTCCGTCGACTTGAAGATCTCGCCGCCATAGGCGCGCTCGCCTTCGAACACGGACGACCCATAATGCAGGCCGTGCGAGAGAACGTGAAGCTGGGCGTCCTTCCAGGGTACGAGCTGCCCGTCGTACCAGATCCATCCATCACGTTGATCGAAGGGGGTCGCGGACATCGTGTATCTCCTTGAAGGCCGACCTTGTGGCAACCGGGGCCGGGTAATTTCCGGTGCGCTCCCAGCCGATTTCAATTTCATTCATTTCGCGGAAGCGGCTTGACGAGTAACAATCGTCCTGAGATATGTCAACAAGGCTGACATAAAATTTGGAACAGGATGGTGCCTGACGCAATCCCGGCTTTGAAGTCTGATCACCCCGGCAAGGACATCCTCGCCGAGACCCCGGCCTATGACCTGATCGAGCTGTTCTTCTTCGCCTATCGCGACTTCGTCAGCGATCCGGACCGGATCCTCGACGAGTACGGGTTTGGGCGGGCGCACCACCGGGTGCTGCACTTCGTGAGCCGCAATCCAGGCCTGACCATTGCGGAGCTCCTCGATATCCTGCGCATCACCAAGCAGAGCCTCAACCGGGTCCTGAAAGAGTTGATCGAAAAGGATTTCGTCGAGAGCCGGATGGGCACCGCCGACCGGCGCCAGCGCCTGCTGTTTGCCACGCCCCAAGGCCGGGAGCTGGCCCTGAAACTTGCCAAGCTGCAGACCCGCCGCATCATGCGCGCTCTATCCGCCATGGAGCCGGACGCCAAGGATGCGGTCAGTCGCTACCTCCTGGGCCTGATCGACCCGGACGACAGCGCTCATGTGAAGCACCTCGTATTCGGGTCCGAGAAAACCTGATAAAGCAGGGTCCGCGACAGTGAAGCATGAGAGCATCGTGCGGACCCGGAGGGCCACGTCAGTGAAAAGTGGACCCGGCTTTCCGCGCTCAACGATGCTCTTATTAATGGAGGAAGCATCGGATGGATCCCAACAGTGCAAATCCACTTTTGGGTCCGATGCTGTAGACCCGATGGATGCACGCATCGACATTCCCGACCACGCCCCGCACGTTCTCGTGGTGGACGACGACCGCCGCCTGCGCGACCTGCTGACCCGGTTTCTCAGCGAAAACGGCTATCGGGTAACGGCGGCCGCCAGCGCCGCGGAGGCCCGGGCGAAGGCGGAAAATTTCGTCTTCGACGCCCTCGTCCTCGACGTGATGATGCCGGGCGAATCCGGCTTCGATTATGCTCGCAGTCTGCGCCAGCATTCGCAGGTGCCGATTCTCATGCTCACCGCCCGTGCCGATACCTCGGACCGGGTGACGGGCCTTGAGATCGGCGCGGACGATTATCTCCCCAAGCCTTTCGAGCCGCGCGAGCTGCTCCTGCGCCTCGGCAACATCCTCAAGCGCGCAGTGCCTGTGCCGGGGGCCGCCAACGGCGATGTGCCCGACGTGATCCATTTCGGCCCCTTCTCCTATCGCTTCGACCGGGGCGAGTTGCGGCGGGGTGACGAGATGGTGCGCATCACTGAGCGCGAGCGCGAGATCCTCACCATTCTCGGCAGCCATGCGGGCGACAACGTGCCCCGCGAGGCTCTTTCGGGAACCGGGATCGCCGCCAACGAGCGCACGGTGGACGTTCAGATCAACCGCCTGCGGCGCAAGATCGAGACCGACCCGGCCAACCCGCTGTTTCTCCAGACCGTTCGCGGCATCGGCTACCGGCTCGTGATCGACCGATGAAGATCGGCGCGACCCTGAACTACTCGCCCCTCGACCACGCCGCGCGCTGGTTCGGGCGCTTTCTGCCGAAGGGTCTCTATGCACGCGCGCTCATCATCATCATCGCTCCGGTCATCCTGCTGCAATCGGTCGTGGCCTACGTGTTCATGGAGCGCCACTACGAACTCGTGACCCGCCGACTCTCCTCCGCGGTCACAGCCGATATCGCGGCGCTCATCGACATCTACGAGAGCTACCCGCAGGACCGGAACACCAGGATCCTCTCGCGTATCGCCTCGGAGCGCCTGCAGCTCGACGTCGACATCCTGCGCAACACCGATCTGCCGTCGCCTGGGCCGAAGCCGTTCTTCGACATTCTCGACGAGACGCTGTCGAACGAACTGCGTCGCCAAGTCGACCGCCCGTACTGGATCGATACGGTCGGGCGTTCGAGCTATGTGGAGGTGCGCATCAAGCTCGACCAGAACGACGTGATGCGCGTTCTGGCGCGGCGCAGCCAAGCCTATGCCTCCAACTCGCACATATTCCTCGTGTGGATGGGCGGCTCGTCCTTCGTGCTGCTCGGCATCGCCATACTGTTCCTGCGCAACCAGATCAGGCCGATCCTGAGGCTCGCGGAAGCAGCCGAAGCGCTCGGCAAGGGACGCGAAGTCGAGTTCCGTCCGCGCGGCGCGCGCGAGGTGCGCCAAGCCGGTCACGCCTTCCTGGAAATGAAGCGGCGCATCGAGCGCAACATGGAACAGCGCACGACGATGCTCAACGGCGTGAGCCACGACCTGCGCACGATCCTCACGCGCTTCAAGCTGTCGCTCGTGTTTCTCGACCAGACGCCCGAGGTAGAGGACCTCAAGCGCGACGTGGACGAGATGAGCCGCATGCTCGAAGGCTATCTCGCCTTCGCCCGCGGGGACGGTGGCGACGCGGGAGAGCAGGCGGTCGAGACGGACCTGCGGCAGCTGCTCGAAGAGGTGCAGTCGGACGCGGAGCGGCAGGGCCATGTGACGGAGCTCGACATCATCGGAGATCCCATAATCACGGTCCGCCCGGATGCGTTCCGCCGCCTGCTGTTCAATCTGGTCGGCAATGCGGCGCGGCATGGCGACCGGATCGAGATTTCGGCCAATCACGAAACCCGCTGGCTCGTGCTGCATGTGGATGACGACGGGCCGGGCATCCCGCCGGACATGCGCGAGGAGGTCTTCAAGCCCTTCGTGCGCCTGGACGAGGCGCGCAACCAGGACGAGGGCGGCTCAGGGTTGGGCCTCGCCATAGCGCGCGATGTCGCACGCTCCCATGGCGGTGACATCGTGCTCGGCGACTCTCCGCTCGGGGGCTTGCGCGCAACGGTGCGGTTGCCGGCCTGATCAGTAAAGGCGCCCGCCCATCGGCACGTCGCGGTCGGGGCGGATCAGCATGACGTCTCCGTTGGCATCGGGCACGCCGAGCGTCAGCACCTCCGACAGGAACGGCCCGATCTGACGCGGTGGGAAATTCACCACCGCCAGCACGAGCGTTCCAATGAGATCCTCCGGCGTGTGGTTGATTGTGATCTGCGCCGACGAGCGCTTGGTGCCGATCTCCGGGCCGAAATCGATCGTGAGCTTGAACGCGGGCTTGCGCGCCTGCGGGAACGGCTCCACGGCGACGATGCAGCCGACGCGGATGTCGACCTTCAGGAAATCGTCGAATGTGATCTGCGGCGTGATCGAATGCGCCTGATCCATGCTGCCCCTTCGTGCCTTGTCAGATCGCCGCTGCGGGGTTCTCCGCATCGCCATTGTCATCCGCGGCCCGACGCCTCTCGGAACGGGATGAGCGACGCCCCTGCATGAAGGCGCGGCCGACCGCGCGCAGTGGAGCGCTCAGGCGGCGCAGATCCTCGGCGCCTTCCAGGATGCGCTCGCCGCGCCGCAATTCACGGTCGAGACGCGACATGGTCCTGGCTTGGGCGGGATCGTCATCCTCAAGCCAGGTCCGCATGGTGTTGGCATAGACCAGCACCGCACCCTGGAGCTTCAACGTGCCGAGCGGCCCTTCCGTGTTGATGCCGGCAGCCGCCAGCATGAAGCGCTGGGAATTGAGCGCCACCTGGTTGAGAGCCGCAAGCGACACGGGATCGTATCGCAGATCCTGCGAGATCCGACGCAGCGCCTCCTTGTAGGGCTGCATCGAATCGAAGCGGCGCATCAGCACGTCGAAGATGCGCTCGCGAGCCGGCTCGCCGGCGAGGTCATCGGTGGTGCCTTCCAGCACCTGCCTGTCAATCATGCGGGACAATCCACCGAGCACCGCGCCCTTCGAGGGGAAGAGATCGCGGAACTCCGCGAGCGAGACATTGGCGGACTTCGCGATGTCGGTGATCTCGATCTCGTGCCAGGAGCGCCGAGCGGCGAGATCCATGAGGGCCTCGACAATCGCCTTTCGCTTGTCTGTGGGAGCTGTGGAAGTCTGTGCCGTCACGATAACCTCCTGAAGATAGTTCGTTGAGGCTTAATCTAGGGACGAATGAGGGCAATCCCAAGTCTCAGACGCTCTAACCGGCCAGTTCCTCCGCGCGCCGCTTGGCCGCGGCCACCGCCTCGCTCATGAGCGTCTTCATCCCGTTCGGGTCGCGCATGAGCACCTCGAGCGCCGCCGCCGTGGTGCCGCCGGGCGAAGTCACGTTCTGGCGCAGCGTTGCGGGCGGCAAGTCGCTCTGGAACAGAAGCTCGCCTGCCCCGGTTACCGTGGCGCGTGCGAGGCGCTGCGCCAGATCCGGCGGGAGTCCTGCGGCGGCGCCTGCCTCGGCGAGGCATTCGACGAGATGGAAGACATAGGCCGGCCCCGATCCCGACAATGCCGTGACGGCATCGATCAGGTCTTCGGAGGGAAGCCATTCGACGATGCCGTTGCTGCTCAGGAGTGCATCGGCCATGAGGCGCTGCTCTTCACTCACCTGCTCGTTGACGGCCGCGCCCGTGGCGCCGCGGCCGATGCTGGCGGGCAGGTTCGGCATGGCCCGCACGATGGCGCCCGCGGCGGGAAGCCTGGAGCGCAGATCGCCGATGGTCTTGCCGGCGAGAATCGAGATGATCAGGGTCTGCAGCCCGAGGCAGGCATTAACTGAGGCAGCTGCGTCATCCAGCATCTGCGGCTTGGTGGCAAGCACCAAAACGTCGGGCGCAGCAGGGTTTGCGGGATTGAGCGCTATCCCCTGCTCTCGGCAGAACCGGGTCATCGCCTCGGACGGGTGCGGGTCGACAATCGTCACACCCTGCGGTCTCATGCCGACCTTGAGCCACCCCTCCAGCATGGAGCCACCCATTTTGCCGGCCCCGATGAGGATCAGCGACGACGGGAGGTGCGAGGTGTTCGGCGACATGGGCTTACCCTGACGGAATGGAGGCGCAGCGCCGCACTCTATTCACGTCAGCCCAGGCGTGTCGAGGAAGGTCGCGCATCGTGCGGAAAAGTGGGAGCCGGTTTTCCGCACGATGCGCTCTCCTAAGAAGGAGCATCGGATGGATCCCAAAGTGCAAATCCACTTTTGGGTCCGATGCTCTAGGCTTCGCCTTCAGTTTCGAACAGGACGCTGTCGAGGGCTTCGCGCGCCGATTTGCC
>JAESFL010000108.1_pt1 | contig 86584 bp, 86 predicted proteins | sample 9269401 | NCBI WGS metagenome assembly JAESFL01 (sample SAMN14506025, study PRJNA617098) | algae metagenome | isolation source: Gloeocapsa sp. UFS-A4-WI-NPMV-4B04 and co-occurring heterotrophs from desert... | place: USA: Utah | collected 2006-10-01 | reverse complement strand
GGCAACCCCATCGAGCACGCGGCCCATCCGTACCCTGGCGCCGGTGCGCGGCACCTGCTCGCAGAACACCGCCGTGCAATTGGGCTTGGCGAAGATCGCCTGCGCCACATCCTTGCCGACCTTGCGCCGATCGACGTCCCAGGCGGCGACGACCCGAATGTCGCTCGGGCGGTAGCCGCCCAGCTCCCAATGCATCAGCCCGACATGCTCGTTTGAACCCTCGCGGTAATGCGCCAGCCCCTGCACCAGCGAACTCGCGCAATTGCCGACGCCGACGATCGCGACGTTGATGCCGTGGGGTTCGGGCGAAAGCATCAGGCGGCGCTCCGTTCGGCGGCGAGACGCTCGTCGCGGTTGAAGTTCAGCGGGTTGAGTTCGGGCTCCTGCCAGTCGGAGATCGGCACAAGCGGGGCATCGACCCGTTGCGGCTGGGCAGGCGCGTAGCGGTCGATCATCCAGGCGCAGAAATCGGCAAAGGCCTGCGGGTCCCTGGCCGGGCTGGTGTGGTGCGGCTCGACACCCAGATGCTGGGGCGTGAAGCAGAACGTGACGGTCACGTCGAAGTCGGCCAGCGCCTCCATCTGCCGGTCGAACCAGTCGAGCGCACCGGGGCGGAAGCTGTCCGCCCAGCTGAGGCCGGTGCGGATGCGCCTGGTGCCGAGCCGCTTCATCCACTGCACCGCTTCATCGAGCCGCGGATCATGGAAGTGAAACCACTGCATCAGCCCGACCTGCTCGGCATAGCGGGCATAAACGTCAAGCGCCGGCTTCGGCGTGCCGTCCTCGCGGATCAGGCCGAGATAGAAGTGCCGATAATAGGAGGACCCTTCCGCCTCGCGGTGGCGCGTCTCGGCGCCCCAGCTCTGCGGCAGGTCGAACAGCGAATACCAGAAGATGCGCGGCACTACGTCCTTCAGCAGTTCGGCGGTGCGCTCCAGCCCGAACACCTGCACTTCCTCGGCGCCGAAGGAGCTGACGCCGACTTCCGTCACCCACACCGGCTTGTCCGTGACCGCCTTGATCTCCGCGATCTTGTCCGGCCAGGCGCTGAGCGGCCACAGGTTCCAGTCGAGCGGAAAGCCGTGCACGGCCACCACATCGACCGCACCCAGCGCGCCATGGCCTTCCATTCGGCGCAACCAATGCGGGTCGATCGGCGACATGCCGCCCAGCACCCGCGTCATCGCCGGATTGACGGAACGGATCGCTTCGCCGGCGCGAACGACATGATCGGCGAACAGCGACCAGTCTGGGTCGATCTGCGGATCCCAGTGCGACTTGTTGTTGGGCTCGTTCCAGATCATCGCCGCTTCGATCAACGCGCACTCCCCCTTGCTGGATAGACGGCCGCCGGCCCGTATTTGGCGTAACGCACCGGCGCGGTACGGCAGAGATAGACGTCGGACTCCGCGGTCCGCTCGACGATGAAGCCGGCGGCGCGGAGCATCGCCATGCTGCAGGCCACATTGGGAGCCCACCAGTTGGTCCAGTCATGCGCGAACTCGCGCTCGATGAAGTGCAGCTTGGGATAGCCGGGATCGTCGAAAAAGGCGGGCGGCTGGCCGGTCTCCGGATCGAAGAAGGGGTGGTCTTCCGGCACATCTAATATGTCGTCCGAGCCCTGTTGGAGCGTCTGGAACAGCATCAGGTCGCCGGCCACATGCTCTCGGATCAGGTCGAGCGCGAGCAGCGGGTGGCGCAGATGGTACAGCACGCCCATGAAGATGACGAGGTCGAAGCGCTCCTCAAGCGCCGCCACGTCATAGACCGACAGCTTGGCAAACTCGACGCCGGTGAAGCCCAGTGCTTCGGTCGCCAGCCGGGCCTGCTCCAGATAACGGTCGTCACTGTCGATGCCGAGCACGCGCGTGGCGCCGCGGCGCTTCATCTCGACCGAGTAGAAGCCGGCATTGCAGCCGATGTCGAGCACCGCCTTGCCGGTCAGGTCGGCCGGCAGCGCATTGGCGAAGCGGGAGAATTTGGAGCGCGGATAATCGCCCAGAAAATGATGCGGGGCGGTGGCGATGCCGTGCAGGTCGATATTATGGAACCAGGGGCCCAGCGCCTCGATCCGGTGCCGGAGCGAAGCCTCGTTGCGCTCCGCAATATGCTCATCGTCTCGACTCAAAACGGCCCCCTTATCGGCGGCAGCAAGCTGCCTCCGGCTGGTGCATTCGTTTCGGCTAACGAACAGATGCGCGCGCTGTTCCCGGTTCGCCCGCGGTAAGCAACGAAGCTGCAAGTCATTCTAACATAGAGCAGCTTTTCTGCGATCATGTCGGCTGTGGAACCAGTCGGCACCCGTGGGACTTTGCACGCCGATGAGCGAGCGAATGGCGCAATGGGTCGCGGCGATGCGGGCGGGACGGTATGAAGACGCCTGGGCGCTCGCTGCGCGGACATTGGCCGAGCGCGATCCCCCATCCCGCGACAACCCGGCGCTCCCTTATCATCTGCGCTGGGTCTGGGACGGCCGAAGCGTGGACGGGCGCGACGTGCTCGTCCGCTGTTATCACGGGCTTGGCGACACCATTCAGTTCGCCCGCTTCCTGCCCGCGCTGGCGGCGCGCGCCGCTTCGGTGACCGTCGAGGTTCAGCCCCGCTTGCTCAACCTGATCCGTACTGTCGATGCCGATGTTGCTTTCGTGCCTTTCGACCTCGCCACGCCGCTGCCGGCCCGAGAGGTCGACCTCGAGATCACCGAACTCGATTTGGCCCTTCGAATGCCGCCGGAATCGCCGACGCTGCCTTTTCTGAGCGCGTCCGCGGCGATCCTGCCGGCCGGCTCGGTTGCGCTCTGCCACGGAGCGGGGGATTGGGATCCGGAACGCTCCGTTCCGGCCCGGTTGTTCAGTTCTCTTTGCCGTCTTGCACCCAGCGTCACCCTGATGCCGGGGGAGAGCGAGCTCGACGTGCTCAATCCGGTGGGCTGCCCCTTCGACATTGGCGCGACTGCGGCGCTGATTGCGGGCGCCGAGCTCGTCATCACGGTCGACACGATGATCGCACATTTGGCCGGCGCGTTGGGAAAGCCGACCTGGCTGCTGCTTAAGGCAGAGCCGGACTGGCGCTGGGCGCCGGATCGCCGCACCACTCCCTGGTACCCGTCGATGCGGCTCTACGCTCAGCCATCTCCCGGCGATTGGGAGAGCGTGATCTCCGAAATCGAGCGCGACCTGCGCGCGCGCGGCGCCCAGGCGGAGCGGCAGGCATGACCGACACGCCGCTTGTCCCTGTTTCCTGGGGTGAATTGCTCGACAAGATCACGATCCTCGAGATCAAGCGCGAGAGGATCGACCGGCCCGACGCACGCGCCAATGTCGTCAAGGAACTGCAGCTGCTGTCGGTCACTGGCAGGGGCGCGCTGGACCGCCCCGACCTGCAGCCGCTGCTGGACCAGCTGCGTGAGGTGAATCACGCCCTCTGGGACATCGAAGACGCTATCCGTCAGGAAGAGGAGCGGGGGTGTTTCGGGCCGGAGTTCATCCAGCTTGCACGCTCCGTTTATATCCGCAACGACGAACGCGCGACCATCAAACGACAGATCAATTCGTTGCTCGGTTCCGAACTGGTCGAAGAAAAGAGCTATCGCGGAGCGTCCGCAGGGCCGTTCCTGCTGGCGGGCAAGGTATCTAATCGCCGTTGACCGTCCGGGACTCGGGAGCTATAGGCCCGCCACGCTCGCGAGACCGGTGGTGACGATACGCCGCTTATCGGAAACGCGGGCAAGCATGAACATTGTTGGCGCATGAGGGGCCGGGGGGCAGATGCCGCCGGGCTCTTTTGTTTTGAAGTGCGCCAGCAAAGTAACCGCCGGGTTTGCCGGTAACACAAGGTGAAGGGCTTCAATGCCGACGATCAATCAGTTGGTCCGCAAGGGCCGCGAGCCGCAGAAGGCCAAATCCAAGGTCCCTGCGATGGAGCAGAACCCGCAGAAGCGGGGCGTTTGCACGCGCGTCTATACGACGACGCCGAAGAAGCCGAACTCGGCGCTGCGCAAGGTGGCCAAGGTTCGCCTGACCAACCAGCGCGAAGTCATCAGCTACATCCCGGGTGAAGGCCACAACCTTCAGGAGCACTCCGTGGTGCTGATCCGCGGCGGCCGCGTGCGCGATTTGCCGGGCGTGCGCTATCACGTGCTGCGCGGCGTGCTCGATACGCAGGGCGTCAAGGACCGCAAGCAGTCCCGTTCGAAGTACGGCGCCAAGCGTCCGAAATAACAGCCAAGTAAGCTCCGGACATGTTCCGGGTCAGCTGAAGAGAGAAGGAATCCGAAATGGCACGTCGTCGTCGTCCCGAGAAGCGGGAAATCCTGCCTGATCCCGTCTATGGCGATCAGGTCCTGTCCAAGTTCATGAACAGCGTCATGCTGGACGGCAAGAAGTCGGTCGCCGAGTCGATCGTTTATTCGGCCCTCGAAACCGTCGAGCAGCGCGCCAAGCGCGAGCCGATCGGCGTGTTCCACGATGCGCTCAACAACATCAAGCCGGGCATCGAGGTCCGCAGCCGCCGCGTCGGCGGTGCGACCTATCAGGTGCCGGTCGAGGTGCGCGTCGAGCGCGCCCAGGCGCTCGCCATCCGCTGGCTGATCACCGCTGCGCGCAACCGCAGCGAAAAGACCATGTCGGCACGCCTTTCGGGCGAGCTGATGGACGCCGCGCAGAATCGCGGAAACGCCGTCAAGAAGCGCGAAGACACGCACCGCATGGCCGAAGCGAACCGCGCCTTCAGCCACTACCGCTGGTAAGTTTCATACCTATATCGTGGGGAGCGGGCGTTCGTGCCTGCTCCCCACATCGCTAAGGAAGCACGATCATGGCCCGCAGCCATCCGCTCAGCATGTATCGCAATATCGGCATCATGGCGCACATCGATGCCGGCAAGACGACGACGACCGAGCGCATCCTCTATTACACCGGCAAGTCCTACAAGATCGGCGAGGTCCACGAGGGCACCGCGACGATGGACTGGATGGAGCAGGAACAGGAGCGCGGGATCACGATCACGTCGGCTGCGACCACGTGCTTCTGGAACGATCACCGGATCAACATCATCGACACACCGGGCCACGTCGACTTCACCATCGAAGTCGAGCGTTCGCTTCGCGTGCTTGACGGCGCGGTGGCGTGCTTCGACGGCGTTGCCGGCGTGGAGCCGCAGTCCGAGACGGTGTGGCGCCAGGCCGAGAAGTACAAAGTGCCGCGCATGTGCTTCGTCAATAAGCTCGACCGCACCGGCGCGAGCTTCGAGCGCTGCGTCGACATGATCAAGGATCGACTGGGCGCCCGCCCGGCCGTACTTTATCTCCCGATCGGCATTGAGGGTGGCTTCAAGGGTCTGGTGGATCTGGTCGAGAACCGCGCGATCATCTGGCTTGAAGAGAGCCTAGGTGCGAAGTTCGAATACCAGGACATTCCGGCAGACTTGGCCGACGCCGCCGCGACTGCTCGTTCCGAGCTGATCGAAATGGCCGTCGAGCAGGACGACGCCATCATGGAAGCGTATCTGGAGGGTAATGAGCCAGACACGGCAACGCTGAAGGCGCTGATCCGCAAGGGTACGCTCAACTTCTCGTTCGTGCCGGTGCTGTGCGGCTCCGCGTTCAAGAACAAGGGCGTGCAGCCGCTGCTCGACGCTGTCGTCGATTATCTGCCGAGCCCGCTCGATGTGCCCGCCATCAAGGGCGTTAAGCTCGACGGCGAGACCGAGGATTCACGTCCGTCGGACGACGCGGCGCCCTTCTCTGCGCTGGCGTTCAAGATCATGAACGACCCGTTCGTCGGCACGCTTACCTTCGCCCGCATCTATTCGGGCAAGCTCGACGCCGCTTCGACCGTGATCAACTCGGTCAAGGACAAGAAGGAAAAGGTTGGGCGCATGCTGCTGATGCATGCCAATAGCCGCGAGGACATTCAGGAAGCGTTTGCGGGCGACATCGTCGCGCTGGCTGGCCTGAAGGACACCACGACGGGCGACACGCTCTGCGCGCCAAATGCACCGATCATCCTGGAGCGCATGGAGTTCCCGGATCCCGTGATCGAGCTTTCGGTCGAACCCAAGACCAAGGCCGACCAGGAAAAGATGGGCGTCGCGCTCAACCGCCTCGCCCGCGAGGACCCGTCGTTCCGCGTTTCGACCGATCACGAGAGCGGCCAGACCATCATCAAGGGGATGGGCGAGCTCCACCTCGAGATCCTCGTCGACCGCATGAAGCGTGAGTTCAAGGTCGAGGCCAATGTGGGCGCGCCGCAGGTGGCCTATCGCGAATATCTCGCGAAGCCGGTCGATCTCGATTACACCCACAAGAAGCAGTCGGGTGGCACCGGCCAGTTCGGCCGTGTGAAGGTGAAGGTCACGCCGGGCGAGCGCGGTTCGGGGATCATCTTCAAGGATGAGATCAAGGGCGGCAATATTCCCAAGGAATATATTCCCGCCATCGAGAAGGGTTTCCGCGAGACGGCCGCAACCGGTTCGCTGGTCGGGTTCCCGATCATCGATTTCGAGATCAATCTGTATGACGGCGCCTATCACGACGTCGACTCGTCGGCGCTGGCGTTCGAAATCTGTGCTCGTGGCGCGATGCGCGAAGCGGCGCAGAAGGCAGGCATCAAGCTGCTCGAGCCGGTGATGAAGGTCGAGGTGGTCACGCCGGAAGATTATCTTGGCGACGTGATCGGCGATCTGAACAGCCGGCGCGGGCAGATCCAGGGCACCGATAGCCGCGGCAACGCGCAGACTGTCGAGGCCGTGGTGCCGCTGGCCAACATGTTCGGCTATGTGAACCAGCTCCGGTCCTTCACTCAGGGCCGCGCGCAGTACACGATGCAGTTCAGCCATTATGACGAAGTGCCGCAGAACGTGGCCGACGAAGTGAAGGCGAAGCTGGCGTAATCGAAAAACAGCCGTTATGGGGCCGCCTTCCAGCGCGCCCCGCTGCGGCCGGGAAATACAGACTCACAAGGTAGGACAATCATGGGCAAAGCGAAATTTGAGCGGAACAAGCCGCACTGCAACATCGGCACCATCGGCCACGTCGATCATGGAAAGACCTCGCTGACCGCAGCGATCACCAAGATCCTGGCCGAGAACGTCGCGGGCAACGCTGCGGTGGATTTCGCCAACATCGACAAGGCACCGGAAGAGCGCGAGCGCGGTATCACCATCTCGACCGCGCACGTCGAATATGAGACCGACTCGCGCCACTATGCGCACGTCGATTGCCCGGGCCACGCCGACTATGTGAAGAACATGATCACCGGTGCCGCGCAGATGGACGGCGCGATCCTGGTCGTGTCGGCCACCGATGGTCCAATGCCGCAGACCAAGGAGCACATCCTCCTCGCCAAGCAGGTCGGCGTGCCGTCGATGGTCGTGTTCATGAACAAGTGCGATCTGGTCGATGACGAGGAGATCCTCGAGCTGGTCGAGATGGAAATCCGCGAGGAACTCTCCAAGCGCGATTTCGACGGCGACAACATCCCGATCGTGCGTGGCTCGGCTACGGCGGCGCTGAACGGTGGGGACGAGAAGCTGGGCAAGGACGCGATCATGGCCCTGATGAAGGCCGTGGACGAATCCATCCCGCAGCCGGAGCGTCCGCTGGACAAGCCGTTCCTAATGCCGATCGAAGATGTGTTCTCGATCTCGGGCCGCGGCACCGTGGTCACCGGCCGCGTCGAGACCGGCATCGTCAAGGTCGGCGAGGAAGTCGAGATCGTCGGCATCAAGGACACCCGCAAGACCGTCGTGACCGGCGTCGAGATGTTCCGCAAGCTACTGGATCAGGGCCAGGCGGGCGACAATATCGGCGCGCTGATCCGCGGCGTCGGCCGTGAAGAAGTCGAGCGTGGTCAAGTGCTCTGCAAGCCCGGCTCGATTAAGCCGCACACCGAGTTCACCTCGGAAGTGTATGTCCTGTCGAAGGACGAGGGCGGCCGTCACACGCCGTTCTTCGCCAACTATCGTCCGCAGTTCTACTTCCGCACCACGGACGTGACCGGCGAAGTCGTACTCCCCGAGGGCACCGAGATGGTGATGCCGGGCGACAATGTGCAGCTGTCGGTAAAGCTCATCGCGCCGATCGCGATGGATCCGGGCCTGCGCTTCGCGATCCGCGAAGGCGGCCGCACCGTCGGGGCCGGCGTCGTCGCGACGATCACCAAGTAAGCCTTTTCGGCTTGCACCGCCGCCCGGCTCCCATTAGGGGGCCGGGCGGTTCGCAATTTATAGAAGCCCGGATAACGGGCATGGCTCTTTCGCATTGGTAGTGGACATGGAAACCCAGAATATCCGGATTCGCCTGAAGGCGTTCGATCACCGCGTGCTTGACCAGGCGACCGGCGACATCGCCGACACTGCCCGCCGCACCGGTGCGCTGATCCGGGGCCCCATTCCGCTCCCCACGCGCATCGAGAAGTTCACCGTCAACCGCAGCCCGCACGTCGACAAGAAGTCGCGCGAGCAGTTTGAGGTGCGTACCTACAAGCGCATGCTCGATATCGTGCAGCCGACCCCGCAGACCGTCGATGCGCTAATGAAGCTCGACCTCGCTGCAGGTGTTGATGTCGAGATCAAACTGGCGTAAGGGCGCCTCTCTCAGACGATGCAGGTGATTCACCGCCTCGTCATCCGGCCGGAAGGCCGGACTGGTTTGCCGGTCTAATCGGCAAGACGGAATAGCAAGGGATACCGCAGGCCACTTTCTTCAAGTGACCTGGCCTGCGTCCCCGCCATTCGCAGCAATGCGGATAATCGGCCCGGGCGGGGGCGTATCGAATATGGGCTGGGGCCTTGGGAATGTCTCCCGAGGCCTTTTTCGTTGGCACGCTCCCAAGCCTCGCGGCGACGGAGCCTCTGTTTGGAAGGGATTGATCATGCGCACTGGCGTGATCGCGAAGAAGATGGGGATGACCCGCTTGTTCCAGGACGATGGCCGGCACGTGCCGGTGACCGTTCTGCAGCTGGAAAATCTGCAAGTTATTGGGCGCCGTGAAGCCGATCGTGATGGTTATGTCGCGGTCCAGCTCGGCGCTGGCACGGCGAAGGTCAAGAACGTGGCCAAGCCGCAGCGCGGCATGTTCGGCAAGGCCGAAGTCGAGCCCAAGGCTCGCGTCGTCGAGTTCCGCGTCGCCGAGGATGCGCTCCTCGACGTCGGTGCGGAGATCTCCGCCGACCATTTTGTCCCCGGTCAGCTGGTCGACGTGTCCGGCCACACCCAAGGCAAGGGCTTTGCCGGCGCCATGAAGCGCTGGAACTTCGGCGGTCTGCGCGCGACCCACGGCGTGTCGGTCTCCCACCGCTCGCATGGTTCGACCGGTCAGCGCCAGGATCCGGGCAAGGTGTTCAAGAACAAGAAGATGGCCGGCCATATGGGCGACCGTCAGCGCACTCAGCAGAATCTCGAAGTTGTGTTCACTGACGCGGCCCGCGGCCTGATCTTCATCAAGGGTTCGGTGCCGGGCCATAAGGGCACTTGGCTGACGGTAAAGGATGCCGTGAAGGTCGCGCGCCACCAGGACGCGCCGTACCCGGCGGGGCTGCGTGCGCCGGAGCATAACGAAGAGCCGAGCGTGCCCGAAGTCGACGCCGCCGCCGTTCATGAGATGCCGGTTTTGCCGGGTGCCGAGGAAGTGGCCGCTGGCGTGGCTGCTGCCGATGCTCATGGTGCTGGCGAAGTCAATCCGGGCGCCGACGATACGGCTGCCGACACCAACAAGCCGGGCCAGGAGGGCTGAACGTGAAGGTTAAGGTTCAAACCCTCGACGCCAAGGGCAATGGCGAGATCGAGCTCAACGACGAGGTTTTCGGCGTCGAGCCGCGCGCCGACATCCTGCACCGCGTCGTCACCTGGCAGCTCGAGAAGCGCCGTGCGACGTCGCGCGGCACGCGTGAGCGTTCCGATGTGGCCCGTACAGGTAAGAAGTTCGGCCGGCAGAAGGGCGGCGGCACCGCCCGCCACGGCGATCGCCGTGCGCCGATCTTCATCGGCGGCGGCAAGGCGCACGGCTCCCGAGTCCGCGACTTCAATCCGTCGCTGAACAAGAAGATCCGCGCGCTTGGTCTGAAGATGGCGCTGTCGTCCAAGGCAAAGGACGGCAAGCTGATCATCATGGACAGCCTGTCGGTTGCCGAGAGCAAGACCAAGACGCTGGTGGGCAGCCTCCAGAGCCTGGGTTTTGGCAAGACTTCGCTGGTGATCGACGGCGATACCGTCGAGACGAGCTTCGCACTGGCCGCCAACAATCTCCGCGAGATCAACATGCTCCCCGCGGTCGGCGCCAACGTCTACGACATTCTTAAGGCAGACACGCTGGTGCTCACCCGGGCGGCGGTCGAGAAGCTGGAGGCCCGGTTCAATGGCTAAGACCCAGACGGTCGACGCGCGCCACTATGATGTGGTCGTCGCGCCGCACATTACCGAAAAGTCGACGCTGCTCAGCGAACACAACGCCGTTGTGTTCAAGGTCGCCGGCGATGCCACGAAGCCGCAGATCAAGGCAGCGATCGAAGCGCTGTTCAATGTCACGGTGACCGGCGTCAATACGCTGAACCAGAAGGGCAAGACCAAGCGCTGGAAGGGCAAGCCCTACACGCGCTCGGATGTGAAAAAAGCGATTGTGACGCTGAAGGACGGCGACACCATCGACGTGACCACGGGAATCTGAGGCGATGGCGCTCAAACATCATAATCCGACCAGCCCGGCTCGCCGCGGCCTGATCCTCGTCGACCGGTCGAGCCTCTTCAAAGGCAAGCCAGTCAAGGCGCTGACCGAAGGCAAGCGCAAGACCGGTGGCCGTAATAACAAGGGCCATGTCACCTCGCGCGGCATCGGCGGCGGTCACAAGCAGCGTTATCGCTTCATCGATTTCAAGCGCCGTAAATGGGACCAGCCGGCGACGGTCGAGCGTATTGAATATGATCCCAATCGCACTGCGTTCATCGCGCTGGTCAAGTATGAGGATGGCGAGCTCGCTTACATTCTCGCGCCGCAGCGGCTTGGCGCTGGCGACGTCATTGTCGCGGGCAAGAAGACCGACGTGAAGCCGGGTAATGCGATGGAAGTAGGCCAGGTTCCGGTCGGCACCATCGTCCACAATGTCGAGATGAAGCCCGGCAAGGGTGGTCAGATCGCGCGTTCGGCGGGCACCTATGTGCAAGTCGTCGGCCGTGACCGCGGCATGGTGATCGTCCGCTTGAACTCGGGCGAGCAGCGCTATGTGCGCGGCGATTGCATGTGCTCGGTGGGTGCGGTGTCGAACCCAGACAACGCCAACCAGAACCTTGCCAAGGCCGGCCGCAACCGCTGGATGGGCAAGCGCCCGCTGACGCGCGGTGTCGCCAAGAACCCGGTCGATCACCCGCATGGCGGCGGTGAAGGCCGCACCTCGGGCGGCCGTCACCCGGTCACCCCCTGGGGCAAGCCGACCAAGGGTGCGCGCACCCGTCACAACAAGGCGACGGACAAGATGATTATCCGTTCGCGTCATTCGACCAAGAGGAAGGGCTAACATGGCTCGTTCAGTCTGGAAGGGCCCGTTCGTCGAACTCAGCCTTCTGAAGAAGGCCGAGACGGCGCAGGAAGCCAGCGGCCGTGCGGCGCCGATCAAGACCTGGTCGCGCCGCTCCACGATCCTGCCCCAGTTCGTCGGGCTTACGTTCAACGTCTATAACGGCCGCAAGTTCGTGCCGGTCTCGGTCAACGAGGACATGGTGGGCATGAAGCTAGGCGAGTTCGCGCCGACCCGCTTTTTCCCCGGCCACGCCGCTGACAAGAAGGGCAAGCGCTAATGGGCAAGCAGGCAGCTCCGCGTCGCGTGGGCGACAAGGAAGCGCTGGCGGTTGGCACCACCATCCGCGGCAGTGCGCAGAAGCTCAACCTCGTCGCGGCCTTGATCCGCGGCCGTAAGGCAGGCGAGGCGATGAGCATCCTCCGGTTTTCGCCCAAGGCGATGGCGGTGGATGTTCGCAAGGTTCTGGCGAGCGCGATTGCGAACGCAGAGAACAACCACAATCTCGACGTCGACGCGCTGGTTATCAAGGAAGCCAGTGTCGGCAAGTCGATATCGATGAAGCGGTTCGCAACTCGCGCGCGTGGTCGTTCGACCCGGATCGTGAAGCCGTTCAGCCGTCTTCGCATCGTCGTGCGCGAGCAGGAAGAAGCATAATGGGTCAGAAGAGCAACCCGATCGGTCTGCGTCTGCAGATCAACCGTACCTGGGACAGCCGCTGGTACGCCGAAGGCGCCGACTATGGTCGTCTGCTTCTCGAGGATCTGAGGATCCGCAAGCACATCATGAAATCGCTGCCTCAGGCCGCGATATCCAAGGTCGTCATCGAGCGTCCGGCAAAGCTGTGCCGCATCTCTGTCTATGCCGCGCGCCCCGGCGTGATCATCGGCAAGAAGGGCGCGGACATTGAGAAGCTGCGCAAGACGCTGGGCGCGATGACCTCGTCCGACGTGTCACTGAACATCGTCGAGATCCGCAAGCCGGAGATCGATAGCAAGCTCGTCGCCCAGTCGGTCGCCGATCAGCTGGAGCGTCGCATCGCGTTCCGCCGCGCGATGAAGCGTGCGGTGCAGTCGGCGCTGCGTCTCGGTGCCGAAGGCATTCGCATCACCTGCGCCGGCCGTCTCGGCGGCGCGGAGATCGCGCGGACCGAATGGTATCGCGAGGGCCGGGTGCCGCTGCACACGCTGCGCGCCAATGTCGATTACGCCGAGGCCGAGGCTCACACCGCTTATGGCGTGTGCGGCGTCAAGGTCTGGATCTTCAAGGGCGAGATCCTCGGCCATGATCCGACGGCGCAAGACCGTTTGATGATGGAAGCGCAGACTTCCGGCGTGCGCCCCGCGCGCGACGATCGCCGCTAAGGACGACAGATCATGCTGCAACCTAAAAAGACCAAGTTCCGCAAGGCCTTCAAGGGCCGGATTTCCGGCGACGCGCCGGGCGGCACCCAGCTCAACTTCGGCGCCTATGGCCTCAAAGCCATGGAGCCGGAGCGGATCACCGCGCGCCAGATCGAAGCGGCTCGCCGCGCGATCACGCGCCACATCAAGCGCCAAGGGCGTTTGTGGATCCGCATCTTCCCGGACGTGCCGGTATCGTCCAAGCCGGCCGAAGTCCGCATGGGGTCGGGCAAGGGCGCGCCTGAGTTTTGGGTCGCCCGGGTCAAGCCCGGCCGAATCCTGTTCGAGCTGGACGGCGTTCCCGGCGACATCGCCGCCGTCGCGTTCAGCCGCGCTGCGATGAAGCTGCCGATCAAGACCAAGGTCGTGGCCCGCCTGGGCGACACCTCGCATCTGGGAGCTGGCAAGTGAAGCAGACCGAGCTCACGCCGATGACCGACGACCAGCTTGCCGATCAGCTCGGCCAGCTGAAGCGCGAGGCCTTCAACCTCCGCTTCCAGGCGGCTACCAGCCAGCTGGAAAAGCCGTCGCGGGTTCGCGAAGTGCGCCGCACCATTGCGCGCATCAAGACGCTGCAGGCCGAGCGTTCACGCTCGGCTGCGAAGTAAGGAAACGAGACATGCCGAAGCGCGTGCTGACCGGAGTGATCGTCTCCGATAAGGGCGAGAAGACGGTGGTCGTGAACGTGGAGCGCAAGGTCAAGCACCCGCTCTACGGCAAGATCATTCGCCGGACTAAGAAGTATCACGCCCATGACGAGGGCAACGAGTTCAAGACCGGCGAGACTGTGCGGATCGAAGAGACCGCCCCGATCTCCAAGCTCAAGACCTGGCGCGTGGTGGATCGCGTCGCAACCCGGACCACGCCTGAGCGTGCGTCGGCCGAAGGCTAAGGGAGTTCTGCCATGATTCAGATGCAGTCCAACCTGGACGTCGCCGACAACTCGGGCGCCAAGCGCGTTCAGTGCATCAAGGTACTCGGCGGCTCCAAGCGTCGCGTGGCCGGTGTCGGCGATATCATCGTCGTGTCGATCAAAGAGGCCGCGCCGCGCGGCAAGGTGAAGAAGGGTGACGTGCACCGCGCCGTCATCGTCCGCACCGCCAAGGACATTCACCGTCCGGACGGGTCGACGATCCGCTTCGACGGCAATGCCGCCGTGCTGGTCAACAAGAACGAAGAGCCGATCGGCACCCGTATCTTCGGGCCGGTCGTCCGCGAATTGCGCGCCAAGGGCCATATGAAGATCATCAGCCTGGCGCCGGAGGTTTTGTAGTCATGGCATCCGCCAAGATCAAAAAGGGTGACAAGGTCGTCGTCCTGTCCGGCAAGGACAAGGGCAAGACCGGCGAAGTCACCCGCGCGTTCCCGAAGGACGGCAAGGTCGTCGTATCGGGCGTCAACGTCGCCACGCGCCACAAGAAGCCGAGCCAGGAAAACCCGCAGGGTGGCCTGGAGCGCATGGAAGCGCCGATGCACGTGTCCAAGGTGGCTCTCGCCGACCCCAAGTCCGGCAAGGCCACTCGGGTCCGCTTCGAAACGCGCGACGGGAAGAAGGTCCGCGTGGCCGTGAAATCAGGGGAACTGATCAATGGCTGATGCCTACACGCCCAAGATGCGCAAGCAGTACGACGACGTCATCGTCAAGGCGATGACGGAGAAGTTCGGCTACAAGAATCGCATGGAAGTGCCGAAGATCGAGAAGATCGTCATCAACATGGGCGTTGGTGAGGCAACCCAGGACAAGAAGAAGGTCGAGCAGGCCGCGTCCGAGATGGAAGCGATTGCCGGCCAGAAGCCTGTCATTACCAAGGCGAAGAAGTCGATCGCGCAGTTCAAACTGCGTGAAGGCATGCCCATCGGCTGCAAGGTCACCCTGCGCCGCGAGCGGATGTACGAGTTCCTCGACCGTCTGATCACCGTCGCGCTGCCGCGCGTCCGCGACTTTCGTGGTCTGAATGCCAAGTCGTTCGACGGCCGCGGCAACTACGCGATGGGTCTGAAGGAACAGATCGTGTTCCCAGAGATCAACTATGACCGCATCGACAAGGTGCGCGGCATGGACGTGATCGTCACCACCACCGCGAAGTCCGACGATGAAGCGCGCGAGCTGCTGCGTCTGTTCGGCTTTCCGTTCCCGCGTGAAGACGCGGACGAACAGAAGCAAGCGGCGTAAACGCTATCATGTGCTCCTACGAAGGCAGGAGCTCAGTTGGATCCCTGCTTTTGCAGGGAAACGAAGGTAAGAAGAGAGCTTAAGTCCATGGCGAAACTGAGTTCCATCAACAAGAACGAGCGTCGCAAGAAGCTCGTCAAGCAATATGCACCGAAATACGCGAAGCTGAAGGCGATCGCGAACGACAAGTCGGCGGACGATACCGATCGGCTGATGGCGCGGCTGAAGATGGCCACGCTGCCCCGCAATGCGAACCCGACGCGCATCCGCAACCGGTGTGAGATCACCGGTCGCCCGCGCGCTTATTATCGCAAGTTCCGTCTCGCTCGCGTGATGCTGCGCGATCTGGCCAATAAGGGCCTGATCCCCGGCGTCACGAAGTCGAGCTGGTAAGGACGACAAGATGGCTTTGACCGATCCCCTGGGTGATCTGCTCACCCGCATCCGCAACGGCCAGCAGGCTAAGAAGGACAGCGTGATGACGCCGGCCTCCAAGCTGCGCGCCCGCGTGCTCGACGTGCTCCAGCGCGAAGGTTATATCCGTGGCTATCGTGAGGAAGAGCTCGCCGGCCATGCGGGTCTTCGCATCGAGCTGAAATATTTTGAGGGCCAGCCGGCGATCAAGCATATCGCTCGCGTCTCGAAGCCTGGCCGCCGCGTCTATTCGGGCAGCAAGGAACTGCCGCGGGTCCGCAACGGCCTGGGCATCACCATCGTCTCGACGCCCAAGGGCGTTCTGTCCGACGCGGAAGCGCGCGAACAGAATGCGGGCGGCGAGGTTCTCGCAGAGGTGTTCTGATATGAGCCGCATCGGTAAGAAGCCGGTCACCGTGCCGGCAGGCGTTACCGCCACCGTCGAAGGCGGGCAGATCTCGGTCAAGGGCCCGAAGGGCACGCTGACCATGCCGCTCCGCGAGGAGATCAGCTATTCGGTCGAAGGCGACACGGTCGTCGTCAAGCCGGCGAACGCCACCAAGTCCGCGCGTGCTTTTTGGGGCATGCAGCGCACGATGGTGGAGAACCTGATCACCGGCGTGACCGAGGGCTTCACCAAGACCCTCGAGATCACCGGCGTCGGCTACCGCGCCGCGTCGCAAGGCAAGGTTCTGAAGCTGCAACTCGGCTACAGCCACGACGTGAACTACGCGATTCCGGAAGGCATCACGATCGCGACGCCCGATCAGACCACGGTCCACATCACCGGGATCGATAAGCAGAAGGTCGGCCAGGTCGCTGCGGAAATCCGCCGTTGGCGCAAGCCCGAGCCGTACAAGGGCAAGGGCATCAAGTATCGCGGCGAGTATATCTTCCGCAAGGAAGGGAAGAAGAAGTAATGGCCAAGCTGTCACTCTTTGCAAAGCGCCGCCAGCGCGTGCGGACGTCGCTCCGTGCTCGCGCCGGTGCCCGTCCGCGCCTGTCGATCCATCGTTCGGGCCGTCACATCTACGCCCAGGTCATCGACGACGAGGCCGGCCGTACGCTGGCTTCGGCATCGACCCTCGACAAGGACGTGCGCGGCAAGGCCGGCGCGACCAAGGACGCGGCTGCCGATGTCGGCAAGCGGGTCGCTGAAAAGGCGACTGCCGCCGGCGTCAAGTCGGTCGTGTTCGATCGCGGCGGCTTCCTGTTTCATGGGCGCGTCAAAGCGCTCGCCGATGCCGCCCGCGAAGGCGGATTGGAGTTCTAAATGGCTGACGAAACCCAAATCCAGGCTGGTGCAGCCGAAGCGCCTGCTGGCGCTCCCCCCGAGGGCGATCGCCCGGCGCGCGGTCCGCGTGGCGGCCGTGGCCGTGGCGGCGGCGACAATCGCGGCCGTGGCGGCGGCCGTGACGGCAATCGTCGCGACAATCGTGGCCGCGGCGGCCCCGGTGCCGACGATGGCGGCGAAGAGCTGATCGAAAAGCTCGTCCACATCAACCGCGTCTCCAAGACCGTAAAGGGCGGCAAGCGCTTCGGCTTTGCAGCGCTCGTCGTGGTCGGCGACGGCAAGGGCCGGGTCGGCTTCGGCCATGGCAAGGCGCGCGAAGTGCCGGAAGCCATCTCCAAGGCAACCGCTTCGGCCAAGAAGAAGATGATCCGCGTTCCCCTCCGCGAGGGCCGCACGCTGCATCATGACGGCAATGGTCACTTCGGTGCCGGCCGCGTGACGCTTCGTTCCGCGCCGCAGGGTACCGGCATCATCGCCGGCGGCCCGATGCGCGCCATCTTCGAAAGCTTGGGCGTGGCCGATGTGGTGACCAAGTCGGTCGGCACGTCCAACCCCTACAACATGATCCGCGCCACCTTCGAGGCGCTGGGCGAGCAGACTTCCCCGAAGTCGGTCGCGCAGCGGCGCGGCAAGAAGATCGCCGACCTGCTCGGCCGCGGCGGCTCGCAGACCGCCGAGGCGGATGCCGCCGCGATCGTGGAGTAACCAGTCATGGCAAAGATCAAGATCAAGCAGATCGGCTCCCCGATCCGCCGCACCAAGGATCAGCGCGCAACGCTGATCGGCCTGGGCCTCAACAAGATGCACAAGGTCAGCGAGCTCGAGGACACCCCCGAGGTCCGCGGCATGATCCGCAAGCTGCCCCACATGGTCGAGGTGCTGGAGGGGTAATCTTCCGCGCTTCGGTTTGAATGGAAAGGTCCGGACGGCAATGCCGCTCCGGGCCTTTTTCTTTTCTCGATCTGGGTGAATAGCGAAGCATGCAGGCTCACGATGACCCTCGGCAACGAGGGTGCGGTGTTCGCGCACAACCCTCCTAAAGCATCAGCGCTCGCGGCGAAAATGATTGCGCGGCGTGTTAGCGCATCGTCTAGAACCATCTGACGATTTTGAGCCAGGATGCCGCGCATGCAGCAGGACGTGAACGATTTGCCGCTAGAGGTTCAACCTGGCCAAAGTACTGAGCTGGAGGATCAGCTCGCGATTTCGCGGCTCGTAATGGAGCATGCGGCCGACGCGATCTTCCTGCTGAATGCGGCCGGTGAGACGGTGTACGCCAACCCTGCCGCCGAACGCATGTTTGGATGGAGCAAATCGGAGCTGCAAGGGCGCAAGCTCCACGAAGTCGTCCACCATCACTATCCGGACGGCCGACCCTATCCCATGGAGGAATGCCCGCTCGGGCGCGTGTTCTTCAGTGGCCAGAGCCTCTATTCGCACGAGGACACATTCTTCCACAAGGACGGCGGACCCGTACCCGTGGCGTGTTCAAATGCGCCTGTCCTTCGAGACGGCGATGTTGACGGCGGCGTCCTTATCATCCGCGACATATCCGATGCGCGCCGGGCCCAGCAGGCGCTGGCGGAGAGCGAAGCGCGGTTCCGCAGCATGGCGGACAGCGCTCCCGTCATGATGTGGGTCACGGATGCAGAGGGGAACTGCACCTATCTCAACCGGCGATGGTACGAGTTCACCGGTCAGGCACCCGGCGAGGGTGAGGGACTGGGCTGGATCAACGCAGTTCATCCGGACGACCGTTCGCTAGCGGAGCAGACCTTTCTGAGCGCGAATGCGGAAAGGCGCGACTATCGCGTCGATTTCCGGCTGCGCCGTGCGGATGGTGTCTATCGGTGGACGATTGATGCCGCCGCCGCGAGGTTCAGTCCTGGCGGAGAGTATCTGGGCTATGTCGGGTCTGTCATAGACATCGACGAGCGCCGGGAAGCCGAGGAACGGTTGGCGTTGAACGAAGAGCGACTTCGGCTTGCTCTTGATGTCGCAGAGATCGGGCAATGGGACGTGGATGTCGCCACAGATGCGATGTTCTGGCCGCCGCGCGTCAAGGCCATGTTTGGCGTCTCGCCCGACGTGCCAGTCACCCTGGACGACTTCTATGAGGGGGTGCATCCCGACGATCGGGAAAAGACGCAGGCTGCCTTTGAGGCCGCCGCCGATCCTGACCGCCGCACCCTTTACGACGTCGAATACCGCACGATCGGGAGGGAGGACGGGGTTGTTCGATGGGTGGCAGCCAAGGGGCGGGGGCTGTTCGATGAAGCTGGCCGGTGCGTGCGCGTGATCGGCACTGCCATCGACGTGACTGCGAAGAAGGCAGCTCAAACTGCGCTCGATGAAAGCCAGGCGCGTTACCAAACGCTCTTTGAGTCGATAGAATCGGGCTTCTGCGTCGTTGAGGTGGACCTTCAGGCGCAGGACGGCCGTATCGACTATCGGGTGGTGGAGGCGAATCCGGCATTTTACCGACAGACAGGCTTTCCCGAGCATATTCTCGGCCGGTGGCTCCGCGAGGCCGCTCCCGGGCTGGAGGAGAAGTGGTTCGACACGTATGGGCGCGTGGCCCGTACCGGAGTGCCTGAGCGCTTTGAGCAGCCGTCGGATCTGCTCGGCAGGTGGTTCGACGTGTATGCCTTCCGGCTAGGCCGACCCCAAGATGGTCGCGTCGCCATCCTCTTCAACGACATTTCGGCGCGGCGCAATGCAGAGGAGCGGCTGCGCCACCTCAATGAAAGCCTGGAGAGCCAAGTCGCCGAACGCACCGCCGACCGCGATCGCATGTGGCGATTGACCACGGATATCATGCTCGTCGCCCGCTTCGATGGGACGACCACCGCCGTGAACCCCGCCTGGACTACTTTGTTCGGCTGGCAGGAGGACCAACTAGTTGGGCGCTCCTTCCTCGACCTGGTCCATCCTGAGGACGGGGCGTCCAGTGCGGCGGCTGCCGAGCGCCTCCGTGAAGGCGCGACGATTACGCAGTTCGAGAATCGCTATCGCTCGAAGGACGGCGGTTACCGGTGGATTTCCTGGACCGCTGTGCCGTTCGAGGGGCTGATCCACGCGGTCGGCCGCGACGTCTCCGCGGAAAAGGCGGCGGCGGCGGAGCTTGAAGCGGCGCAGGAGGCGCTGCGGCAGTCTCAGAAGATGGAGGCGATGGGTCAGCTGACGGGCGGAGTCGCTCACGACTTCAACAACCTGTTGACCCCCATCGTCGGCGGCCTCGACATGCTGCAGCGCAAGGGTTTGGGGGGAGAACGTGAGCAGCGGCTCATCGCGGGCGCCATGCAGTCCGCCGAACGCGCCAAGACGCTCGTGCAAAGGCTCCTTGCCTTCGCTCGGCGCCAGCCGCTTCAGGCTAGCGCGGTGGACGTGGGCGCGCTGGTGAACGGGATGGCGGACCTGGTGGCGAGCACGTCAGGGCCTCAGATCAACGTGGTGGTGGAAACTGCGGAGAACAGTGCCTCCCGCCAAGGCGGATGCAAATCAGCTCGAGATGGCGCTTCTCAACCTGGGCGTGAATGCCCGCGATGCGGTGCCATCCGGCGGCACGCTGCGCATTACCGCGGGAGCTGCGATTGTAGATTCGAAGCACCCGTCGCAGCTGCGGCCCGGCAACTATATTCGGCTGTCCGTCGCCGACACCGGCACAGGAATGGACGAAGCAACCCTGAAGCGCGCTGTGGAGCCCTTTTTCTCGACCAAGGGCGTCGGCAAGGGGACGGGGCTGGGACTTTCGATGGCGCACGGCCTCGCTTCCCAGCTCGGCGGAGGACTGACGATCAACAGCCGGCCCGGTGTGGGAACCAATGTCGAGCTCTGGCTGCCGGTGAGCGACGAGCCAGCCGAGGCGGCCAAACCGGCGGCGGCTGGAACATCCAGTCCTTCCTCCACTGGGACGGCTCTGCTTGTCGACGACGAGGAGCTGGTGCGTATCAGCACCGCAGATATGCTTTCGGAAATGGGTTACGCCGTCATCGAAGCGACCTCAGCCGATGAGGCCCTGCAGCTGCTGAACGAAGGGCTAGTCCCGGACCTGCTGGTCACGGACCACCTGATGCCGGGGATCACCGGCACCGAACTCGCGCGGACTGTACGGTTGCAGCGTCCGCAAGTGAGCGTTCTTGTCATCTCGGGCTATGCCGAGAACGTCGGCATCGACCCCGATCTTCCGCGCCTCACCAAGCCGTTTCGAAAGGCCGAACTCGCAGAAAAGATTTCGGAGCTGACGCGCGATCAATAGCTGATGCAGCTTCCTGCGTGACAAACCCCTTCCCCGCCGCTAAGGGCCGCCGCTCCCATCAATCTGCGCGAACACAGGGAAACCGAGTGCAATGAAACTGAACGAAATCCGCGACAATCAGGGCGCGCGTAAGTCGAAGATGCGGGTCGGCCGGGGCATCGGCTCCGGCAAGGGCAAGACCGCCGGCCGTGGCCAGAAGGGTCAGAAGAGCCGTGAGGGCGTGTCCATCGCCGGCTTCGAAGGCGGCCAGATGCCGCTCCACATGCGGCTGCCGAAGCGCGGCTTCAACAACATCTTCGCCAAGGATTATGCCGAAGTGAACCTGGGCGCGATCCAGAAGATGATCGACGCCGGCAAACTCAAGGCCGAGGGGACGCTCGACCACGCCGCGCTGAAAGAAGCCGGCTTGGCCCGTGGCGGCAAGGACGGCGTCCGCCTGCTCGGCAAGGGCGCGTTGACGTCCAAGGTCAGCTTCCGCGTCGCCGGCGCCTCCGCCGGTGCGCGCGAGGCGGTCGAGAAGGCGGGTGGTTCGGTCGAGGTGATCGAAGTGGTCGCCGCAGCCGACAAGGCCAAGGCCAAGAAGAACAGCGTACGCGACGCGGACCGTGCCAAGCACGGCAAGGCGCCGATCCCCGCCAAGGCGTGAGCCGCGCCGGGTTGAACGACGGGATGCTGTTCCCGTGACAACCGTGCGGACGTGACTATATGGGCGGCGGGGGGCTGTTCGGGCTTCCCGCCGCTCGTGGCATTTCAGGACTGACGAACCCTCATGGCATCTCGCGCCGACGCAATGGCCTCCAACCTCAACCTGTCCAAGTTCGGCAAGGCCACCGAGCTGAAGAAGCGGCTCTGGTTCACGATCGGCGTGCTGATCGTGTTCCGTCTGCTCAGCTTCATCCCGCTGCCGGGCATCGATCCGACGATCCTGCAGGAACTCGCCAACCAGACGCGCGGCGGCGTGCTCGACTTTTTCAACACCTTCTCAGGCGGCTCGCTGGAGCGCATGTCGATCATCGCACTGGGCGTGATGCCGTACATCACGGCCTCTATCGTCGTGCAGCTGGCGACCACGCTCAGCCCGACGCTGGCGGCGATCAAGAAGGAAGGCGAGAGCGGGCGCAAGCGACTGAACCAGTATACTCGTTACGGCACCGTCTTCCTGACCGTCATTCAGGGCTATTTCATCGCGACCGGGCTTGAGGGCTTCACCGGCGCAGGCAACCGGTCGGCGGTCGTCGATCCGGGCATGCTGTTCCGCGTGACGGCCGTCGTGTCGCTGGTCGGCGGCACCATGTTCCTGATGTGGCTGGGCGAGCAGATTACCAGCCGCGGCGTTGGCAACGGCGTGTCGCTGATCATCATGGCCGGCATCGTCGCGCAGCTGCCGACGACGCTCGTCAACCTGTTCGAAGGCGGCCGCACCGGCAGCCTGTCGCCGTTCCTGATCCTGACCATCCTGATCGTCGCTTTGGGCCTGATCGCCTTCATCTGCTTCATGGAGCGGGCGCAGCGCCGGGTGCTGATCCAATATCCCAAGCGTCAGACCCAGCGCGGCACGATGCAGGCGGACCGCAGCCATCTGCCGCTGAAGATCAACACCTCGGGCGTGATCCCGCCGATCTTCGCGTCGTCGCTGCTGCTGATGCCGCTGACCATCACCCAGTTCGCCGGCCAGCGAACCCAGGGCGAGAGTGCCTGGGGCGACTTCGTGATCAGCCTCAACCAGTATCTGCAGCACGGCACACCGCTCTACATGGCGCTCTACGGCGCGGGCATCATCTTCTTCGCCTTTTTCTACACGGCGGTGGTGTTCAATCCCGAGGAGACGGCGGACAATCTGAAGCGGCATGGCGGTTTCATCCCCGGCATCCGCCCGGGCAAGAATACGGCCGATTATCTCGATTATGTGCTGACCCGCATCACCGTGGTCGGCGCCGCCTATCTGACGATAATCTGCCTGTTGCCCGAATATTTGGTCTCAGCGGCGGGCATCCCCTTCTATCTGGGCGGCACCAGCCTGCTGATCGTAGTCAATGTGACGATGGACACGGTCACCCAGATCCAGAGCCATCTGCTCGCCCACCAATATGGCGATCTGATCAAGAAGGCGAAGCTGAAGGGACGCACCCGCTAAGCGGCGGCGTTGAGGGAGAGCTGCCCATGAACATCATTCTCCTTGGCCCTCCGGGCGCCGGCAAGGGCACCCAGGCGGCACGGCTGGTCGCCGAACGCGGCATGGCCCAGCTCTCCACCGGCGACATGCTGCGCGCGGCGGTCAAGGAAGGAACGCCGGTCGGTCTCAAGGCCAAGGCGGTGATGGACGCGGGCGAGCTGGTGTCGGACGAGATTGTCTCCGCGCTAATCGGCGAGGCCCTCGACCGCATGGGTGCAGGGCAGGGCGCAATTTTCGACGGCTATCCCCGCACCGAAGCCCAGGCGGCTTCGCTCGACCGGATCCTCTCCGAACGTGGCCGCCGCCTCGATCACGTGATCGAGCTCGAAGTGAACGAAGATGCGCTGGTCGATCGCATCACCGGACGCTTCACCTGCGCCAAGTGCGGCACCGGCTATCACGACCGATTCAAACAGCCGGTTGTCACCGAAATCTGCGACGTCTGCGGGAGTCACCAGTTCAAGCGCCGCCCCGACGACAATGCGGACACCGTCCGCACCCGCATGGCGGAATACCGCGCCAAGACCGCGCCGATCCTCCCCATTTACGAAGCGGGCGGCCTCGTCTCGCGCGTCGACGGCATGGCCGACATGGGCGAGGTCTCCCGCCAGATCGAGGCGATCCTCGACCGCTCCTGAGCCCTAGTTTTTCCAGTCGGCGAGGATTCGTGCGCCGGATGCGTCGGTGATCGCGACGCGCTCAAACTGCACCCGTACGATACAGACCGGCCGCAGCTGCGGGGACTCGCTCCAGCAGCCCGTCGGCGGCGCATCGCCCCGTGCGACCAGCCGCCCCTCCACCCGCAGCCTCAGCCCGTCGTCGAGCGCGATGGCGCTTAGGGGTATCGTCTGCACGGCCTCATATGGACGGCCTCCCCGCCGCGCGGCGCGGCGGGCATCCGGCAGGAAAATCTCGACGATCGCAAGCGTCTGCCGCGCCGGCTCTGCCGCCACACCTTTGACTGCTACCGCGGGGCAGGCCTCGCACGACGTCCAGGGACGCTCTATCCAAAAGCCTTCCGCGGCTTCGATCGCCATGCCCTGGGTGAGCGCTTGCGGAAAGGCTTCAAGAGCCCATTGCTCCGGAGAGACCTTCACGCGCAGGGTCTGGGTTTCATCGTCATATGTCCAGCCGCTTCTCACCTCGGCCAGGTTGGGGACGGGCCCTGCACAGCCAAAGGGCAGGTTCAAAGCGAACCTGCGCCCTGCCAGCAATGTCCGGTCCGGCGGTTCGCCACCGGCAGAATGGCTGGCGGCTTGGTTTATGGCCGCGATCAGTTCGGCGCGACCGAGCGGGGGCGGGGGCTGCCCCACGCTCGGCCGAACAGGAGGATGTTCCCTGGGCAAAGCCGGGGAGGCGACTGGAGCCGGCTCCTCTCGCTTTGCCAGCAGCAGCGCTCCCGCTACCAGGCCGAGGAATACAAGGCCCGCCAACCAGGCGCGCCAGTCCCTGCCGCGGCCTTCGCTCAACCGCGCAGTCCTGCGCCGCGCGCGGAGCGCTGGGGGCGGGCTGGAGCGTTTCCACTCATCCCGATCCTTTTGACAAGTTGCGGCGCAAACGCAAAGGCTGTGTTGCGTGACTTCTGACCAGCTAGTGACCGTCCTGGTGCTGGCGGCGGTGATTGCCGCACTGATCTGGGACAAGGTTCGCGCGGACGTGGTCGCGCTTGCGGGGGCATCGGTGCTGCTGGTGTCCGGCGTGGTGCGGCCCAGCGAAGTCCAGAGCGCCTTTGCCAGCCCCGCGCTTATCGCTCTCGCATCGCTGTTCGTGATCGTTTACGCGATCGAGCTTTCGGGCGTTCTGGACCGGCTGATCACGTTGGCCGTCGTGCTCTGCCGGAAGATCGGCACACTTGGCCTGTGGATCACGATCGCCTTGTGCGGCGCGGCGTCGGCCTTCCTCAACAATACTCCCATCGTGGTGCTTTCAGCGCCGATCATCCGTGACTCAGCGGCGATGCTGGGCCTGAACCCCAAACGCTTCCTGATCCCGCTGTCCTACATGGCGATCCTGGGCGGTTGCTGCACGTTGATCGGCACCTCGACCAACCTGCTCGTAGCGGACATGGCCCGCGTGTCGGGGCAGCCAAGTTTCGGCCTGTTCGAGATAACGCCGGTCGGCTTGACGATCGCCGCGGCAGGCGGCGTCTATCTGCTGTTGGTGAGCGGACGGCTGGCGCGATCTGTGGGTTCGCAGCCGGTCGAGCATCCCTCAACCACATTAGAGCCCGATATGGCAGGGGCTCAGGTCGGCTCCCCCGAATTGTTTGAAGGGCATGCCGAACTGCAGCCCCGGCGGGCAGCGCTCGCGGTCGGGGTCTTTATCGCCGTGATCGCCGCGGCCGCTTTCGACGTTGCGCCCATCGCGGCATGTGCATTGGCGGGCGCCGTGCTGCTCATCCTGCTGCGAGTCATCAGTGCCGACGAAGCCTATAGCGGCCTGCGCCCCGAGATCCTGCTGTTGATCGCCGGCATGGTCGTGCTGGGCATTGCCCTGGAGGAAAGCGGCCTAGCTGCGGCGGTGAGCGGCGCGCTGGTGGACGTCGCACGGCCGCTCGGGCCGCTGTTCGCACTGGCCATCTTCTACGGGGCGACCCTGCTGCTCACCGAAATCCTTTCCAACGCAACGGTGGCGGTGCTCTTCGCGCCGATCGCGGTGGCGCTAGCCGAGAGCCTCGGCGTGAGCCCGCGCCCCTTTCTGGTCGCGGTCATGATGGCGGCGAGCGCGGCCTTCGCCACGCCATTCGGCTATCAGACGAATGTGCTCGTCTATCAGATGGGTGGCTATAGCTACATAGACTTTGTGCGTATCGGCTTGCCGCTCAACTTCATCACCTGGGCCGCGGGTCTTTACGCCATTACCCAGTTTTTTCCGTTCTGATGCCTGCAACGATTTGCGCTGGAGATGGCCGATGAGCCTCGAGATGCTTTACGCCGTCATCGGTCCGGATGGCGCTACTCCCGGTTTGATCCAGATGTGCTGGCGCGCCTTGATCGTGCTTGCCGTCGGGCTCGTGCTCGTGCGCCTTGCGGGCAAGAGGCTGTTCGGACGGTGGGGTGCCATCGATATCGTGCTGTCCATCATCATCGGCTCGAACCTCAGCCGGGCGCTGACCGGCGGCGCGCCCTTTGTCGCGACGATCGGCGCGACGCTGCTGCTTGTCCTGCTGCACATGGCGCTCACCCAAGTGGCCGCTCGGTGGCCGGCGCTCGGTCCCATTCTGAAAGGCAGCCCCCGTCAGCTGATGCACGAGGGGCGTTTCGATGACCGCGCGCTCCGTCGCTCCGGCGTCGGGCGACATGATCTGGACGAGGCGTTTCGCGCCAGTGGCGTGGTGGACCGGCAGAAGGCCGATCAAATCTGGATCGAGCGCGACGGGAGCATCAGTATTCTAAAACGGCGATAGAGCTGCTCATTGCCTCGCTTGGCGGGAACTCGAACTGTGCTAACCCTCGCGTCATAACGGCCTCGAATCAGACAGAAGGCCGCCGGGTCAACGCATCACCGATCCGCACCAAATGGGGGCATGAATGGCAGTTACCGATCACGTCGATCTTCCGCGTTTCATCGAAGGGGTGAAGAAGCGCAATCCGGGCCAGCCTGAGTTCGTCCAGGCCGTCCAGGAAGTGGCCGAGGACATTTTCGACTTCATCCAGGACAAGGAACAATATCACAAATGGCAGATCCTGCGCCGGATCGCCGAGCCCGACCGGGTAGTGAGCTTCCGCGTCGTCTGGGAGGACGACAACAATAATATCCGCGTGCAGCGCGGCTGGCGCGTGCAGAACAACAACGCGATCGGTCCCTATAAGGGCGGCATCCGCTTCCATCCCTCGGTGACCGAAGGCACGCTCAAGTTTCTGGCCTTCGAGCAGACGTTCAAGAACGCGCTCACCGGCCTGCCCATGGGCGGCGGCAAGGGCGGCTCGAACTTCAATCCGAAGGGCAAGAGCGACGCGGAAGTAATGCGCTTCTGCCAGAGCTTCATGACCGAGCTCTACCGCCACATCGGGGCGGATGTGGACGTGCCGGCGGGCGATATCGGCGTCGGCGCGCGCGAGATCGGCTATATGTTCGGCCAATATAAGCGCATCACCGGCGAGTTCACCGGCGTGCTGACCGGCAAGGGCCTGGAATATGGCGGCTCGCTGATCCGCACCGAGGCTACCGGTTACGGCGCGACCTATTTCCTGCTGAACATGCTTAAGACCAGGGGGCAGGACCTGGTCGGCAAGACGGCGGTCATCTCCGGCTCCGGCAACGTCGCGACGCATGCGGCGGAGAAGGTGACGCAGCTGGGCGGCAAGGTGCTAACGCTGTCGGACTCCGAGGGCTTTATTCATGACCCCGCCGGCATCGATCAGGAAAAGATCAACTGGGTCAAGCAGCTGAAGAACGTCAGGCGCGGCCGGATCAAGGAATATGTCGACCAGTTCCCCGGCTCCAGCTTCACAGCAGGCAAGACGCCGTGGGGGGTGCCCTGCGACGTGGCTTTGCCCTGCGCGACGCAGAATGAGCTGCTCGGTGAAGATGCCCGCACCCTGGTCGCCAACGGCTGCATGGCCGTGTCGGAAGGCGCCAACATGCCGACCAACCTTGAAGGCGTCCACGTCTTCAAAGATGCGAGGATCCTGTTCGCGCCAGGCAAGGCGGCCAATGCCGGCGGCGTGGCAGTGTCCGGCCTCGAGATGAGCCAGAACTCGGCCCGCATCTCGTGGAAGGAAGAGCAGCTTCAGCAACTGCTGATCGACATCATGGACGGCATCCACAAGAGCTGCATCGAATATGGCCAGCAGGGCGGCGGCTATTGCGATTATGTGAAGGGCGCCAACATCGCGGGCTTCAAGAAAGTCGCCGACGCGATGCTCGCTTACGGCGTGGTCTGATGTAAGCGGCGGCGGGGCGGGAACGCTCCGCCGTAGCCGCCGGTTGAGCCTTCAGGCATGAGGAGCGCGATATGGCGGAGAAGACGTTCAAGGCCGGTGACAAGGTCGAATGGGATAGTTCGGGCGGGCATTCCGTCGGCAAGGTCGTGAAAAAGCTGACCTCGGAAACCCAGATCAAGGGCCACAAGGTTGCCGCGTCCAAGGACAGCCCGGAATACCTCGTCAGGTCCGACAAATCAGGCAAAGAGGCGGCGCATAAGCCCGGGTCGCTCAAGATGGCGAAATAGCCCGAATTGCGCCAGATCGGGCGTTGACAGTCCGTTCACCTCTCCCTAGATCGCGTCACTTCCGACACACCGCTCGTTCCGGCGGCGCTCTTGCGCGCTCGCCGGTCGTGCCCGTTTTGGAACTTGTACAGCGCTGAGATAGGCCGGTTGCCAGCCGGCCTGTGGAGCAGGAGAAGAAACTAAATGGCACGTATCGCGGGGGTCAACATCCCCACCAACAAGCGCGTCGAGATCGCGCTGACCTATATCCACGGCATCGGCCCCACTTCGGCCAAGAAGCTGATCGCGCAACTGGGCATCGAGCCTGAGCGGCGGGTGCAAGACCTGACCGACCAGGAAGTGCTGCAGATTCGCGAAGCGATCGACGCCGGCCATTCCGTTGAGGGCGATCTTCGTCGTCAGACGGCGATGAACATCAAGCGCCTGATGGACCTGGCCTGCTATCGCGGCCTGCGTCACCGCAAGGGCCTGCCGGTTCGCGGCCAGCGCACCCACACCAACGCCCGCACCCGCAAGGGCAAGGCGAAGCCGATCGCCGGCAAGAAGAAGTGAGCTTGAGCCGCGCTTCATCGGCGCGGCTCGCCACCTACAGGGAAGGTCAGTTTCGATATGGCACGTGAACCGCAGCGAATTCGCCGCCGCGAACGCAAGAACATCACCGCCGGCGTCGCGCATGTGAACGCCAGCTTCAACAACACCATGATCACCATCACGGACGCGCAGGGTAATGCGATCAGCTGGTCTTCGGCCGGCATGATGGGCTTCAAGGGCAGCCGCAAGTCGACGCCCTATGCCGCCCAGGTCGCCGCCGAGGACGCGGGCAAAAAGGCTGCCGAGCACGGCGTCCGCACGCTCGAGGTTGAGGTCAAGGGTCCTGGATCGGGCCGCGAGTCGGCGCTTCGGGCGCTGCAGGCGGTCGGCTTTCAGATCACATCGATCCGCGACGTGACTTCCATTCCGCACAACGGCGTGCGGCCGTCGAAGCGCCGTCGGGTCTGACGCGTTAGATGCGTCACGCCCTGTTAGGGGTGTGACTTTTGTGAGAATTTTTCCGGTGGAGCCCGTGCACAGGTTCCGCCCTACCCCAAGGGGAACACAGTGGCTGTCAACGCAAAGAACTGGCAGGAACTCAAGAAGCCGACCGGCCTTGAACGTAAGTCCGGCGGCGATACGCGCCGCAAGGGCACTTTCGTGGCCGAGCCGCTGGAGCGTGGCTTCGGGCTGACGCTCGGCAACGCGCTGCGGCGCGTGCTGCTGTCGTCGCTGCAGGGTGCGGCGGTGACCTCGATCAAGATCGAGAATGTGCTGCACGAGTTCAGCTCGCTTGCCGGCGTCCGCGAGGACGTGACCGACATCGTCCTGAACGTAAAGCAGATCGCGCTGCGCATGCAGGGCGAAGGCTCCAAGCGTCTGCAACTGTCGGCGACCGGCCCTGCCGAGGTCACCGCGGGCATGATCAACGTCTCCGGCGACATCGAGGTGATGAACCCCGATCTGGTCATCTGCCATCTGGACGAAGGCGCGACGCTCAACATGGAGCTGACCGCCGAGGCCGGGAAGGGCTATGTGCCCGCCGCGAATAACCGCCCGGCCGATGCGCCGATCGGCCTGATCCCGGTCGATGCACTCTACTCGCCGGTGCGCCAGGTCGCCTACAAGGTGGAAAACACCCGCGTCGGCCAGGAACTGGACTATGACAAGCTGACGATCACCGTCGAGACCGACGGCACGATCGGCCCGGACGATGCGCTCGCTTATGCGGCACGCATTCTCCAGGATCAGCTGCAGCTGTTCGTCCACTTCGACGATGGTATGGCGGTGTCGGCTCCGGCCAGCAGCGGCGGCATGCACAGCGGCGCCATGACGCCGATGGAAGCGGAAACCGACTCGAACCAGCTTAACCGCTATCTGCTCAAGAAGGTGGACGAGCTGGAGCTGTCAGTGCGCAGCGCCAACTGCCTGAAGAACGACAACATCATCTATATCGGCGATCTCGTACAGAAGACGGAGGCGGAAATGCTCCGCACGCCGAACTTCGGCCGCAAGAGCCTTAACGAGATCAAGGAAGTCCTGTCCTCGATGGGCCTCCGCCTGGGCATGGAAATCCCCGGCTGGCCGCCCGAGAATATCGAAGAGATGGCGAAGAAGCTCGAGCAGGATATTATGGGCTAAGGCCCGTGTCCTGCTGACAAAATAAAGGCCGCCCCTCGGGGCGGCCTTTTTGTTCGAGCGACAGATCGGCTTAGGCGGCGAGTTCGAGTTCCCTGCACGCCGGATCATTGTCCGCCAAAACCTTGCGCGTCGGTGCCGCGCTCGTCACCTCCGTGACCTGCTTCGGCGCGACCGGGAAGAAGTAGCGCGAGGCGAACACGACCAAGCCCAGTGCCGCATAGGTTCCGATCACCACGACCGGGTTCCACATCACCGCGACTCCGAACACGACGCGCAGGATGTTGGGGCTGAAGCCCAGATCTTTGCCCAATGCCTCGCACACGCCGAAGAAGGTGTCGTCGCGGGTGAGAAGGTTGGCGGTCTGCATCTTGTTACTCCTTGGTCGATCTGCTTTGCGGCAGCGCCGCGTTCCCCAACGGCTATGCACGGCCCGTGCCAAGTCGGAGATCGACGAGTTTGCGAGAGGGTTAGACGAGCGTCGCCCTAGATAGGTGCGAAGTCCTTACCAACAAGTGGCGAAAAGCGCCGCGACCTAGCGATCTTCGACTAGGCGGGTGTAAAGTTCGGGCCGGCGATCACGGAAGAAACCAAACGCGGCGCGGTGCCGCTTGACTCGGTCGAGATCGAGGGTGGCGGTGAGCACGCCCGTCTCCGTCGCGCCGAACTCCGCGAGCATGTCGCCGCGCTCGTCGCAGATGAAGCTGTGGCCGTAGAAGCGCTGGCCCTCTTCCGTGCCAATGCGGTTGGCGGCCACTACCGGAACGACGTTCGACACGGCATGGCCCATCATCGCCCGCCGCCACAGCCGGCTGGTGTCGAGGTCGGGATCGTGCGGCTCCGATCCGATCGCGGTCGGGTAGAAGAGAACCTCCGCCCCCATCAGCATCATCGCCCGCGCGGTTTCTGGATACCATTGGTCCCAGCACACGCCGACGCCCAGAGTCGCCTGCGGCGTCTTCCAGGTCTTGAAGCCCGTATTGCCGGGACGGAAGTAGAATTTTTCCTCGTAGCCCGGGCCGTCGGGGATGTGGCTCTTGCGGTACAGGCCCATGATCGCGCCCTCGTCGTCGATCATGGCGAGGCTGTTGTAATGATGCGGGCCGTCGCTCTCGAAGAAGCTGGTCGGGATGTACACGCCCAGTTCCGCCGCGAGCTTTTGCATGGCCTGGACGGAGGGATGCTGCTCCGTCGGCCGGGCGTTGATGAACAGGCCCTCATCCTCGACGCGGCAGAAATAGGGGCCTTCGAATAGCTCGGGCGGCAGGATCACCCTAGCGCCCCTGGCCGCGGCCTCGCGTACTAGTTCGGAGACCTGGGCAATGTTTTCGGCCTCGGGGCCGGGTAAAGCGAGCTGCAGGGCGGCTACGGTGATCTCGGTCATGCGCGCGCCTCTAGCCGAGGCTCGCCCTTGAGCGCTACCCGCCAAAGCCACACACCGATCAGGATGCGCCCGAGCGGCTGGATGGCGGGATAAGCCCAGCGGCCGAACGGTGCGAGCAGGTCCGGTCCGCCGATCACGAGGATCAGGATCGCGAGCGTCAGGAGAGCGGCGAGCATCAGGAAGACGGCGACCACTCGGGAGACTGCATCCCGAAGGAAGATCAGGATGTTGGCGAAAAACAGGTTGCCGATCAGGAAGCCGATCAGCAGCAGGACGCAGGACGCGTCCCACAGCCCGTCATAGATCGAGGTGCGGACTTCCATCGTCGCACGCACCGCGGCGTCGCCGGCAAGCCAGGCGCGACGCCAATCGTCGAACGCGAACAGCGTCAGCGTTTGCTGCCCCGCCTCGGTGACGGCCCACAGCCCCATCGCGAGAATACCCGCAAGCGCGCGTCCGGATGCCACATGACGGCTCGCCAAGGTTATCCCGCGGGCAGCGGTGAAGACGAGAAAAGGGTGGACCAGATAGATCCAGGCGCGGGCCTGATAGGCCGGATCGGTGACGCGCTGCATGCGCCCGGCCAGCCCGTCAGCAGGGGCGAAAAGATCGGGCAGGAAGATGAGGCAAAGCGTCGTCAGCGCTGACACGAAGGATGCGATCGCTGCCGTTCGCTAGAAGCTGCTGCCCATATTCTCCCCGTCGCCCCGGCCTTGATCCGGAGGCCCGCCGCCTACGAAGGAGAAGCGGGATGCCGGATCAAGTCCGGCATGACGGAAGTGGCAGGCTATTCGGCGAGCGACGGCACTTGCTGGCTGATGCAGTGGAAGCTGCCGCCGCCCGTGAGAATGTGGTCGGCACGGTGGCCGACGACCTTGCGGGTGGGGAACAGCGCCTGGATCGCCCCTACTGCCGCGTGGTCGTTCGGGGCGCCGTAGAGCGGCACCACCACGGCCGCGTTGCCGATGTAGAAGTTCATATACGAAGCCGGGATAATCTCGTCGTCGCGCAGCACGCGGCCGGGGGAGGGGAGCGGCACCACTTCCAGGCCGAAAGCGCGGGCGCGGGCGTGCGCATCGCGATAGACGGTTATGTTCGGGTCATCTGCCCCGGCAGGCTCGGGAATGGCAAGCCGCCCTTCGCCGACGAAGCGGGCGAGGTTGTCGACATGGCCGTCGGTGTGGTCGTTGAGCAGCCCGTCACCGAGCCATAACACTCGATGCAGCCCCAGATCGCCGCGCAGCCGCGCCTCGACCTCGGCCCGGCTCAGGTCCGGATTACGGTTGGGGTTGAGCAGGCATTGTTCGGTGGTGACGGCGAGGCCGGTGCCATCGACGTCCATGGCGCCGCCTTCGAGCACATAATGGCAGGCGCGGTTGGCAAAGCCCGCGCCCTGCGCTAGCCGCGCGGCGAGATCGTCGTCGCCTTCCAGGCGGTATTTGCCGCCCCAGCCGTTGAAGATGAAAGACCGGGTCTCCCTCGTGCGGCCGTCGGCGACGACAATCGGCCCGGTATCGCGCAGCCAGATGTCGCCGAACGGCGCGATGACGATCTCGATGCCTGGCGACGCAAGCCGCGCCGCCTCCGTCGCCGCTTTGCCGGACGCCGCGACCAGCCGCACCGTTTCGCCCGCGCCTCCCGCATGCACGGCTTCCGCGAAGGCGATCACTTCCGCCTGGGCAGGTGCAAGATCGTCCTCCCACAGATCGGCATGGCTCGGGAAGCCGATCCAGACGCTGTCATGCAGCGCCCATTCGGGCGGCTGGCGGGGGATGCTCATGCGGTCAAGTCGCTCTTCACCATTGTTTTTGCACCGAACTGACTGCGGTCCTCTTGCCAAGGGCCGCAGAAGCCGCTGCTATAGAAAGGGTTAAATGAGGGGGAAAGAATGAAGCTTCGTTTTGCTGCCATGCTCGCTGTCGCGGCGAGCGGGCTTTCCATCGCGCACGCGCAGACAGTGCCGCCGGAAAAGGCCTTTGGTGCCCGGGAGTCGGTGTCGAGCGCCAATCTCTCTCCCGACGGCAAGACCATGGCTTTCCTAGCGCCAACCACCGGGGCAGGAAACGCGCTGTTCACCGTTCCGGTTGATGGCAGCGCGCCGCCAAGACGGTCGCTCGTCGCGAGCGGCGATCCGGAGCGGTTGGTCAACTGCAACTGGGTCAGCAGCGACCGGCTGGTCTGCAATGTCTACACCACTCGCGACGAGGCGGGCTACAAAGTCGGTCTCACCCGGCAGGTTGCCGTCGATGCGTCCGGCGGCAATGTGAAGATGGTCAGCCAGCGCGACGCGCAGAACGCCTGGTATTTCAACGCCTATGGTGGCTCGGTGCTGGACTGGCTGCCGGGGCAGGACGGCTCTGTGTTGATGGCGCGGTGGATCGTGCCGGAATCCAAGGCGGGATCGCTGATCGTGAAGCGCGGCGAGGGGCTTGCGGTCGAGCGCGTCGATACGCGCACGCTGCAGACGAAGACGGTCGTCGCGCCGATCAACAATGCCAGCGAATATATCACTGACGGCTCCGGCAACGTCCGCATCGTCGGGGTCAGCGACAAGACGGCCGAGTATATCAACACCGGTCTCGTCCGGTACAAGTTTCGGCCGCAGGGCAGCAGCGAGTGGAAGGATCTCGGCACCTATAATTACCTGACTTATGACGGCTTCAACCCCTATGCCGTCGATCCCGCCGAGAACGTCGTCTACGGCCTGCAAAAGGACAAGGGACGCTTCGCGCTGATGAAGCGCACGCTAGACGGCAGCAACACTGAAACGAACGTGTTCGCGCACGCCGAGGTGGACGTGGACGGTCCGCTGCGCCTGGGCCGCAAGCAGCGCATCATCGGGGTGAGCTATGCGACCGACCGGCGCTATGCTCACTATTTCGATCCCGACATGTCGAAACTGTCTGGCTCACTCGCCAAGGCCTTGCCGGGCGGGCCGATCATCAGCTTCGATGGGGCCAGCGACGATGAGCAGAAGCTGCTGATCTGGGCCGGCTCCGACGTCGATCCAGGCCGCCATTATCTGCTCGATCGCACGACCAAGCAGATGCGGCCCTTGCTGCTCACCCGACCGGAGCTGGAAGGGTATAAGCTTGCCCAGGTGAAAAGCGTGCAGGTGAAGGCCTCCGACGGCACGCTCGTTCCGGCCTATCTGACGCTGCCGCCCGGATCCTCGGGCAAGGGACTGCCGGCGATTGTGATGCCCCATGGCGGGCCGCAATCGCGCGACGAATGGGGCTTCGACTGGCTCGCGCAATATTATGCGCACAAGGGCTATGCCGTGCTCCAACCGAACTTCCGCGGCTCGTCCGGCTATGGCGAGCAGTGGTTTCAGGAGAATGGCTTCAAGTCCTGGAAGATCGCGATCGGCGACGTGACCGACAGCGGCCGTTGGCTGATCTCGCAAGGCATCGCCGATCCGGCGAAGCTGGCCATCGTCGGCTGGTCCTATGGCGGCTATGCGGCGCTTCAGTCCGGCGTTATCGCGCCCGATCTGTTCAAGGCCATCGTCGCAATCGCGCCGGTAACCGACCTCGCTGAGCTTCGGCGGGAGTATACACGCACTTCGTCGCAGCGTGTCATGCGCGATTGGATCGGCTCGGGTCCGCATCTTAAGGAAGGGTCTCCGGCGCAGAATGCGGCGGCGATCAAGGCGCCGGTGATGCTGTTCCACGGCGATGTCGATCTGAACGTCAACGTGCTGGAATCGCGCTTGATGGAAGACAAGTTGCGCGCCGTGGGCAAGACCGTGCAGATGACCATCTATCCTAAACTCGATCACGGCCTGCCCGACAGCGCCGTGCGTGCCGACATGCTCGGCAAGAGCGATGCCTTCCTTCGCACGAGCATGGGGTTAAATTAACGAAAAAGGGCGGCTCCAACGGAGCCGCCCTTTCTCTTTAGCGTGTCGCCCGCTTAGAAAGCGAAGCCTACACCGACCTGCGCAACGTTCGCATCGAACGCGCCGAAGATGCGGCGATATTCGACCTTGCCGTACATGTTCTGGCCGAACTTATGCTGGTAACCCGCACCGGCATAGAAATCCTCGGTGTCGCAGCAGAAGGCGATACCGCCATTGACGTACAGCTTGCCCTTTTCGCTGACCTTGCCTCCGACGCGCGCACCGACGCTCCACACCACGTCGGCTCCATCGGCGAGAGCGATGTCGCCCGCGCCTTCGACGCCGACGAACGCGGCGCTGCCCAGGTCGAAGTCGTAGCCCGCCGCGATGCCCGCGAACGCTTCCTCGGCGCCGTTGCCCCAGACAAGGCCGGCGCGCGCTTCGACCCGGCCTTCGCCCTCGGCCATCGCCGGAGCCGAAACCAGCGCCGTGACGGCAGCGAGAACGACAGTGAACTTACGCATGTTTGATAGCCCCATTTGCTCTTTGTGTTCGAAATCGTCTTTTCGACTGGGCGCCGATGCCGAGCTAATAGGCTGAACGCAAAGGATAGTGCGACGAAGATGTACTTTCGAGCGACAGTGTTGCTGCACTGCAACATGGCGCGGGCACAAAAAAGGGCGGGGAGAACCCACCCTTCCTTGCTCGACTGGCTGAAACCTCAGCGCGAGTAGAATTCGACGACCAGGTTCGGCTCCATCTTCACCGGGTACGGCACCTCGTCGAGGGTCGGCACGCGGGTAAAAGTCGCTTTGGAGGTGCCGTCCATCGCCACATATTCGGGGATGTCGCGCTCGGCCAGGCTTTGTGCTTCGAGCACGAGGGCCATTTCCTGCGCCTTGTTCGACAGCGAGATCTCGTCGCCGACGAAGCAGCGGCGCGAGGCCACGTTGCATTTCACGCCGTTGACGCGGATGTGGCCGTGGCTGACGATCTGACGCGCGGCCCAGATCGTCGGCGCGAACTTCGCGCGGTAGACGATCATGTCCAGGCGCTGCTCCAGCAGGCCGATCAGGTTCTGCGAGGTGTCGCCCTTCATGCGCGACGCTTCTTCATAGGCCTTTTTGAACTGCTTCTCGGTGACGTCGCCGTAATAGCCCTTCAGTTTCTGCTTGGCACGGAGCTGCAGGCCGAAATCGGACATTTTGCCTTTGCGGCGCTGGCCGTGCTGGCCGGGGCCGTACTCGCGCTTGTTGACCGGGGATTTTGGACGGCCCCAGATGTTCTCGCCCATCCGGCGGTCGAGTTTGTGCTTGGCGCTATGGCGCTTCGACATGTCTGTTCCTTCAATCGCTTATGACGTTATTCCCGGTCTCGCCTGCTTGATCTCGTTCTGGAACGAAAGGCAGGGCTACCGCTTCACCGGGGTGCGGAGCCAATTGCGAAGGGCACGCGACTATCGGAGGACGCGCACAAGGTCAAGGGTGACGCGGGTTAGAAGGGGCAGACTCCGCCGTTCTGGCCGCAGGCGCCGGCTCCGTCCTCGACTAGACCGCGGGCGGTGGCGTTGCCGTCGTCCTGGCGCTTACGCCATTGTTCCTTGGTCAGACACATCTTGCGGGTGGCGATCAGCGAGCCGATCGGCGTTTCCCTCTTGCAGATCAGTCGCTCCTTATCCGCGCCGGGATCGGTAGCGCCGGAGTCCGAAGTTGCAAAGGCCGGCACGGCGGCGACCAGTGACAGGATCAATATGCTCATCCGCACGGGGAATCTTCCTCAGTTGCTGGTCGGCCGACCCTGATTGTCGTAGATCATCTTGCGCGCCTCTTCATTGCCGGTGCGCTCACGCTCGACCCACTGGCTCTTGGTCAGGCACACCTTTCGGCTGGCGATTAGCGAGCCGATCGGCACTTCACGCTTGCAGATCAGCCGCTCCTCGCCATTGACCTTCTTGTCGGAAGCGGCGCCTTCAGACCCGCCCGCCAGGGCGGGAGCGGATGCGAGGGCAAGAAGGATGAACAAGCTGCGCATCGGGACCTCTTTTCGGCGATTGTTTCAGCGGCAAGAATAACGCGAAAAGGGTGCCGCGAAAAGCAAATCCTCAGCAGCGCCCAAGCGCGCTCAACACGCCGCGGAGCGTTCGAAGTTCAAGGCTGTTCCAGCCCGGCTTCGTCAGCACGCCGCGTAAGGTCCGGCGGGTCGCCACGGCCCGTTCCGGCGGGTCGAAATAGCCGGTCCGCTGAAGGAGCCCGTCGAGGTGGTCGATGAGTCCTTCAAGTTCGACTTGGGGCGCTGAGGGCAGTTCCTCCGTCGCGGTGGGTTGGACGAGATCCGCCTGCTTCGACCATTCGTACGCCAGCAGGATGACGGCCTGGGCAAGGTTCAGCGAGCCGAACTGGGGATTGATCGGAACCGTGACGATCGAGCGGGCGAGGGCGACATCCTCCGTCTCAAGACCGGAGCGCTCGGCGCCGAACAAGATGGCGCTCCGGCCGGCATCCGCGCGGATCGCCCGCGCCGCGCCTTCGGGAGTCAGCACGGGCTTGGTCACGCCGCGCTTGCGCACCGTGGTCGCAAGCACATGCGCGCAATCGGCCACTGCGTCCGCGGTCGATTCGAACAGCTGCGCACGCTCGAGCACGATGTCGGCGCCCGAGGCGGCAGGACCGGCGGAGGGGTTTGGCCAGCCGTCACGCGGCGACACCAGGCGCAGTTCGGTCAGCCCGAAGTTCAGCATCGCCCGTGCCGCCTTGCCGATATTCTCGCCCAGTTGCGGGCGGACGAGGACGATAACGGGCGTGGTCAAGTCTCTCCCGCCCCCGAGAGGGTGCCTGCAAACTCGTGGAAGTCGCGTGCTTCCGCAAACTCCTTATAGACGCTGGCGAAGCGGATATAGGCAACGCTGTCGAGACCCCGCAGGCCGTCCATGACCAGCTCGCCAATCTGCTTGGATGTGATTTCGCTTTCGCCGCTGGTCTCGAGCTGGCGCTGGATGCCGCTGATCAGGCGCTCGATCTTGATCGGCTCGATCGGACGCTTGCGGCAGGCGATGGCGACCGAGCGGGCGAGCTTCTCGCGGTCGAAGGCCTCGCGCCGGTCCTCGCTCTTTACGACCGTCAGGTCGCGGAGCTGAATGCGTTCGAATGTGGTGAAGCGCGCGGCACAGCCCTCGCACTGGCGACGGCGGCGGATCGCCGCGCCGTCGTCTGTGGGCCGGCTGTCTTTGACCTGGCTGTCTTCATGGGCGCAGTAAGGACAGCGCATTCAGCCTCGTCGCTTGGTATTGCGATAGTGAGCGATGCCGGCCCCAACGAGACCGCCTATGATCGGGCCGATAAAGGGCATCGGAATTCCCACGACGGCGCCGATCGCGGCACCGGTTGCAAGACGCTTTTGGTCGTCGGTCATTTTCAAAGCTCCGGATAGATGGGGAAACGTTCGCACAACGCGCGAACCCGCGCCTTTACGTCTGCCTCGATTGCGGCATCGCCATGCTCGCCCTTCTGACGCAGGCCTTCGAGCACGTCGGCGATCATGTCGCCGATCTCACGGAACTCGGCAGGGCCGAAGCCGCGTGTGGTGCCGGCCGGCGAGCCGACGCGGATGCCGCTGGTTTTGACCGGGGGCAGCGGATCGAAGGGGATGCCGTTCTTGTTGCAGGTAATCGCCGCCCGCTCGAGCGCCTCGTCGGCGTCGCGGCCGGTGATGCCCAGCGGCCGCAGATCGACCAGCGCCAGATGCGTGTCGGTTCCGCCCGCGACCAGATCGGCGCCGCGCTCCTTCAAACGGCTGGCCAGCACCTTGGCATTTTCGACGACGGCCGCGATGTAGCTGCGATAATCGGGGCGCAGCGCCTCGCCGAACGCGACCGCCTTGGCGGCGATGACATGCATCAGCGGGCCGCCTTGCAGGCCGGGGAAAACGGCAGAGTTGATCTTCTTGGCGATCACTTCGTCATTGGTCATCACCATGCCACCGCGCGGGCCGCGCAGCGTCTTGTGGGTCGTAGTGGTGACGACGTGGGCATGTCCGAACGGCGAGGGGTGGAGCCCGCCCGCGACGATCCCGGCGAAGTGCGCCATGTCGACCATGAACAAGGCGCCCACCTCGTCCGCGATGGCGCGGAACTTGGCGAAGTCGATGATGCGCGGATAGGCCGAGCCGCCGGCGATGATCAGCTTGGGACTGTGCTGTTTCGCCAGATCGCGCACCTGGTCGAAGTCGATCAGGTGATCGTCCGCCTTCACGCCGTACTGAATGGCGTTAAACCATTTGCCCGACATCGCCGCCTTGGCGCCGTGAGTCAGGTGGCCGCCGGCATCCAAGCTCATGCCCAGGATCGTGTCGCCGGGCTTGGTCAGCGCCAGCATGACGGCGCCGTTCGCCTGCGCGCCCGAATGCGGCTGGACGTTGGCATAGCCGCAGCCGAACAGCCGCTTGGCACGTTCGATCGCCAGCGTCTCGACCTCGTCGGACGGCGCGCAGCCCTGGTAATAGCGCTTGCCCGGATAGCCCTCCGCGTACTTGTTCGTGAACACCGAACCCTGCGCTTCCAGCACCGCCTTGGAGACGATATTCTCGGACGCGATTAGCTCGATCTGGAAGCGTTCCCGGTCGATCTCATGCGTGACGCCGGCAAAGACCTCCGGGTCAGCCTCCACCAGCGCGCGCGTGAAGAAGCCGTCGAACTGGACGTCGTGGAGGGTCTGCGGATTGGTGCTCATGCGGGCTCCGTGGCGGAGAGCTTCTCGACCCGGCCCTGATGGCGGCCGCCGAGAAACTCGGTGGACAGAAAAGTCTCGATGCACGCGCGCGCCATTTCCGACCCGACCAGCCGGGCGCCGAGCGCAAGCACGTTCGCGTCGTTATGTTGGCGAGCGAGGCGGGCCGATAGTGGCTCGGACACAAGCGCGCAGCGGCAGGCGCGGCTGCGGTTCACCGCGATGGAAATGCCGACCCCGGAGCCGCACAATGCAATGCCGCGCTCCGCATCGCCCGCTTCGATCGCGCGGGCAATCCGGGCGCCATAGTCTGGATAGTCGACCGACGCGCCCGAGTGGGTGCCGAGGTCGTTCACCTCATGCCCCAGCTCGCGCAGCCACGCGGCCAGCACGATCTTCAGATCGTAAGCGGCGTGATCCGAGGCGATGGCGATGCGGGTCATGGAAGCTCCGGGGGAATCGGATGGCGGCTGTTTAGTCGGGCCCTCCCGAAATTGCCACGCGGCTGATCAGCGGCAACAAGGGAATCATGATCAAGGCAGCTCCCGAACTCCGCACCGCCCGCCTGCGCATGCGTCCGCACCGGCGCGACGATGCCGACCAGCTGCTCGCCATGTGGCAGGATCCCGTCGTAGTGCGGCATTTTGGCGGCCAACCGGTGTCGCCCGAAGACAACTGGAATCGGCTGCTGCGCTATGCCGGGCATTGGGCGCTGAACGGCTATGGACTCTGGGCGGTGGAGGAGTTGGCGAGCGGGCGCTTCATCGGCGACGTCGGCTTGTTCGAAGGGCGGCGGGGCCTGGGCGAACGGTTCGACAGCGCACCGGAGGCGGGCTGGGTGCTGCTCCCGATTGGACACGGCAGGGGCTATGCCCGAGAGGCGATGCAGGCGGCGCTGCGCTGGGGCGATGCGCAATATGGCTGGCCCCGCACGGTCTGCATGATCGACCCGGATAACGCCGCCTCGGTCCGCACCGCCGAGGCCCTCGGCTACGCAGTGTATGACCAGCGCCCATACCGGGGCACAGAGTTGCTGCTACTGGAACGGCTACATGGCTGATATCGGGTGACTTTCGCAGGCGTTTACCAGACTTAAGAACGTTCCAGACAAGGACGTGCGTCAGATTGAGCTTCGGTCGCGCCGATGCGGCCTGCGTCGTCTGGGGACATTTCATGGGGATTTTTTCAAAGGGGCTCACTGCCCTCGTCGCGATCGCAACCGGCGCGGGTTCGGCCAATGCCGCCTGCTGGAGCGATACCGCTTACCAAGCCGCGCAACTGCGCGAACTCGACACCATGCTGATGGTGGAGGCGCTGCGTTGCCGCAAGACGAACGCGAACTTCGTCGAGACCTATAACCGCTTTGTCGTGGCGAGCCGCCCCGCGCTTCTGAACGCCAATGCGGCGCTGAAGGGACATTTCGCGCAGCAAGTGGGCGGTCGCGGGGCGCTCAGTGCTTACGACAATTATATGACCACCGTCGCCAATCGCTACGGCGCCGGCACGGCAGGCCTGGGGTGCGAAGACATGGCCTCCATTGTCGAAGCGGCGCTCGGCGCTGGCGGCGCAGCGGACGCCCTGAATGGCATTGTCGAGGCAGCAAACATGGTGCCCGCGATTGCGGGAGAGCGCTGCACCGGCGGTTCCATGATCGCAACAATGGCGTCGCGACGCTGACTCTACAGAAGCTCTAAGTCGACGAGGAACCGGGCGACAGCGTGTGCCCGGTTCACCGCGCCCAGCTTGCGCCGGGCATTGTCGACGTGAAACCGGGCGGTCGTCTCCGACACGCCGAAGATCGTCGCGATCTCCCAGTCGGTCTTGCCTTCCGCCACGAACATCATGCTGTCGCGCTCGCGCGGGGTCAGAGCGGGCGCCTCGTCCACGCTCCCGCCGTCTGGAAATCGCATCAGCTTCTCGGTCAGTAACAAGCCCGCCGCCTGAAGCGCGCCGGCAACCCCTTCCGGCGCATCGGGATCATCAAAGCCCAGATGAAGTGATGCCACCCGCCGGCCCGTGCCGTATGAAGTGGCGCAGACCGCCTCTGCGATCTTAGCCTCGCCCAGTGCGGACCAATAATCGCCAAATGCCGACGTGCGGGGCGCGAACTGGCTGAAGCGGTAGCTGGTCAGCCGCCGACGGATCGCGCCGACCAGCGGATTGCAATCCACGCAGACATAGCGGAACGCCTCACTGCCGGCATAACTCTCCGGCGCGATCCTGGTGATCACGCCGCCAGCCTGCAAATGGGTCTCCGGGGTCAGGGCTCCTGAGGGGCGACGATAGAGTCTTGTCTGCAGGTAGCTCGCGCCTTCGCGCTGGGCGACGCGCCAATAGGCCAGGCTGGCGCTCTCCGCGTCCGGAGCCGTGAGCACAGCGCTCATATCCGCAAGGAGCCGGTCAAGCATGGGCCCGGGCTAGCATGGCCGCACCAGGAGTTCGAGACGGGATGCTGTCCGGAAAAGGGACGCGTGTCCCCTCGGAACCGAGAGGTGCGGGCGCGTCGGGGTCCGGCTAGCGGTCAACCTCCAGTAAACACAGGGGTAGATCATGAAGCTGACAAGACAACGAAGCCGCCGCCGGCTGCTCGCCAAGCTCGCCGCCGCGGCGCTGGGCACTGCGACTCAGGCCGGCGCGGCGACGTACACGATCGAGGCGACCGGCCAGGTGGCGGAAACCACCTTTAACTCCTTCGTGGTGGGAAGCCGCAGCTATCAAACCGGGCGCCTGATTCTCGACGTGCAGGGAGGGCCGTCATTCGAGCTCGTCGATGGCGACATGATCGAGTTCTCGATCAGCCTGGACGGTTTTTTCGGCGTGCCGGCTTCGGCAGAGCAGTTCTTCGGCGTCAACTTCGACGGCGCCGGAGATCAGCAGGCCGCGGGCGCGTCCAATACCGGATCGATACTGTTCGAAAATTCCGGCCTCGCCGTGAACCCCGTCTCGGCCGGCTGCGGCAACTGCCTGTCGGTCCTCTATTTTGGAGGCAATGCCCCCTCGTTCGAGTTTGACGGCCTGACCGGTTCGGCGACCGTGACGCTCACCAGCCCGTATACTGTCGACCAACTGTCGATCAGCTACCAGGTTTCCGAACCTTTCAATGCGGTGCCTGAACCAGCAAGTTGGGCGATGATGATCGCCGGCTTCGGCTTGATCGGCGGTCTCGCAAGAAGGAAGGCTGCACACGCCCAGCTCGCCTGAACTCCACATATAAAGATATCTTTATATTTGCCTTCGGCGTCACTGGCCGCTAATGGCGCTCACATCCCGGCCGTCCGCAAATCCGCGGACGGCCGCTTTTGTTGAGCCGGAGAAGTCGTCGTGGCCACCGTTGTCGAAGCTAAGGATTATGTAGTTGCTGATCTCTCCCTCGCGCCCTGGGGCCGCAAGGAGATCGAGATCGCCGAGACCGAAATGCCGGGCCTCATGGCGCTGCGCGAGGAATATGGCGCCGAGCAGCCGCTGAAGGGCGCGCGCATCACTGGCTCGCTGCACATGACAATCCAGACGGCCGTGCTGATCGAGACGCTGACCGCGCTGGGCGCCACCGTCCGCTGGGCTTCGTGCAACATCTTCTCGACTCAGGACCATGCCGCGGCCGCCATTGCTGAGACCGGCGTTCCAGTCTTCGCAATCAAGGGCGAGACGCTCGAGGAATATTGGGATTACGTTGTCCGCATCTTCGACTGGGGGCAGGACGAAACCTGCAACATGATCCTGGATGACGGCGGCGACGCGACGATGTTCGCGCTGTGGGGCGCGCGGGTCGAGGCGGGCGAGGAGCTGTTCACGCCGACCAACGAGGAAGAGGAGATCTTCGCGGCGACGCTGAAGCGCTTTCTCGCCGATCGCCCCGGCTATCTCACCAAGACCGTGCAGGCTATCCGCGGTGTGTCGGAGGAAACCACCACCGGCGTGCACCGGCTTTATGACCTCGCCAAGAAGGGCAAGCTTCCCTTCCCGGCGATCAACGTCAACGACAGCGTCACCAAGTCGAAGTTCGACAATCTTTATGGCTGCAAGGAATCGCTGGTCGACGCGATCCGTCGCGGCACCGACGTGATGCTGGCCGGCAAGGTCGCCTGCGTCGCCGGCTTCGGCGATGTCGGCAAGGGCTCGGCCCAATCGCTGCGCAACGGCGGCGCGCGTGTGATCGTGACCGAAGTCGATCCGATCTGCGCGCTGCAGGCGGCGATGGAAGGCTTTGAAGTCGTGACGATGGAAGAGGCGACCAAGCGCGCCGACATCTTCGTTACCGCGACCGGCAATGCCGACGTCATTACCGTCGATCACATGCGCGACATGAAGAACATGGCGATCGTCTGTAACATCGGCCACTTCGACAGCGAGATTCAGATCGGCGCACTGCAAAATATGAAGTGGACTGAGATCAAGCCTCAGGTGGACGAGGTCGAGTTCGCCGACGGCAAGAAAATCATCGTGCTGTCCAAGGGCCGCCTGGTGAACCTGGGCAACGCGACCGGTCACCCAAGCTTCGTGATGTCGGCGAGCTTCACCAACCAGACTATCGCCCAGATCGAGCTGTGGAAGAACCACGCCAATTACAAAAACGAAGTCTACGTCCTGCCCAAGCACCTCGACGAAAAGGTAGCCATGCTCCACCTGGAAAAGCTCGGCGTGAAGCTGACCAAGCTGACCAAGAAGCAGGCCGATTATATCGGCGTCTCGACCGAAGGTCCGTTCAAGCCGGACCATTACCGCTACTAAGGTAAGCGACGCCTTAACCATATCGCAGCGGTTGCCCCGTTAGCCCTTTCCTGCCGAGAGCAGGGAAGGGCGGGACGCGAATGGAACATGATGCGGAGCTGATCGAGCGGGCGCGGTCGATCTTCGATTTCGAAGCGCACCCGTATTACGGCTTTCTCGAGCAGCTCGTCGACATCCTGTCCGACGATCTGGATCATCCCGAAGTTTGGACCACCCTCGCCGGGGTTGATCCGGCTGAGCTTGCACAGCTGCACGCGCTTGTCCGGGCTTTCCGGCCTCTGCAGGCAGGGGCGGTCCTTCGCATCTTTTCGACTCTCGACGGACTGGCGCAGGTCATCCTCGGAAACCCGAGTGATGGCCTGTCGGACCTCCGCCAGACCGAGGCAATCTCCGACCTCTCGGCAATGGTCGCCGGCGCCTTGTTCTTCGCAAGCCGCCTCTACGATCCGGACCGTTCCGCCGACCTGTCGACGCGCTTCTGCGAAGCACCATTCGTCAAGTTCGAAACGCTGATCGACGGCAGCGTCGCGCCCTGCTGTTCGATCTGGACCAAGCAGCGTCTGGGCAATCTCGATCGGCAAAGTTTCGAGCAGATCTGGAACAGCCAGGACGCGCAGGACATGCGCGCCAGCATCCTCGACGGCAGCTACCGCTACTGCAATAAAATCCGCTGCACGCACATCACCGAAGACGCGCTCCCCTTACGCGAAGATGTCGCCGACCCTGAGCTGGCGCAGATTATCGCAGTTGGCGAGACGCGCATGGAGCAAGGGCCGCGTTGGCTGTTCCTGGCGCATGACATCACCTGCAACCTCGCATGCCCATCCTGCCGATCCAACCTGATCGGCGCCGACGAAGCGCAGCAGGCGCGATTCCAGACGATCGAAGAAGAGGTCTTTCACCCGCTCTTCAATGCAGATGGCGAAGCGACGGTATCGATCTCAGGCCAGGGAGACCCTTGGTCGAGCCCCCATTACCGTTCGATACTGCGCTACATGGCCGATCACGAGCTCAACACGAAGCTCGACATCCACACCAACGCGCTGCTGATGACGGAGGCGCGGTGGCAACAATATGCGGGCCTGGCCAAGTACCGGCCGCTCGTCAACGTCTCGATCGATGCCTGCTCGCCACATGTCTACGACTATGTGCGCCGCCCAGGCAAATGGGAGCGCCTTCTCCCGAACCTACAGTTTATCGCCCGGGAGCGCCGTAGCGGCGTCTTCTCGGCCTTCCACATCAACGCCACGATCCAGCTGGACAATTTTCACGAGATGGGAGCGCTGATCGAGTTCGGCGCCCAGTTCGGCGCTGACAGCGTCCGGCTGTATATGATCCAGAACACCGGTGGACACCTCGCGCCGGATTTCGCGCACAAGAATATCGCAGACGCGGGTCACCCGCTGCACCTGATGTTCCTCGAGCAACTGCGAGACGAACGGCTCGGACGCGACCTCGCCCATCTGTATGATGTGGCCGGCTGGCGCACCCAGGCGCTCGCTCGGACGCTGCCGTCCGACGCTCTGGGTGCCGACTACTCGCGGGACGATCTGCTGACAGCAATCGACCAGGCGATCGGGTTCGATGACTTCTCGGCGGTCGCCGCGCTGACGACTTCGGGCAGGCTGCGTTTTGGGGCCGATGCTATGCTGTATGAGGTCGAAGCACGGTCGCTCGAACGCCTGGGTTTCGACCGCCAGGCCGGATATCGGCGCAAGGACGTGGCGGCACGGGCTTGATGACCTGAGAAAAAAATCCTTCTAGACCCGCGCGAACCGCGGTCATCGCGGGTCTGGAGAGGATGCACGCATGAACACTCGGGTAACGGCAGGCTTTGCCGTTCTGTTGGCCTCAACCTCGGCTCTGGCTCAGGCGCCCACGCCGCCGCAGCCGGTGCAGGAGACGCAGGCGCCCGAGAACCAGGTTTTGAACCCTGAGCAGCGCACCACCAGTCAGCCGCCGGTCGCCGGCAGGACGCCGGCCTCCACGCCGGCCAAGCCTGACAAGTGGGACGTGAATGCGCCCCAGGGCATGACGCTGCGCCAGGTGCCGATCAACTCGGCCGAAGGCAGCTGGATGAACGTCGATGTGTCGCCGGACGGGCGCACGGTCGCGTTCGATCTGCTCGGCGACATTTACACCATGCCGGTGGGCGGCGGGACGCCAACCCGGATCGCGGAAGGCCTCGCTTTCGAGCATCAGCCGCGCTTCTCGCCCGACGGGAGGCGCATCGCCTTCGTCTCGGACCGGGCGGGCGGTGACAATGTGTGGATCATGAACTTGGATGGCTCCGACAAGCGGCAGGTGACCAAGGAGGATTTCCGCCTCCTCAACCAGCCGAGCTGGAGCCCCGATGGCCGCTTCATCGTCGCCAAAAAGCATTTCACGACCGGCCGTTCGCTCGGCACCGGCGAGATCTGGATGTACCATGTCTCCGGCGGCGGCGGCGTGCAGCTGGTCAAGCGCGTCAGCGAGCAGCACCAGAAGGAACTAGGCGAGCCGATCTTCGCGCCCGATGGCAAGAGCGTTTACTTCAGCCGCAATATCACTGCCGGCCCGATCTTCGAATATGCGCAGAACTCGAACACCGACCTGTTCCACATCGAGCGCTATGATCTGGAGACTGGCGAGACGACGACAGCGGCGCAAGGGGCTGGCGGATCGGTGCGGCCGACGCCTTCGCCCGATGGCAAGAAGATCGCGTTCGTCCGCCGCGAGCGCGCCAAGTCCAAGCTTTATGTGAAGGATCTGGCTTCGGGTGAGGAGCGCAAGATCTACGACCCGCTCGACCAGGACGTGCAGGAGACCTGGGCGGTCACCGGCGTCTATCCGAACATGGCGTGGACGCCCGACAGCCGCTCGGTGGTGTTCTGGGCCGGCGGCAAGATTCGTCGGGTGAATGCTGACGGCTCCGGCGCTTCGGAAATCCCGTTCCGCGTCAACGACACGCGGGTGATTGCCGACGCGCTGCACCCGAAGGTGGAGGTTGCGCCCGATCGTTTCACGACCAAGATCCCGCGCTGGGCTTCGGTGTCGCCGGACGGGCGGCAGGTCGTGTTCGAAACGCTCGGCAAGCTGTGGATCAAGCCGATGGCAGGCGGTGCCCCCCGGCGGCTCACCGGCGGCAATGCGGAGAGCATGGAGATCTACCCGGCCTGGTCGCGAGACGGCCGCACCATCGCCTTCGTCGACTGGACCGATCAGGGCCTCGGCCGGTTGCGCATCGTCGGCGCCAATGGCGGCACGCCGCGTGACGTGACGCAGCAGCCCGGCCATTACTTCAATCCCGCTTTCTCGCCCGACGGCCGCACCATCGTGTTCGAGCGCGGGTCGGGCGGGTATCTGACCTCGGGTCATTGGTCCGAGAACCCGGGCGTGTATCGAGTGCCAACAGGCGGGGGGACTCCCGTGCGCGTCGCCAAGGAGGGCAGTGCACCGCAGTTCGGCGCGTCGAACGACCGCGTGTTCATGGCAGTGACGGCGCAGGGCAAGCGCCAGCTCGTCTCGACCGACCTGAACGGCGAAGCAAAGCGGGTTCATTCGACCGGCGAGTTGGTCAACGACTTCGACGTTTCGCCGGATGGCCGCTTTCTCGCTTTTCGCCAGAACTATCAGGCCTTCGTGATGCCACTGATGCCGGGCACGCAGGACGTCTCGGCTGATCCGAAGGGCGGGCCGATGCCGGTGACCCGGGTCAGTTCGGAAGGTGCCGACTTCATCCATTGGTCGGACGGCGGTCGGAAACTGCACTGGAGCCTCGGGCCGACGCTGTACACGGCGACTGCCGACGCCTTTTTCGCCTCAGCACCGGCAGGGGAAAATGCGCCCAAATTCCAGCCGCCCAAGACCGGCGTGTCGCTGGCGATGGACATTGCCGCCGACCGGCCGACGGGAACCGTCGCGCTCACCGGCGCGCGCATCGTCACCATGGCGAACCGTGAGGGGGGGATCATCGACGATGGCGTGATCGTCGTTCGCGGCGACCGGATTCTCGCAGTCGGCCCGCGCGCTTCGGTCCAGATCCCGGCAGGCGCCCGCAACGTCGATCTTGCCGGAAAGACGATCATCCCCGGCCTCGTCGACGCGCACGCGCATGGCCCTCAAGGCACGGACGGGATGGTGCCGCAGCAGAATTGGTCGTCGCTGGTGAACCTAGCCATGGGCACCACGACCATTCACGATCCATCGGCACAGGCGTCGGTCATCTTCGCGGCGGCCGAGATGCAGCGTGCGGGCAAGATCGTCGCGCCGCGCATCTTTTCGACCGGCGAGATCATCTACGGCGCCAAGGCCGCCGGCGTGTACGCCGACATCAACAGCTTCGACGATGCGCTCGCCCATGTTCGCCGCCTGAAGGCGCAAGGCGCGATGAGCGTGAAGAACTATAATCAGCCGCGGCGCGAGCAGCGCCAGATGGTCGTTGCAGCCGCCCAGCGCGAAGGCATGGAAGTGGTGCCTGAGGGCGGTTCGCTCTTCGCGCTTGACGTGTCGCTAATCCAGGACGGCAATGCGACCGTCGAGCACAATGTGCCGCTCAACGTCTTCTATGACGATCTGGTGCAGCTCTGGACGCAGACCAAGGTTAACTACACGCCCACTTTGGTGGTGACCTATGGCGGTCCGGCGGGAGACCCCTATTGGCGATCGCACACCGACGTGTTCCGCCACCCGATCCTGACCCGGCACATCCCGCCGGCGACGCTGGCCGCCGACAATGCCCGGCGGGAGATCGCGCCCGAAGAGGATTATGTCGACGACGACAGCGCGCGCGAGTCCAAGAAGCTGGCGGATAAGGGCGTGCTCGTCTCGATCGGCGCGCATGGCCAGCAAGCCGGGCTCGGGCCGCATTGGGAGATGTGGAGCTTTGCGCGCGGCGGCTGGTCGCCGGTCGAGGCGCTCAGGGCCGGCACGATCGATCCGGCTAAATCGCTCGGATATGACCGTGACGTGGGCTCTCTGGAAGCCGGTAAGCTTGCCGATCTGGTGGTGCTCGACGCCGACCCTACGCAGGAGATCCGCAACACGGAGAAGGTGCACCGGGTGATGCTCGGCGGGCGCATGTACGACCCGCTGACGATGAACGAAGTGGTGACTGGCAACCGAACTCGGACGCCTTACTGGTGGGAGACGTCGGGTGGTTCGCGCGCGGCAGGCAGCGCCAGCCAGGGCTTCGGCCACAGCCATGACTAGGGCGTGCTGAGCGCTGATGGTGGAACTGTCGCCTCCCGTCGCCCTGGCGATCGGCGGACTGCTGGCCCTGTGGCTCGCCGCCGCCGCTTGGGCGTTGGTGACCGGGCTGCAGCTCCGCCGCAACGCCCGGGCGGCGGAGGAGCGCAGCCGGCATTTGCAGGTCCTGCTCGGCACGGCGCCCGCTCTGATCGTGATCATCGACGCCGACAGCCGGGTCCAGGCTCCCGAGCGGTTGGCCGACTGGCTCGGACTGGTCGAGCCGCCCCAGAAGCTCGGTGATTTCTCCCGCGCTGACAGCGGCTTGTCAGAGGCCGATCTGGCGCTGCTGGTGCAGGATGTCGCGACCGCGCGGGCGGCTGCCAAGAGTTTCTACCGGGTGGTGAAGCCGCAAGGTTCGTCGCGCACCCTCAACCTCCGGGGCGGACCGGCTCCAACTGACCTGCGCGTTGAAGGCGCCGTCGTCATATACCTGTTCGATGCGACGGAAATCCGGTCCGAGATGAAGCGGCTGGCCGAAGAAGCCGACCGCCTGTCCCGCGCTTTCGATGCCCTGTCGGGCCTGATCGAAGCCTCGCCGATCCCGATGTGGCATCGCGGGCCCGACCTGCGGCTGTCGCTCGTCAACAGCGCCTATGTCCGTGCCGTGGAAGGGGCGAGCGCGGCCGATGTGATTCAGCGTGGGCTCGAACTGGTCGAGGCGGCGCCGGGCCGCAACCCGATCGCCGCAGCCGCTGCGGCTCGGCAAAGCGGCGAGCCGCGCTCCCGCGTGTTGCCTGCGACCATCGCAGGCGAAAGGCGCAGCCTGCAAGTGGTCGACGTGCCGCTGGGCGATGCAGGCGTTGCCGGCTATGCGATCGATGTCGAGGAGCTGGAGCAGGCGCGCGCCGCCTTCAAGCGCTTCGCCGAGGCGCAGAGGGATCTGCTCGACCGTCTTTCCGCGGGGGTCGCCCAGTTCGAGGCGGACCGGTCGCTCAGCTTCTATAACCAGGCCTTCATGCGGCTCTTCTCGATGAAGCCGGAATGGCTGGCGGAAGGCCCCGACTTCGCCCGTGTGCTCGACCGGATGCGCGAAGCCAATCGCGTGCCCGAATCTCGCGATTTCCGGGCCTGGCGCGAAGAAAGGCGCACTTGGTTCACCAGCGCGACCGAGGGGCAGGAAGAAAATTGGATGCTCCCCGGCGGCACCCACCTCCGCGTCGTGGCCCAGCCGCTGCCGGATGGCGGCCTCCTCACCATCTTCGAGGACCGTACGGAGCAGGTCTCGCTCGCCAGCGCGCGCGACACCTTGCTCCGCGTGCGCGCCGCCACGTTCGAGCATCTGTTCGAGGCAGTGGGCGTGTTCGCCGTCGACGGACGGCTTCAGCTCTGGAACCAGAAATTCCGCGACACGTGGCAGCTTGAGGACGAGTTCCTGAACACCCATCCTCGCGTCGACGCCTTGACCGAAGCGGCCTCGCGCCAGTTGATCAATCCGTCGCGCGCGGCGGTGATCCGCGAACTGATCCGGGTGGCGACCCAGGACCGCAAGCAGCGGAGCGGACGCGTAGCGCTGAAGAACGGCCGTCACTATGAGTTTGCCGCGGTGCCGTTGCCGGATGGCAATGCGCTTTTCACCATGCTGGACATCAGCGACAGCCGCCGCATCGAGGCGGCCCTGCGCGACCGCAACGAGGCGCTGGAGGAGGCGGACCGGGTCAAGACGGCTTTCGTCGCAAATATGAGCTATGAACTCCGCACTCCTTTGACCTCGATCGGTGGCTTCGCCGAAATGCTTTCGGGCGGCTATGCTGGGCCGCTGACGCCCACTGCTTCCGAATATGTGGGAGCAATCCTCGAGTCGGTCACTCGGCTGAGCACGCTGATCGATCACGTGCTCGATTTGACCCAAAGCCAGGCCGGGGCCCTGCCGCTAGAAAAGCGAGCGGTCGATCTTGGCCGGACTGCGACGGAGGCAGGTAAGGCAGTGGCAGCGGCTGCAGCGGAGAAGTCGATTGAGTTCCAAGTCGATCTCGACGAGACGCTCGGCAGCGTCACCGGCGACTCCCGACGACTGCGGCAGGCGCTCGACAACCTGCTCGGCAACGCCATTCGATTCACACCGCCCGGCGGACGCGTGCTGCTTCACGGCGAGGGCAGTAAAGCCACGGCTCGCCTGATGATTTCGGACACCGGCCCAGGGATGACGTTGAAGGAGCAGGCGCGCGCCTTCGACCGGTTCAGTCGCACCAGCGTAGCCCGGGAGCGTGGCTTGTCGCTCGGCCTCGGCCTGCCGCTCGCGCGCCAATGGATAGAGGCGCATGGAGGTACGCTGACGCTGGTGTCGGAACCCGGCCAGGGCACGGCAGTCACCGTTGAACTTCCGCGCGACTGACATGCTGCTTGCCAACGAAGAAGCCACCTCGCGCCTAGGCGCAGCGCTCGCCCGCTCTGTCGGGGCGGGAGACATAATCGCACTTTCGGGGGTGCTCGGCGCGGGCAAGACGACGCTGGCGCGCGGGCTACTTGCGGCGCTGGGACTCCGGGGAGACGCGCCCAGTCCGACCTTCGCGATCGTTCAGACCTACGCGCCGCCCGAGACGCGGCTGCCGGTCGCGCACATCGATCTCTACCGCATCGAAGCGCCTGACGAAGCCGAGGAACTCGGCCTCGACGAGCTGCGCCACGACCATCTGCTGCTGGTCGAATGGCCGGAACGGCTGGGCGCATCCTGGTGGCAAGATGCACTCCGGCTCCGCCTGAACGAGGCGGAGGAGGGCGGGCGGCGCTTGACAGCGGAGGTGCCGCCGTCATGGGAGGCGCGATGGCCTCCGATATGACTCCCCCGGCCGCCGCTCCCGGATTCCTGAAGAACGCGGGCTGGGACGATGCCGAGATTCTGCCGCTCGCGGGCGACGCATCTTTCCGCCGCTATTTCCGTGTCCTGGCGCCCGGCCGACGTGCCGTGCTGATGGACGCGCCGCCGCCGTATGAGGATCCGCGGCCGTTTCTCACCGTAGCGGACCATCTGATTCAACTCGGCTTTTCCGCGCCGTGCACGCTTGCCGCGGATCTGGAGCGGGGTCTCGTACTGCTCGAGGATTTCGGCGACGCGCGGATGCGCGAAGTCGTCGATGCGGCACCGGAATCTGAGCTCCGCATCTATGCCGATGTCGTCGATCTGCTCGCGCGGCTGCACCAGCACCCGGCCGCCGACCTGCCGCCCTATGACGAGCGCGAGTATCTGCGCGAAGCCTGCCTGCTGACGGAATGGTATGCGCCTGCGCTTGGGCTGGAGGTGGATGAATCCGGCTACCGCGCCGCATGGAGCGAGGCGCTGGCGCCGCTGCTCGGCGATCAGTCGGTCACGGTGCTGCGCGATTATCATGCCGAAAACATCATGCTGATCGACGGGCGCGAGGGCATACAAGGGTTGGGCCTGCTTGACTTCCAGGACGCGCTAGCCGGTCACCCGGCCTACGACCTGGTTTCAATGCTTCAGGACGCGCGCCGCGATGTGCCGGAGGCGGTCGAGGCCGACATGCTGCAGCGCTATCTAGAGACGGCGCGGCCTGGCCCCGGCTTTGTCGATGCCTATTGGCTGCTCGGCGCCCAGCGCAACGCCAAGATTGTCGGCATTTTCACGCGTCTGTGGAAGCGCGACGGCAAGCCGCGCTACCTCGATTATTTGCCGCGGGTCTGGGGTTATCTGGAGCGGGACCTGCAACAGCCGGCGCTGGCGCCACTTAAGACTTGGTTCGACGCCCATATCCCTGCCGAGCATCGCGGCGGCGCGCGCCTCGCATGAGCCGTTACAAGAAACCACTCGCGCTGCGGCCGCAGCCCGACGCGCCGCCGCTCGACACGGCAATGGTGCTGGCGGCGGGCTTAGGCAAGCGCATGCGGCCGCTCACGGCCACGCGGCCGAAGCCGCTGGTCGAAGTGGCCGGCAAGGCGCTGCTCGATTACGCTTTCGACCGGCTGAAGGCGGCGGGCGTGAAGCGTGCCGTCGTGAACGTTCACTATCTCGCCGATGCGCTGGAAGCCCATCTGAGGAGGCGCGTGCAGGACATTGAAATCGCGGTGTCCGACGAACGTGCGCAGTTGCTCGAAACCGGTGGCGGACTGGTCCACGCGCTGCCGCTGATCCGCGATGATCCCTTTCTGGTCGTCAACAGCGACAACCTTTGGGTGGACGGTCCGGCCGACTCGATCCGCTCGCTCGCCGCGCGCTGGGACGACGCCGAGATGGATGCCCTGTTGCTGCTCGTGCCCCTCGCCCGCGCCAACTGCCATAATGGCAAGGGCGACTTTCACATGGACGGGTCAGGTCGCCTCAGCCGCCGCAAGCCGGGCCGGCTTGCTCCCTTTGTCTTCACTGGCGTCCAGATCGTGTCCAAGCGGCTGTTCGACGGCGCCAAGGCGGAGCCGTTTTCGCTCAATATCCTTTGGGACCGCGCCATCGCCGCTGGCCGCGCCTTCGGTCTGGTCCATAACGGCCTATGGTTCGATGTTGGCACCCCGCCGGCAGTCAAGCGCACCGAAGAGATGCTTCGCTACGAGTAGTAGGAAGCTGGGGACAAGTCCGCGCACGGACCAAGTTCAGGATGACGCTGGCCGGAGGGCAACATAGGCTGCTCGGGTGAGCCGCCCGTCCGTCTATACCATCCCGCCGCACCGGTCCTTCGCCGAAGCGCTCGCTGCCGGGCTGATGGCGCGGGAAGGACGGGACCGGATGGAGCTGGCGCGCGGGCTGATCCTGCTGCCGAACAACCGCGCGGCCCGAGCGATTCAGGACGCGTTCGTCCGCCGCGCCGAAGGCGGGCTGCTGCTGCCGCGCTTGGTCGCGCTCGGCGACCCGGAGCTGGACGAGCGGATCGGTTCATTCCTGGACCCGATCGGCGAGGAGGTGATTCCCGCTGCGGTCGAGCCGCTGCAGCGCCAGCTGATCCTCGCGCGCTTGATCGAGGAGAATGGTGGTGCGGCCGGCGGCGAGGCGATGCGGCTGGCGGCCGATCTGGCCCGCACGCTCGACCAGCTTCATGTCGACGGCGTCGATCCGGCCCGCTTGCGTGCCATCGATGTCGGCGAGCTCACCGAGCACTGGATGCGATCGCTGAAGCTGCTCGAGCTGGTGCTGGGCCGCTGGCCCGCAGAGCTCGCGCGCCTTGGCCGGATCGATCTGACCGAACGCCGCAATCGGCTGCTGGAGCGGGTGGCGAAGCGTTGGCGGAGCCACCCCCCGCCGGGCTTCGTCGTCGCCGCCGGCATTTCGACCGCCGCTCCGGCCGTGGCCCGGCTGCTGAGGACGATCGCCTTCATGGAACGCGGCCAGGTCGTGTTCGACGCTCTCGATACCGCGATGCCGGAGGAACAATGGGCCGCGCTCGGGCCGCACGCGCCGGACCCGGACACCGGGCGTGCTCCTCCATCGGTGGAAACCCACCCGCAATTCCACCTGAAGCTGCTGCTCGATCGCATGGGAATAGGTCGCGGCGAAGTGCAACGGTGGCGCTGGGGCGGGGGGCATGCTGCGCGGGCCGGGCGCAGCCGCCTGATCTCCAATGCGCTGGCGCCGGCGCGCTTCACGACCGAATGGACCAAGCTGCCGCGCAAGGACCGCGACCGTGGCGGCGTCGAGCTGCTCGAGGTCGCCACTCCTGCCGATGAAGCCCAGGCGATCGCGCTGGCGCTGCGGGAGGCGCTGGAGACACCCGCACGCACTGCCGCGCTGGTCACGCCAGACCGGGGCCTGGCGCAGCGGGTGTCGGCACACTTGAAGCGCTGGAGCATTGACGCGGATGACTCGGCGGGCGTGCCGCTCGCCGTCACCCCGCCTGGAACCCTGCTGCTGGCGATCCTCGAAGCGGCAGCAGAGCGGTTCGCGCCGGTGCCGCTGCTTGCCCTGCTCAAGCACCCGCTGGTGCAGGCCGGCGAAGGAAGACCCGACTGGCTGGACCAGGTGCGCCGGCTGGACCGGGAGCTGCGCGGCCCGCGGCCGGCGCCTGGACTTGCGGGCGTTTCTACAAAGCTGCTCGCCGACAGGCCGGGCGCAAGCGCATGGGCGCGCATCCTGCCCCTCATCGAACCGATCGAAGCGGAGTTCGACCAGGCAGCGGACCTGCCCGCCTGGTTGTCGGCGCTGCGCCAGGCCGCGGAACGGCTGGCTGGCGACGAGGCCTGGGCGCGGCCCGCCGGACGTGCCGCCGCCGATCTGATCGAGGCGCTGGAAGGGCACGCAGCCGCGGGACCGCGGCGCCTCGATCTTGCGCAGCTAGGGCCGATGCTGGGCGAGTTGATGGCCGGCGTGGCGGTGCGCCCTCCTCAGGGCGGCCACCCGCGCATCTTCATCTGGGGCCTGATAGAGGCACGGCTGCAGCAAGCGGACCTCACCATCCTCGGCGGCCTGAACGAAGGCACCTGGCCGGCTTTGCCTTCGCCGGACCCCTGGCTCGCGCCGCGCATCCGCGCAGAACTGGGCCTACCCGGCCTGGAAACGCGGATCGGCCTTGCTGCGCACAGCTTCGCCGGGGCACTCGGCGCGCCGCAAGTGCTGATCACGCGCGCCCGGCGGGACGCGCGCGGACCCGCCGTCGCGTCCCGCCTCTGGCTGCGACTGGAGGCGCTGACCGGGGGCCTGCCAAGAGCGAAGCGGCTCGCTGATTGGGCGCGTACATTGGACGGCATCGACGAGCCACGCCCCGTCTCCCGTCCGGAACCCTCGCCGCCCGTCGAGAAGCGTCCGAAGAAGCTCGCCGTTACCGATCTCGACCGCTTGAAGGCTGATCCGTACGCCTTCTACGCCCGCGCGATGCTGGAGCTGCGCGTGCTCGATCCGGTCGACGCCGACGCGACCGCCGCATGGCGCGGGACAATGGTGCACGACGTGCTCGAATGCTGGGCGAAGCAGGATCAGTGCGACCCGGCCAGGCTGCGCGACCGCGCCGAGTCGATGCTGGCGGCAGCGGACGCTCATCCCCTGATGCGGGCGTTGTGGGAGCCCCGGCTGATGGAAGCGATCGACTGGATCGCCGCCGAGATGGCTGCGATGAAGGCAGCGGGGCGTACGTTCATCGCAGCTGAAGAGGGCGGCGAACTCGAGATCTATGGGGTGACCCTCAAAGGCCGCGCGGATCGGATCGACCGGATGCCGGACGGCAATTTGGCGATCGTCGACTACAAGACCGGCAATGCTCCGTCACACAAGCAGGTAGAGAATGGCTATGCGCAGCAACTGGGGCTGATCGGATTGATGGCGCAGGAAGGCGCCTTCAAGAATGTGTCCGGCACCGCCGGTGCGTTCGAATATTGGTCGCTTGCCCGCAACAAGGACGACGGTTTCGGCAAGATTGTTTCTCCTGTCGATCCCGGCGGGAAGGGCGGGCGAATCTTCAACGATCAGTTCGTCGCGCGGGCGTCCGATAATCTCCGCGGAGCGATCGAACGCTGGCTCACGGGATCGGAACCCTTCACGGCCAAGCTTCACCCGGAGCATGCGCCTTATGGAGATTACGATCAGCTGATGCGGCTCGACGAATGGTATGGACGGGACCAGGGCTGATGCGGCCGCTCCCCGAACTCCAGCCCGAACAGCGCGACGCCTCCGACCCCGCATCGCAGGTCTGGCTGTCCGCGTCCGCCGGGACCGGCAAGACGCAGGTGCTCGTCGCCCGAGTGCTGCGGCTGTTGTTGCGGCCTGCGGTCGATCCGTCCGCTATCCTGTGCCTGACCTTCACAAAGGCGGGCGCCGCGGAGATGTCGAACCGCTTGAGCAAGCGACTCGCCTATTGGGTTCGGCTCGACGACACATTGCTGTTCAACGAGCTCGAAGCCCTGGGCGAGGATGCCGGCCCGGCGGCGCGAACCCGAGCGCGCGGGCTGTTCGCAAGGGTGCTGGACGCACGCGGCGGCGGACTACGCATCCAGACGATCCACAGCTTCGCACAGGCGCTGCTCGCATCCTTTCCACTGGAGGCCGAGCTCGCGCCCGGCATGCGCCAGCTGGAAGGGCGAGAAGAGGCGGCGCTGGCGCGGCAGGTGCTTGCGGAACTGGTCACCCGAGCAGCGGGAGAGGGGAGGCGCGCCCTCATCGCCAATCTCCAGGCGCTCAGCCGTCGACTGGGCGAGGAAGGGGCGGAGAGCTTCCTGCGCGACTGCGCACGTGCGCCCGAGGCATTGGAGCAGCTGGGTCCCGACATACCGGATTTTGTCCGCAAGGCGCTCGAACTTCCGACGGGAGACATTGACGCTCATATTGCCGATCAATGCGGCGACGCGCTGTTCGACCTGGCCGGTCTCAGTTCGCTCGCGGCGCATAATGCCGCCTGGGGAACGCCGCGCGGACTTACCCGGGCGGACGGAATAGCGCGCTGGCAAGCCTTGTCGGCCGGCGAGCGTTCCATGGCACTCGACGATCTTTATCGCGCCCTGTCCAATAGCAAGGGCGAACCGCAGCTGGCCAAGGGCTGGGCCCCGGCCATCGATGGTTATGCCGAACTGGCGACGCACCTGCACGGACGTTGCAAGACGCTGGTGGAAACGCGAGTACGCGCGCGCCTCGCCGACCTGTTCGCTGCCGGACTTGAGGCCGGCCGTGACTATGCGCGCGCCTATGCCGAGGCCAAGCGCTCCGCGGGTGTGGTCGATTTCGACGACCTGATCCGCGCCACCGTGCGCCTGCTCGGCACACCCGGCATGGGCGACTGGATCCGCTTCAAGCTCGACCAGGCGACCGATCATATCCTGGTTGACGAGGCGCAGGATACGAACCTCAGCCAGTGGTCGATCATCAAGGCATTGGCGGAAGAGTTCTTCGCTGGTGAAGGTGCGTCGGGTTCTAAGGTTCGCACGATCTTCTCGGTCGGAGACTACAAGCAGGCAATCTTCGGATTTCAGGGCACGAACCCTAAGTTCTTCGCCGACGCGCGCGACTACTTTGCTGAGCAGGCGGGCGGCGTGCAGGGCCGGGTTGGGTTGAAAGACCTGTCGCTCAGCCGATCCTTCCGCTCGACCGAGCCGGTCCTGGAGGCAGTGGACGCGACGGTGGCGGCGCTTGCCCCTGAAGCGCTGGGCAGCGGCGTCGTCACCGAACCGCACCGCAGCGCGGTCCCCGGGCCCGGTCTGGTTACGCTGTGGCGTCCAGTCAGTGCGGAACAGGCTGAGGATGACGAGGGCGAGGAGAGCTGGGTCGGCGACGCGCCGCGCGAGTTTGCCACCCGCCTGGCCCAGCGGATCAAGGGCTGGCTCGCCGAGCCGATGATGCTGAAAGACGGGCCTATCCGCCCGCAGGACATCATGATCCTGGTGCGCAAACGGGGCGACCTCGCGGCGCTGATCGTTGCCCGGCTCTATGCGGAAGGGGTGCCGGTGGCAGGCCTCGACCGGTTGCGGCTGAACGCGCCGCTCGCCGTGCGCGACCTGCTCGCCGCCGCCCGGTTTGCGCTGCAGCCCGAGGATGATTTGTCGCTCGCCAGCCTGCTCGTCTCGCCGCTGATCGGGTGGAGCCAGGACGAGCTGCTCGCTCATGCGCTGCGGCCGAGCGGCCGGAGGCTGTGGCGGCACCTGCGCGAACGCCCGGACCAACGCGTCGGCGAAGCGGTCGCCCTGCTCACCGACCTGCTCAATACCGCCGACTTCACCACGCCCTACCAGTTCTTCGAGCGGATCCTCTCCGGCGCGATGGCTGGCCGCTGTAAGCTGCTGGGCCGGCTTGGCGAGGAAGCGCGGGATCCGGTCGAGGAATTGCTCTCGGCCGCGCTCGCGTTCGAGCGGCAGGCAACGCCGTCGCTGCAGCGTTTCCTCGACTGGTTCGATCGCGGCGACGTCGATATCGTTCGCGATCCGTCGCAGCCGCTCGATGCGGTGCGGGTGATGACCGCGCATGGCGCCAAGGGGCTGCAGGCGCCGGTTGTCATTCTCGCCGATGCAGCGACCGACCCGGGCGCCAATCGCCGGAACCGGCTCGATTGGCGCGCGCCGGGGCTGGACCAGCCCTTGCCTCTGTTCCGCCCGCGCAAGGACGAACTCGCCGGCTCCCTGGCCCACGATCTGGCGGATGCCGAGCGCAAGGATCGCGAGGAACATTGGCGGCTGCTCTATGTCGCCATGACGCGGGCCGAAGAGCGGCTCTATGTCGGTGGCGCGCTGGGGACGCGAGCGAAGGGCGTGCCGCCGCCGGACAGCTGGTATGCCGCGATCGCCAAAGGCCTGGAGTGCCTCGGGGCGGAGCCGCTGGAGGATGGTCGGCTCGAATGGGCTGGCCGCGCCCCCCACCTCGGGGTCGCTGCAAAGCCGAGGGAAGCGAAGAGGAGCGAGGCGCGCCTACCGCTGCCCGCCTGGGCGCGTGCACCGGCGCCCAAGGAAGCCCGGCCGCCACGGCCGCTTGCGCCATCCTCGATCGGAACCGACGAGGCAGCGGACCCGCCGCCCGGACCAGCGATGCGCGCCGCAGCGGAGCGGGGCCGCCTGCTCCATGCTCTGTTCGAGCGGCTGCCGGCGGTGCCACCCGAGCAGCGGCGCGCCGCGGCCGAGCATTGGCTGTCAGCAAGTGGCGGAGTCGGCGACCCCATGGTGCGGCAGGAACTGGCGGCGCAGGTCTGCGGCGTCATCGGTGATCCGCGCTTCGCCGAGTTGTTCTCGCCCGGGGCCCTTCCCGAAGTGCCGATCGCGGCGGTGGTCGACGGGCAGGTGATCGCCGGCAAGGTCGATCGCCTGCATGTCAGCGAGGACCGGGTGCTGGTGGTCGATTTCAAGACCAACCGCCGCCCCCCGGCCGATCTTGCCCGCGCGCCCGAATCGCACCTGCAGCAGATGGCGGCCTATGCGGCAGCGCTTGGCGTAATCTTCCCCGGCCGGCGCATCGAGGCGGCCTTGCTCTACTCCTCCGGGCCGGTGCTGCTGCCGCTCGATGTGGAGACGCTCCAGCGCTTCAAGCCACGCTTGGCGGCGGCGTAACAAAGTTTGGCCGCCTATTCGGTTGAGCCTTGCCGCTCGCCTTCCTAGATTGCCAGCAAAGGAGTTACACGCATGGCCACCAAGCAGATCACCGACGCGAGCTTCGATCAGGACGTTCTTCAGGCCGACACGCCGGTGCTGGTCGATTTCTGGGCGGAGTGGTGCGGGCCGTGCAAGCAGATCGGCCCGGCGCTCGAGGAGATCTCCGACGAACTGGGCGAGCGCGTGACCATCGCCAAGCTCAACATCGACGATCATCCCGATGCGCCGGTACGCTATGGCGTGCGCGGCATTCCGACGATGATCCTGTTCAAGGGCGGTGTGCCCGCCGCGACCAAGGTCGGCGCGGCACCCAAAAGCCACCTAAAGAGCTGGCTCGAAGGGGAACTGTAAGCTCTCCCACCGTTCGTTTCGAGCGAAGTCGAGAGACGAGTTGCCGCAATGCTTCTCGACTGCGCTCGAAGCAACGGCCTAAGGCGAAGGCGGCTCGGTCCCTTCCAGCCCGCGAGTCTCCGGCCGGAACCTGTCGTGCCGCGGTAGGTCGTCCGCCGGCTCCGCCCACTCGATCCGGCTGCCGTAGAAAATATGGAACTCCGGGCGGATCACGTCTGGCCGGTCCAACGTCGGGATGCTGAAATCCACTGTTTCAGGCTGGTGATCGACCATCATGTAGAGCGGCGTCCCGCAGCGCGTGCAGAAGCCGCGATGGCCGAAGCTGCTCGACGCCACCGTGCCGAGCGCATCCTCGCCCTGCTCCAGCCGCCAGTGGCCGGCGTGCACGCTGGCGAAAGCCATGGCCGGGCTGCCGGAGCTTAGCTGGCAGGTCCGGCAATGGCACCAGCCGGCGTCGGAGGGTTCTGAGTCGAGGCGGTAGCGAATCGCGCCGCACAGGCAGCCGCCGGTCCAATCGGTCATGATCTGTAGTCCGCGTTGATCGAGATATAGCCGTGGGTGAGGTCGCAGGTCCAAACCGTCGCGCGGCCGTCGCCAATCCCCAGATCTGCGCCGATCTCGATCTCCTGAGCGCTCAGATGCTCGGCGACAGGCCCTTCGTCATAGCCTTCGACCGCGCAGCCGTTGCGGGCTACGATGGTGCTGCCGAAGCGAATTGAGAGGCGGTCCCGATCAGCCGGCTCGCCGGCCTTGCCGACCGCCATGACGACCCGGCCCCAGTTGGCATCCTCGCCAGCAATAGCCGTCTTGACCAGCGGCGAGTTGGCGATGCTCATGGCGAGGCGGTGAGCGCTGGCATCGCTGGTGGCGCCGGTCACCTGCACCTCGATGAATTTGGACGCGCCTTCGCCGTCTCGCACCACCAGCTGCGCCAGCTTCAGGCATAGGGCATCCAGCGCCGCAGCGAACGCATCCGCGCCTGCGTTGTCGAATGAGGCAAGCGCAGGATTGCCTGCGAACCCGGTGGCGAAAGCCAGCACCGTATCAGAGGTCGAGGTATCGCCATCCACGGTGATGCACGAGAAGCTGCGGCGATTTGCGCGGTCGAGCAGTTGCTGGAGGAAGCTGGGCTCCACCGCCGCGTCGGTGAAGATGAAGCCGAGCATGGTCGCCATGTCCGGCGCGATCATGCCGGAGCCCTTGATGATGCCAGTAAGTGTGACAGTCCAGTCACCGATCACCGCTCGTTGTACTGCCCCTTTCGCAAAGGTGTCGGTCGTGCCGATCGCGTCGGCTGCTTCCTGCCAGGCGCATTCCGGCGCGGAAAAGGCTGCCTCCAGGCCCGCTTCCGCCTTGTCGATCGGCAGCGGCACGCCGATCACGCCCGTCGAAGCCACGAAGATATCAGACGGCTGGCAGCTGAGATGCGCCGCGGCGCGGGCGGCGACCGCCTCGACCGCAGCCTGGCCCCGACTACCGGTGAAGGCATTGGAGTTTCCCGCGTTGACGACCAGCGCCCGAGCCTGGCCAAGCGTCAGTGCCTTGCGGCACCATTCGACTTCGGGTGAAGCGCATTGGCTGCGCGTAAGCACTCCGGCAACTGATGTCCCCGGCTCCAGTTGCACGAACGTGAGGTCGCAGCGGTCCCATTGCTTGTAATGCGCGCGGGCGACGGCCGGGCGAGCGCCGGCGATCGACGGCAGGTCAGGAAAGGGGCGGGCGAGGGGAGAAACGTCGGCCATAGCTTGCCCTAATCGCGGCTTTTCGCACGCGCCAGACATGGTTGACGTGCTGGACGTACGAGGGTCGCGACACTATGTCTCCGCGCGTTCTGCTCCGATCGATCGAGACCGCCTTGCGTTTGTTGATTCTCCTGTCCGCGATGATCGCGGGTCTGACCGGCCTGATTGCCGGCGACCCTGCGTCCGCGCGCGCTGGAGAGCCGACCAGCATCGCGGCGTCGGCAAATGCGGGAACGGAGCAGGTCCGCGCAGCTCAGATCGTGCGTCGTATAGCCGCTGCTCCTGTCACCGGGACGTCGAAGACCGGGTATTTCTCGCCGGAGCGCGGCTTCGTTCCCCGGGCCCATAAGGTAGATGAGCGCCGCATCGAATAGCGGCTTCTGCGCGTCCTCCTTTCTCGCCAGGCGCTTGCTCGCCTGCAATGTCATCTATTTCAGACAGGTCATCCCATGCTCGCCGCAGTCGCCAAGGCAATTTTCGGTTCGTCCAACGAACGTTACGTCAAATCCATTCAACCGCTTGTGAACAAGATCAATGGCTTCGAGACTAATATCTCGGCTCTCAGCGACGATGAACTGCGCAACCAGACCGTCGTTTTCCGCGAGCGGCTTGCCAATGGCGAGAGCCTGGACAGCCTACTTCCCGAGGCATTCGCGACCGTGCGCGAAGCGTCCAAGCGCACGCTCGGCCAGCGCCACTATGATGTGCAGATGGTCGGCGGCATCGTGCTCCACCGCGGTGAAATTGCCGAGATGCGGACTGGCGAAGGCAAGACCCTCGTGGCGACTCTCGCCACCTATCTGAACGCGCTGCCCGGGGAGGGCGTTCACGTCGTCACCGTCAACGATTATCTGGCCCGTCGCGACTCCGAATGGATGGGTCAGATCTACAAGTTCCTAGGCCTCAGCGTCGGCGTGATCGTGCCCAATCTGACGGACCAGATGCGGCGCGATGCCTATGGCTCCGACATCACCTACGGCACCAACAACGAGTTCGGCTTCGACTATCTGCGCGACAATATGAAGTACGAGCGCGCCTCGATGACGCAGCGGCCGTTCAACTTCGCGATCGTCGACGAAGTGGACTCGATCCTGATCGACGAGGCACGGACGCCGCTGATCATCTCCGGCCCGACCGACGACAAGTCCGAACTGTACATGCAGGTCGATGCAATCGTGAAGCAGTTCGCGCCCGAGGATTATGAACTCGACGAGAAGCAGAAATCGATCATGCTGACCGAGGACGGCACCGAGAAGGCCGAGCGTATGCTTGAGGCGGCCGGGCTGCTTGAAGGTTCGAACCTGTACGACTTCGAGAACACGCAGGTGGTTCATCACCTGAACCAGGCGCTGCGCGCCAACGCGATGTTCAAGCTCGACACCGATTACATCGTCAAGGACGGCAAGATCATCATCATCGATGAATTCACCGGCCGCATGATGGACGGCCGCCGCTGGTCCGACGGCCTGCACCAGGCGGTCGAGGCCAAGGAAGGGGTGAACATCGAGCCGGAAAACCAGACGCTGGCTTCCATTACCTTCCAAAACTATTTCCGCATGTACCCGAAGCTCGCCGGCATGACCGGCACCGCGGCGACAGAAGCTGGCGAGTTTCATGACATCTACAAGCTGAACGTCGTCACCATCCCCACCAACAAGCCGGTCAGCCGCGTTGATGAGGACGATCAGTTCTACAAGAACATCAAGGACAAGTTTGCCGCTATTGCCAGGGGAATCGAGGAGCGCAGCGGACAGGGCCAGCCCGTGCTGGTCGGCACCGTCTCAATCGAGAAATCGGAACTACTGAGCGAGTATCTGCGTCAGTTGAACGTGCCCCACAATGTGCTCAATGCCCGTTTTCACGAGCAGGAAGCGCATATCGTCGCGCAGGCGGGCCGGCCGGGCGCGGTCACCATCGCGACGAACATGGCGGGCCGCGGCACCGACATTCAGCTTGGCGGCAATGTCGAGTTCCGCGTCGAGGATGAGCTCAAGGGCCTGCCCGATGGACCGGACCGTGAGGCCGCGATCGCCCGCATCAAGCGAGAGGTCGAGGAAGAGCGGCAGAAGGTGATCGCGGCCGGCGGCCTGTTCGTGCTCGGCACCGAGCGGCACGAAAGCCGGCGCATCGACAATCAGCTGCGCGGCCGTTCGGGCCGACAGGGCGATCCGGGGCTTTCCCGCTTTTACCTGTCGCTCGACGACGATCTGCTCCGCATCTTTGGGCCGGACACGATGTTCTCCAAGATGATGAACGCCAATCTGGCCGACGGCGAGGCGATCGGGTCGCGCTGGCTGAACAAGGCGATCGAGACCGCGCAGAAGAAGGTCGAGGCGCGCAACTACGACATCCGCAAGCAGCTGCTCGAGTATGACGATGTCATGAATGACCAGCGCAAGGTCATCTACGAGCAGCGCACCGACATCATGGACTCCGAGATCCTCGGCGACATCGTCGAGGACATGCGCCACGACACCGTCAACAATCTGATCGGCACCGCCTGCCCGCCGGACTCCTATCCCGAACAATGGGATATCGAGGGGCTGAAGGCGCGGACACAGGAGGTGTTCGGCGTCGACGTGCCGTTCGAAGAGTGGATCAAGGAAGAGTCGGTCGAGCCGGAATTGCTCGAGGAACGGCTGCGCACGCTCACCGATGAAGCCATGGCGGCCAAAGGCGCCGATCTGGAACCGGGCACCTGGGTGCAAGTGGAAAAGAGCGTGCTGCTCCAGTCACTCGACCACCATTGGAAAGAACATCTGGCGACGCTCGACGCGCTGCGGCAGGTCATCCACCTGCGCGCCTATGCGCAAAAGACGCCCATCAACGAGTATAAGCAGGAAGCGTTCGGCCTGTTCGAGCGCATGCTTGAAGTGATCCGCGAGGATGTGACGCGGGTGCTCGCCCATGCCCAGTTCATGGCCGCGCCGCCGCCGATGCCTTCGATGCCTGAGTTCGTCACCACGCACATCGACCCGCTCACCGGCGAGGACGACAGCTGGGACGGCGAGAGCCTGGGCGCCGGCACGATGACGCTGCCACCGCTCCAGGTGGCGCCGGTTGCTCTCGAAAAGCTTGGCGAAGATCCGGCCGAGTGGGAAGGCAAGGTCAGCCGGAACGCGCCATGCCCCTGCGGCTCGGGACAGAAATACAAGCACTGCCACGGAGCGCTGTAGACTTGATCCACTTCACGCCACCCCGGGCTTGACCCGGGGTCCCGCTTCTTCTTTCTAAGTTGGACAGGCAGCGGGACCCCGGCTCAAGGCCAGGGTAACGAAAAAGGGGGGGTGAGCGCGTGCTGGTTTTGGCTCTCCTCTTCGCTGTCACCGCTGCGCTTTACGCCAGCGTCGGCTTTGCCGGCGGCTCGACCTACAATGCGTTGCTTGCCTTGGCCGGCGTCGATCACCGCGTCTTCCCGCTGGTGGCGTTGGTCTGCAATCTGATCGTCGCGACTGGCGGCACGGTTCGCTTCGCGCAAGCGGGACTGGTGCCGTGGCGCCGGCTGGTGCCCCTCCTGGCGCTGTCGATGCCCGCTGCCTGGCTGGGCGGCATGTTGCCGGTGTCCAAGCAGCTTTTTCTAGCCCTGCTCGGCTGCTCGCTTCTCGTCGCCGCAGTCCTGCTTTTCGTGCAGCGGGAACGGGAAGCCGAGACAAGCCGCTGGCCTTGGCTCGGCACCGTGCTTGCAGCGCCCATCGGGCTGCTGTCCGGCATTGTCGGGATCGGTGGCGGCATTTTCCTAGCGCCTGTCCTGCACCTGATCGGCTGGGACCGGGCCAAGCGCGTGGCAGCGGCCGCCTCATGCTTCATCCTCGCCAACTCGCTCGCGGGCCTTGGCGGCCAGTTGACCAAGCTCTCCGGGTCGCCCCAGCTGATCGAAGCAGCGTTGGGCTATTGGCCGGTCGCGCTCGCTGTACTGGTCGGTGGCCAGATCGGTAGCCGGGTGGGGGTGGAGCTACTCCCCGCAGCCTGGCTGCGCCGGTTGACCGGCTTGCTGATCCTCTACGTCGCAGTCCGCCTGCTGCTTCAAGCCTGGGGATGAGCTTCAAGCGGTCGCTAGGGCCGCTCAGCGTCCTGCTGCTCACTCTCTCCGCCACGAGCCCGGCTTCATCAGTGTTCGTGATCGTCCCCGAGATGCTGCAACTGGCCGGCACCGGCGCGTTGATCGCGATGCTGCTGGCGACGATCGTCTGCGTGGCGACTGCGTTCGTCTACGCCGAACTGTCCTCGGCCTTTCCCGTAGCAGGCGGCGAATATGTGATGGTCGGGCGCACGCTCGGGCCGCTCGCCGGATTTGTGACGCTGGCAGTCAACCTGATCAACAATCTGCTGTTCCCGGCCGTGATCGGCCTGGGCCTGAGCGACGTGCTGTCGGGGGTGCTGCCGGGCCTGCCGGTGATTCCGACCGCCATCACGATGGTCGCGTTTTCGACCCTCCTCGGCATTCTCCACATTCGAGTGAACGCCTGGGTCACCGGCATCTTCCTCCTGGTGGAGCTGTCTGCGCTGGGCGCTATCATCGCGCTCGGTGCGGCCGAGCCGGTGCGGGATCTGTTCGAAGCGCCGGTGATGGGGCCGATCCTGGCTCCCGCCGATCCGGTGAGCATCGGTCTTGCCACCACCGCCGCCATTTTCGCGCTGAACGGTTATGGGCTGGCTGTCTACTTCGCGGAGGAGATGCACGAAGCGGCTGGGCGCATCGCGCGCGTGGTCCTGCTCGCTGCCGGCCTGACCATCCTCGTCGAACTGCTCCCGCTCGCCGCGGCGATCGCGGGCGCGCCCGATCTGCCGACGCTCTTCACCCATCGCGATCCCTTCGGCTGGTTCGCACGTGCGCGCGGAGGGGATCTGGTGGCGGATATTCTCGCGATCGCCATCGCACTGGCGATCGTCAACGCAGCCATTGCCGGCATCCTCGCCTATTCCCGTTTCCTGTACTCGACGGGGCGCGACGCGATCTGGGGCAAGCTGCTCGACCCCTATGTCACGCGCATCCACCCGCGGCTCGGCTCGCCCTGGTTCGCTACGCTGGCCGTGGGCGCGGTCAGCTGCGCCGCATGCTTCCTGCCGCTCCGCCTGCTGCTGGTGCTGAGCGGCTCCGGCATCGCGATCACCTACCTCGGTATTGCCTTGGCAGCGATGGTCGGCCGCCGCACGGGCGCGACGGCGCACGCGGCCTATCGCATGCCATGGTTCCCGCTGGCGCCGCTGATTACGATCGCCGCGCTGGCGCTCGTCTTCTGGGCGAGCTGGCTGGACCCGGAAACGGGCCGGCCGGGCCTGACCGCCACGGCCGTGCAGTTGCTCGTCGCTGCGCTCTATTACGCGCTGGTTCTGCGCAGGCGCCGCGGCTGGACCGTCTACGCCGGCGATCAGCCGCCCGCGCCGGCAGCCTGAGACTCGAGTTGCTCGGCCGTCATGCCGATCATCAGCCCGTTCGGCCCCGCTCCAACGCTGTTCTTGGGAAGGCGCACCATCTTGCCGCTCTTGAGCTTCAAGGTGATGAGATCCCCCTCGACCTTCTCGATCGTGCCGGCCTGGGCACCGCCGCTGCCGCTCACCACCGCACCGGGCTTCATGGCTTCGGCGGTCTTGGCCAACGCTTCTTCGACTGACGCGTTCAAGGCGTCACGCGACAGGGTGACCGCTAGTCCGTTCGGACCATTGCCGAATGCGGTCCGAGGCAAGCGCACTTCATGCTTGTCTGTCTTGATCACTGCGAAATCTGCACCCGCAGAAGCAATCGTTCCGACCGCCGCACCATCGGGGCCGAACACCTGGGCGCCGGCCGCGATCTGCACCGCTGCCGTCGCCGGTGTCGCCGCTGCGCTTGATGTTGCCGCTGGGGTGGGTGTCGCCGCCGGCGCGGGCGCTGCCGCCGACGGCGCAGGCGAAGTTTGCGCCAGGGCCGCGGTCCCGACGAGCATCAACGTGGCGATACTGGTTGCATGCATGGCGTTCACATCCGTCTCCTCAATCAAGGTCCCAGAGAACAACGGTGGGTACCTGCGAAGGGTTGCGGAAGTTGCGGCAGGCGGCTCGCAGGATGCGATTGGCGGCTTACCTGGTGCTCAATGCATAATCCAAGGCTGCACAGACGGCCGCAGCCTGCGCGAGGCTACACTGTTCCGGCGTGACCAGCGCACTATCAGGGTAAACCTCCGTCGTGGTAGTGAAGCGCGCGCCAGTAATCGATGCGCAGAGACCCAGCTCGGTTAGCGGGTATTCGATGACGCCTCGCGCCACGACGGGCGAGCCAATGATCTCGCCCTTTTCATCCGGAAGCGCGATGTGGGTTACCCGTTCGACCGCGGTGATGATCGCTTGTTGAAACGGGAGCTGCGGATTCTCGCTGTCCGCGCAGAGGTAGAAGCCGTCCGGGATGTTCTCGGGCGCAAACGCCTTGCCATCGCGCGCGGCCAGCGCCGGACGGAATTCCTCCTCGTCGCTGTCCGTCGTCTCGTGAAGATCAATGTGGAGCAGAAATGAGTCTTGGACTGTGGAGACGAGCTCGATCAGCGCAGTCGCCTCCCGCGCCGGGCCGCCGGCGCGGAAGTTCCTATTGGGATCGATCGCGTCATAGTTCCAGCGATTGATGCGCTCATAGGCCCAGGGGCTGACACAAGGCGCGACCAGCAGATTGACCTTGCCGGCATAGTCTTCGGCACGTGTCTCGAGGAACTCCAGAGCGCCTATGACGCCGCTCGTCTCATAGCCATGCACGCCGCCAGTAATCAGGACCATCGGTAAGGCGGGATCCAACTGCCGGCTCCGCAAAGCAGATAGCGTGTAATGGTCGTCGGCGTACTGGAGTTCGCCATAGGTGAGCTTCTCGAAAGCGCCCGCCAGCGCTTCGATGCGCGGCACGACCTCCTCGGCATAAAGCCGCTGGCGCGACTGTCGTGCCCGCCATTGGTCACGCTCCTCGTCGCCCCAAGGCTGACCGGGAATTCCCACGGGGTAGAACATTGTTTCAATCATGAGCGAGTCTGATCCCCATCCGGTTCATAGCCCGAGATAGCTGCGGCTCCTCTGCCACCGGGAACCTTAAGACTCCAGCGCGGGACAATCACTGACGTTCATTACAGCAATGAAGCGAAGGCGACCGGCATTCATGCTGTTGGACGCCGCGATACGCTGGCTACCGTGAAATTATTGACGACATATACAATAAGCGGTAACCGGACCTGGAGAGAACGAGGGGAGAGGTTTTCGTGATTCATCAGCAATACCGTCGTTGGGCCGCGTCTGTGGCGCTGTCAGCCATTGTCGCCTGCATGAGTGCTCCAGCGCAGGCGCAGGAAGCGGAAGCCGATAGCCGCGACACGGTGGGCGAGATCATCGTCACCGCGCAGAAGCGCGCGGAAAACGTTCAGGACGTGCCGATCGCCATCACCGCTCTCACGAGCGCCGATCTCGCTGCTGCTCGGATCGAGGACTCCAAGGACCTCCAGTTCAACGCGCCGAACGTCACTCTATCGGCCAACCGCAACATCACCATCCGCGGCGTCGGTTCGGCCTCGTTCGGTGGCACTGGCGACACCAATATCGGCGTGCTGGTGAACGGTGTCTTCCTGCAGGCGGGCAGTTCCTTCGGCGAGTTTTTCGACCTTGAGCGCATCGAAGTCCTGCGCGGGCCGCAGGGCACGCTTTTCGGCCGCAACACGACAGGCGGCGTGATCAACTTCATCAGCAAGCGTCCGACGGAGGAGTTCGAAGGCTTTGTCGACGCACAGCTGGAAAACTATCGCGGTGTGCGCCTATCCGGTGCGATCAATATCCCGATCACCAGCGGCATTTCGCAGCGCTTCGCCGCCAACTTCATCAAGCGGGAAGGCTATACGCGCAACCTGTTCGACAATTCGCGGATCGATGGCCGCGACCAATATACCTTGCGCTCAAGCACGCGCATCCAGCCCACCGACACCACGACTGTCGATCTGACGCTCACCTACTTCTCCGAAAACAGCGACCGTCAAAACGCGGCTAAGTCGCTGTGCACGCCCCATCCGACCTTGGGCTGCGGGCCGGACTCGGTGTCTACGGCTTTTCCAACGGCGAACTTCCGGATCGATGCGGGCTTCCTGCCCGGCGCAGTGCGTCCGGGGACGTTCACTAACAACCCGCGTAACCTTCGGGAAGTGAGCATCGATGTCGACCCCCGGCAGAAGGCCGAGGACTTTCTCGGCACGCTGGAGATCAACCAGGAGCTTGGCGCGCTCACCCTCACCTCCGTGACGGGCCTGCGCGATGGCGACAATAGCTCGGTACGTGACTTCGACCAAGGATCGCGGCCGAATGCGTTCAATCCGGGCACGTTCAACACGCCTTTGGGCCCAGTGACCATTCCGAATGACGGCCGCGGAAATGGCGTGCTCACCTATCTGCTCGGCGATGGGAAAACCGTCACCACGACCGACTATCGCACCGCGCAGGAAGGGCGAGGCTCGGCCAAGCAGTTCAGCCAGGAACTGCGCTTGGCTTCGGACTTCGAAGGGCCGTTCGATTTCCTTGTCGGCGCATATTATCTGAACGCGCGCGCCAGCGGTTTCGTCGCCACCTATGTGCCGGCGAACCGCACCTTCGGCTCGATTGCAATCGGCGACACCAAGCTTGGCAAGGTCGTCTCCAAGGCGATCTTCGGCGAGGCCTATTTCGACATCACCCCGGAGCTGAAGATACTCGGCGGCCTGCGCTATTCGGAGGATAAAAAGCGCATCATCACCGCCAGCGGCACCTTCGTCACGCCGGCGCCGTTCCGGGGCAAGGCCACTTTCGACAAGGTGACGGGTCGCGCCAGCATCAATTGGAACCCGGCCAATGACCTGACCGACGACACCAACATTTACCTGTCCTTCTCCCGCGGTTTCAAATCGGGCGGGTTCAACCCGGGCAACGTAGGCGTGCCGACGTTTGAATCCGAGACGATCGACGCGATCGAGTTCGGCCACAAGAATGTGCTGCTGGACGGCCGGCTGCGCGTGAACATGGCGCTGTTCAACTATAATTATTCGAATCTGGTCGTCGGCAACATCGTCGGCACGCTGGCGACGAACGTGAACATCCCGAAATCCCGCGTGAGAGGCTTCGAACTCGAAGTGACCGCGACTCCGGTCTCGGGCCTGAGGTTCGAAGGGGCGCTAGGCCTGCTGGATGCCGAAATCCGGAGCAGCTTCCTGTCGTCCGACCCGACCCGGGGGGGCACCCGCTTCCAGTTGCGGGGCAATCAGCTGCCCAACGCGCCGCGGCGCACGCTCAAGCTGGCGGCGGAATATACGCATGAGGTGAGCAACGACTGGTCAATCCGCCCACGCGTCGACTTCTATTCGCAGAGCGGTTTCTACTCACGCGAGTTCAATGTCGGCGCGGATCGGGTGGACAGCTGGAAGCAGCTCGACGCGTCCGTTCAGGTCGCGCGCGGCGCGGACAAGGACCTGAGCGTCAGCCTATTCGTCAAAAACATTCTGAACGAAGATGCGATCACTTTCCTGGAAGCTAATTCCGAGCTGGTGGGCAGCTTCCGCAGCGCCTTCCTGCTTGATCCGCGGATATACGGCGTGGCGCTGCGGGTAGGCTTCTAATAGGAACGAGCCTCCCACTGGGATGGCGGAGGGACAAGCCTCCGCCATCCACTTTCGGCTGGGCATTGATGGAATCTGGGGGCTGAGTATGAGATCGATGTTGCCACGGATGGTGGCGCTCGCGGGCGCTCTCATGCTGACGCAAGCACCCGCCGCTGCGGAGTCTCGCGACCTTGAGGCGCCCGTGCTCGGCCGCGCCGGAGATCTGGCCGTCGGAACGATCGCAATGGAGCTCGCGCTCGCACCGCGCGTGGGGCTAGCAGGGACGACGGAACCACGCGCGATCGGCGTTCGGCTTTGGTATCCGGCGCAAGCCGGCTCCGGGCCCGCGGCGGTCTATCGACATGTCGCTCGTTTTCCGGCGGGCGGGGATCTCGTGATTGCCGAGCAGGGCGTGGCGCGTGAGAACGCGCAGCCCGCCGCCGCGACGGTGCCGCTCGTCCTCCTATCGCACGGATATCGTGGGTGGAGTGCGCACCTGAGCCGGCTCGGCGAGCATCTCGCCTCGCGCGGCTATGTGGTCGCGGCGCTGGATCACCGCGATGCACCCTTTGACAGCCCGGCTGCCTTCGCCCTGTCATTCGGTCAGGTTCTGCTCGACCGCGCGCGCGACCAGCGGGAGGCGCTTGCCAAGCTGCTCGCGATGCGATCGGATAAGGCAAGTCCGCTCAGCCGCGTGGATCCGGCTCGCATCGGCCTGATCGGCTATTCGATGGGCGGCTATGGCGCGCTCGCCACCGCAGGCGCCGATTACGACCCGGCCAGCAAGGTCTATGCGCCGATGCCAGCTCCGGGTCGCGCCACTTTGGTGTCCGACACCGCCACAGCGGCCAGGATCAAGGCGCTCGTGCTCTTCGCTCCCTGGGGATCGGCGCCCGACAATCGGGTGTGGCAGGGGGCGGCACTTGCCAAGGTCCGCGCGCCGACATTGATCGTGGCTGGCGATCAGGACGATATCGTCGATTACCGCGGCGGCATTCGCTGGCTGTTCGACTCGATGGCGGGCGCCGACCGGAGGCTCCTCGTCTATCGCGAAGCGCGCCATAACGTCGCCGGCAATCCGGTGGAGCTGAAGCCGGATGCGCCGTTTGCCGCAGTCGATGCCTTCCACGAGCCGGTGTGGCGGATGGAGCGTATCAACGCGATCAACCAGCATTTTGTGACCGCCTTCCTCGATCTCCAGCTTAAGGGCGACAGGACCAAGGCAGCCTATCTGGACGTGCCGGTGCCTGTCGCCGGCGACGGTGCGTGGCCGAGCGCTTTTGGTCAGCAATGGGGCGGCATGACGGCGGGCAAGGACCAGCCCGGCTATTGGCAGGGTTTTCAGCGCCGCTGGGCGCTTGGGCTCGAACTGCACCACCGGCCGGCGAAACCGGCTAAATGACACGCGAGCGGGAGTTTCTATGTTCGATCTGAATGGTCATGTCGCACTGGTGACCGGCGGCAATGGCGGTCTCGGCCTCGCTATGGCCAAAGGCCTGGTGAAGGCGGGCGCGCAAGTCGCGCTCTGGGGCCGCAATCCAGCCAAGAACGCGGCAGCAGTGGCCGAGATCGAAGCGATGGGCGGCACCGCCGTCGCCTTCGAATGCGACGTGACTGACGAAGCGGCGAGCGCAGCGGCTTTCGAGGCGACGCTTGCCCGGTTTGGCACGATCCACAGCTGCTTCGCCAATGCGGGCGGCGGTGGCGTGCGGGGCGCGTTTCACGAGCTGAGCCGCGAGGATTGGTCGCAGACGATCGACCTCAACCTGCAGAGCGTCGTCGGCACATTTCAGCTCGCGACCCGGCACTGGCTGGCGAAGCAGCAGCCGGGCAAGCTGATCGTGACGTCTTCGCTGGCAGCGATCGTCGGCTTGGCCGGAGCAACGGGCTATTCGACGACCAAGGCTGCGGTGCTGGGGCTGGTGCGCGCGCTCGCCATCGAGCTGGGCCGCGCCGGCATTCAGGCCAATGCGATCCTGCCGGGTTTCATCGAGACCGAAATGTCGCTCGACACGCCCAAGGCGTTTCAGGATGCTTGCCGCCGGCGTGCCGCGTCCGGAGAGATCGGGCAGCTAGAGGACATGGAAGGGATTGCGGTGTTCCTCGCCGCGCGCGAGAGCCGGTTCATGACCGGCCAGTGCCTAATCCTTGACGGCGGCCACTCGATCTTTCCGTTGTAAAGGGGCCGGCAGCGCGCTTGCCAGCGGACGCCCCAGCGGTTGTTGGCGGATGAAATGCTCGCTTTTCAGATGAGCGAAGGTGCCGACGATCATGGTGACGGTCAGGTCTTCGAGCGTCTGCAGATCCATGCCGTGGCGGTGCAGATAGGCGCCGGCCGAGGCCGGCAAGCCAAATGAGATGTCCGTCGCCGCGCGGGCGATGTCGCGCGGCAGGCCGAAATGGCTGATGACGATGTCGGTCAAATAGTCGACGGCGGCTTCTCGGCCGAAGTCGGTTGGATCGTGAATGTCGGACACGCTGGGTTCGACCTGGAGCCGCTCGATGATCAGGCCGCGTTCGGCGATATAGGTGAGGTAGACGTGGGTGGTGGCGCGAACCAGGCCTTCGAACGTCTCCGCCTTGTCCGCCGCTTCGGCCTGGAGCCGCCGCAGTCGCCGCAGTTCACGCTTCAGCAGTTCCTGGAGAAGTTCAGTCAGATTGGGGAAATAGTTGTAGACCAGGGACTTGCTGATCCCGGCTTCCTTGCCGATCCGCTCGATGCTCACCGCGGCGACGCCATCGCGCGCCACGATGTCGGCGGTGTGGTCGAGGATCAGCGACCGGCGCGCCTCCGGGCTCAAGCGCCGGCGCTGCTGCGATGAAGCCCCACTTGCCATCCGGGGGCGATAGCAGATTTCGCTTTACCGAACAGGCGGGTAGTTGTGCGCCCAAGGGGCGATCGATTCCGACGCGTCGCCGCCGACATTCTGCTGGACGGAAAACAGGTTCCCGTCCGGATCATAGGCATATTGGACGGACCAGCCGCCGATCCGCATCGGCTTGCCCGCGAGCCGCACGCCCATGCCCTTAAGCCGCGCCTGCTCCACCTTCAGGTCGTCCACTTCGAAGCCGATCGCATTGTAGCCGATCGCGTCCAGCTTCCGGGCGCCGCGGGGCCGCGGCGTCTGTGGCCGGGCATATTGCCAGACCTCGATTTCCATATTGCCGACACCGAACCAGCCGCCCTTGATCGCGAGATTGTCGATGCCGGCGATATCGTCGAGCGGTTTGCGGTTCTGCTGCTCGATCACGCGCCAAGGCTTGAAACCGAGCAGCCGGGTGTAGAAGGCCAGCATCTCATCGCGATCCGGCGTGACAGTCGCGATGTGGCTAACCCAGGCGGGATCGTTCCGCTTTGGAGCGGTCAAAACCTCGTTCTCGATCATGATGCCGTCACGGTCGCGGCCGTAGGAATAGACCACGCCATAGCCGCCGATATCGACCGGCTTGTCGCCGCGCGAGACCATCTCCAGCCCGGCCTGGCGGAACTTGGGCTCCGCCGGATCGATAGCCGGCGATTGAAAGCAGATATGGGTGTAGCCGGGGCCAATCACCGGCCGCTTGTCAGGTGCCGCCGGCCGGTTCGGATCGAAGTCCATCAGCTGGATGAACATGTTGGGCATGCGCACGATCGCGATTTCGACGTCGCCGCGCCGTCCGGCCGCCAGCTTTGCCGGGAAAGCCCCTGCCGGCATCTTGAACCGCTTGATCGCCGGATATGGCACTGCCTTACCGTAAAAGGCCAGCGTAGCATCGATATCGGAGACGGTGATGCCGATGGTGCGGATGCCCACGATCGGACCGGCGCACGCGGGCGCGGTGAGCCCAAGCAGCAGACCGGCGAGCAGGATGCGCTTCACGGGCGGTTCCTTTCCTTGGGTCCGAAGACGAGCAGGACGTTGCCAGGGATCTGGCCAAATTTATCGTACCCGGAATTCACGATCAGCAATCCGCCGGCGACTATTGGTCCAGCTGAGTCGATGGTGCCCCCCACGCCCTTGACCCCGTTGATCGTCGGGAACTCGCGGTGAGTGTCCACTGTCCAGAGCGTCCGGCCGTCCACCGTTGAATAGGCGCTGAGCTTACCATTCAAGGCGCCGGCGAAGACCATACCATCCGTCAGCGTGATCGCCGCGGACAAGGCGGTGCGGCACTCATGCTTATTTTCGGCGCAGACCAGCGGCTCGATGCGGCTCCAGATCGGCTTGCCCGTCAGTGCGTCGAAGGCGTGCAGGCCCTGCCGCGGCGGTCCGGTGGGGCTGAGATGGCCGGGCGTGTCCGCGATGCCGGCGTAGAGGGTGCGGCCGTCCGTCGCCATTCCCCAATGCACTCCGCCGTTGAAGCCGCCCATGCCGGCGCGTTGCTGCCAGAGGATGCGACCTTTTGCGGCCGGGTCGAGCGCGTAGATCATGCCCGATTTCTGCCCGGCCAGGAGCAGATCGCGGCCGTTCGCCAGCGTAACTAATATAGGTGGGGCGCCGAAGTCGAAATCAGGGCCGTCCTCTTTAGGGCAGTTGACGCGGTTGTTCTTCGGCCCGCAGGCTGCGTTCCAGGCGTCGCCCCGCACCGTTTGCCGGACCCAGCGCAGCTTGCCGCCGGCCATCTCGAACGCGACGATGGCGTCGCTCATGCCGGTGGCGGGCGATGAGTAATTCTCGCCGGTGCCGACATAGATCAGGCCGCGCTTCGCATCGACCGTGGGTGACGACCAGACCGGTACGCCGGAGGGTCCCCAGGACGTCGTGTCCTTAGGGTTTTTGCCGGTGCGCTTGGGCGGCGGCACCGTGTAGCTGCGCCACAGCTGCCGGCCATCCGCCACGTCGAGCGCAGCGACGCCGCCGCGGAACGTGCAGCACTCGTAATTAGGGCTATAGGCGCTGACCACTTCGGTGGAGGACATGGGCACATAGAGCCGGCCGTCGTGCAGCGTGGGCGAACCGGTGATGGTGCCGGCGGCATGGTCTTGTACCTTGCGCTTCCAGATCAGCCTCCCGGTGCGAGCGTCCACCGCGTAGACATTGGCATTGAAGTCGCCAAAGTAGAGCCGGTCGATCTGCCCGGCCGCATCCGTCCCTAGGGTGGGGGCGCTACGCACTTCGCTTTCGGCATCGAAGGTCCACCAGATGCAGCCATCCTCCAAGCCGAGCGCATAGACACGGCCGCCTTGGCTGCCGGTGAAGATCGCTTCGCGCGTGACTGCCGGCTGGGAGCGGGCACGAGCCGCGTCGGGAAAGGCAAAGGCCCATTTCAGCTCCAGCGTGCTTGCCTGCCCCGGCGCGATCCCGCCTCGCGCCGCCGTCTGATAGCGATCGTTGCGGAGACTATTGCCCCAACGATTCCAGAGCGGTGCATCGGCGAGGCTCAGCTTGCCAGGGCATGCTCTCGTCCCCTCGACGGCCCCGGTGCGCGGCCTGGCGCCCAGATGTTCGGCGAGTAGACCGCGCTCGGCAGGAGCCAGGGTGTCGCCTTGGGGTTTCATGACGCCGGTTTCGAGCGCGGCGCGGATGCGGGCGGGCGTCAGCTGTCCGATCGCGGCGCGGGTCGGGGCGCCGCCACCTCCGCTGTCGTGGCAGGCCGCGCAATTATCCTGGTACAGCTCCTCGGCGTGACCGGGCCGGGCATCCTTGACGCTCTCCTGCCCAAATCCGCTCGCGGCCCAGAATGCCATCAGCGCGGCTGGAAGAAACGGCAAGATGGGAGCCATCGGGCAGGCGTAGCATTATTGACGAAAGGTGCAATAGCACATAGCACAGGCCGATGAAGTGGCTTCGAACCCTTTGTGTGGCGCTGCTGCTCAGTACGTTGGCGGGTGGCGGCGTGGCCATCGCGGCAGATTCGGCGGTCCAATATGCAAATCGCGTCGGCGCCGGTTCCCAAAAATACCGCGAAGGGTTCTTCGGGAGCGGCGACGACCGACTACACTTTGTCGAGGCAGGGCGCGGGCCGCTCGTCATGCTCTACCATGGCTTCCCCTCCTTCTGGTTTTCCTTGTTCGACCAGATGGAGGCGCTGAAATCGGGTTACCGGGTTGTGGCGGTGGACGGGTTGGGTGCCGGCTTATCGGCCAAGCCCGAGAGCGAAGCGCCATATCGCATCGAGCGCCTTGCGGCGCAGCTCGATCGCCTGGCGCGCCACCTCGGGGGCGATGAGCGCTTCGTGCTGATCGGCCATGACTGGGGCGCCGCGCTCGCCTTCGCCTACGCACAGGCCTATCCGCAGCGCCTCCACGCCGTGATCGGGCTAAGCGCGCCGCCTTATAATCTGTTCCTGGATCTGGTGGCGGGGAACGCGGAGCAGCAGGCGCGATCCGCTTATATGCAGCGCTTCCGGGCTCTGACGCTTGCTGCGGTCTCAACCGGTGACATCCCGGCGCGCATTTCCCGGCAATCCTACGCCGGTCTGGCTGAGAGCGGCGACTTGACCGCGGAAGAAGCGGAGCTGTTCCGCCAGGCACTGTCCGATCCGCGCGCGGTCCATGGCGGCATGAACTGGTACCGCGCCAACATTCCGGCCTTTGAAGGGATCACGCCGCAGACGCGTTGGCCGGCCGCCAATCCGAAGATCAAGGTGCCGGCGATGCTGATCTGGGGCGATCAGGACCGCACCTTTGTCGAGCAGGCCTGGTCGCGCTTCGGTGATTACGCAGAGCACCCCACGGTCGTGCGGCTGCCGGGGGTTGGCCATTGGGCGACGATGGAAAAGCCGCAGCTGGCAAACGAAGCCATCGAAGCTTTTCTCAAGGCCAATGTTAGCCGCGCCAGACTGCCACAGCGGCGGGAGCCATCGCGCCGCCGCCGATGATAAAATCCGTGTCGTCGCCGATTGGCAACCGAGCTTCGCCGGACGAATAGTTGAACGCGAAGCAGAGCTCTCCGGCGCGGCGGACGCGGACACCTTCGGGCCAATCGAGCGTCGGCAGCCTCGCTTCCGCCACCATCCGACGGACTAACTTGTCGAGCAGCGCGGCGTCGGGCCAGCCCGCCAGATAGCGCATGCGATCCGAACGGAAGACGACGCCGCGGCCATCGTTCAGCGCATCTTCTACCGGCAACTCGGTTTCGATGTGTTCGAGCCAATGTGCGATCGCGAAACCATCGCCCGCTTCGACATGACCTGGCCGCAGCGACTCCACTCGGTTGACCCGCATCGGTAGCAAGCGCTGGAGCGGACCTGGCGGCAGTCTTTCGGGAATGCTGAAGCTTTCCGTCTTGCTGCCGGATCGCGGGCCGATCAGCACGGGACCGGCAAAGCCCCTGAGGCGATCCACAAGCTCTTCCGGGACGATCGGCATGCATGGCATGACGATAATGGCATAGCCTTCCAGCACCGCGTCCGGCGCGACGATGTCAATATCGAGCCCGCGCCTCCGCAGAGCCGAATACATCTCGAAGGCCAGCCGCAGCGCACTGAAGCCGCGACCCTGGGGCTGGGTGTCCGTCACCCATGCCGACTCGTAGGAGAATATCAGCGCGACGGATCTGGGCGGCGGGCCGAGCGGGCCAATCCCGTCGATGTCGGCCGCCGCTTGCTGCGCCTCGATTGCGCCCTGATCATCGGACCGGTCAGGCCTGAGCAGCCCGGCGTGCATCTGCTCCTGCGCAAATGGCGCCTGCCGCCAACGAAAGTAGGAGACGAGTTCGGCGCCATGCGCCATCGCTTCGAGAGTCCAGAGCCGTACCATGCCGGGCAGCGGCGCGGGATTATAGGCAGCCCAGTTTACCGGCCCAGGCTGCTGCTCCATCACCGACCAGCGGCCATTCGCGCAGCCGCGATAAAGGTCATGGTGAAATGCGGCGATGTCCGGGTGGCCTTGGCGCAGATAGGCTTGCTTTTCTTCGGCCGAAAACCAGAACTGCTCCAGAAAACCGAGCGGATAGCTGTCCCACGAAGCTACATCGACGTCGCGGCCGAGCACGTGATGGTCGAACTCGGTGAAGAAGCCCATGAAGTTGTGGATGATGTCGCGGCCCGGCGAATGCGCCCGCACGATATCGGCCTGCGCCTGATGAAACGCGGCTACCTGATCCGATGAGAAGCGGCGGAAATCGAGCATATGCGCCGGATTGGGCTCGGTGACCGTCAGGTTTGGCGGGTCGATCTCGGCGAAGGAGCGGTACTCCATGCTCCAGAACACATTGCCCCAGGCGGCGTTCAGGGCGCGGATGCTGCCGTAGCGGCCTTCAAGCCAGAGGCGGAAGGCTTCCGCAGCCGCCGGCGAATAGCTGACGACGGTGTCATGACAGCCATATTCATTGTCGATCTGCCAAGCGACGATCGCCGGATGCGCCCCATAGCGCTCCGCCATGGCCGTCGCGATCCGCGCCGCCTCCTTCCGGTAGCCCGCGTGCGAGAAGCAGTAATGCCGGCGCGACCCGAAGCCTCTCGGCCGGCCGCCCGCGTCTAGGGGGACCATGTCCTGCATACGGTTGACCAGCCATTTGGGCGGGGTCGCGGTCGGCGTGCCCATGATGATGCCGTGTCCGGCGGCCTGCAGCGTCTCCACCGCCCGGTCGAGCCACGCCCAGTCAAAGCAGCCCGACTCCGGCTCGATCCGGCTCCACGCGAACTCACCAATGCGGACGCGGCTGAGGCCCATCTCAGCCATGCGCCGGGCATCGTCCGCCCACCAGTCTTCCGGCCAGTGCTCTGGATAATAGCAGACGCCCAGTCGCATCTTGTCGTAAGCCATCAGAGCGCCTCCACCGCAATCAGCCAGGCCGTTTCAGGATGGGTCAGGGGCAGGGCGAGCCCGACCTCCGCCAGCGCCCGCCCAGATAGGGTGAGGCCCTCCCGCCACGCATCAGCGGCGGGAAGGTAGCGCGACGCCTTGGCCGGCCAAGGATCGAGCAGCCGCACGCGGTGCCGGCGCTCCTGCTCAAGCCCGATCAGCCGCACCGGCGGCGCGTTGAAATCGCCGCCGAACTGCGTCTGCGCGGCGAGCGCCAGGCCTAGGTCACCGCGCCAGGCGAGCCAGCCGAAAATGCCCGGAGCGTCGCAGACGATCTCGCTCAGCCTGCCCTCGTGCAGCACCGACCGCCACTGTTTGTAGAGCGCGATGTGTGACGCGAGGATTGCGCGGTCCTCCTCCGGCATAGCGGAAGGATCGGCTTCGACGCCCATATGGCCGAACATCGCCACTTTTGACCGGAAGTCCATGTCGACCCGCCGTCCGGTGATCGGATTGGGGCTGGGCCCGACGTGATTGCCAGTGACGCGCGGCGGCAGGAAGCGGAACCAGCCTTGATTGATGCGCAGGCGCTCGATGGCGTCGTTATTGTCGCTCGGCCAATAGCGCGCGCACCGCGTCAGCATGGCGAAGTCGACGCGCCCGCCGCCGCTCGCGCAGGTCTCGATCTCCACCGTGGGATGAGCAACGCGCAAGCGGTCGAGCAGGGCGTAAAGCGCCAGTGTCTGGGCGTGACCTTTTCCGGCGAGCGGGAAGAGATCACGGTTATGATCCCATTTCAGATAGGCGATCGGCTGGTTTCTCAGCAGCCGATCGATCGAGTCGAACAGATGGTCGGCCGCCTCGGCTATGGTCAGATCGAGGACAAGCTGATGGCGTTGCGTCGGACGATCGCCGCACGGTGAGTGCAGGCACCAGTCCGGATGAGCGCGATAGAGGTCGCTGTCGGGACTGACCATTTCCGGCTCGACCCACAAACCGAAGTCCATGCCACGCTTGTGGACCTGCTCGATCAGCGGCCCGAGCCCGCTGGGAAACAGCAGAGGATCGGGTCGCCAATCGCCCAAGCTTGTGCGATCGTCGCGACGTCCGGCGAACCAGCCATCGTCGAGCACAAAGCGCTCGACCCCCAGCGCCGCAGCATCGTCGGCAAGCACCTTGAGCCTGGACAGGTCCATGTCGAAAGCTAGCGCTTCCCAGCTGTTCAGGTGCACCTTGCGTGGGCCGGCGCTGAGCGGAACGTGCGCGTGAAAGGCATGGGAGACGGACGCCCGGCCTTGATCCGTGAACCGGAACAGCGCCTCGGCGGTGTTGAAGCACTCGCCGGGCTGCAACTCGATCTCGCCGGGCTCAAATCGCGACGACATCATCAGCACCGCTTCGCCATCGGCATTGCGCTCGATCCGCGTCACGTGATCGCCGCTCCAAGCAAGGTGCGCCCCGAGCACTCGCCCTGTGCCCTCGGTAGCGGCTATGTCCTCGAGCCACACCCATTGCCCGCCGCCGAAGCCGGGCCGGCCACCCCGCGAATCGATGACGACTGCACCGGCGGGCAGAGAAACGCGCTCTGCCTGCATCTCTCCGGCCCAACGGCCGGAATGGCGAACCAGCGTCCGCGCCCAGTCAGGGAGGGGAAGTGTGAGTGACGCAAAGCTGACGACGGTTAGTGGCTCTGTTCCGCAATTCGTCAGTGTCGCCTGGGACACCACCACTCCGGATTTGGCGATCTGCCACGCAAGGGCGATCTCGACACGCTGTCCCTCGTCGACGAAGTTGAAGGTTACGCTGTCGTCGAGGCGGTCGAAGCTTCTCATTGTCAGGTCGGTCGTGAGTAGGCGTCCGGATCGCATCAACTCGACAGCTGGAGCTCCGAGATAACCCTTTCCGCTCTGCGGCAGCAACGAAGGCGGGATGGGGCGATCCGGCTGCGACTCGTGTCGTCCCCGCCGCTGCGCCTGGATCAAAGCCACGCCATCCTCCTGCTCGAAAAGGCGCGGCCCGGCATAGATTAGCTCGGCTCTTCCATGTCGCAGATGAAAGGCAAGGCTGGTGTCAGCACGATCGATACGTAGAAAGGGGGGCAGGTCCGGCATTGGCGCTTTCCATGAGCCGCTATTGTGCTAATCGTCAATAAACAAGAAGCGGGGTGGCAGTGGAGACCGGCCTTTCATCGAGCGGACCCGTGCAGGTCGCGATTTTCGTCGCGCTTACGCTTCTGGTCGCCATTGCGACATACCTCAAGCTGGGGCGCCGGCGCAGTTCGGGCGATGATTCCGGCAAGGACGTGTTCCTGGCGGGCGGCGCACTGACCTGGCCGTTCGTCGCCGGCTCGATCACGCTCACCAATCTGTCGACCGATCAGCTCGTCGGCATGAACGGCAATCAAATGCTGCTACTCGCCTGGTGGGAAATTGCGGGCTTCGTCGGGCTGATGATCCTCGCCTTCGTATTCGTACCGATTTATTATCGCGAGCGCTGTACGACGGTGACCGAACTGCTGGAACGCCGCTACGGCGGCCGTAGCATCCGCACTCTCGTCTCCGCGCTGTTCCTGCTCGGCAACGTACTGATCTATCTTCCCGCGGCTCTGTACAGCGGCAGTCTGTTCATGCGCACTCTGTTCGGAACCGACATACCGCTGCTCGCCTTTGCGGCCGGGCTCGCAGTGATCAGCGCAGCCTACACCATATTCGGTGGCCTGAAGGCCGTCGCGATCATGGACACCTATTCAGGAATCGGCGTGCTCGGGCTTGCCTTGCTGATCGTATTCCTCGCCCTCGCCGCAGTCGATTTCGACATGGTGACCGGCGTGCCGATGGAGCGCCTGTCCATGATCGGCGGCCCGGACTCGCCCATTCCTTGGCAAACGTTGCTGACCGGCATGATCTTCATCCAGATCTATTACTGGTCGACCAATCAGAACCTCACCCAAAAGGCGATGGCGGCGCCGAGCATCCGCGAGGCGCAGAAAGGCGTAATCGCCGCCGCCGTGATCCGCATCCTGATCGTGCCGCCGATCGTGGTCGTGCCGGGCGTCGTCGCCTTCAAGTTGTTCGGCGATATCGGCGATGCGGCATACGGACGCCTGGTCGGCGAAGTTCTCCCCGGCTGGCTGGCAGGCGCTTTCGCTGCGATGGTGGCGGCGGCGGTGATCACCACCTTCAGCGCGGTGCTCAACAGCACCGTTGCACTTTATGCGATCGACTTTCACGAGCAATATATCGGCAAGGTAAGAAACCATTGGCGACTGAGTGCGGTCGTTTCGACCGGCGTGACGCTGCTCGCGATCCTGCTGGTGCCGCTTTACCAGAATGCGGAAAGCATCATCAATCTGCTCCAGCAGCTGAATGGGCTGACCTCGATGCCGATCCTTTCGGCATTCGTCGTCGCACTGCTCTTCCGCAATGTCAGGGCCGAAGCAGCGATCGCAGGTGTGATCTGGGGGATCGCCCTCTACGCTACCTATACATTCTGGTGGCACCCGCGCGGGGTGATCACGGTTCACTACATCCATTTCATGGTGGCGGTGCTCGCCACTTCGATCATGGCCGCGCTGCTGGTCAATGCGGTTTGGAAGCGAGGCGGCAGGGAAGGCGCGGACTCCTGCGAAGCTGTCCGCGATTGAGAGGGTTCCGAGAAGGGGCTGACGTTCGGTATGCGAAACGCCGATCGCCGGCGCCCCAGCCTATAGCGCTAGATTATTCACACGCTCGTTGACCACTCCGGTGAGCGCGTCGCTTAATCGCGTGGCTGGAGACTTAATCTCGCGGCTGGAGAAGTGTCGGACCTGCTTCTTCGCCTTCATCCGGTGTCGAACCTGTGGCAGCCCCCCGAACCTGACTATTCTGACGTTCCCTCGCCGGAGAGCGGAGTGCCCGGTAACTGATCTCGAACAGACTTTCCCGCGCGTTGGGAGCGGTCAGCTCGACGATCGCCGGACCCCGAAACTGACGGACGCCCTTCTTGTCGAAGAGAATCATGCGTTCGCCTGGCCTCAAGGTGACAGCCGAACCTGTCAGCTGGCGGGATCCGCCTTCGATCTTCCACGCTGTGCCGACCTGCTTCGCTACGAGAACAGTCTGACCGTAGTCCGATTGAGCATGAGCTGGCGCAAATCCCAGAGCGACTCCGATGATCGCTGTCAGCAGGAACTGCATTGCACTACCCAATCGGCCAAACGCGCCAGCTTCCTAAACTCGAACCAAAATCGAGCGTAGAGCCGACTCGGAGCAACATCATCCTGTGCCTGATCGCTATGTTGAGACATAGGACGGAATCGACGGAATAGGCGATTACGCAACAAATGTAGCCCTCTGCTGACCACTTGATAAAGTTCGACTTTCTGGACTTGGATAAGCTTTGACAGGCCTGCTCATGGCGCGCATGTCGACGCAAGGGTGAGCGGTTGGCGAAAAGCGATTCGTGGAGCGGCTTAACGTCGCACGCGGCGTCATTGGCGGCACTCTACAGCAACAGGGGGCTGAAGAGCATTGACGTCGGGCAAGCAGCGAGAGGAGCTCATTCTCCGCAAGGTGTGCGACCGCGGCTGTTGCAAGCTTCGTTTCTCCTTCCATTCGCAGCGATGGTCATGGCGACGGAAGCACCGTCCCATGCTGCTTCACCGGTCGAAATCTGCAACGGCGATGCCGGGTCACCGGCCGCGTCTGCCGACCGACTGAGGACCTTGATTGCCGGTGCCGGGGCGACATTGGCAGGCAGGTCCGCCGATCGCGGTGATCGTGCGTTGAAGGATCTCGCCGGAGCCACACCGGGCCCCAACGGAGCGGCAGCAACTCCTTCGCTACTCGCCGAATATTGCCTGACGGCGGGGCGTGCGATGCGCGT
>JAESFL010000107.1_pt1 | contig 86590 bp, 75 predicted proteins | sample 9269401 | NCBI WGS metagenome assembly JAESFL01 (sample SAMN14506025, study PRJNA617098) | algae metagenome | isolation source: Gloeocapsa sp. UFS-A4-WI-NPMV-4B04 and co-occurring heterotrophs from desert... | place: USA: Utah | collected 2006-10-01 | reverse complement strand
GCGTAGCGGAGGGGAAGGGAATCCACCCACAAGCGCCCTGCTATGGATCCCCTTTCCGCACTTCGTGCGCCGGGGATGACAGTGTGACCGCTTACGCCTTGTCCTCGCGCCGCCGGCCGAAATCCGGCTCCGGGGTTTCCTGGCCCGACGAGATGATGCCGCGGCGGATGGCCCGCGTGCGGGTGAAGAGGTCGAAGAGCTTGTCGCCCTCACCCCAGCGGATGGCGCGGGCGAGGAGCGCGATGTCCTCGTTGAGGCGGCCCAGCATCTCCAGCACGGCCTCGCGGTTGTGCAGGAAGACGTCGCGCCACATGGTCGGGTCGGAGGCCGCGATGCGGGTGAAATCGCGAAAACCGCCGGCGGAGAACTTGATGACCTCTCCTTGAGTGACCGTCTCCAGATCCGCCGCCGTGCCGACGATGTTGTAGGCGATGAGATGCGGCACGTGGCTGGTGATGGCGAGCACGAGATCGTGGTGCTGCGCGCTCATGACCTCCACGTTGGACCCCATGGCCTCCCAGAAGGCGCGCACGCGCTCGGTTGCCTCCTCGTCCGTCCCCTCCGGCGGCGCGAGGATGCACCAGCGGTTATGGAAGAGCGTCGAGAAGCCCGCGTCGGGCCCCGAATGCTCCGTGCCCGCCACCGGATGGGCCGGCACGAAATGCACGCCCTCCGGCAGATGCGGCTGCACCTGCGCGACCACGGACGCCTTCACCGAGCCAACATCCGACACGATGCAGCCGGGCTTGAGGCCTGCGCGCATCGCTTCCGCGACCGTGCCGCAGACACCGACCGGCACGCAGAGGATCACGAGATCCGCATCCCTCACGCCGGCCGCCACATCGGTGGTGGCCTCGTCGGCGATACCGAGCTCTCGCACCCGCGCGACCACCGCCTCGCTCGCGTCGATCGCCACGATGGTGCGCGCGAGGTTGAGATGCCGGCTCGCGCGGGCGATGGAGGAGCCGATCAGCCCGAGGCCGATGAGCGCGACGCGCTCGACGAGCGGCGTGTCGCGCGGGGGACCGAGACGCTCAGGCATTTTTGCCGTCCATGAAATCGCTTAAGGCGCGAACCACGAGGCCGTTCGCCTCCTCATCGCCCACGGTCAGGCGCAAGGCATCGGGAAGGCCATAGGCCTCGACCTGGCGCAGGATGAGCCCGCGGGCGGTCAGGAAGGCATCGGCGTCCTTCGCGGTCCTGCCCGCTTCTTTCGGGAAATGGACCAGCAGGAAGTTGCCGACGCTCGGCGTGACCTTCAGGCCGAGCGCCTCGATCTCGCGGGTCAGCCAGCCGAGCCAATGCTCGTTGTGCTCGATGGCCTTCGCGATATGCGCCTCGTCCTGAATCGCCGCGATGCCGGCGGCCATGGCCGGGCCGCTCACGTTGAACGGGCCGCGGATGCGGTTGATGGCGTCCGCGATGTGGGGAGGCGCCACCATCCAGCCGAGGCGCAGGTTGGCCAGCCCATAGATCTTCGAGAAGGTGCGCGTCATCACCACGTTCTCGGACGTGGCGACAAGCTCCAGGCCCGCCTCGTAATCGTTGCGGCGCACGTATTCCGCATAGGCCGCGTCGAGCACCAGCAGCACATGCGGCGGCAGGTTTGCATGCAGGCGCTTGACCTCGTCGAACGGAATGTAAGTGCCGGTCGGGTTGTTGGGATTTGCGAGGAAGACGATCTTGGTCCGGTCCGTCACCTTCGCGAGGATGGCATCCACATCGGTGCGCAGATCCTTCTCGGGCGCTACCACGGGTGTGCCGCCGGCGGCCTGGATGGCGATGCGATAGACCAGGAAGCCATGCTCCGTGAAGATGCCCTCGTCGCCCGGACCCACATAGGCATTGGTGATCAGGGACAGGAGCTCGTCAGAGCCTGTGCCGCAGATGATGCGGTTCGGATCGAGCCCATATCGGACCGCAATCGCCTCGCGCAGTTTGGTGGCGGCGCCGTCCGGATAGAGCTCGAGATGGTCGAAGGTCCGGATTGCTTCCATGGCTTTCGGCGAGGGGCCGAGCGGCGTCTCGTTGGAGGAGAGCTTATGGATCTTCGCAACCCCTGCGGCCTTGCTCTTGCCGGGCACATAGGCGTCGATCTGCATCACGCCGGGACGGGGTTGGGGACGAGCGGACATCATCGGTTCCTAGCAATCGGTGTTGGCAGACGCTCTAGAGCATCGGACCCAAAAGTGGAATGCACTTTTGGGATCTATCCGATGCTCCCTTTCCTAGTAAGCGCATCGTTCCGGGCAGAAAACCGGATTCACTTTTCTGCACGATGCGCAACGCAGCTGCGTTCTTATTTCACGTGGAAACGTTCGGCATGGCTGCCGACCTCGGCGAGCTGGGCGAGGCTCGCGCCCGCCTTCGTCAGGGTCTCGTGCAGCTGGGCCGGCTCGACGGTGCCGGGCACCGCGATGAGTTCCGAGAGGCCATGGGCGTCGGCGGCGCTCGCCACCACCTCGCCGCCGAGGCGGACGAGGGCCTCGTTGGCGCCCCGGTGCCAGCGCTCGAACTGGGCGGCATAGAGCACCACGTCGCGCACGGCCGCATCCACCAGCGGCTTCGAGATGACGAAGACCGGAGTGCCGGCCGGATGGTCGGGCCGCTCGATGAAGGGCAGGCGCGCGATGACCTTCGGGCGCTCCCGGTCGGCGAGCGTCCGCCACCAGGCGCCGCTCGTCGCCCCCTGGTCGAGGCGGAAGATGCCGAGATCGCCCCCGGAGGAGGCCACCGCCTCGATCACCGCCGCGGCGCTGGGATGGGTGACGTACGGCACCGTGAAGCCGAAATGGAACCGGGCCGAGTCCCGCATGGGCGCATCGCCCCCGGAGATATCGGCATGGACGGAATAGTTCGACTGCACATAGGTGAAGGTGCCGATGATCACCCGCCAGATGCTCTCCACCGTGTCGAGCGGCAGCAGGCCCTCGTGGCGCTCGGCCAGCGCCTTCATCATCGAGGCCTCGCGGCCGGGACGGAAGGCCGAGGCAATGCCCGTCTTCGAGGCCTTCTTGGAGGCGATCAGCCGGTCGATGATGGTGCCGCGCTCCATGAGCAGCCGGTGCATCGCCTCGTCGATGCGGTCGATCTCCAGGCGGAGTTCGGCAAGGGCGGGCGCGGGCTTCTCGGCGGACATGGGCGGGGATCCTCAGGGCGAGCCTCTTCTTTGACGGGTTTGCCCAATCTTGTCATCCCCGGACGACGGTCCGCCTGGGCAGCGTGAGGCGTCATGCTCGTTGACGCCACTGCCGCCTCGCAGTACCGGTTGTTCGAAAGAACGAACGTTTTCATAGAAAAGCATGTCCTTCGCCCCCCTTGTCTCCGAACCGCGAAGCCAGGTCGACGATCCGTCGAGCCTGGTCATGCGCTTTGGCGCGGACGAGCCCCTGATGATGGATGCCGGGATCGCGCTCGCGCCCTGGCAGATCGCCTATCAGACCTACGGCACCCTCAATGCCGACAAGTCGAACGCGGTCCTGATCTGCCATGCGCTCACCGGCGACCAGCATGTGGCGAACGACAATCCGGTCACGGGCAAGCCCGGCTGGTGGCTGACCATGGTCGGGCCCGGCCGGCCGGTGGACACCAACCGCTTCTTCGTGATCTGCGCCAATGTGATCGGCGGCTGCATGGGCACCACGGGCCCGGCCTCCATCAACCCGGCCACGGGCCAGCCCTATGCCGTCGATTTTCCGGTGGTGACCGTTCCCGACATGGTGCGGGCGCAGGCGGCGCTGATCGACCGGCTCGGCATCGAGAAGCTGTTCTGCGTCGTCGGCGGCTCTATGGGCGGCATGCAGGTGCTGCAATGGGCGGTGGCCTACCCGGACCGGGTCTTCTCCGCGCTTCCCATCGCCACCGCGGCCCGCCACTCGGCCCAGAACATCGCTTTCCACGAGGTCGGCCGCCAGGCCGTGATGGCCGATCCCGAATGGCGCCACGGCCGCTACCTGACCGAGGGCACCCGGCCCTCCAAGGGGCTCGCGGTGGCTCGGATGGGCGCACACATCACCTACCTGTCCGAAGTCGCCCTGCACCGGAAGTTCGGGCGCAACTTCCAGGACCGGGCCGCCCCCACCTTCTCCTTCGACGCCGATTTCCAGATCGAGAGCTACCTGCGCTACCAGGGCATTTCCTTCGTGGAGCGGTTCGACGCCAATTCCTATCTCTACGTGACGCGGGCGATGGATTATTTCGACATCGCGGCCGAGCATGGCGGCTCGCTGGCCAAGGCCTTCAAGAACACGCCCACGCGCTTCTGCGTGATCTCGTTCACCTCCGACTGGCTATTTCCCACCTCCGACTCGCGCGCCATCGTGCATGCTCTGAACGCCGCGGCAGCCTCGGTGGCGTTCGTCGAGGTGGAGAGCGACAAGGGGCACGACGCCTTCCTGCTCGAGGAGCCCGAGATGTTCGCGGCCGCCCGCGGCTTCATCGATGCGGCGGCCCGTGTGCGGGGGATCGCATGAGCCTGCCTGCCACCCTGCCCCTGACCGATACGGAAAGCGGCCATCGGCTCGACTTTCTGCTGGTCACCGACATGGTCGAGCCCGGCTCCCGCGTGCTCGATGTCGGCTGCGGCGACGGGGCGCTGCTCTCGCTCCTGCGCGACCGCAAAGGCGTTGACGGGCGCGGGATCGAGATTTCGCGAGAGGGCGTGAATGCCTGTCTCGCCAAGGGACTGCCGGTGATCCAGGGCGATGCCGACACGGATCTCGCCGATTACCCGGACGACGCCTTCGACTACGTGATCCTCTCGCAGACGATCCAGGCCACGCGACAGCCCAGGGTGGTGCTGGAGCATCTGCTGCGCATCGGCCGCCGGGCCATCGTGTCCTTCCCGAATTTCGGACATTGGCGGGTGCGCTTCGACCTCGGCGTCCGGGGCCGCATGCCCATGACCGAGAACCTGCCCTATTCGTGGTACGACACGCCCAACATCCATTTCTGCACCATCCGCGACTTCGTCGAGCTGTGCCGCGAGGTCGGCGCCCAGATGGAGAAGGCCGTGGCGCTCAATGCCGGCGGCCAGCCCATGCGCGTCACCCTGCCCTGGTGGGTGTGGAACCTGCTTGGGGAACAGGGCGTGTTTCTGCTGAAGCGGCGTTGACTCCCTCAGTGTCATGCCCGGCCGAAGCGTAGCGGAGGGGAAGGGAATCCATAGCGCTGAGGGTGAACATGGATCCCCTTCCCTCGCCTGCGGCTCGCCGGGGATGACACCTTCCACGTCATGGCCTGGCTCGTGCCGGCCATCCACGTCTTAAGAACAGCGACGCATCAAAGACGTGGATCCCCGGAACAAGTCCGGGGATGACGGGCAGAGTTGTTACCCCTCCCCACTCTCCGCCAGCGGGTGCAGATCGCGCACCATGCTCTTGAGCCGCTCGTCCAGGACGTGTGTGTAGATCTGCGTCGTCGAGATGTCGGCATGGCCCAGCAATTCCTGCACCACACGCAGGTCCGCGCCGTTCTGCAGCAGGTGGCTCGCGAAGGCGTGCCGGAGCACGTGGGGGCTGACCTTGTCGGCGCGCAGCCCTGCGGCACCGGCCACCGCCTTGAGATCGCGGGCGAAAGCCTGGCGGGTCAGGTGGCCGCTTTCGCTGTCGGCTGGGAACAGCCAGGGGCTGGTGGCCTTCTTCTGCTCTTCCAGCAAGGCGAGATAGGTGCTGGCTGCCTCCTTCGCCGCAGCGGTGAGCGGCACCAGCCGCTCCTTGGCGCCCTTGCCGCGCACCACGAGGAAGCGGTCCCGGGTCTTGGCGGCGCTTTTGGGTAGCGCCATCAGCTCGGAGACGCGCAGGCCCGTGGCGTAGAGCAGTTCCAGCAGGCAGGTCATGCGGGCGGCGCGCAGGCGCTCGGGCGGCGTCGCCTGCGGATGGGCGATCCCTTCGGACGCCACCTGCAGCAGGCGGTCGACCTCGGCGACGGAGAGCACCTTGGGCAGCGCCCTGCCCCGCTTCGGCGCCGACACCGCGGCCGTCGGATCGGCGGGGGCATAGCCCTCCACGTAGAGGAACTTGTGGAACTGGCGCACGGCCGAGAGCCTGCGGGCGGCGGAAGACGCCTTCAGGCCCCGCTCCTCCAGGCTCGCCATGAAGCCCCGGATGGTGGCGGAACTCGCGCTATCGGGCTGGGCGCCGGCCTCGGCGAGGAAGCCCAGGTAATCGTCAAGGTCGCGCCGATAGGCATCGAGCGTGTTCTTGGAGGCGCCGCGCTCGGCGGCGAGCATGTCGAGGAAGAGGCTGGCGTGGCGGGCGCCGCTCATGAAGACGAGGGCGGACGGCTGGTCTGGACCGGAACGCTGATCTCGCGCGGGGCGGGGTCGACGAGGGTCGCCAGGGCAAACATGGCAGCAAAGCCAAGGCCCGCGAGAATGGCGACGACGAGGAGAAACCGAAAAAGCGTGGGCACCTGAGCCTCTTGAACCGTTGACCCGCTAGAACCATGCCACGGGCTCGAAGGCAAGTCCTTCTCATCGGTTAAGTTTGAGAGGCACAGAAGGTCACGCCCTTGTGACAGGCCGCCGCGCCCGTGCTAGGACATGGAGCCATGAACAAAATCAGCCGCTTCAATTCGCTCGATGAAGCAGGCGGGCAAGACCATGCAAGCCAGCGCGGCCATCCCATCAGCCGCCTGCTCGGCACGCGATCGCTTGTGCTCGTCGGCCTCATGGGCGCCGGGAAGAGCACCGTGGGCCGCAGGCTCGCGCAGTCGCTCAAGCTGCCTTTCCGTGACGCCGATCATGAGATCGAGGCCGCGGCCGGCATGACGATCCCCGAAATCTTCGCCGTTCATGGCGAGGAGCATTTCCGTGACGGCGAGCGCCGCGTGATCGCCCGCCTGCTGCAGGACGGCCCCATCGTGCTGGCCACGGGCGGGGGCGCCTTCATGAACGAGGAGACCCGCGGGCGGATCGCCGAGCGGGGCATCTCGATTTGGCTCAAGGCCGATCTCGACGTTCTCATGCGCCGGGTCCGCAAGCGCTCGACCCGTCCCCTGCTGCAGAACCCGGACCCCGAGGGCACCATGCGCCGCCTCATGGAACTGCGCCATCCGGTCTATGCCACGGCCGACATCACGGTCGATTCCCATGAGGCTCCGCACGACAGGGTGGTGACCGAACTCATCAAGGCCCTGCGCGACTGGTTCGAGCACGAAAAGCAGGAGAGCGCCCGGACATGAATTCTGCCTCTGCCCGGATGGACAGCCCGTCCCTCATCACGGTGCCGGTTCCGCTCGGGGAGCGGGCTTACGAGATCCTGGTCGGGCGCGGCCTGATCGAGACCGCTGGCACGCGCATCGCAGGTTTAGGCGCCCGTGCAGCCGCCATCGTGACGGATGAGCATGTGGGGCCACTTTACGCTGCCGCCCTGGCGGCTTCGCTCGAAGCTCAAGGGTTGCGCGTATCGGTTTTCGCCCTGCCTCCCGGCGAGGCCACGAAATCCTATGCCAGCCTGGAGCGGGTCTGCGATGCGGTGCTGGCCGCGAAGATCGAGCGCGGCGATCTCGTGGTGGCCCTCGGCGGCGGCGTGATCGGGGATCTGGCAGGTTTCGCGGCAGCCGTGGTGCGCCGGGGCGTGCGCTTCGTCCAGGTGCCCACCACCCTGCTCTCCCAGGTCGATTCCTCCGTCGGCGGCAAGACCGGCATCAACTCGCGCCATGGCAAGAACCTCGTCGGTGCCTTCCACCAGCCGAGCCTCGTCATCGCCGATACGGCGCTGCTCGACACGCTGCCGATCCGCGAGATGCGCGCCGGCTATGCGGAGGTGGTGAAGTACGGCCTCATCGACGACGCGCGCTTCTTCGCCTGGTGCGAGGCCAACTGGCGCGGCGTCTTCGCCGGGGGCCAAGAGCGCGACGAGGCCGTGGCACAGAGCTGCCGCGCCAAGGCCGCCGTGGTGGTGCGCGACGAGCACGAGAACGGCGACCGCGCACTGCTCAATCTCGGCCACACCTTCGGCCATGCCCTGGAAAAGATCACGGCCTACGATTCCACGCGCCTCGTCCATGGCGAAGGCGTCGCCGTCGGGTTGGCGCTCGCCTTCCGCTTCTCCGCCTCGCTGGGACTTTGCCCGCCGGCGGATGCGGAGCGCGTCGAGGCTCATCTGAAAGCGACTGGTCTTCCCACGCGCCTGTCCCAGGTTCCGGGCGGCTGCGGCACCATCGACGAACTGCTCGACGCCATGGCGCAGGACAAGAAGGTGAAGGGCGGCGCCCTCACGTTCATCCTGGCGCGGGGCATCGGCCAAAGCTTCATCGCGCCCGGAATTGAAGCCGATAAGGTTCGCGCGTTCCTGACAGGCGAGATCGACGCGTAAAGCCATGGCCGAGGACTCATCTGTCAATCTTTGGCTTGCAGCGGCGGTGGTCGTATTCTGCCTGCTGCTCTCGGCCTTCTTCTCGGCGAGCGAGACGGCCTTCACGGCCGCCTCGCGCTCGCGCATGCTGGTGCTCGAAAAGGGCGGCGACAGGCGCGCCAGGCTGGTGAACCGCCTGCTCGAGATGCGCGAGCGCTTCATCGGCACGGTGCTGATCGGCAACAACATCGTCAATATCGGCGTCTCGGCCTTCGCCACGAGCGTGCTGGTGGCGATCTTCGGCGACGAGGGTGCGATCTACGCCACGGTGATCATGTCGATCCTGGTGATCGTGTTCGCCGAAGTGCTGCCGAAGACCATCGCCATTTCCTCCTCCGACCAGGCGTCCCTGTTCCTCTCGCGTCCCATGTCCTGGGTCGTGGCGCTCTTGGGTCCGCTCGCCATCGCCATCGAGCGCATGGTGCGCCTCATGCTGCGCCCCTTCGGCATCCGGATCGGCGAGAACACGCCGATCCTCTCAGCCAGCGAGGAGATCCGCGGCCAGGTGGCCCTGCTGCACAAGGAGGGCGGCGTCGCCAAGGCCGACCGCGACATGCTGGGCGGCCTGCTCGACCTCAAGGACCTGAGCGTCTCGGAGGTCATGGTCCACCGCACCAAGATGCGCACGATCAATGCCGATCTCTCCTCTGAAGAGATCGTGCGCGAGGTGCTGTCCTCTCCCTATACGCGCATGCCGCTCTGGCGTGAGAGCCAGGAGAACATCGTCGGCGTGCTCCACGCCAAGGACCTGCTGCGGGCCCTCGATGCGGTGGGCGGCGATGCGAGCAGATTGAAGGTCGAGGCGATCGCGCTGGAAACCTGGTTCGTGCCCGACACCACGTCGCTGCGCGATCAGCTCAAGGCCTTCCTCGCCAAGAAGACCCACTTCGCCCTCGTGGTCGACGAGTACGGCGAGGTGATGGGCCTCGTGACCCTCGAGGATATCCTCGAGGAGATCGTCGGCGACATCAAGGACGAGCACGATCTCTCGGTGCAGGGCGTGCGGCCGCAGCCCAACGGCTCGGTGAACGTGGACGGCTCCGTGCCGATCCGCGACCTCAACCGCGCCATGGACTGGAACCTGCCGGACGAGGAGGCCACCACCATCGCGGGCCTCGTCATCCACGAGGCGCAGGCCATTCCCGACACGGGCCAGATCTTCACCTTCCACGGCTTCCGCTTCCAGGTGCTGCGCAAGTCGCGCAACCGGATCATGGCGGTGAGGATCACCCCGCTGTCGTTGGTGCGCACAAGGGCTGAGTAGGCACACTCCGCGTTCACTTCCCGTCGAAAACGCCCATTTCGTCATCCCGGGTCTGCGCAGCAGAACCCGGGATCGCCAGACGAGTGTGGCGCATCGCATTCGAGCCCTCTCCCCCCTTGTGGGGGAGAGTTGGAGAGGGGGGTACGGCGCCGGACTGAAACCAGCTTGGCGCCAGCACCCCCCTCCCGGCCGCTGAAAGCGGCCACCCTCCCCCACAAGGAGGGAGGGGAAACTGCGCATCATCCTGAGCCCAATTCCGGATTGGCTCTCAGGATCTCAGAAGCTCCACCAACGCCGCATTCACAGCCTCCGGCTCCTCATGCTGGACCCAGTGGGTGGCGTTCTCGATCCAGCGGATGCTGCCTTTCTCGCACAGCGCAAGGCTCGCCTCAGCCATACCCCTCTCCAGGAAGCGGTCCTTGCCGCCCCAGATCACGAGGGTGGGTGCGCGCACGGTCGCGTCTTTCATGTCGGGCTTGAACGGCAGGGCGCGGTACCAATTCAGCATGGCGGTCAGCGCGCCGGGCTGCGACCATGTTTTCTCATAAGTGGCGATATCGTCATCCGTGAACGTGCCCGGACGGCTCGTGCGCCGGAGCGCATCCTTGAGGCTGCGGTGGCCGTTGGCCGAGAGCATGGTTTCAGGCAGGAACGGGATCTGGAAGAAGCCCACATAGAGGCTTCGCACCATCTGGCTCGGATGCGAGCGCATGTAGGCACCGGCCACGTTCGGATGAGGCGCGTTGAGGATGGCGAGCTTCGACACGCGATCCGGATGGCGCGAAGCCGTCCACCAGGCCACGAGCCCACCCCAATCATGACCGACCACGGAAAAATGTTGCCTGCCCAGAGCATCGGCGAGACCAACGACGTCCTTCGCCAGGATGTCGAGATCGTAAGCCCGCCGGCCGTCCGGCTTGTCGCTGAGATTGTAGCCGCGCTGGTCGGGCACGAGCACGCGAAAGCCCGCGTCGACCAGCGGGTCGATCTGATAGCGCCAGCCCCACCAGAACTCCGGGAAGCCGTGCAGCAGGATGACAAGAGGCCCGTCTTCCGGCCCCGCCTCGACGGCATGGAGCGTGATGCCGTTGGTGCGGTGGCGAGCGCCGGGCGTTTGGGGATCGAAAGGTTGTCTCATGCGTGTGCCGACACCTTCACGCGCTTCGGCGGCTCCTCGGGGGCCATGAACTGCGCCCTGGCAAGCTCCGCGAAGCGGCCGCCCTTGGCCACGAGCTCGTCGAAGGTACCGCTTTCGATGACGCGCCCCTGATCGAACACGAGGATGCGGTTGGCATTGCGGATCGTGGCGAGTCGGTGGGCGATGACGAAGGTGGTGCGGCCTTTCATGACCTCGTCGAGGGCCATCTGCAGCTTGCGTTCGGTGGCCGCATCGAGCGCGCTCGTGGCCTCGTCGAGAATGAGAATCGGCGGGTTCTTCAGGAGAGCGCGGGCGATGGACAGGCGCTGGCGCTCGCCGCCGGAGAGAGAGCGCCCGCGCTCGCCGATCACCGTGTCGAGGCCATCGGTCTGGCGCGCAATGAATTCGATGGCCTGCGCCCGCTCCAGCGCCTCGATCATCTCGGCGTCCGTCGCATCGGGTCGGCCGACCTGCAGGTTCTCGCGGATGGTGCGGGCAAACAGCATGGGCTCCTGGAACACCACGCCGATGTTCCGGCGAAGCGACGACAGGGTGACGTCGCGGATGTCGAGCCCGTCGATGCGGATGCAGCCCGATTGCGGATCGAAGGCGCGGTGCAGAAGGCCCAGGCTGGTCGACTTGCCGGAGCCGGTGGCGCCCACCAGCGCGACGTTCTCGCCCTCATGGACGGTAAAGGAGACGTCCTGCACGGCGGAGCGCTTGCCGTCATAGGAGAAGCTGACATTGTCGAAGACCACGTCGCCCCCGTAGCGCTCCACGTCCTTGGCGTTGGGCCGGTCGTGCACCACCGGCGCCGTGTCGAGGATCTCGAAGAATTCCTGCAGCTTCGGCGCCTGCATGAAGAGCTGGTTGATGAAGCTCACGGCCTGCTCGAGCCGCCCGATCAGCATGGTGGCCATGCTCATGAACATCACGATCTCGCCGATGGTGGCGAGCCCGTTCAGATGAAGCCATGTGCCGAGCAGGAAGATTGCCGTAACCGTGATGGTGGCTGCAGCCCGCGATGCGACGGCAGCCAGCGCCCACCAGGACAGAACCGGATTCTGCGCCTGGAGCAACTGGTGGATGATGGTTCTGAGCGAGCGCGTCTCGGCCTCGACGCGGGTGAAGGACTGGATCACCGGCACGTTGCCGAGGGCATCGGAGGCATGTTCGGCCAGGCTCGAATGGTAGCGCTCGACGGAGCCCTGCAGGGTCTCGGTCTTGCGCAGGACGATGGCGGTCAGCACCGCAAACACGGTGACGAGCGCGACGAGCAGCAGGCCGAGGCGCCAGTTCAGGAACACGGTGAGCGGCAGCAGCACGACGAGGGCGATCAGCGCCGACATGTGCTCGCGGAAGAAGCCGAGCCAGAGCCAGGACATGCTGCCCGAGCCTTCCAGCATCACCTTCAGGACGCGGCCCGAATGGGTGGAGGTGTGGAAGGCGAGCGGCAGTTCGAGCACGTGCTCGAAGTAATTGGCCACCACCGCGAGGCGCCGTCGATGGGCGAGCCGGTCCGCATGCAGCGCCACGAGGGCGCCGGCGCCGATGGAGAACATCCCGAAGGCCACCCAGGCAAGGATGAGCGGCATCAGGGCGCCGAAGGTGACGGGCGGCGCATTCGCCATCTGGCCGCGGGTGAGCACGTCGATGATGCGCCCGAACAGGATCGGCTCCGCGAAGGCGGAGATCGCCAGGGCCACGTTGGCGAGCGCCAGTATGGCACCGACCCGGAGATCGGACCCGAGCAGGCCGAGAACGCGGATATAGAGCCTGATCAGCCGCATGCGGATTACCCTGCCGAAGGAACGGACCTTAGGACGGAAACTCCGCTCACGATAGAGAGTTGCGCCTCAAGGTGCCTCAAGCCGGCCCACTCCGCCGTCATGCATCAACTCTTTGGGCATGGGACGGCCGCAGCCTGCGCCGGAAGCGGCCGATCCATCGCGGCCCCAGCTTCGGCTGTGCGCGACGCATCGGACGGGCCAGAAGAATGGCCCCCTCGCTGGTCTTGCGGATGTGCAGGGTGCGGGTGTGGAACTCCTCCAACCCCGGCCGGTGCCCGATGGACAGGACGCTTGCGCCCTTCAGCTCGTTCTCGAACAGGGCCAGCATGGAGGCCTGGTTGTCCTCGTCGAGGGCCGAGGTCGCCTCGTCCATGAAGACCCATTGCGGCTTGTGCAGGATCACGCGGGCAAACGCCACCCGCTGCTGCTGTCCAAGGGACAAGGAGCGGTCCCAGCGCTCATGCCGGTCGAGCATGTCCAGGAACTCGCCGAGGCCGCAGCGTTCGAGCGCCGCCCGAACGTCGTTATCGTCAAAGGTGTCGGGCGAGGCCGGATAGCTGATGGCGGCCCGCAAGGTGCCCAGCGGCAGGTAGGGGCGCTGCGGCAGGAACATCATCTGCTCGGGCTTCGGAACGCGCACCTTGCCGGAGCCCCAGGGCCAGAGGCCGGAGATGGCGCGAAAGAGCGTGCTCTTGCCGGCGCCCGACTCGCCCATGATCAGCACGCGCTCGCCGGGCTTGATCTCGGCGGTCGCATCCTCGATCAGGATGCTGCCGTCGTTGAGCGCGATCGACACGCTCTCGAAGCTGAGCCAGCCTTTCGGATGCGGGGCGATGTCGATCCGGCGGTTCTCGGCCGCCACCTCGTCGATGTCGAGGGCCGCCTGCCGGAAGGTGGCGACGCGCAAAACCGCCGAGCGCCAGTCGGCGATCTTCGGGAAATTGTCGACGAAGTAGCGCAGGGCCGACTGCACCTGGTTGAAGGCGCCCACCACCATCATCATCTCGCCGAAGGAGAGGCGCCCGGCAAAATAATCCGGCGCCGCCGCCAGGATCGGCACCACGATGGCGAGCCAGCCATAGCCCGACGTGATCCAGGTCAGCCGGGCCAGGCCACTGGAGAGGCGCCGCGAGGCCTTCAACACAGCCTCGACGAACTCGTCCAGGCTGCGGCGCTCGTCGGGCTCGCCGTTGTAGAGAGCAACGCTCTCCGCGCTCTCGTTCACGCGCACCAGCGCGAAGCGCAGATCGGCCTCGCGGGCATAGCGCTCCGTGTTGAGCCGGATCAGCGGACGGCCGACGAGCCAGGTGAGACCCGACCCGATGCCCGCATAGCCCACGGCCACCCACACCATGTAGCCGGGGATCGTGATGGCGTTGCCGGCAATCGTGAAGGTGACGGGGCTGGACAGCCCCCACAGCACGCCGATGAAGCTGATGAGCAGCAGAAGCGCCTGCAGCATGCCGACCCCGAGCTCCGTCGACAGCTCGGAGAACAGGCGGCAATCCTCCTGCATGCGCTGATCCGGCTGCGAACCGCTCTTGCCCATGAAGCCGAGCTGGTAGGCGTGGTTGGGCCTGAGCCAGAGGTCGAGCAGCACCTGGGTGAGGCGCTGCCGGAGGCGGATCTTGAGGCGTTCCTGCAGCCAGGTCTGCGCCACCACCAGGGCCAGCAGAACGGCGACAATGACGAGGAATACGAGGAGCTGGTCGAAGAAGGCTGGCGTGTCGCGCTTCTCCACCGCGTCGAAGAAGGCACCGTTCCACTGGTTGAGCCGCACCTGGCCGAACATGTTGCCGATGAGGACGACGAATATAAAGATGCAGAGCCGCAGCATGGGCCAGCCCTTGCGGCCCCGGAGCATGTCGCGAAAGAGCGCATAGAGCTCCCGGCCGATGCTGGGCTTCACCTCGGCGATGGCATCATCAGGATGGTGCGGGTCAGGCTCGTGCGCGGCAGCCTTCTTCGCTTCCTTGGCCAACGTGTTGTCCTGACCGGGACCGACTTCCTGCTCACGTCCAGTCGCCGGAGGCGGGGGCACTTGCCTGCCCAATTTCGGGTCGAAGTCCGCCATGTTTGAAGACGCGCACTCGTACAGCTTGAGAGTTCCTCAAGCTAAAGTGCCTTAACATGGGTTAAGTTCCGGGTTAGCCCGTTTGAGACCGCCGCCAGCGATCAGCGCTTGTCGGCCGCAACAGCCAGGGCCCAATACACCTTGTACTTGGAATTGGGCGCGTACGCCGTGGCGATGCCGATCCGGGTCGCTCTCGAGTCGAGAAGAACCCGGTTGTGCGACGGGCTCTCGCGCCAGCCGGAGAAGGCCTCGGCCAGGGTGTGGTAGCCGGCAGAGAGGTTCGCGGCCGGCTGGGCAAAGCCCGTGGAGGCAAGACGCGCCTTGAAGCTCTCGGCGGAACTCGGCTTGTCGGCTCTGGCCATGGCGTCGGCTTCCGCCTGCGCGGCCGCTTGGAGATCCGGATCGAGCGCCAGGGGGCGCAGGCCGTTGTTGCCGCGATAGGCGCTGATCATGTCGCGCGCCATGGCGGCATCCACTTCCGCTCCGGCTTTGGCCATGGAGACATAGAAGCTCGGGGTCTGTCCCCGCGTGACGGGCTTCTCGCTCTGGCAGGCGGCCACGGCGAGGGCGGACAGGCTGATGAGGATGAGACGCTTCATGCGGGCGTCTTATCCTTGAGAAGGGTTAAGGTTTCGTCCTCTTTCTCGTCAGGTTTAGGAGCTTTCGGCACTTCCTCAGGCTCGGGAGCCGGTGCAGGCGCCGGAGCCCCGATGCCGACTTTGCGCAGGCCGCGGAAGATCTCGAAATAGAGCTCGCTCGATACGCGTGCGGCTGCATCGATGTCATCGACGAAGCAGACGAGGTCAAAATCGATGGTGTTTTCCGTCACCTTCTTGAACAGAACGCGCGGATTGGGCTCGCTCATCACCTCGCGGTGCGCCAACGCTGCCTTGCGCATGATCTCAGCCACCTGATCCGGATCGGACGCGCGGGGCACCGGAACCGAAACGAGCACACGCCCCACCCGGTCGTTGCGCACCCGGTTGCGCACGATGCCGGAGATCAGGTTCGAGTTCGGCACGATCAGCATCGAGCGGTCGAAGGCCTGGATCTCGGTGGACCGCACGTTGATTCGCCGCACGTAACCCTCGCCGTCGCCCACCACCACGAGATCGCCCACGCGGATCGGACGCTCCCACAGCAGGATGAGGCCGGAAATGAAGTTGTTGACGATGGATTGCAGGCCGAAACCGATACCCACCGACAGCGCACCGGCCACGATGGTGAGTCGCTCCAGGCTCAGGCCCAGATAGGTGAAGGCCACGACGCCCGCGGTGATGATGCCCACATAGCCGGCGGCCGTGCGGATCGAGTTGCGCAGGCCCGCATCGAGATCGGTGGCCGGCAGGAACGTGTTGTCGAGCCAGCGCTGAATGATGCGGGTGATCGTGAACCCCCCGGCAAACAGCAGGGCGGCGATCAGGATCGACGACAGCGAGATGGTGACATCGCCCACATTGAAGCCGAAGAAGAGCGCCCGGAGCGAGCCCGTCACATCGGTCGATTCGATGCCCCAGGGCAGCAGCACGAGCAGGATCGCGATAATGATGAGCGCAAGGCGTGCAACCCCGCTCACCAGGATGCCGATCTGCTCCAGAGAACGGCGGCGCAGGCCCGTATTGGCCTGGAGCGTCGTGGCAATCCTGCTCTGGCCCCGCAGGGAGCCGCCGATGAACTCGTCGGCGAAAGCGATGCCCAGCACCAGCAGGGCGATGATGATGGAGATCCCCACCGCCTGATCGACCAGGAACGAGGCCAGCGCGATGTAGCCGCCCACCACGCTGCCGATGATCAACGCGACGATGAACCAGCCGAGGCTGCGCAGGGGGCCGCCGATGTCGACCTCCTGCGGGACGTAAGGCCCGAGGCAGGCCTCGTCCTGGGCCTCCCGGGCCGCGAACCGCCGCAGGAGCTCGGCGAAGACGAGAGCCGCCGCAAGGGCAAAGACCGCCCGGGTGATCACCGTGATCGGCAGGGCGGCGGCAATGGCCTTGTTGAAGGCCTCGATCACCTTGCCGACGACCATGACCGTCGCGAGGGTGATGGAGAAGCTCATGATCCGGGTGGCGGAGGCATCCCGCACCGGGATCAGCCGCCACGAGGTATGATCAGGCGCCAGGATGGCGTCGATTAGGGCTCGCACGAAGGCGATGAAGGCAAGACCACCCAGGAGGCCCTTCACCACCTGCTCCAGGCGAGCCGGCACTACATCGATGGAGTCGAACGCCACCCAGACGACCCAGCTTCCGGCGACGGCCGGGGCGGCTCCCAGGATCAGGACGCCGAGCGCCGCCAGCAGGCGGCTGCGGCGCGACGGGTCCGCGACGGCCGGATTGCGCCGCACGAGACGCGGGGCGATATAGCGACGGCCGACATAAAGAGCGATGGCGATTCCGATCGCCAAGCCCAGAAGGAGCAGAACGCCGAAAGTCGTGTTCCGCTGGAGTTGCTCCAGGGCATCCTCGCTGATGATGCCGAGCGCACGCAGCTCCCGTGGCACGGCTTGGACCACATTCATCCAGAGGCTTGGGCTGAGCAGGCCGTCGCTCTGCTCGAAAAGGGCGCGGGTGAAGCCCGTCCGACGCAGGTCGCCGATCTGGGTGCTCAGCTGTTCGGCCTGCACCAGCAGGGCACGGCCGAGGCGCTGGGTCTCGTCGAGCTCCGCCACGGCGGCCTCGCGCTCGGCGCGGTCCCGGGCGACGTCTGCGCTCTCCTCGGGCTGTCCCTTCTCGGGCTTGGGGCCGAGTTGCGACAGGCGCTGCCTGCTGGCCTCGAGCCGCGGGGTCTGCTCGTCCACGACGGCACGGATATCGGCGATGATCGGCTCGATCTGCTGGCGGATGTTCTGCAGATCCGCATCGGACATGGTCCGGCCCTGGATCGCCGCCTCCTTTTGGTCGAGATCGGCCTTGTAGCCGTCGAGCTTGGCGCGGGCAGCCTTGGTCTCAGCCGAAATGCTGGCGGGAGCGGGTGCAGCAGCGACCTGTGCGGGCGCAGGAGCCGCCTGGGGCTGAGGCAGCGGTTGAGCCGGCGCTTGTGGCTGAGGATTGGGGGCTGTCTGTGCTTGCTGCGCGTCGGACGCGCCGCCGGCTGCAACCGCCAGCACGATCACAGCGGCCCCGAAGAGCCGCTTGAGGCCAATACTCATCATTCGGTCTACCCTTCGGATTCTCAGAGCACGGGGTCTGTCCCATGCTCCCGTTCTGCCGGTTCCGTTCTCGCACGAAGCGTGAGCGGGCCGGTTCTTTGCGAATCATTACGGCGAAAACTCGCCGCAGGGCAGAGCAAGCGCAACAAAAAAGCCGGGGAGGCCACGACGCCTCGCCCGGCTTCCTTTACGGAATCTGCGTTACCGCTTCGGAGGCTCGTTGGCCGAAGGCTGTGCATTGGGGGCCGGATAAGCAGGGTTTGAGGGCGAAATCCGGTTGGTGGGATTGGCATTGGACGAACCGGTCGTGGAGCCCGTCGTGGCTGAGCGGGCGGCATCCGTGCCCGGATCATCGGGTGAGGTCGACCCAACCCAGATCATGTAACCGCCAATGGCAACGGCAAGCAGCAGGAGCGAGCCGATCAGAACGCCAAGGACCGGACGGCCCGAGCCTCCTTGCCGGGTACGATCGTCGGGGATCAGTTGAGCCATTTTTCCAGCCTTTTTCAAAAGAATTGGTATCGGGCGAGCAGCAAGGCTCGGCATTATCAGGGCAACGCCAGATGGAAGGAGGCGGTTCCTGTCCGATCCAATCTTGGCCATTTAGCGCTCCGCACGTCCCTGCCGTCTGGATCCAATGAAGCTTTTTCCCGTTGTCCGACACAGGCCGCCAATCACGGTCAGAGACGAGGGGCCGATGGGTCGAGCAAGCGTGCGTGCACGAGGTGTCGCAGGGCGGTCAACGGGCTCCGCCGGGCTGCTCTTAGCCATGTTTTCGCCGCTTTCGAGACCCTTGGGTAGTCTCTGATTCAAGGAGAGATCATGCTGGACAATCGCATCAGTCTGGACGGGACTTGGGAATTTTTGCACGTGGCCGACGACCGTCTGGCTGGCCCGGCAGAGGTTCGCCAGATCACGGTACCCAGTCCTTGGCAGGCCCAATTCGCGGATCTGCGCATGCGGGCCGGCATCGGCATCTATCGCAGGACGATCAACATCGAGGAGGAGTGGCTCCACGACAGCGTCTGGATCCGTTTCGGCGCCGTCTTCCACAACACGAAGGTTTTCGTGAACGGCGAGGCCGTGGGCCATAACGAGGGCGGGTTCCTGCCCTTCTCCTTCGACGTGACCCCCCACCTGAAGCCCGGCGCGAACGAGATCAAGGTTCGGGTCGACAGCCCCACCGACAACCCGGCCGAGTTCCCGGACTCGCCCTTTGCCGAGATCCCGTTCGGCAAGCAGAGCTGGTACGGCCCCCTCTCGGGCATCTGGCAGTCGGTTCATCTCGAGCGACGCATTTCCGATCACATGAGCCGCGTGCGCCTCGTGCCCAACCTGACCACCGGCCGAGTGACCTCGGGCGTGTTCTTCGCGCGTCCGCTCACGGACGCGACGCAGATCCGCATCCGGGTGACCGACCCGTCGGGCGACGTGGTGCTCGACGAGATGCACGAGACGCAGGTGGGCGTGACCTCGATGCCGTTCGAGTTCACCCTCGACGATGTGCGGGCCTGGTCGCCCGATCATCCGAACCTCTACCGGATCTCCCTGGAGCTCATGCGCGACGGCGAGGTGAAGGACGAGATTGCCGACAATTTCGGCTTCCGCTCCATCGAGACGCGCAACGGCAAGTTCTATCTCAACGGCGAGCCGCTCTACATTCGCTCCGCGCTCGATCAGGACTACTACCCGGACACGATCTGCACCGTGCCGTCGGTGGAGTTCCTGGAGGATCAGTTCCGCAAGGCGAAGGAGATGGGGCTCAATTGCCTGCGCTGCCACATCAAGGCGGCGGATCCGCGCTACTACGAGGTTGCGGACCGGATGGGCCTGCTCATCTGGACCGAGCTGCCCAACGGCGGCATGGCCACCGACCGTTCGCGCGGGCGCAAGGAAAAGCTCCTGAAGGGCATCGTCGACCGCGACAGCAATCACCCGTCGATCATCATCTGGACGATCATCAACGAGAACTGGGGCGTCGACCTCGTCAACGATGCGGACCACCGCGACTGGCTCAAGCGCACCTTCGCCTGGCTCAAGGCCTACGATCCCACGCGCCTCGTGGTCGACAACTCGCCGCTCGCGCCGAGCTTCCACGTGGAGTCCGACATCGCGGATTATCATTTCTACGCCGCCTATCCCGATCATCGGGACCAGTGGGACCAGTTCGTGGACGAGCTGTCGGGCCGCGCCTCGTGGCTCTACTCGCCCCATGGCGATGCGGTGATCACCGGGCGCGAGCCACTCATGTGCTCGGAATTCGGCAACTGGGGCCTGCCCTACCCGAAGGACCTGCGCGACGAGAAGGGCGAGGAGCCCTGGTGGTTCGAGACGGGCCACGATTGGGGCGAGGGCGTGATGTATGCCCACGGCGTCGAGAACCGCTTCTCGGACTGGAGCCTGGACCGGGTCTTCGGCGACCTGCGCCGGTTCGTGATCGCCGCGCAGTGGCAGCAGTTCCGCGCGCTGAAGTACGAGATCGAAGCCATGCGGCGCAAGCCCAGCCTCGCGGGCTACGTCATCACCGAGCTGCACGACTGCCATTGGGAATCGAACGGCCTGCTCGACATGCGCCGCAACACGCGGGTGTTCCACGAACTGTTCCCCATCATCAACTCCGACACGGTGATCGCGCCGAAATGGGAGCGGGCCTCCTACTGGTCCGGCGAGAAGGCCTCCCTCCGCCTTGCCATCGCCCATGGCGCCGGGCCCGTGCTCAAGGATTGCACGCTGGACATTTCCATCGCGGGCGAAACCCAGACGCTGCCCCTGCCCCGCATCGAGGCGCCGGACGTGTTCGATCTGGGCCGCGTCGAGATCCAGCTGCCTCAGATGGACGAACCGTCCCTGCGGCGGATCAACTTCGATCTTCGCAGCGCCGACGGCCGCACGATCGCGCATAATCACCATGATATCGCGATCCATCCCAAGCGCACCCGGCCGGCCCATGCACGCGAACTGGTGTGGTCGCCCGACGAGGACATCCGCGAGCACTTCCGGGCGCTGGGCTACACCATTGCCCGCGCCTTCGAGGAATCGACCCTCATCGTCGCCCGCACGCACAACAAGGCCATTGCCGACCATGTGCGCTCAGGTGCCAAGCTCCTGCTGCTGCCCGAGAGCGACATGAGCCTGTATCCGTTCTTCCCGCACTGGCAGGCGGTGAAGGTTCAGGCCCGTCAGGGCACCCTGTGGTCGGGCGACTGGGCCTCGTCCTTCGGCTGGCTGCGGCGCGCCGGTCACTTCGCCCGCTTCCCGTCCGGGCCGCTCCTCGACGAGACCATGGACCGGGTGCTGCCGGACTATGTGATCTCGGGCTGCAACCTGCTCGACTTCCAGGCCCGCGTGTTCGCCGGTCTCGTGGTCGGCTGGATCCACAAGCCGGTGGCGCTCGGCGTCGAGCGCTCCTACGGCCGCGGCCGCCTGGTCGCCTCGACCCTGCGCGTGATGCGGGATGCACCGATGGCCGATCCGACCGCGACGATGCTCACGGACGCCCTGGTGGAGCTCGCGGTCGAATCGCGGGCAGCCCGCCTCGAGGAAGCGGTCCGGGCTGCGGAAGCGGCTGCCTAAGGCGCTATACAACATGCGCGAGAAAGGGCGGTGCAGAGGTCTCTGCACCGCCCTTTTCGTTTCACGGGCCGAAAAGAAAAGGCCGGCACGAAGCCGACCTTTGCTGACACCTTCGGAGCGGAGCGCTCACTCGGCGGCCGTCTTCATCACGTCCTCCGACCACTCGACCTCGTTGTCGGCAATGAAGCGGTCCAGAGCACTCTCGAGGCCCGGCATGAGAATGCCGCGTTCCGTGGAAAGCGCCGTGTTGCGTGCCGGCAGATCGCGTGCACTCGTGACGAGGCCAGGGTCGAAGCCTGCGCGCTCGGCCGCCCTGGCCGCTAGATCGCGCCAGGACGTCTCGCCGATATTGGCCATGTGCCAGATGCCCGCGCCGCCATCGATCAGCAGGTCGAGGGAGGTGTTCACGAGATCGGGCACGTAAGTGGGCGAGACGACATCGAGACTGGCTTCCACGCCTTGTCCCTTGCTCAGGGTGTTGAGGATGGACCAGACGAAGTTGTAGCGGTCCCAGGGGCCGAAGAAGGCGCTCGTGCGCAGAATGAGCGCCTCGTCGTGAGCCTCCAGAACGCGACGCTCCGCCTCGGCCTTGCTCTCGCCGTAGACCGTGGTTGGGTTGACCGCATCGCTCTCCATATACGGCCTTCCGAGAGTGCCGTCGAAGACGAGATCGGACGAGAAGGTCACGAGCGGGATGCCGCGATCCGCGCACACCTTCGCGAGAACCTCGGCGCCCTTGGCGTTTTCGCGGAAGCAAGCTTTCCGGTCGTTCTCTGCTTCCGCGACGCGCACGTAGCCGGCGGTGTTGATCACCGCCCAGGGCCGATAGCACTCAAGGGCTTTCGCAACGCTCTCCGGATCGGCAATGTCCATGTCCTGACGCGAGAGCAGCACATGGTTGAGCCCGCGGAAATCGCACAGGTGCGAATAGGCGCGGCCCAGGGTTCCGGTAGCGCCCGTGATCAGGAGCTGGCGCGGCTCGTCGGCCAGCCAGCAGGATCTCGACCGCCGTGACGGGCGCTTGTAGAAGCGGATGTCCCGCTTCCACCATCCGGCGCGATCGAGAACCGGGTGATCGAAGGTGCCGGTCTTGGCCAGCGCTTCGGCGGCATGCGCCAGTGCGGTGCGCCGTGGCACAGTCGTGCGAACGTCGAAGGGACCCGGCTCGTAGAAGCCGTTGCGACGGGTGAGAAGGCTGTTCCAGTCCACCGCCCCATAGAGGGACCAGACGGTGACGGCGCGAATGTCGGCGCCCTCGTCTCGAAGCGTGTTGACGTCGTTCCACACCTCCATGAGCCAGCGGAGCTGATCGTCGCGCGTGCTGCCGTGATGGGCCTCGGTGACGGCGATCGGCCGCTTATAGCGCTCCCACACCTCGCGCAGCCGTGCGGCAGGGCCGAGGTCTGCGGCCGGCAGCGGCATGCGAACCGCTTCGGCATCGGCATATTGGTGCGTTCCGTTGCCGCCCCAATGGTGCTCGGGATAGCGGCGCATGCGCTCATCGAGGTAGCGCTCGCTGGTGAGATAGTGATTGATGCCGATGATATCGGGCGCAGCATCCGCCGCGAGGAAGAGTTCGAGATCGGCTTGCGCGACACCACTCTGGATGAATTTGTCCCACCACGGATGACCCCGGTCGACCATGCCGCACAGGAGATCGTAGCTGAGGAAACGGCGCTCGTTCTCATGCTCGGCCTGATAGGCGAGCGTGGGCGTCGAGAAGGTCTTGCCCATGTCGTCCGTCTGGACGAGTTGCGCATCGGGCCGCACCTTGCGGATGGCGCGCATGGACAGGACGGTGGCCTTGCACTCGTTCACGAGGATCTTGAGGAAGGACTCGTAGCTTGTGCCATGCGGATACCAGTGGCCGTAGAGCCCAGAGAACCGCGCCGTGGTGAGCGGCTCATTGACCGGCGTATAGAGATCGAGATGCGGATAGCGCTCCGCCACATTGGCGGCATGGCGCGCCAGAAGCTCCGGCCAGGCAGGATCGAGCATATGCGTGTAGCGCGGGCCGCTGCCGTGATGGCATAGGCCCGCAATGGCGCGGATGTTCAGCTTTTGAAGGCGCTTCAGGCGCGTATCATGCCAGGAGAAGTCCGCCCGGTCCGGGCTCTCGGGAGAGATCTTTTCCCAGAGCACAGGATGGCGCAGAGTGCGGATCCCGAGTTCGGCAATACGATCAAGATCCTCGATTCGATCGTGATACCCGGTCTCCAGGCTTTGGTCGCGGTAGTCGTCGCCTACTCTTGCGACAGTACATTCCAAACCGCCCCAAAGCTCTAGTGGTCGCTTCATCGTACAACTCCGAGCTATTTCACTAAGCGTTCTTCAACAATTCTTAGCGCGGATTGTTCGATGTCTTTTTTCATTACGAGACCAAGCCTGCCGAGGCCGACACGACCTTGACGGCCGATGTGTCCGCGCCGACCGGCAGGGACTCGTTGATGCGCCGGAAGGTGGCGAGCGCCTGGCCGACGATCTGGTCCATGTTGTAGTAGCGGTAGGTCGCCAGACGCCCCACGAACCACACATCGGGGGTGGCAAGGGCCAGGCGCTCGTACTTCTTGAAGAGCTCCTGGTTCTCCGCCTTCGGGATCGGATAATAGGGGTCGCCCTCGGCCGACGGGTACTCATAGGTGAGTGCCGTCTTGGCATGCTCCTGGCCGGTCAGGTGCTTGTATTCCGTGACGCGGGTGTAGTCGTTGGTCTGCGGGAAGTTCACCACGCCGACGGGCTGGTGCCAGGTCTTGTCGAGCGTCACGTGCTCGAAGCGCAGCGAGCGGTAGGGCAGCTTGCCGAACTGGAAGTTGAAGTATTCGTCGATGGGCCCCGTATAGATGACGCGGCGATGAGGAACGACGTTCTTCACGTCGTCGTAGTCCGTCTGGGTCATGACGTGGATGTTCGGATGGCTCACCATCTTCTCGAACATCCGCGTGTAGCCGTGCTTCGGCATGAACTGGAACTCGTCCGTGAAGTAGCGGTCGTCCCGGTTGGTGCGGGTCGGCACGCGCGATGTCACGGACTTATCGAGTTCGGACGGGTCGAGGCCCCATTGCTTGCGGGTGTAGCCGCGGAAGAACTTTTCATAGAGTTCGCGGCCCACAACGGAGACCACCACGTCCTCCGACGTCTTGATCTCGCCGATCGTCTCGGCGCGCTCAGCAAACCAATCCTGCAACTGCTCGGACGTGAGGTTCAGCCCGTAGAGCTTGTTGACCGTGTCGAGGTTGATCGGGATCGGCACCTGCATCCCGTCCACCTCCGCCAGCACCCGGTGCTCGTAGAAGCGCCACTCGGTGAAGCGCGAAAGGTGATCGAAGATCTGCTTGGAATTGGTGTGGAAGATATGCGGACCGTATTGGTGGATCAGCAGCCCGTCATCGTCGTAGCGATCATAGGCGTTGCCGCCGATATGGGGACGCCGGTCGATGAGAAGGACACGCTCGTTGCGTTCGGTCGCAAGGCGTTCGGCCAGTACGCTGCCTGCAAAGCCGGCGCCGACAATCAGCCAATCATACATTCCAGATCACTCCGCAGGCGTGGTGGCATAAACGGGACGGGACGAGGCGGGACGATCCGCGGCGGCTTCGCCGGTCGAGTCCAGCATCAGCTTGTGCATGGCGCCCCAGGTCTTGTCCCAGGAGCCGGCAGCGAGGTGCCGGTCCACCCTGGCAAGCCACGGATCCTTCGGCCTGCCCAAGATGGTCTCGACCTTGGCGACCACCTCCTTGGCGTTCCTGGCGATCTCCACGAGACCCTTCTCGCCGTAGGGGCGCACCACGTCGGTGATCGCAGTCGAGACCACGGGAACGCCGGCGGCCAGGAACTCGGGCGTCTTGGTGGGGCTGATGAACTTCGTCGCCTCGTTGAGGGCGAAGTTCATGAAGCCCACGTCCCAGCCGGCCAGGTAATGCGGCAGCTCGTTGTAGGTCTTGCCGCCGAGCCAATGGATGTTGGGCCGCTGCGGCAGGCTGGCGGGATCGATCTTCACCACCGGGCCGATCATCACGAAGTTCCAGTCGGGGCGCAGGTCCGCAACCTGGGCCAGCAGGTCGATATCCATGCGCTCGTCGACCACACCGAAGAAGCCGAGGCGCGGCCCCGGAATATGCGCCTGATCCTCGGGATCCTGACCGATAGAGCGCGCCTGCGAGAAATGATTGAAGTCGATGGAGGATGGGAAGCCGTGCACGCTGCGGTGACGGCTCTTCTTGGCCTCATAGAGGCTCATGCCGCCGGTGAAGACCAGATCGCAGCGTCCAAAAAGAGCGTTCTCCAGATCGAGAAGCTCCTGCGATGCACCGCGGAAGAGCGAGAGCTCGTCCATGTTGTCGTAGACGCACAGGTCGCACTCGAAATCGCTGGTGAAGGCCATGGCCATCGGCGTGTAGTACCAGAACACGCGCGAGCCAGTGGATTCCCGCCCGATCAACTCTTCGATGAGGTCGTGCTGCTCGGCAAGAATGTCTTCATGGGACAGGCCCTCCGGCAGAACCGGCACGGCGATGGTCACGCCCTGCGGCCGGTCGCTTACATCCATATGCGGCTTCACACCCGGCTTGAACACCGGCTCTTCGATGATCAGCACGTCGTAGTGTTTCGCGGCGCGGCTGAGAAGGTGCTGAGGCCGCTGCCAGACGAAATCCCAGCGGAGGTGCGAGAAACAGACGAGGAGGGGTTTTTCCGAACCGGCTTTGACAGGCGAACGAAGGGCGTAGGACTGCGTCATCAAACGCTCATGCATAGCGCGAACCTCAGATAAAGGTGTGTTGTCACGATCGGACAGAAGAACACGGCCCGGGGTGAATAAAGCGATGTCTTTAATGAAGCGCACCAGCGAAGGGTCGCGGTCGCAATCGATTTTATAACGCAGACGGAGCAGTTTGGTTCCATCCGCGTTCATCTTCGTGAACGGCTATTCATGGGAATAGTCGGCGTCACTTCTTTTCCAGCAAGAGAGTTCCTTGCTTTTGAATGAAGGTCTTTGCCTTCTCCGCAACCATCGCAAGTATCCACGGCAACTGGACTTCGACGCGCACCTGATCCTGCATGACTTCAAGATGGCCGCTGACGTTCTGGCCCATGGCGCCGACGCGAAAATCCATCCGGTTTCCGCTCCAGGTTTCCTGGATGGACGCGACCTTGTCGCCGAACTGCGATTTCACGCCCGCCATGCCGCCCTGGAGCCGCCGCATGGCTTCGGCCTGGCCCAGGTTATGGGGAATCGAGACGACGAGGGGCTTCGACATAAGGGTGCTCCGCTTTTTAGATCGACAAGCGAAGCCGTGCCTTATCAGTTCCGTTCTTACAGCATTTCCACGCGAATCGCCCGGATCACGATGGCCTCCTGATCGAACCGGCGCTCAAGCTCGGCGCGGTAGCCCTCCCACCAGGCATGATCGATCTCGCGTGCCATGACCTCGAACACCACGATATCGTCGTGGTTCGTATGGCCGCCCTCCTTCCAGACGCCTTCGGCCGGCGCGCGCGTGAAGCTCGTGATGCCGCCGAAGCGCTCGGACAGTTCCGAGCGCACCCGCCCATAGGCTGCGCCGTCGAAACGGCGGCCTGCATTGTCGGCAAGCGGCAGAAGGATTTGAATCAGGTGCATCGCCTTCCCCTGAAACGCCATGGCCGGATGAGGACATAGCTCACAGGTTGGGAAAGGCGAGTCCTTCAGGCCTGCAGAACCGCGAACAGGTCCTCGTCCGTTTCCGGAATGCCGTCATCCATGCGGTAGGATCCTGAGGGCTTTGAGACGCGCCAGGGCAAGGCCGTGGAGGCATGAAAGGCCTCGGACGGGCGAAGCCGCCGGCTCATGCCGTCAGTCTGGATTTCATCGATGACGACGAACCCGAAGATGGTGAGGCGCGTCGCCATGGCTTTCGTCATGCGGTCGTCGGCTCCGATCGTCAGGGAGCCTGCGGAATACACCGCATCCATGAGGCTCTTCTGATCCCGCCGGGGATTGGCCGACGAGCGCGCGCCCGGAAAGCGGATAACGTTCGTCGGCTGAGACGATCTCGATTCCATGTAAGCAACCCTTGGTCCCGAATCGGGCCAAGAATCGCCGCAAGGGATTAAGAAGCGCCTAATCGAGCCGGTGAAGCGAGACGTACCCAACGCCGGACGAGGTCAGACCGAGAGCCTGTGCAGGGCCTTTCGCCAGATCGATGATACGCCGGTGGGCGAAGGGCCCGCGGTCGTTCACCCGCACGACCACGGAGCGGCCGTTGGTTTCGTTGACGACCTTGAGCCGCGTGCCGAACGGCAGGGAGCGATGGGCCGCCGTCATGTCATAGGAATTGAAGCGCTCGCCGCTGGCGGTTTTTCGGCCATGAAAGCCGGGCCCGTACCAGGAAGCGGTGCCGCGCTGGAAGGCTTTGCCGGTCTCGATATTGGCGGTTGAAATGGATCCCGTGACCGTAGGGTCGTTGGAGGCGGTTGTATTGCAAGCAGCAATAAGAAGAAGTGGCACCATTGCAGATGCTCGGGTGAGGATATTCTTCAAGGACAGTCTCCCCTTCCATTGTGATTGGAAGTGAAGCTGAACTTTAAAAAGGCAAGAATAAGGCGCCTCGATTTTTTCAGCGCCCTCTCATACTTCAGGGATATGGAACTATTGGCAAAACTAGCCTGAAGAATATTTCTCTGGCAGCTCTATAGGTGAAACAACGTTTCTTTTGCGCTGGGTGAGACTTTCACTGTTCCGTGATCGCCGGATTGCGACTCTGGCCGGCAAGCCAAGCCGCTATAGGTAAGTCTCCACTGTCCCCAAGGCAGCCGAGGGCACCCGTTCGATGCTGAAATCTTCCCCATCCCCGCATGTTGCCATTGTCGGGGCCGGTCCGGGCGGCTTGGCGTCTGCCATGCTGCTGGCCCGCGAGGGGATTCCGGTCACGATCTTCGAGAGCGAGCCGGCTGTCGGCGGCCGCACCCGCACGATCCACGCGCCGGGCGGATATAAATTCGATATAGGCCCCACGTTCTTCCTGTATCCGCGCGTCCTGAAGGACATCTTCGAGGCCTGCGGCGAACGGCTGGAGGACCATGTCGAGCTCAAGCGCCTCGACCCGCAATATCACCTCGTTTTCGAGGGCGGCGGCGACATTCGAGCCACCTACGACCTCGACCGCCTCGAGCAGGAGATCGCCCGCCTGGCGCCCGCCGATGCGAAGAACGTGCGGCGTTTCCTCGACGACAACCGCGAGAAGCTCGAAGCCTTCCGGCCGGTGCTCGAGCAGGGATTTTCGAGCCCGGCGGATCTCTTCTCGCCCGCCATGCTGGCGGCACTGCCGAAGCTCAGGCCGTTCTCGAGCGTCGACAGCGACCTCAAGCGCTATTTTGCCGATCCGCGCGTGCGCCTCGCGTTTTCGTTCCAGACGAAATACCTCGGCATGTCGCCGTTTCAGTGCCCAAGCCTGTTCACGATCCTGTCGTTCCTCGAATACGAGCACGGCGTGTTCCACCCCATGGGCGGTTGCGGCGCGGTGTCGGAGGCCATGGCGAATGTCGCACGCAAGATGGGTGTGGATATCCGGTTGAACACGCCCGTGGATAGCATCGTCTATGAAAACGGTGAGGCTGTGGGCATCGAGGCAGGCGGCGAACGGTTCGCTGCGGGCTCGGTCGTGGTGAACGGCGATTTCGGTCACGCCATGCGCCGCCTCGTGCCGGAAGAGATGCGTCCGCGCTGGAAGAACAAGAAGCTCGATCGCGCCAAGATCTCCTGCTCCACCTTCATGCTCTATCTCGGCATCGAAGGCGACCTCGGCGACCTCGCCCACCACACGATCCTGCTGTCGAAGGAATACGAGCGCAACATCCACGAGATCACCAACGGCATTCTCCCCGAGGAGCCGTCGATCTACATCCACCATGCCGGCGTAACCGACCCGTCCCTGGCGCCGAAGGGGCATGCGAGCCTCTACGTGCTGGTGCCCGTGCCGAACCTGCGCTGCGATGTCGATTGGGAGCGCGAGGCGCCGCGTTATCGCAGGATCGCGTTGGAGCGGCTGAAGGTGCTCGGCCTTACCGACATCGAAAGCCGTATCCGCTATGAACGCGTGGTGACGCCGCGCGGCTGGGAAGAGGATTTTGCGGTGTTTGAGGGCGCCACCTTCAACCTCGCGCACAACCTCACGCAGATGCTCTATTTCCGGCCGCACAACCGCTTCGGCCGCAACGTCTATCTGGTGGGCGGCGGCACGCATCCGGGCAGCGGGCTGCCCGTGATCTACGAGGGCGCACGCATCACGACACGCCTGCTGCTCGAAGATCGTGAGCGTCGCAAGATCGGGAATGACAGCCCGGAACCGGTCGTTGCACCTTTGGGCGAAGCCGCTTGGTGAGGGAGCCTGTCATGAGCCGAGTCGGATTGCTCGCATTTCTGTTTCTCATCCCCTCCTCCGCGTCCAAGCCATCCGACTGGCCGCGCCCTTCGTCGAGATCCCCTCGATGAAGGCTTCACTGTCGATCCGCTAGATTCCCATGCTGTGGCGTGCCTATGCCCTTCTGTCCCATGGAGGAGACCGCTTCGGCCTCGGCTCCGTCGGCCTCGGCTCGTGGCGCATGCCCGCCTTCCCGCCGGCCTCGCGAAAAGCCGGCGATGTGCTGAAGGTGCTCGAAGAGGCCGACACCGCCATCTGGTCGGCGAGCGCTCTGTCGGCCTGTGCCGAGAGCGGCCTGCTCGCACGGCTCGGGCAGCCGGCCACCACCGGCGAGCTGGCCCTGGCCCTGTCGCTGCCGCCGGCGCTCGTGCAGAGCCTGCTCGATGCCCTCGCGGCCTTCGGCTTCGTCACGTGGGAGGATGGCCGCGTACAGGCCTCGCCTGCCCTGATGCCGTTTACGTCGGCTGAGGGAACGGAGACCTTCAAGGCCGCGTTGCGCGCGCCGCTGCTGCAGAGTGAAGATTTCCGGCGCAAGATCAAGACCGGGACCATGCACCTCGACGGCTGGTCCCATACGGATGACGCCATTATCGAGGCGCAGGGCAGCCTGACCCGGCATTGGACCACGCGGGCGCTCCCCAAACTGAAATTCCTGCCGGGCCTCGTGCCGAGGCTTGAAGCCTCCGGAGCGGCGCTGCTCGATGTTGGAGCAGGCGCGGCGGGCCTCTCCATCGCGCTCTGCCGGCAGTTCCCCCATTTGAGCGCCGTGGCGCTCGAACCTGCGCCGCATCCGGCGGCGATCGGCGAGAGGCACGTGCGGCAGGCGGGCCTGGGGGATCGCATCGCGATCCGCCAGGAGCGTGTCGAGGACCTGCAGGCAGACAAGGCGTTTGACCTCGCCTTCCTGCCCCAGATGTTCCTGCCCGATGCGATCGTCGCGGAGGCCGTTCAACGGGTTTTCCGCGCCCTGAAGCCGGACGGCTGGCTTCTGGTCGCCGTGCTCTCCCATGAGGGTCCGGGCACGGCCTCGGCGGTCAACCGGCTGAAGAACCTGCTCTGGGGCGGCAACACCCGCGACGTGGCCCACATCAAGCCGCTGCTGGAGTCCGCCGGCTTCGACCCGGTCATCCGGGCGCCGGGACGGCAGTCCCTGCGCATGATCTGTGCCCGTCGCCCAAACCTGCGTGATCTGCCTTGAACTGGATCATGCCATTCCTAGAACCAACACAACTGGACATAGGCCTTGGAAAGACTAGGCTTGTGCCCTGCGGGAGGACATCGTGAGCGCTCAAGGTACTTCGGTTGCAGTCATCGGCGGAGGACTGGGCGGATTGGCGGCCGCCTGCGTCGCAGCAGCCCGCGGCCACAAGGTCACGCTTTACGACAAGAACGCCTGGATCGGCGGCAAGGCGGCTGTGCTGCACGAAGACGGATTCCGGTTCGACATGGGCCCGACGATCCTCACCGTGCCGCGGGTTCTGGAACGCATCTTCGCGGAGGCCGGACGCAACCTCTCCGATTATCTCGACCTTGTGCGGCTCGATCCGCAATGGCGCTGCTTCTTCGACGACGGCACGCAGATCGACCTGCAGGAAAACATCGGCGCCATGGCCGAGGCCATGGACCGCTTCGCGCCGGGCAAGAACACCGGCGAGGGCTACAAGCGCTTCCAGGAAATCTCCGCCCATCTCCACGACATCTCGAACAAGTTCTTCTTCTGGAAGCCGGTAGAGGATCTTTTCGACACCATCAATATCCGGGCCAACATGAACCCGGGAACCTTAAGGGACGTGCTGTCCCTGCGCATGGGCTCGTCGGTTGCGGGTACGATCCGTTCGAAGGTCAAAGACGAGCGCCTGGCGCAGATGCTCGACCACTTTACGCAATATGTCGGCTCGTCGCCTTACGGCTCGCCCGCGGTGCTGTGCGCCATCGCCCACATGCAGGCGGCGGACGGCGTATGGTATCCCATGGGCGGCACCCGCGCCGTGGCCGAGGCACTGGCGAAGCTCGCAACGGAACTCGGCGCCAGCATCAAGACCGACAGCGATGTGGCGTCGCTCCAGATCGTGAACGGTGCGGTGGAAGGCGTCGTTCTCGCCAGCGGTGAAACCGTGGCCTACGACAGCGTGATCTCCAACATGGACTCGATCCGCACCTATCGTGAGCTCGTCGGCGGCGAGGTGGGCGAGCATTACGCCCGCAAGGATTTCGAGCCGGCCTGCTCCGGCGTGGTGCTCTATCTCGGCCTCAACAAGCGCTACGACCATGTCCTCCACCACGATTTTGTGTTCTCGCGCGATCCGGAGGAGGAGTTCGACTATATCTATCGCCGCGGCGAGCCCGCGCCCGATCCGACCTGTTATCTTGCGGCACCGGCCGCCACGGACCCGAGCGTCGCACCGGAAGGCGGCGAGGCGCTCTATGTCCTCGTCCACACGCCGTATCTTCGCCCGCATCACGACTGGTCTCAGATGTACCCGGCTTATCGCCAGGTGATCATCGACAAGCTAAAACGCACGGCCGGCATGGCGGACATCGAGGAGCGCATCGTCGTCGAGCGCCATCTCACGCCGCAGGACATCCATGACCGCTACAAGGTGCTCAACGGCGCGATCTATGGGCTGGCGAGCCACGGCAAGTTCATGGGTGCGTTCAAGCCGGGCAACCGCAGCCGGCAGGTGCAGGGCCTCTATCTCGCCGGCGGTGCGGCCCATCCAGGTCCCGGCATGCCCATGGTCATGATGTCGGGCTGGATCGCCGCCGATGCGCTCGATGCGGACACCAAGGCTGCCAATCTTCGGAACGTGTCTTGAAGCAGGAAACGAGCACAGCCGCCAGGGAACGCTCCCCGCCTCACGGCGCGGAGCCATCCCCTGTGGCGCGCCGCTCTCCCGTCATTCACCGCTTCATGGTGTCGACCTTCCGCCGTTATTTCACGCGTCACATGAACGCCCTGCGGGTTGCGTCCTGGGGCATGCCGGCCGCCCCGGCGAATGGCCCCGTGATCGTCTATTCGAACCATCCGGGCTGGTGGGATGCGGCCATCTACATCCTCGCCGCGGACCACTTCCTTCCCGCGTATGAAAGCTACGCGCCCATCGATGCCGCGATGCTCAAGCAATACGGCGTCTTCGGCCGCATCGGCGCGTTCGGGGTCGATCTCGAAAGCCCCCGCGGCGCGGCGAATTTCCTGCGCACCAGCGCCGAAATCCTGTCGTCGCCGAACCGCGCGCTCTGGATCACCGCACAGGGCCGCTTCGGCGATGTGCGCGAGCGCCCGCTCGGCCTCAAGCCCGGCGTGGCGCGGGTGCCCGAACTCGCCCCCGATTGCACGGTAATTCCGCTCGCCATCGAATACGGCTTCTGGCTCGAGCGCGGGGCCGAGGCTTTCATCGCCTTCGGCAAGCCGATGCAGGACAAGGATCTTCTGGATGTTGCACGTCCCGCCCGACTGGAGCGCCTCGAGACCGAACTTGCAATCACCCTCGACCGGCTGAGCGCCGATGTGCAGAGCCGCGACCCGGCGCGCTTCCGCTCCATGCTCGAAGGCCGCGCCGGCGTGGGCGGCATCTATGACGGGTGGCGCCGGACGATTGCAGCCATCCGGGGCCGCACCTTCGATCCGTCGCATGAGGGCCGCGCCTCATGATCGTCCTCGGCCTCGTTCTCCTCGCCCTTGCGGCGCTTCCCTTCGCGCTTTCTCTCGTGAACCTGAGCATCCTGCGCGCGACGCCGGCTCATGCGCCAAAGGGGGATGTGCTCGTCTCGATCCTCATTCCTGCACGCAATGAGGCGAAGAACATCGGCCCTGCCCTCGATGCGGCCCTTGCCAGCGTCGGCGTCCCGGTCGAGATCCTGGTCATGGACGATGGCTCCACGGATGCCACGCCGGAGATCGTCAGAGCCTGCGCTGCGCGCGACGAGCGCGTGCGCCTTCTCACGGCTCCTCCGCTCGCAGACGGATGGACCGGCAAGGTCCATGCCTGCCACCATCTCGCTGAGGCCGCTAACGGCACACATCTCCTGTTCGTGGATGCCGATGTGCGCGTCGCTCCGCATGCGGCCGCCCGTCTGGCCGGCCACGCGCAGGAAGCCAATGCCGCCTTGGTGAGCGCCGTGCCGCGCCAGATCATGCGTTCGCTTGGCGAACTGCTGACCGTGCCCACCATCAACCTGCTGCTTCTCGGCTATCTGCCCATGGGCTTCATGCGCCTGTCGCGCGATCCCGGTCTCGGCGCGGCCTGCGGCCAGCTCATGCTGGTGGAGCGGGAGGCCTATCGTGCAACAGGCGGTCATGCGGCCATCCGCACACGCATCCATGACGGCATCCAGCTGGCGCGGCTCTTTCGGCGCAAGGGTCTCATGACGGATCTCGTGCCGGGCGATCACCTCGCCTCCTGCCGCATGTATGCGCGCTTCGATGAGGCCTGGAACGGCTTTGTCAAGAATGCCCACGAGGGCATGGCGACGCCTGTGGCCCTGCCGATCTGGACTCTGCTTCTTCTCGGAGGGCACGTGCTGCCCTTCGCATTGCTTGCCTTCGCGCCAAGTCTTCTCATCGTGGCTGCGGCGCTCCTGTCGCTCGCCACGCGGACACTCGTGACGGTAGCGACGCGGGAAAACCCCTGGTCGATCCCGCTGCATCCCTTCACCATGCTGGTCGGGCTCGCGATCCAGTGGAGCGTGCTGCTGCAGATCGGCACCACCCGACGCGCCGGCTGGAAGGGAAGGCTCTATCCCGTGGGGGTGAAGCCATGAGTCCGACTACGACCCAGGCGTCGAAGCGCCCGCGCGACGAGAACTTTCCGGTGGCCTCGCTGGTGCTCTCGCCCGAGCACCGGGATGCGGCTCTCGCCTTCTATGCCTTTGCCCGGATGGCCGACGACATCGCCGATGCCCCCGGCCTGAAAGCCGCCGAAAAGCTCGAGCGGCTCGATGAACTCGAGCAGGCGCTCATCGCGGGCGATTCTGCGATCCCTCAAGCCGCGCGCCTGCACGCGGCCGACAAGCGGCACAAGGCCGGAATCGTCCAGGCGCGCGATCTCCTGCGCGCCTTCCGGCAGGATGTGGTCAAGGCCCGCTACAACGAATGGGTGGAGCTCATCGAGTATTGCCGCTTCTCGGCCAACCCGGTCGGGCGCTTTCTCCTGGCGCTCCACGGGGAGCGCAGCGCCGCCCAGGCTCCGGCGGACGCCTTGTGCACGGCGCTGCAGATCCTCAACCACCTGCAGGATTGCGGCAAGGATCACCAGGATCTCGGCCGCATCTACATCCCGCTGCGCTGGATGATGGGAGCGGGCTCCGAGAAGGCCTTCTTCGATCCGGCCCAAGCAAATCTGCGTCGCAGCGTGGTCGATGCCATGCTCGACCGGGTCGATGCGCTGATCGACCAGGCGCAATCCCTGCCGGAGCATCTGCAGAACCGGCGCCTGCGCGCGCAAAGCATTGCCACGATTGCTCTCGCCCGTCGCTTGAGCGAGCGCCTGCGTAGCAAGGATCCGGTTCTGGAACGGGTGCAGGTGAGCAAGGCCGATGCCTGCATGGCGTTCCTGCGCGGCTTCGGCGGCACGCTGCGCCGGCCTGTCAACACCGACCATCAGATCACCGCCGCCATGGTGCGGCGCTCCGGATCGTCCTTCCGGCTCGGCATGCAGAGCCTGCAGAGCGAGCGCCGTCGCGCCATGCATGCGGTCTATGCCTTCTGCCGCGCCGTCGACGACATTGCCGATGGCGCCGCGCCGCCCTCCGAGAAGCGCGCATTCCTGCGCGAATGGCGACGTGAGATCGACCGGCTGCATCGCGCACCGGAAACGCCCATCGGGCGGGAGCTCGCCCGGGCAATCACCCTCTTCAAGCTGCCGGTTGAGGAATGCCATGCGCTCCTCGATGGCATGGAGATGGACAGCGCCGAGCGGTTGCGGATCGCGAGCGATTACGAGCTCAGTCTCTACGGCCGCCGCGTGGCGGGCTCGGTCGGAGCCTTGTCGATCCGCATCTTCGGCGCGCCGTCGGCCCACGATTTCGCGCTCAATCTCGGGCGCACCCTGCAGCTCGTGAACATCCTTCGCGATGTGGACGAAGATGCCGCCTGCGACCGCGTCTATGTTCCCCTCTCGCGGCTTGCGCAGCTCGGATTGCAGGATGCGCCGGCCGCAATCCTCGTGGCCGATACGCGCTTCGCCCGCGTCTGCGAGGGTCTGGCTGAGGAGGCACGCGCAGGCTTTGCAGCTGCGGATGATGCCTTGACGCGCCTCGACCGTGCGGCGCTGAAACCGGCCATCCTGATGATGGAGAATTACCGTCGCGTGCTCGCCCGGCTGCAGGCCCGGGGCTGGGGCACACGCCAAGGCCGCCTGCGCCTGAGCACCACTGACCGCCTGCACCTGATCACCCGCGCCATGAGGCCCGCATGACAACGCGGCGCACTCATATCGTCGGAGCGGGCGTCGCGGGCTTGAGCGCAGCGCTCGCCGTCACGGCCGATGGCGGCGAGGCCGTGCTCTACGAGGCCGCTCCACGTCCGGGCGGGCGCTGCCGCACCCTGCACCCGGCCGATGGCTTCGATCATGACAACGGCACCCATGTGCTGTTCACGGCCAACGGGCGTGCGCTCGACCTCCTGAAGACCGTCGGCGCCCGCGAGCGCTGGTGCGAGCCCGAGCCCAAGGGGCTTCCGCTCTATGACGGCCGCACCGGCGAGATGCGCCGCGTCGGCCTCTCGCCCTGGTCCTGGCTGCTGCCGTCCCGCCGTCCGCAGGGACTGACCCTGCCCGATCTCATCCGAATCGTGCGCCTCGTCTTCGCCTCGAAGGACTGCCCGGTCGCCTCCATCATCGGCAAGCGCCCGATCATGGACAGCCTGATCGAGCCGCTGACCGTGGCGGTGCTCAACACGCCGCCCGAGCAGGCTTCCGCGCAGCGCCTTGCCTGTGCGCTGCGTCAGCTCATCCGCCCCGGCGCGGGTCGCCTCCTGATAGCGAGGAATGGCCTGAGCCAGGACCTGATCGAGCCCGCCATATCGACCCTGCAGGCCAGGGGCGTGCCCGTTCTGACAGGACAGCGCCTGCGCATGCTTCTCACGGCCAACGGGCGCGTCATCGGTCTCGCGCTGAGTGACCGCACGATCATGCTCGGCCCCGACGACCGGGTGATCCTGGCGCTCCCGCCCTACGAGGTGGAGCGGCTCCTGCCCGATCTTCCCGTGCCGACGCAGTTCGAGCCGATCCTGAACGTGCATTACCGCATGAGCGGTCTGGAGCATCCGCGCTTCATCGGATTCACCGGCACGCTCGCCCAATGGGCGCTGGTCCGCGAGAGCCATGTGAGCGTCACCGTTTCGGCCGCCGACGCGGTGATGGATCAGAACGCAACCGATGTGGCGGCACGGATCTGGCGCGAGATCGCGCCGGCTCTGCGCTCCCTCGGCCTCGATGCACATCCGGACCGGCAGCCGGAAACGCGCGTCGTGAAGGAAAAGCGCGCCACGATCCGCCAGGCCGCCGAGACGCTTCCGCAGCCGCCCCTGCGGCCGCTCGCGAATTTGGCGCTGGCCGGCGACTGGATCGGGTCGCTTCCCGCCACCATCGAGAGCGCCGTGATGGCCGGCGAACACGCCGCATCCATCCTGCACCACGCCCGCGGCACCCGGGCCACTCTCGCCAAAGATCGAGCCTTGAAGACGGAGAACGCGGCATGATTCAGGACCATCCGCCGCTCACCGTTCTGCTCGCCGCGCCGCGGGGCTTCTGTGCCGGCGTCGAGCGCGCCATCCGGGCGGTCGAGGACGCCCTGGAGCGGACGGGGAAGCCCGTTTATGTGCGCCACGAGATCGTTCACAACAACCGCGTGGTGGACGACCTCAAGCGCAAGGGCGCGATCTTCGTCGACGACATCGCGCAGATTCCCGACGGTGCCGTGGCGATCTTCAGCGCGCATGGCGTGTCGCGCGCGGTGGAGCGCGAGGCGACGGGCCGCGGGCTCTCCGTGCTCGATGCCACCTGCCCGCTCGTGCGCCGCGTTCACCTCGAAGGACAGCGCCATGCTAGGTCAGGCCGCGAGGTCATCGTCATCGGCCATCGCGGCCATGTGGAGATCGAGGGCACGACGGGGCAGATCGACGGCACCGTGCATGTGGTCGAGAGCGTCGCGGAGGCGCTGACCGTTCCCGTCCTGAACCCGGAGCGCATCGCCTACATCACCCAGACCACGCTCTCCGTGGACGACACGCGCGAGATCATCGCCGCCTTGAAATCGCGGTTTCCGGCCATCCAGGGTCCCGACGTCAAGACGATCTGCTACGCGACGCAGAACCGGCAGATGGCGGTGCGCGTCATCGCCCGACGGGCGGAGCGGATCATCGTGTGCGGCGCGCGCAACTCCTCGAACACCAACCGCCTGTGCGAGGTCGCCGTCAACGAGGGCCGTCAGGCGCTTCTCCTGCAGGACCCGAAGGATCTGACGCTCTCCTTCATCGACGGCGCTGCCGTGATCGGCCTGACCGCCGGAGCCTCCGCGCCCGAGGATCTGGTGCAGGAGGCATTGGCGCGGCTTGCGCAATGGCGGCGTCTCACGGTGGAAGAGGTGCGTGTCACCCATGAGGACGCGCAGTTCGCCCCCGTGGATCTCTCACGCCTTGTCTCTCAGCTGGCGAACGCTTCCTGAACGTCGGGCGGCGTGGCCGTGACCAGCCCCAGCCGGTCGCGGCGCAGCCAGCGCCACAGCATCAGCCCCGCTACCACAGCAAGGCCGCTGGCGAGCCCGATCCAGATGCCGATGCCGCGCAGCGGCGTGTTGAAGGCAAGGATGATGCCGAGCGGCAGGCCGACGCCCCAATAGCCGAGAGCCGCATAGATCATCGGCACCCGCGTGTCCTGAAGACCCCGCAGCATGCCGGCGCCGACCGCCTGCGCGCCGTCCACCAGCTGGAAGATGGCTGCTACGACGAGGAACGAGCGCGCGAGATCGACCACGAGCGCATTCTTGGGATCGCTCAGGTCGAGGAAGGCACCCAGCAGCAGATGCGGCGCGAACATCATGAGCGAAGCGGTGAGCACCATGAAGCCCGTGCCGAGCGCGAACGACGTCCAGCCGGCGCGGGTGACTCCCGGCGCATCCTGGGCGCCATAGGCGCGGCCCACGCGCACCGTGACGGCCTGCCCGATGCCGAGGGGAACGGAGAAGCAGAAGGAGGCGATCTGCAGGGCGACCGCGTGCGCCGCCAGCTCACTCTCGCCGAGCCGGCCCATGAGCATGGCGGCTGCGTTGAAGATCGTCACCTCGAACATCAGCGTCAGGCCGATGGGAACGCCGAGCCGCCACAGGGTGCGATAACGCGGCCAGTCGGCGCGCCAGAAACGTCCGAAGACGTGGTAGCGCCGCAGCTTCGGATTGAGGACGATCACCAGAGCGAGCCCGAGGAACATGAACGTGCTCGAGAGCACCGTGCCTAGGCCCACGCCCACCAGCCCCAGGGCCGGCAGGCCGAACGCGCCGACCATCAGGGCATAGGCTGCGCCGAAATTCACCGGAATGGCCAGCAACCCGATGAACAGCGCCCAGCCCGGACGCTCCAGCGCCGCCAGGAAGGAGCGCAGCACCAAGAAGAACAGGAACGGCAGCAGGCTCCATTGCAGCGCGCGCATGTACTCGCCGGCATTCTGGGCGAGCCTGGGCTCCTGGCCGATGGCCAGCAGAATCGCCTCCCCGTTCCAGGCCACGATCCAGATCGGGATCGCGACCGTCACCGAGGCCCACAAGCCCTGACGAACCGTGCGCCGCACCTCACGCACCGAATGGCGCTTGCGGCCAAGCTCTTCGGCGATGATCGGCGAGGTGGCGTTCACGAGGCCGATGCCGAAGATAAGAAAGGCGAAGTAGAGGTTGGTGCCGAGCGCACCTGCCGCGAGAGACTCTGACCCCATCCAGCCCATGAGAATCACGTCGGTGGTCATCAGGGCGTTCTGCGCCAGGGTGGCGAGCACGAGCGGCCAGCCGAGAGCCAGAGTAGCCCGGAGTTCCGCCAGCCAAGCGGTGCGTTCGACGAGGGAGGTGCGATGAATCATAGTGCGGGGCTTGTAGCCAACCTGCCGCCGGAAAGCCACCGCAGGAACTCTGAAGCTGTGAAGGAACCCGAGCTCAAGCGCGTCCGTTCCCCTCTTCGCTCACATTTCTGTGTTGGTTCCCGGAGTTCTCCATGGCGCAGCCGGCGCTCCTCACCGCAATCGACTTCGCCCTGCCGCCGGTCCTGCACAACGAGCGGGGCGAGGTGCGCACGGTTGGGGTCGAGATTGAGTTCGTCGGCCCCTCTGCCGAGAAAACCGTGCAGGCCCTGCAGGAGGCGCTCGGCGGCCGGCTGATCAAGGAGGACCCGCATGCCTTCGCGTTGAAGGAATCGGCCATCGGCGATCTGACCGTGGAACTCGACAGTCGGATCCTGCACCCCGGCAAGCAGGCCGGCACGCAGCGCGGCGTGCTGCCCAAGATCGCCGCGCTTTTCGGCTTTGCGGCAAGCTACCTCGTGCCCTGCGAACTCGTCACCGCGCCGACGCCCATCGACCGCCTGGAGGAGCTTAATCGTATCCTGACGATCCTGCGCAGGCTCGGCGCCAAAGGCACGCAGGATGCGCCTTTCTATGCTTTCGGGCTGCACTTCAACCCGGAGATCCCGCGCCGGGATGCGGCGACCGTCACGGCCTTCATGAAAAGCTTCGCGCTGCTCAACTCATGGCTCCGGCGCGAGGCCTCTCCCGACACGACCCGCAATCTCCTCGGCTTCGCGGATCCCTTCCCGGCCGAGTACATCCGCAGGATCGTCCAGCCGGATTACGGGCCGGACATCGAGACATTCATCGACGATTACCTCAGCTACAATCCGACGCGGAACCGCGACCTCGACCTCTTGCCGCTCCTGCATCACTTCGATGCCAAGCGCGTGCGCGCCGTGCTGCCGAACGAGAAGATCAACGGGCGTCCCACCTTCCACTACCGGCTGCCCGATGCGCGGGTGAGCGATCCCGGCTGGAGCATCGCGCCAGACTGGAACCGCTGGGTCTGTGTGGAGCGCCTCGCCGCCGATCGAGAGAAGCTGGATGCGGTCGGCGCCGCCTATCTCGAATTCGAGGGGGAGGACAAGAGCTGGGCCAACGTGATGGAGCAGGTCGTACGCTCATGACCAGTCCTCTCATCGGCGTCACCACGTCCCGGCGCGGCGGATGGCGCAGCTATCTCATGCACCGGTTGGCGCTTTACCGCGCGGGCGCGCGCTCCATCCGCCTCGTGCCGGGCAATCCCCTGCCGGCGGAGCCGCTCCATGGTCTCATCATCGGTGGTGGCGACGACATTGGAGCGGAGATCTATGGCGGGAAGGTTCTGCCCGACGTGCGCATCGATCCCGAGCGCGACAAGCTCGAACTCGGCCTGCTCAAGGCAGCCCTTCCGGCAGGACTGCCGGTGCTCGGCATCTGCCGCGGATCGCAGATGATCAACGTGGCGCTCGGCGGCACGTTGCACACGGATATCTACGAGGTCTATGTGCAGGCGCCGAAGATGCGCACCGTGCTACCGCGAAAGACGGTCTCCATCGAGCCGGGATCGCGCCTCAACGGCATCCTGCGCTGCAATCCCTGTCTCGTGAACGCCCTGCATCACCAATCCGTTGACCGGCTCGGGCAGGGCTTGAGCATTGCGGCGCGCGACGAGAGCGGCATCGTGCAGGCCATCGAGAGTCCGAGCGCGCCGTTCCTGCTCGGCGTGCAATGGCATCCGGAACTGCTGGTTTGGAAGAAGCCGCAACAGCGGCTGTTCGCAGCGCTCACCGAGGCGGCCCGCGAGGCGGCACTTCCCCTCTCGACCGCGCCGCTTGCAATTTAATTAGAAAGCTCGTTTCGACGTGCGCGGAAAGAGCGGGATCACCTTGCTGTCGCGCGGCGGATTCAGGTGTCGCTGGATCGCCGCGTGCAGGTCGCGGCTGACGATGGGCTTCTGCAGCAGCGGGAACTCGCTTCCCTCATCCGCCGCCACGGGATTGCCCGTGATCAGCAGAACCGGCAGTGCGGGTGCGATCTGCCGGATCTCGCGCGCCAGCATGACGCCGTTCATGGTGCCCGGCATCGCGATGTCCGTCAGCACCAGCGCAGGCCTGCGGGCATTCAGGGACCTGATCGCCTGCGCGGCATCGGTTGCGATGCTGGTCACGTAGCCGAACTCCTCGAGGCTCGACTGAAGGGCGAGTGCCACTTCGAGTTCGTCGTCCACCACGAGAACCTCGGTGTGGGTCGGCACCGACTCTTCAGGTGCTTCGTCCTCGCTCGCCGCACCCGGCGGCAGCAGGGTCGCGGCATCGGCTCGTGGCAGATAGAGAATGATCGCAGTGCCCGTTGCATCCCGGCGCACCTCGGAGGCGCCGCCGAGGCCCTCCAGGAAATGCAGGCTCTGCCGCAGGGACAGCCAGGACGAGAGATCGAGATCCCGCAGGGCGAAGGCCTGCTCGAGATCGGCCTCCGGCGCGTGGCGCCCGTCATCGGGCCCCGAGCTGCGGATCGTCAGCTGCACGAAATCGCCCTCGCGGCTCAGGTCGGGCAGCGCCCCCTTCTCGATGGACACATTACGAGCCTCGAGCGAGATGGTGCCGCCCTGGGGCAGCGCATCCCGGACATGTCCGCTCAGCGTCACGATGGCCGTCTGGATGGCGTCAGGATCGGCCTCCACGGACCAGAGATCGTCTGCCAGGGACAGCCGCATGTCGACGGTGTCGCGCAGCAGCGAACGGCTCAGCAGGTCGGCGACCGAACTCACCTGCTCGGCGATGCTCACATACTGGACCTTCGCCTCGCCTTGGCGGGCAAAGGCCGTCGACCGGGCGATGAGCTTGGCCGCCTGATCGGCGGCCACGAGGGCTGACAGCAGCTTGCGCTGCAGGATCGGCTGCTCCTTCAGCTGGCGGGCCGCAGAGTCGATATTGGCGCTGATGACCATGAGGCGGTTGTTGAGGTCATGGGCGATGCCGTCGCGCAGACGGTCGACGGCCTGAGCCTTCTGGAGGCGGCGCAGAGCATCTTCCTCATCCGACGCAGCCGGCGCTTCAGGAAATGCGTCCTCGGCCAAAGCGAACGGGAGAGCGGGTTCCTCGATCGGGCCGGCCGTGACGTCCTCGAACACGGAGAATTCATCGGACGCGTCAGCCTCCCTGTCCCGGAGAGCTTGCCGGATCTGACGCCCGATCAGCAGCGGAGCCCCGGCGGCCAGCAGCAGGAACAGCCCCGCCGCCGCGGCGATCAGCATGGAATCCCTGGAGAAGGCAGCACCGGCCAGCGCGAACCCCGACAGGATCACGGCGAAGGACAGGGCCAGCAGAGACAGCTTCAACAGGGCAGGCAGCAATGGCATTCAAGCTTCCCGAAAATATGGATTGACCCGGCGCCCCTCAGACGCCACTAGCGACGGCTATCTTGTGTAACATGACCCGAGAGCAAGCGCTGTTGCCTCGCGATAAAGTGTTACTACCTGACAAAGGAGATGTTTGTGCGGCTTTCTGATGTCCATGGATTGGCGCGCCTAGAGCATCGTGCGGAAAAGTGGATTCGGTTTTCCGGTCACACGATGCTCTCATTCAAGAAGAAAGCATCGGATTGGTCCCAAAAGTGCAAGTCCACTTTTGGGTCCGATGCTTTAGCGCTCGCGGTGGTTTTCACGACCTCGTTTGTCCCGCAGGCCGGAGCCCAGGAAACAACCGACCAATCCATCGAGCGCCGCGTCAACGAACTCCTCGGGCAGATGACCTTGGAGGAGAAAGTCGGCCAGTTGAATCTGGTCTCGCATGGTCCGCCCCTGCGCTGGGAGGACATCTCCGAGGGCAAGGCCGGCGCCCTGCTCAACTTCAACAGCGCCCCGGACGTGGCCCGCGCTCAAGCCCTCGCACGCCAGAGCCGCCTCAGGATCCCGCCGCTCTTCGGCCTCGACGTGCTGCACGGCTTCCGCACCCAGTTTCCGCTTCCCTTGGGAGAGGCCGCGGCCTTCAGCCCCCGCGTCTCGCGACTGGCCTCCGAATGGGCCGCCAAGGAAGCGGCCTTTATCGGCGTGAACTGGACCTTCGCGCCCATGGCCGATCTCTCCCGCGACAGCCGCTGGGGCCGCATCGTCGAAGGGTTCGGCGAGGATCCGTATCTCGGCTCCGTTCTGACGGCGGCCCGCGTGGAAGGCTTCCGCAACGGGGGCCTAGCCGCCTCGACGAAGCATTTTGCCGGTTACGGCGCACCGCAGGGCGGGCGCGACTACGACACCACCTACATCCCGCGCGCCGAGATGTACGACACCTATCTGCCGCCCTTCCGGGCCGCCGTGGAGGCAGGATCGGCAAGCTTCATGGCCGCCTTCAATGCGCTCAACGGCGAGCCCTCGACGGCCAATCCCTGGCTGCTGACGGACGTGCTGCGCAAGCAATGGGGCTTTGACGGCTTCGTCACCTCCGACTGGGTCGGCATCGGCGAACTGATCAACCACGGCATCGCGGCGGACGGCGCGGAGGCGGCGCGCAAGGCGATCCTCGCAGGCGTCGACATGGACATGATGGGGCTTCTCTACATCAAGCACCTGCCCGACGAGGTGCGCGCCGGCCGGGTGCCGGAGAGCGTGGTCGACGAGGCGGTGCGCCGGGTGCTGCGCACCAAGTTCCGCATGGGCCTGTTCGACCGTCCGGACATGGACCCGACCCGCTCCGATTCCGCCTTCCCGTCGGCGGAATCGCGCCAGGCCGCCCGCGAGGTGGCGCGCGAAACCTTCGTGCTGCTGCAGAACCGCGGCGACGTGCTGCCGGTGCCGGCCAGCGCCCGCTCCATCGCAGTCGTCGGCCCGCTCTCCGATGCGCCGCATGACCAGATGGGGCCGCATGCGGCCCGCGGGCACAAGGAGGACAGCGTCACGATCCTCGAAGGCATTCGCCGCCGTGCGCAAGGCTCCGGCATCACGGTTCGCCATGCCCCGGCCTGCGATCTCTTCTGCCGCGACACCAGCGGACTCCAGGCGGCCCTCGACGCGGCGAAGCAATCGGACTTCGTAATCGCCGTCTTCGGCGAACCGCAGGAACTGTCCGGCGAAGCGGCCTCCCGTGCTCATCTCGAACTCAACGGGAAGCAGATCGAGGTTCTGGAAGAGTTGGCCAGGACCGGCAAGCCGGTTGCGCTCGTTCTCCTGGGCGGGCGTCCGCAGGTGCTGGGATCGGCGGCCGAGCGCATTCCCGCAATCCTGATGGCCTGGTACCCGGGCACGGAGGCGGGTCCGGCCGTGGCCGACGTGCTGTTCGGCGACGTGAGCCCGAGCGGCAAGCTGCCTGTCACATGGCCGCGGGCCACCGGGCAGTTGCCGCTCTACTACAACCGGCTGCCCACCGGCCGGCCGACGAAGCCGGACAACCGCTTTACCCTGCAGTACATCGACGAGGCCATCGCGCCGCACTACCCGTTCGGCTGGGGCCTGAGCTACACCCAGTTCGTCTATTCCGATGCCGCGATGGCGCGACAGCAACTCGAACAGGGCCAGGTGCTGGAAGTTACAGTGAGCGTGAAGAATACGGGCGCACGGGAAGGCCAGGAGGTCGTGCAGCTCTACACCCGCGACCCGGTGGCAAGCCGCAGCCGCCCGCTGCGCGAGCTGAAGGCTTTCGAGAAGATTGCCCTGAAACCAGGTGAGACGAAGCGCGTGACCCTGCGGGTGCCGGTCGAGTCGCTCGGCTTTCATCTCGACGACGGCACCTATGTGGTCGAGGCCGGCACCATCGAGGCCTTCGTCGGCGGCTCGTCGCTCGCCGAACGGATCGGTGAGGCCGAGATCGTGAAGACCTTCCGCATTCCACCCGTGGAGCGGCGGGCATCCGCGTCGACCAGCGTCGCGCAGTAGCCGGAAATGCAAGGCTGCCCGACCATCGCTCTCGGGCAGCCGAACCAGCGCTCACGCGCCTATGTCGGACGCTCCCTCACTGAGCGGAACATCGATGGAGGCTTGGCGGTTCACTCATGACAGAGTGGAGTCGTCGCCCATGCCCAATCTCAGCCGCAACCCCGTCGAGACCCTGGCCCGTTTCGGCTATGGCGCAAGAGGCGTGGTCTATGGCCTCGTCGGCGCCCTAGCGCTGCTCGCCGCCATCGGATCCGGCGGCCAGACCGGCGGCAGCCGCTCCGCCCTGCAGACGCTCCTGTCACAGCCGTTCGGCAAGGTCTGGCTCGTTCTGATTGCGCTCGGGTTGTTCGGGTTCTGCGCTTGGCGGATCCTGGAGGCGCTCACCGATGCCGACAATCGCGGCTCCGACATGAAGGGCTGGGCGATCCGGGGGGCGCATCTGATCAGCGGCATCGTTTATGCGGGTCTTGCCCTTTCCGCCCTGAACCTCGCCCGTGGGCATGGTTCCGGAGGTGGCGGCGAGGATCAGGGTGCCCAAGACTGGACAGCCTGGCTCATGAGCCAGCCCTTCGGCCGATGGTTGGTGGGTCTCATCGGGCTTGTTGTGATCGGTGTAGGCCTCGCCTTCATCGTGAAAGCCTGGCGCGGCCGGGTGGCCGATCGCCTCTTCCTGCCGTCCGACAAGCGCGATTGGATCGTCACCCTCGGCCGCATGGGCTTTGCCGCCCGCGGCGTGGTGTTCCTGATGATCGGCGGCTTCCTGGGGCTCGCCGCCTGGCACGCCTCCTCGTCGCAGGTGCACGGCCTCGGCGGGGCGCTTCAGGCTCTGGAGCAGCAGCCCTATGGCTGGGTGCTGCTGGCGCTCACGGCCATCGGGCTGTTCGCCTTCGGCCTCTTCGGCCTCGTCCAGGCCCGCTACCGCCATATCGATGCGCCGAACCTCGACGACGCCAAAGCCGCCGTCGCGCGGGTTGGGCGATAAGCAGGTTGCTGCGGAAAAACTGGCGATCCCGGGAAGACTCGAACTTCCGACCTTCGGTTTAGGAAACCGCTGCTCTGTCCTGCTGAGCTACGGGACCGCTTGAGACCGGGGATTTAGCACGGTCGGCAGGGGCATTCCAGTGGGTTGCAGCTGCGAGATCAGGCTCCTGCCCTCTCTTGCACGATTGTAGCATCAGGCTGAAGGAACTCCCCACGGCCAAGCCGGTTGGTGAAGGCAATTGGAGGCACATCATGGCGCAGACGCTTCGCGATTTCCTGAAACAGGTCGAGAACCTTCCCCCCGACACCCTGCTCTGCGTTGCCGAGGTGGACGAGGCTTTCGCCGCCCATGTGGCGGAGGTCGAGATCATCGAGGATGCGAAGTCTCAGAACCGGAAGGCGGAAGGGATCGAGGCGGTGGAGCTCGGGAACGGCAAGGAACGCGTTGTCGTGATCCGCTGGTAGGCCCGGACAGAAGCGGATTGCCGTCGCGAAAACCTGCCGATCTTGGCCGCAACAATTCGGACGATGTTCGATTGACTTCCCGAGGCGGCATCCGGACGCCGGGCCGCCGCTCCAGGACCCAACGAACATCGGTCAGGATTTCACCATGACGAAGAACATTCCAGGCTCCCGCACGAATCCCGAGGGCATCCCGCAGGAAGGCCATGGCGGCTCGAACACGCGTGGCACGCAGGCCAAGCAGGGCAAGGACGGCAACGGTGCCCAGAAGCGGCAGCAGGAGAAGAAGTCATGAGCAGCACCGGAAACCGCAGCAATCCGAACCAGACGCGCATCGCAGGCCATCAGGAGCATGACGAGTCCAACGTCGATGCCAGCGGCACGCCCGATACCGGCCGGCAGGGAGGCGCGACCCACCAGGAGAGCCGCGACCACAACAAGCACAACAACGCGGGGCAGAGCGGGCACAAGCCGCAGCAGCACAGCCCGGCGCAGGAAAAGCACTGATCCAGGTATTCCAAGCGTAGCCGTTTCTGCTTGAATGGGTATGATCCCGTCCCATGACGGGATCGACCCTGCGGATGCTGCTGGCCTTGTGCCTCGGACCTGCCCTGGCCATTGGCATCCAGGCAGCCGAGGCGCAGACGCGTTCCATGCAACGGCCTGCTGCATGCGTCGGCGAGGCCCGGCCCGACCGGTTGCAGGGCCTCACGCCGGAGGGTGACCTCAACCTGATCTCCGGGCAATTGGCCCGGCTCGCCGGGATCCGTCTTCCCGACACCTCGCCCTACCGCGACCAGGCCATCACCTGGCTCAAAGCGCGGAGCGGCCAACCAGCCCTTGTACAGGGGCCTGACAGGCGCGACCGCTGGGATCGGCTTTCCGTCCGCATCCGGTCGTTCGGCGAAGTCTCGGCGCTCGACTGGGCGCACGGTTTGGTCGAGGCCGGCCTTGCCTTGGTCGATGCGGGGCAGGACGGCGTTTTCTGCCAGCCCGAACTCCTCGCCCTCGAGGCTACGGCCCGCGAACGACGCCTTGGTGTTTGGGCCGATGACCGCTATAAGCCCCTTGATGCAAATCAATCCGAGCGCCTGCGCGAGCGGATCGGCAGCTTCGTGCTGGTCGAAGGCCGCGTCAGGAGCATCGGCGAGCGCAAGCAGCGCACTTACTTGAACTTCGGGGGGCTCTGGGCAGAAGACTTCACGATCATCATTCCGACGACAACCTGGAAGCAGATGCTGGATCGCGGCCTGAACGCTGAGGCGCTCAAAGGCCGGCGGATCAGGGCCCGAGGCATTTTGCAGCCTTGGCAAGGCACGGCTTTTTCGATTGTCATACCGGATATGATCGAACGTCTCGAAGGTGATCGTCTGCCACGATGAACGAGCATGATGGGAACACGTCGGACAGATAGCGCATCGTGCGGACCCATAGGGCCGCGTCAGCGAAAAGTGGGTCCGGTTTTCCGGTCCACACGATGCGCTATCCAAGGGTTGAAGCATCGGATCAATCCCAAAAGTGGTGTCCACTTTTGGGGCCGATGCTCTAGCACCGGAATCCTCGGCAGCCTCATGCTCGCAGCCTTCCTTGCGGGCTGCTCCGGCTTTGGCGGGGATGTATCGCTGCCGGCGAACGCCCCGCGGGTGATCGGCTCGGATCGCGACCGAGACCATGTGCGCCTCGTCAGGGCCTTCGGCGGCGAGGGCCGTGCACCGCAGCTCCAGCAACTCCTGACCGACGTGACGAACCGGCTCGTCATGGCCACCGACCGGCCGGACGAGGCTTTCCGGGTCACCATCCTGAACTCGCCCGCGGTCAATGCCTTCGCCCTGCCGAACGGGCGCCTTTACGTGACGCGCGGGCTTCTGGCGCTCGCCAACGACACCTCCGAGGTCGCCGCCGTCCTGTCTCACGAGATCGCCCACGTCACCCTGCGCCACGCCTCCCAGCGCAGCGAGCTGCAGGCCCGCTCGGCCCTGATCGAGCGCGTGGCCGAGAACGTGCTGAACGATGCGGAAGAAGCGGCCGTGGCGCAGAACCAGTCCCGCTCGACCCTCGCCAGCTTCTCGCGGGCGCAGGAGCTCGAGGCGGATCAGACCGGCGTGAAAGTTCTGGCCCGCGCCGGCTTCGATCCTTTCGGGGCGCCGCGCTTCCTGACGTCGCTCGGGCGCTCGGGCACGAGCGCCGACGGCCAGACGGGAGACCGGCTGGCCTCGCACCCGAGCACCAACGATCGCGTCTTACGGGCCTTGCAGGCCGCGCGGCGCACGGAATTGCCGGGCGGGGGCGAGAACGGGCGTTTGGCCTATCTCACAGCCCTCGAAGGCCTCTCCTATGGCGACGATCCGGCCGATGGGGTCGTGAAGGGCCGCCGCTTCATCCATTCGCGCCTCGGCGTCGCCTTCGAGGCTCCTGATGGCTTCAGCCTCGAGAACACCTCCCAGGCCGTTCTCGGCTCCTCCGCCGACGGGGAGCGCCGCCTGCTCTTCGACGCCGCCGACACGCCGGAGGGCCAGAGCCTGGAAGACGTGCTGCGCTCCACCTGGACCGACACCATCGAGCCTGGCACGCTGACCACCGGCACGGTGAACGGCCTTCCCGTGGTGACCGCCCTGTCCAACGGCAAGGAATGGACCTTCCGCCTCTCGGCGGTCCGGATCGGCAGCACCACCTACCGGCTCATCATGGCGACCCGCGGCAACAGGGGCGATCTGGAATCGATCTTCCAGCAGACCCTCAACAGCGTCCGGCAGGTACAGCCCGAGGAGGCCCGACGGATCAGGCCGCTGAAGCTTCAGCTCGTCACCGCCCAGCGGGGCGACACCGCGCAGAATCTTGCCGCCCGCATGCCGATCGACCGGCCTCTCGAACGCTTCCTGCTGCTCAACGGACTCGAACGGAACGCCCCCTTGAAGGTGGGCGAACGCTACAAGATCGTGGTGGAATAGCGCCTCGCACCGACGCTCCCAAACACGGACCGTCCAAACGCAGATCGGCGAGGCAGTTGCCCGCCTCGCCGATGATGAATTGCGGAAATCTCGCGCGCTTTAGACGAAAGCGCCCGAGGCCTGGGGATAGCGCTCCACCAGCGCGCGCTTGAGCTTTTCCAGGGCACGGTTCTCGATCTGACGGACGCGCTCCTTCGAGATCCCGAGGCGGTCGCCTAAGAATTCCAGGGTCACCTGTTCGTCGTCGAGGCGGCGGGCGCGCAGGATGCGCAACTCGCGTTCGTTGAGAACCTCAAGCGCCTGCTGCAGCCATCGCACGCGGCGCTCGGTGTCGATCGAGTCGGTGACCGTCTCGTCAGGCAGAGGGCTGTTGTCGACCAGAAACTCGACCCGTTCGGCGGAGTTCGATGAATCGGCGTCCAGAACCGGCGCGTTGAGCGAAGTGTCCGGCCCCGACAGGCGGGCATCCATGAGCGCTACATCGGCCTTCGACACACCGATCGCCTCGGCGATCTTTGCATGCACGTCAGAGGAGATGCGCTCTTCTCCGCCGCGGGTGAGGCGGGCGCGCAGGCGGCGGAGATTGAAGAAAAGAGCCTTTTGAGCGGAACTCGTTCCGCCGCGGACAATTGACCAGTTACGAAGGATGTAATCTTGCACGGAGGCGCGGATCCACCAGGTCGCATAGGTCGAGAAGCGGACCTCCCGTTCGGGTTCGAACCGGGCCGCGGCTTCGAGAAGACCCACATGGCCTTCCTGAACCAGATCGGCCATGGGCAGGCCATAGTGACGGAAACGGGCTGCCAGCGCGATAACCAAGCGCATATGGGCAGCGGTCAGTTGATGAAGTGCCGCCTCATCGCGGTTCTCTTTCCAGCGCACAGCAAGAAGGTGCTCCTCTTCCCTTTCGAGAAAAGGTGCATTCATGGCGGCGCGGACGAACCGGCGGCGAACCCCTGAGATTTCTCCCATTGTGTGCTCTCCCTTGGCAGAGACACAACGAGCGAGGCCGCAAAAAGTTCACCTCCAGCAGCCAAGTTCGGCAAAATAGATTCCGGCCTTTAAAAAACAAGGCTTCAGACGCAAAAAAGCCCGGCCTGAGGCCGGGCTTTCGATCCTTTGAGACAGGCGTTCGATCAGGCGGCCTCTTCCTGCAGATCGTCGCCTTCCGCATCGCCTTCTCCCTAGGCGCCCTTAACACGGCGCGGAGACTTGGCGAGGCTCTGCTCGATGAGCTTGAGGGCTTCAGTATCGGTGATCTTGTTCACGGCCGCGATCTCGCGCACGATCCGGTCGAGGGCGGATTCGTAGAGCTGGCGCTCGCTGTAGGACTGCTCGGGCTGGGCCTCGGAGCGGTAGAGGTCGCGCACGACCTCCGTGACGGCGATCAGGTCGCCGGAATTGATCTTGGCCTCGTATTCCTGGGCGCGGCGCGACCACATGGTGCGCTTCACCCGGGCACGACCCGTCAGAACGTCCAGAGCCTTTTGGACCAGAGCCGGTTCGGCAAGCTTGCGCATGCCGACGCTGGAGGCTTTACCCGTGGGGACACGGAGGACCATTTTGTCCTTGTCGAAGGAGACGACGTACAGCTCCAGTTTGAATCCCGCGATTTCCTGCTCTTCGATGGCCGTGATGCGGCCGACACCGTGAGCGGGATAGACGATCGCTTCACCGGACTTGAACCCAAGACGCTGGGCGGACTTCTTGGCGGTTGTCATGCGAGAGAGGCCTCCTTGCATGGCCCTCGCCTGAGCGGCGAGGGAGCTGTTGTCTCACCGGGCAGGGTCCCGGCGGAACGAGGATGGGATGTGAGTGTCGCGGAAGTGGACGGTTCCGCTCGTCTCCCTGATGTCAGCCAGCTGCTAAAAACGCTCATGCCCTTGACCAAGGCAGCAACGCTCCCTTAAGTCAAAGGACGCGAATCTTTGCTTCATTATGTGAACCGCCGGTCTGCAGGGACGGTGCACGGCTTGAGCGCAAGCGACGGCATTTACGGACCCTATCACAGTCCGGCCGAAAAAGCAAAAATATTTCAAAGCACAGCGTTAAGGATGCCCATTCGGCTCAAGCCCGAGCTTAGAGCATCGTGCGGAAAAGCGGATCCGGTTTTCCGCATCAACGATGCTCCCATCCATGAAGAAAGCATCGGATCGATCCAAAAGTGGAAATTCACTTTCGGGTCCGCCGCTTTAGTCACCTTCGCCGGGATTGGGCGTGAAGTACGCCTCGAACTTGCCCGCCACGCCGTCGAATTCCTTCGCGTCGGCGGGCGCATCCTTCTTGAGGGTGATGTTGGGCCAACTCTTGGCCATGTCGGCATTGAGCTTCAGCCATTGCTCCAAGCCCGGCTCCGCATCGGGCTTGATCGCCTCGGCCGGGCATTCAGGCTCGCAGACACCGCAATCGATGCACTCGTCAGGGTGAATGACGAGCATGTTCTCGCCTTCGTAGAAACAGTCGACCGGGCACACCTCGACGCAGTCCATGTATTTGCACTTGATGCAATTTTCAGTGACGACGTAGGTCATGCACGGTCCTTCAGGGTCTGTTCCACTCGAGAGAGGATGCTGCCGCTCTAGCCCTTGTCGGGGGCGCTGACAAGCGCCCCGTTGTCCTGGCTGAGATCCAGGTAGAGCAGCCTTGCTTCCGGCGCAGGGCCCCGGCGCTCGCCGAGCGCCTCGATCCGGACCACCAGGGTGGCCCGGGGGAGCGCGATGGTCACCACGTCACCGACAGCCACCGCCTTGGCGGCGCTGTCGGTGCGCTGCCCGTTGAGGCGGACATAGCCGCTGGTCACCATCTTGGCGGCCAGTGTCCGGGTTTTCGCGAAACGCGCGAACCACAGCCACTTGTCGAGCCGCTGCCGGTCCTCCCGCATGCCGTTAGGGCCTCACTTCTTGTTGTCCTCGAGCTGCGCCTTGAGGGCCATGAGCTTGGCGAAGGGCGAGTTCGGGTCCGGCTGCTTCTCGCGCCGCTCGCGGCCGCCATCCTGGCGGTTGTCGGCGCGCTTGTCGGGCCGCGGACCGCGACGGTCCTCACCACGGCGGCCTTCGCTATGACCTGCCCCATGTCCTGGGCCGCGCGGCGGACGGTTCTGCGGGCGGCCACCCTCCCCTTGCGCTTCGCGGCGCTCGGGACGCGGCCGGTGCTCACCTGTCTGGTCGCCCTGGCCTGCTCCATGGCGCGGACGACGGTCGCCGCGCTCCTGCCGCTGCTCGGGACGATCCGAACGCTCGCCGCGCTGGTGACGGCTGCCACGGGCATCGCGACCCTGGCGGGCCTGTGCGCCGTCGTGATGGCGACGGCCCTGGCGCCAGACTTCGATCGTCTCGGGCTCGGCAGGAACTGCTTCCGCCGTCTCCGCAGGAGCAGCCTCGGCTGACGCCTCTGCGGGAGCCATCGCGTCGCCTTCGGGCGACGCCACGGCCTCGGCGGCGCTGGCCTCGACCTCCTGCTCGGAGACGGACGCCTCGGGAGCCTCGACGGCCACCGCGCCGATCTCCTCGGTGCCCAATGCAGCCTCGGGAGCCTCGGCGGGAGCTTCCCCCGATGAGGCTTCCTCGGTCGGAGCGGCAGCCTCGCCCTCGGGGGCCGGTACCTGGGGCTCAATGGCCCGCGGGGCTTCCACGAGCGGCACGGTGATGGCGGGGCCGGGACGGCGCTCCATCACGTAGCCGAGCGACTTCAGGATCGTGGCGAAGTCCTCGCCGGCGCAGCCCACGAGGGACGTCATGGCAACGGTCGGCACGAAGCCCTCGCCGTCGGCGGCCCCTGCCGGCGGTTCGCCGGGGGTGATGCCGGGACGGTAGGAAATCGCCGGACGGATGAGGTCGGCCAGACGCTCCAGGATGTCGACGCGAACGGCACGGCCGCCGAGCACCCGGAACCCTGCGGCCCGGTAGAGCCCATGGGCGATCTCCGGATCGACCGGGATCGAGGTGCGGCCCGACTGGGCGAGATGGGCGATCTCGTCGATGCCCTTCTGGTCGAGGCCGCCGTTCTGCAGCGCCCAGAGCTGGGTGGCGAGCACACGGGGCGCCGGCTTCAACAGGGCCGGCAGGTAAAGATGATAGGCGCCGAAGCGCACGCCCGCCTTGCGGAGCGCAGCACGGGCCTCCTGGTCGAGGCTTCGGACCTCGTTGAGGACCTTGGAACGCTCAAGCACGCCCAGCGCCTCGCCGATCTGGAAGCCGATGCCGCGGGCAAGCCCCGTGAGCTCCTGGCTGTCCTCGAGCTGCAGCAGCGGGCCGAGGAGGCGCACAACATAGGCCTTGAGCCAGGCGCGCAGGCGGTTGTCCACCTTGTCCCGTCCCGGGCCCGTGAGATGCTCGTCCGAGAGGATGCGAAGCTTCGGGTCGAACAGCTTGTCGCCGGGCTCCAGCTTGGCCACCGGGTCGCCCATCCAGCGGATGGTGCCGTCGTTGGACAGCACGAGCATCGTGTCGGGGGTTTCGGCGAATCGGTCCGCCCGCGCCTCGATCTCGCCGGCCAGCGCCTTGCTGGCGGCGTTGCGCAGGGTCTTGACCTCCGTGGTGTCGGCCTGGGGATCAGGCACGAAATGGAAGCCGTGCAGGTGACCGATGTGCTGACCCTCGACGGTGACGTCGCCGGTGGTCGTAATTTCCGCTTCGAGCATCTTGTTCTCTCTCAAGCGCCGCATGAGAACGCTCGTCCGCCGGTCGATGAACCTTTGGGCGAGGCGTTCATGGAGCGCATCCGATAGCTTGTCCTCTACCTGACGCGCAACATCCTGCCAATGCTCCGGATCCTTCAACCAGTCGGGACGATTGGCGACGAAGGACCAGGTCCGGACCTGGGCGATGCGGTTGGAGAGGGTATCGATATCCCCATCGGTCCGATCCATAGCGGACAGATGGCGGGCAAACCAGTCGGCCGGGATGGCACCGTCCTTCATGAGGAAACGGTAGAGCTGGCCGACGAGATCCGCATGGGTCTGCGGAGAAACTTTTCTGTAATCCGGCACCTGGCAGATCTGCCAGAGCCGCTCCACGGCATATTGCGAGCGGGCCATGGCCTGGATGTCGTCTTCCCGGGCCAGAACCTCCAGCGCCAGGACATCCTCGCCCGTGGGGGCGCGTACCAGCCCGTGCTCCCGCGGCTGCACCCCGAGCGAATCGCGCAGGCGGGCGAGCGAGGAGAAATCGAGATCCGGGTTGCGCCATTGCAGGATGCGTACCGGATCGAAGGTGTGGTTTTCGAGCGCCTGGACTGTTTCCGCATCGAAGGGCGGGCAGCGGCCGGAGGTGCCGAAGGTCCCGTCGCGCATGTAGCGCCCGGCCCGGCCGGCGATCTGGGCCAGCTCGGAGTTGTTCAGCTTGCGGAACTGGAACCCGTCGAACTTCTTGTCGGACGCGAAGGCCACATGGTTCACGTCGAGGTTGAGCCCCATGCCGATGGCGTCGGTGGCGATGAGATAATCCACGTCGCCGTTCTGGAAGAGCTCGACCTGGGCATTGCGGGTGCGGGGCGAGAGCGCGCCGAGCACCACGGCCGCGCCGCCGCTCTGGCGGCGGATGAGCTCGGCGATGCCATAGACCTCCTCGGCCGAGAACGCCACGATGGCCGAGCGCCGGGGGAGGCGCGAGACCTTCTTCTCGCCGGCAAACGAGAGCTGCGACAGGCGCGGCCGGGTAACCACGTGGACGCCGGGAATCAGCGCCTCGATCACCGGGCGCATGGTGGCCGAGCCGATGAGCAGCGTCTCCTCGCGCCCGCGCTGGTTCAGCAGGCGGTCGGTGAAGACATGGCCCCGGTCGAGATCGCTGGCGAGCTGGACCTCGTCCACGGCCACGAAAGCAACGTCGAGATCCCGGGGCATCGCCTCGACGGTTGAGATCCAGTAGCGCGGCCGGTCCGGCTTGATCTTCTCCTCGCCGGTGACCAGGGCGACGTTATGGGCGCCGGCCTTCTCCACCACCCGGTTGTAGACCTCCCGCGCAAGCAGGCGCAGGGGCAGGCCGATCATGCCGCTGTCATGGCCGAGCATGCGCTCGATGGCCAGATGAGTCTTGCCGGTGTTGGTGGGGCCGAGCACGGCCGTGACGCCGCGCGAACGCACCTGCGGGGGAAGGGAACGACGGGCCATGCCTGAATGTCGGGTAATGCTTGGAGGTCCCGGATAAACGAGAGGCTTAACGGGCCGGACGCCGGAGCCGGAAGCCTTCTCCTCAAGGCAGCCCGGCCCTCGCGGCCGGCTGCGGGCTATGCCCTTATATGGGCGCTAACGCCGCTTTCGCTACCCATCACGGGTGCTTTCGCCAAGGATTCTCAGGGCTTAAATTTTTCGGACTTACTGGAGGGTGCCGGCCTTGATGGCGTCATCCGCCCGCACGGCCCGGCGCGACGGCTGGGACGCCTTGCCGTCCCCTTCCAGCGACCAGAGCGAGGCCTGCATCTCGCCGACGCCGATCATCGTGCGCACGGAGACCTTCAGGGGGAAGAGCAGGCGCGGCCCCTCGACGGGAGCAAGCCACACGGACATGTCCCGGTTCTCCTGCATGAACTTGGTGGCAGGCCGCTCGGGCCGGTGACCGGAGACCGGCACATAGCGGGCATTGCAGACGAGAACCGGACCGGAATAGCCCCCGACCTCGACCGTTTTCGTCTCGGCATAGCTGAGCACCACGTTCATGCGGGAGGCACCGTCGAAGACGGGAAGCGTCCGGTTGCAGTTGTCCGGATCGGTCAGGCTCTTCGACGCCAGGGCCGGCATGAGCAGCGCGCTCATGGGATCGACCACGCCGCGCTTGTCGGCGGGCTTGACCGGAATCCGGTCTTCCTTGGGCTCGAGAGGCGGGTCGATCTCGACCTCGGCCACCCGGCCGCCCTTCAGGCCCATGCGGACGCTGCGCTGATTGTCGGAGGTCTTGGACACCACGGCGAAGTTCGTCGAGCGCGGGTTGGCCTCAGTGAGCGTGCCCGAGGCCGAAGCCTCGCCCTTGCCGCCGGTCAGGACCATGGCGAGCCCGGTCAGCTTCGCATTGCCCTGCATCTCGTATTTCCTTCCCTTGAAGGACGAGACCAAGTCGGCCTTCCCAAGGGGCAGGCCCGCAAGGGAGAGGTCGTAGCTCACCTTGAGGGTCTGGGCCTGTGCGAGCGCAGGCACGCCTGCGAAGGCCAAGGTTACGAGAGCTGAGGCGGTGAGGCGCATGGGGCTGTTCCGATAGTCTATTCTGTTGCATCGCACGAGATTCGGAATAAATCGTGACCACGCGCCCGAAAAAAAGAGGGTGCGACGTCGCGCTATTCTTGACCCACACCCCTGTTTCGGCTTATAGGCTCGCACCTTCCAAGGACTTCTGGTGTCCGGCCGCGTGGGATCTGCGATCAGGCAAACCCGCGAATTGGTGGCCGCGACCCTCACATGACGAATAGGATTGAACCCATGTCGCGCCGTTGCGAACTGACCGGCAAGGCCGTGCTGAGTGGCCACCTGGTGAGCCACTCGAACCGCAAGACGAAGCGGAAGTTCCTGCCGAACCTCTGCAACGTCACGCTCCAATCTGACGCCCTGCAGCGCTCCTTCCGCCTGCGCGTCACCGCCAATGCGCTCCGCTCGGTCGAGCACCGCGGCGGCCTCGATGCCTTCCTGGCCAAGGCCAAGGCTGAGGAGCTCTCCACCACCGCCCTGGCGGTGAAGCGCGAGCTCGAGAAGAAGCTCGCCGCGGCGAGCTGATCTCGGATCGCCTCTGAAGATTATGCTTTGCGGGCGGCCCTGGTGCCGCCCGTTTTGCGTTGGTGTTGAAGCTCTGCCTGGAAGAGACTGCCCATGACCCAGATTGATCGCCGCGATTTCCTCATTGCGCTCACCGCAATGACCCTGGTCGTTCTCTCGTCGAACATCCTGGTCCAGCATCCCTTCACCCATTGGGGCATGGGCGACTACCTGACCTGGGGCGCCTTCAGCTATCCCTTCTCGTTCCTGGTCACCGACCTGTCGAACCGCCGCTTCGGGACGAAAGGGGCCCGTCGCGTGGTCTATGTGGGCTTCGTGCTGGCCGTGGCGCTCTCCGTCGTCCTGGCGACGCCGCGGATCGCCATCGCGTCTGGCTCCGCCTTTCTCGTGGCCCAGCTTCTCGACATCAGCATCTTCGCCCGCCTGCGCGACAAGGCCTGGTGGATGCCGCCTTTCATCTCTTCGGTGATTTCTTCCGGGCTCGACACCGCGATCTTCTTCTCGTTCGCCTTCTATTGCGGCGTGGTGCCGGGCTTTGGCCTCACGATCAGCGAGATGCTGGGCCAGACGGGGATCGTGGACGAGTGCATTGCCCTCCCGTGGGTCAGCCTCGCCGTCGCCGATTATGGGGTGAAGCTCGCGCTGGCCGCCATCGCGATTGCCCCCTACGGGGCCATCCTGGCACTCATGCGCCCACGCCTGCAGCGGCACGCCTGATCAGGCGGACAAGGCGAATTCGAGCAGCAAGGTTCTCTGCAGGGAACTGAAGTTGTTGTCGGAGATCAGCGACAGCACCGTCTCGCTGCCCTCGCGGTGAACCGCCAGTCCTTCCATGTTGTCGACCTGATGCGAGGCCTCGCTCTCGTAGAGAGTTTCGCCGTCGACACGCGCTCCCGGCCGGATCGCCGCCGCCTCGACCCGGCGCAGGCGGCATGCGAACCCGCCGAAAAGAGAGAAGCGACGCTCCAGGATCACGGCGTCGCCCTCGGGCAGGAAGGCCAGATCGGTGACGTCATAGCCGCCGGAGAGGGCCACCTGAAAGGCTCCCTGCCGGGATCCTGTGAGAATGAACCCGCTGCCGCCCTCGGCGATGGCAACAAGCGCGCCGCTTAAGCTTGAGCGTTGCGGCGCAACGGCGACCGCCTCCAGGCCGCCATTGCTCGGCAGATCCCTCAGGTCCTTCGGAACGGGAATTGGGACGCCGCGGATGATGCTGCCCGCGGCATTGCGCTCGAAGCGGATGACCGCATGGTTGCGCTCGGTGCCGATGAAGACGGCATTCCCTAAGAGCGCGAAGCTCTCCGTGTCGTAGTAGCGCGACCGCCGCATCGGGACGCCATTGCTGAGGATCAAGGGAGACAGAACCGGACCGGACAGGCCTGAGAGACGTCCGTCCGCGGTCTCGATCCGGGCTTTCAGGATCTGCGCGTTGTCCGCAAGGGCGACGATCTCCTGCCCGTTCCCGGAGCGCCACAGGCCGGAAAAGCCGCCGAAAGCCGACACATCGGAACGCAGGTCGATCCCGGACCGGAACATCAGCGCCCCGAAGCGGCTGCGATCAGGATCGGTGGTCGAGAGGCGGCTGATCGGCTGCCCCTCCACGCGGATGGCGGTCGCGCCCTTGAAGGCCTGCGGGCGCTGCGCCAGGGCGACACCCGTGCAGGCGAGCGTTGCGGCGGCGGCACCGCCGCCGATCAGGAGCTTGCGCCGGGTGAGCCTCAAGCGACAGCCTTGCGGCGGGGAGCGCCACGGCCACGGGCAGGCGGCCCGGCATTCTCCTCGAACAGCTCCGCAAGCTTCTCGGTCATGACGCCGCCGAGCTCCTCGGCGTCGACGATGGTCACGGCGCGGCGGTAGTAGCGCGTCACATCGTGGCCGATTCCGATGGCGATGAGCTCCACGGGCGAGCGGGTCTCGATCTCCTCGATGATGTAGCGCAGGTGCCGCTCGAGATAGTTGCCGGGATTGACCGACAGGGTCGAGTCGTCCACCGGCGCGCCGTCCGAGATGACCATCAGGATGCGCCGCTGCTCGGGCCGCCCGAGCAGGCGCTTGTGCGCCCAGTCGAGGGCCTCGCCGTCGATGTTCTCCTTGAGCAGACCTTCGCGCATCATCAGGCCGAGGTTCTTGCGCGCGCGCCGCCAGGGCGCATCCGCCGACTTGTAGATGATGTGGCGCAGGTCGTTCAGGCGGCCCGGATTGGCCGGTTTGCTGGCCTGCAGCCACGTCTCGCGCGCCTGCCCGCCCTTCCAGGCGCGGGTGGTGAAGCCGAGGATCTCGACCTTCACGCCGCAGCGCTCGAGGGTGCGCGCCAGGATATCGGCACAGGTGGCCGCGACGGTGATGGGGCGGCCGCGCATGGAGCCTGAATTGTCGAGGAGCAGCGTCACCACCGTGTCGCGGAAGTTCGTGTCCTGCTCCTGCTTGAAGGAGAGCGGCTGGAACGGATCCATGATGATGCGCGGCAGGCGCACGGGATCGAGGGTTCCCTCCTCCAGGTCGAACTCCCAGGACCGGTTCTGCTGCGCCATGAGGCGGCGCTGCAGGCGGTTCGCCAGGCGCCCGACCACGCCCTGGAGATGGGCGAGCTGCTTGTCTAGGTAAGCGCGAAGGCGCGTCAGCTCATCCGCATCGCAGAGATCCTCGGCATGGATGATCTCGTCGAACTTGGACGTGTAGGGCTTGTAGTCCGGGCCGCGCGCCTCGTTGGAGCGGGACGGCGGGCGCCAAGACTCGCCGGCGTCTTCCGAATCCGCTTCTTCGGATTCCTCGGGCATCTCGCCGGAAGGACCGTCGGCCTCTTCCGTGGCGCCATCCTCCATCTCGTCGCTGGAATCCTCGCTGACCTCCACTTCGGCGCGGTCGCCCTGGCTCTCCTGCTCGGACTCGCCCTCGCCCTGCTGCTCCTGCTGCTCGGACTCGTTCTCGTCCTCGTTCTCCTCGTCTTCGGAATCCATGGACGCCTCGTCGGCCATGTCCAGGGAGGAGAGCAGGTCACGGATGTTACGGGCGAAGCTGCGCTGATTCTCGATGTTCTTGAGCAGGCCGTCGAGGTCGCGCCCGGCGCGGTCCTCGATGAAGTCGCGCCAGAGATCGACGATCTTGGCCGCCGAGGCGGGCGGCTTGGCGCCCGTTAGGCGCTCGCGCACCATGAGGGCGACCGCATCCTCGAGCGGCGCATCGGCGCGGTCCGTGATCTCCTCGTACTTGCCGCCGCGATGATAGCGGTCCTCCAGCATGGCCGAGATGTTGGACGAGATGCCGGCCATACGCCGGGAGCCGATGGATTCCACGCGCGCCTGCTCGACCGCGTCGAAGACGGCGCGGGCGGCCTGGCCCTCGGGGGCGAGCTTCCGGTGCAGAGTAGTGTCGTGGCAGGCCAGGCGCAGCGCCATGGCATCGGCATTGCCGCGGAGGATCGCCACGTCCTGCGCGGTGAGCCGCCGCGGCGGCTCCGGCAGGCGGGCCTTGTCCTGGCCCATGAGCACCGGACGGTCGGACGCGAACGCCACCTCGAGATCGGGCTTGCGGGCAATCGCCTTCATGGTGCCGGCGATCGAGCGCTTCAGCGGCTCCGCCGGCGCTTCCTTCTTCTCACCTGGCTTGCGGTTCGAGATGGACATCGAATTCCTTCATCCGTCATCCCAGCCGGAGCTTAAAGCATCGTTGGGAGCGGAAAACCGGGACCACTTTTCCGCACGATGCGCTGGCGAAGAGCCGGGATCGTTTAAACCAGCGAAACTCCCAAACGATCCCGGATCGCGCCGTGGCGCGTCCGGGATGACGCCTTATGAAAGCACCATATTCACGGCGCTCTCCGGCAGTTCCTTGCCGAAAGAGCGCTGGTAGAACTCGGCCACGAGGGCGCGCTCCAGCTCGTCGCACTTGTTGAGGAAGGTGACCCGGAAGGCGAAGCCCGTGTCGCCGAAGATCTCGGCGTTCTCGGCCCAGGTGATCACCGTGCGCGGGCTCATGACGGTCGAAAGATCGCCGTTCATGAAGGCCGAACGGGTGAGATCCGCCACGCGCACCATCTTGTTGACGATGTCGCGTCCGGCCGGGTCCTCCTGGTAGTGCTTCGCCTTGGAGAGGACGATGTCCACCTCCTTGTCGTGCGGCAGGTAGTTCAGGGTGGTCACGATCGACCAGCGGTCCATCTGGCCCTGGTTGATCTGCTGGGTGCCGTGATAGAGGCCCGACGTGTCGCCGAGACCCACCGTGTTGGCGGTGGCGAACAGCCGGAAGGCCGGGTGAGGCCGGATCACGCGCTTCTGGTCGAGGAGCGTGAGCTTGCCCGACTGCTCCAGCACACGCTGGATCACGAACATCACGTCGGGACGACCGGCATCGTACTCGTCGAACACGAGGGCAACATTGTTCTGCAGCGCCCAGGGCAGGATGCCGTCCTGGAAGGCCGTGACCTGCTTGCCCTCCTGGAGCACGATGGCGTCCTTGCCCACGAGATCGATGCGGGAGACGTGGCTGTCCAGGTTCACGCGCACGCAGGGCCAGTTGAGGCGGGCGGCCACCTGCTCGATATGGGTCGACTTGCCGGTGCCATGATAGCCGGTGATCATCACGCGGCGGTTGCGGGCAAAGCCCGCCAGGATGGCCAGCGTGGTATCCCGGTCGAAGAGATAGTCGGGATCGAGATCGGGCACGTGCTGTTCGGCCTGCGAAAAGGCCGGGACTTCCAGATCCGAGTCGATGCCGAAGACCTGTCGCACGGACACCTTCATGTCAGGCGTTAGGGTCGCTGTCTCGGTATGTGCCGTCATAAGGGGCCTCTTGTTCGGATCGATGTCGTGAAGGTGTCATGGGTTTCTTAACCCCCATGACCGAATGGTGCAATTTCCTAATAAGCCTACCGGCGCTGTCTGAAAGGATATTGTCTCTAGCAGAGGCCGGCACTTTTGAGGGTGTCGTGCGCCTTGATGATGTCGCGCAGGCGCTCCTCGAAGGAGCGGTCGCCGCCATTGGCATCCGGGTGGAAGCGCTTCACCAGGGACTTGTACTGGGCCTTGATAGCCGGCCCGTCGGCGGTCTCGTCGAGGCCGAGGATGTCGAGAGCCCGGCGCACCGCCCCCGTATAGCGCGGGCGCTTTGGCTCAGGAGTCGCCCGGCGCGTGCGGGCCTGGGTAAAGTCCTCTCCCCGGAGAACCCCGAGCGGATCGACATATTCCCACTCGCGAGGCTCGGCCTTAGCACCCTGCCCCTCGCCAGCCGCCGCGGAGTTCACCCCCATGGCCCAGGTCGGCCGGTGGCCGATGATGGAATCCTTCTGGAAGGCGGCCACGGCGGTATCGGACATGCCGGCGAAATAATTGTACGAGGCGTTGTACTCGCGCACATGCTGGAGGCAGAAGCGCCAGTACTGGCCCTCCCGGTCACGCCCCTTGGGTGCGCGGAATTCGCCCGCGGCCTTGCAGGCGGGATGCTCGCAGACAGGCCCCTTGGTCTCCTGCGGTTCGTCACCGGAAGACTTGATGCGGATGCGGTCGAAAAGAGGCGAGTTGAGATCCATGATTCAGCGATTATGAGTGGCTTCAGGCCCTGAGCCAAGGCCTGAGCGCTTTTGGCCGCAGACCCGTTCAAAAAGGATTGACCAATCAGCATGACCCTCACCCACTGGATCACACAGGTTTTGCAGGAGAGTCTGCAGCCGACCGAACTGACCGTCACCGACGAATCAGAGAAGCATCACGGCCATGCGGGATGGCGGGAGGGTGGTGAAACTCACTTCCACGTTTATATCGTGTCTGAGGCCTTCTCCGGCAAGAGCCGGGTCGAGCGTCACCGGCTCGTCAACGACACGCTGAAAGGCGCCTTCGACAGGGGCCTGCACGCCCTGGCCATCCAGGCCAAGGCACCCGGGGAGTGAGGCACAGTCGGTGTCATTCCCGGCCGGAGCGCCGCGGAGGGGAAGGGAATCCACTCACACGCTCGTCGCTATGGATCCCCTTCCCTCGCCTGCGGCTCGCCGGGGATGACAAAGCCCTAGGGTTTTGTCACTTAATCCGCTCGAGCACGCTGACGTAGTTCGCCACCGCAGCCCCGCCCATGTTGAAGATGCCGCCGAGCACCGGGTTCTTCACCTGGATGCCGCCGGCCTCCTCGCAGAGCTGCATGGCAGAGAGCGCGTGCATGGAGACGCCGGTAGCCCCGATGGGATGGCCCTTGGCCTTGAGGCCGCCCGAAGGGTTCACCGGCAGCTTGCCGTCGCGGTTCGTCCAGCCTTCCTTGATGGCGATCGCGCCCTGGCCGGGAGGCGTTAAGCCCATTGCCTCGTACTCGATGAGCTCGGCGATGGTGAAGCAGTCGTGGGTCTCGACGAAGGAGAGATCGGAGAGCTGGATCCCGGCCTGGGACAGAGCGCGCCGCCAGGCTTCGGTGCAGCCCTCGAACTGGACGATGTCGCGCTTCGACATGGGCAGGAAATCCTGCGCATGGGCTGTGGCCCGGAAGGCGACCGCGCGCTTCATCCGCAGCGCCGTCTCCGTGTCGGCCAGCACCAGGGCGGCGGCGCCGTCGGAGACAAGCGAGCAATCGGTGCGCTTCAGGGGGCCGGCCACGAACGGGTTCTTCTCACTCTCGGCCCGGCAGAAGTCAAACCCCAGGTCCTTGCGCATCTGGGCATAGGGGTTGTCGACGCCGTTCTTGTGGTTCTTGGCGGCGATCATCGCGAGCGCATCGGACTGGTCGCCGTAACGCTGGAAATAGGTTCCGGCGATCTTGCCGAACACGCCGGCAAAGCCGCCGGGCGTCTCGCCGTCCTCAGTGACGTAGGAGCAGCGCAGCAGGATGTTGCCGATTTCCGGCCCCGGCGTGCGGGTCATCTGCTCGACGCCCACCACGAGCACGGTCTTGGCGCGCTTGGCCTCGATGGTCTTGATCGCCTGATGCACGGCGGCCGAGCCCGTGGCGCAGGCATTCTCCACGCGGGTAGCCGGCTTGAAGCGGAACCGGTCATTGGCCTGGAACACGAGGGAAGCCGTAAAATCCTGGGCCGAGAAGCCGCCGTTGAAATGGCCGAGCACCACCTCGTCGACGTCTTCGGCTGCTAGGCCCGCATGCTCCAGCGCCTCGCTGGCGACGCGGACGATCAGGCTCTCGACGGTCTCGGCGTCGAGCTTGCCGAAGGGGGTATGAGCCCAGCCGACGATGCAGGCGGTCATGGAGGTCTCCTCAAGGATTGAGCTGTTGAGGCACAAAGTGGGCCTCTTTGCTGCATTCAGCAAGTCGGATGCCGTCTTGAGCTTGCCGCCAAGCTGTCGTTCATCGTTGAGCGAAGCGAATCATGAAGGACAATCCCATGCGCCTGTGCGTCTTCTGCGGCTCCAGTACCGGACAGGATCCGGTGTATCTCGAAACCGCGAAGGCGCTGGGAGAGGCCCTGGCAGCTAACGGGATCGAGCTGGTCTATGGCGGCGCTGCCGTCGGCCTCATGGGCGCGGTCGCCGATGCAGCCATGGCCAAGGGCGGACACGTGATCGGGGTGATGCCGCAGGCGCTGGTGGACAAGGAAATCGCCCATCGCGGTTTGAGCGATCTTCGGGTGGTGGGCTCCATGCACGAGCGCAAGGCCCTGATGGCGGAACTCGCCGACGGCTTCATCGCGCTCCCCGGCGGGCTTGGCACCTTCGAGGAGCTGTTCGAGGTGTGGACCTGGGCCCAGCTCGGCTATCATCGCAAGCCATGCGCGCTCCTGAATGCCGGCGGCTTCTACGACAAGCTGACCGATTTTCTGGACGACGTAGTGGAACGCGGCTTCGTAAAGCCGATCCACCGCGCCATGCTTATCGTCGGGAGCGAGCCCCCCGCCCTGATCGAGGCGATCCGCGCCTATGAACCCCCGAAGGTCGACAAATGGATCAAGGCGGGAGAGCGTTGATCGGATCTCAAGCCCTGTAGGCGCCGACACCCTCGCCGAGCTTGGCGTTGTTCGCTTCGCGCACCTTCGCGGCCTCCTCATCATAGAGGAACGGCAGGAAGGCGAAGCGGCGGCCCTTCGTGACTTTGGAGACTTGCATGCAGGAGCGGGCAGGAGAACACCACGGCGCCGCCGGGGGGCGCCTTGTAGCTGCGCGGTCCGTATTCCGGGAAGCTCACCTCGCCACCCTCGAAGTCGTGATTCAGGTTGATCGATACCGCGAAGCGGCGATGAGCGGTGCCGCTCGTCGTGTTGTCGCGGTGGGCGCGGAAATGCCCGCCGTCCTCCGCCGCATAGCAGGAGACGATGTAGCGCTCCATGCGTGAGGGCTTGAAGAAATGCACCCGCTCGATCTCGGGGTTGATGCGGCGGATGATGCGGTGCTGCACCTGCCGGATCAGATTGGGATCGGCGATGGTGTAGTCCTTGCGCCGCTTGTGATTGGGATCGTGCGCCGCCACGGTCTTGCCATCGACCTCGCGCATGAAGCCCGATTCCTCGCCGCCATGCTCCTCATAGAGGCCGATCAGATGGCGGCAGAACTCGGGCTCGAACACGTCCGGGATGACCAGGACGGGCGCCGGCAACTCGAAACCGGCATAGTGGCTGACGGGCGGCAGGTCGCGCAGATAGGCCATCACCTTCCCCCGGTCGCTGCCGTCCTCCTCGAACGGGAAGATGGCGCGCACGCGCAAGGAAGGGTTGAGCACCATCCAGAAGCGGCGGATCGGGACAGACCCCTGTCCCGGCTGGACGTTGCGCGGCAGCGCACCGTAGAGGCGCCCGACCGTGCCGTCGAAATCCCAGAAATGGCGGATGCCGGGAACGATCTGCTTGGCGCGGCCCTCCGTCTGGTCGGACGGATCGACGCTCACGCCGAACAGAGCGATCTTGTCGTCGTCGAAGAGGGAGCGATGCTCGTTCTGAAATGAGGCCAGGGTCGCATGGCCGACCTCATCCGAGCCCATGCCGTAGAAGCACAGGACGATGTAGCGGCCGGCCACCGTGTCGAAGCTGAAATTCGGATTGCTGGTCGAGTTCTGTTTGAACCACGGAACCGGATCGCCCAGCTGGAGCACACGATAGGCGGGTTGCACAGTTTCAGCAGCAGCGTCTGTCATCGGGGATCCGAAATACGTTCACGGGTTATGTAACGTTGTTCGTTATCACGCGACTGCCGCAGCGACAAGCTAACGCTGGGATAGGAGGAGCAGGCCAACCCCTGCGAGAATGAGCAGCATTCCGGCCAGCTCACGCCTCGTGGTCGCCTGCGCCAGGAAGTGATGAGACACGGCCTGCGCCATCAGCACCTCCACGAGGGCAAGGGTGCGCACATTGGCAGCCGTGGTGAGCGCAAAGCCGATGAACCAGAACTGGGACGCCAGCGCCCCGAGAAAGCCTGCTCCAAGAGACGGGCGCCACGCGGCGAAGCTCGCCACCAGCGCCTTGCGATCGAAGAGGCCGAGCCAGACGAGGAGAACAGCGGTTTGCAGGCCAAGCCCCCAGACCAGGGTCGTGGACGCCCGGATGAGCGGCGAGCCCCCATCGAGGGACAGGATCGCGCCACGAAAGCCGATGGCGGCCAAAGCGAAGAAGGCTCCCGAGGCGAGGCCGAAGAGAACGGGCCTGACACCGGAGGAGGCCAGACTTGTGCCCGGCTTCATCGACATGATCAGAACGCCGCCCGTGGCAATCGCGATGGCAAGGGCCATGGCCGGGGTGAGGGGATCCCCTAAGAGCACCAATCCGAACAGAGCCACCTGCACCGGCTCCGTCTTGGTATAGGCGGTGACGACGGAGAATGCGCGCTCCCGCATGGCCGAGAGCATAAGCGCGGTGGCGAGGATCTGCGTCAGAGCTCCCATGAGCGCATAGCCCAGGAAGGCTGCATTGGGCGCAGGCGGCGTCTCATTGGTGGCCAGCCACATCGCCGTCAAGGCCAGGAGCGCAAAGGGGAAACCGTAGAGAAACCGGACCTGCGTCGCCCCCACGGTTCCGATGGTCTCGGTCAGGCGGCGCTGGGTGGCGTTGCGGCCAGTCTGGGCGGCTGCGGCCGCCAAGGTCACGGGAATCCAGAGAAGGGATGCGCTCATACCGATCTTCAATCTGCGCGGCTCTTGCCACTCTCTTGCCATGGAATTCGTTAAGAAGGGGAGTTTAAGCAATCAACAAACGGCCAAACCTAGCCAAGGCCAAGGTTTGGCACTACAAATAGCCCAGCTGGCAGGCGGGGCTGATCGATCCTCTCCTATCGTCGAACGAAGCCAAGGAGTCGTTCCGCATGAACGTTAGCCGTGTCCTCCGCGTGACTGCCTTTGCCCTTGCCGCCTTGGTGAGCGGTTCGGCTCTGGCCTCCGGCGGCCCTGCGCTTGTCGTCGAAGTCGAATCCGGCCGCGTTCTCCACGCCGAGCGGGCGACCGATCCCTGGTTTCCGGCGTCCATCACCAAGCTGATGACGGCCTATGTGGCCCTCGACAAGATCCGCTCCGGCCAGATGAGCATGGACACGCTCCTCATCGTGTCCGACGGCGCCGCCGCCCTGCCCCCTTCGAAGATGGGCTTCAAGCCCGGCACGGAGATCCGGCTCGACAACGCTCTCAAGATCATGATGGTGAAGTCGGCAAACGACGTTGCCGCCACCATCGCGGAGAATATCGGCGGCTCGATCGACGGCTTCTCGGAGCTGATGAACGCCCATGCCCGGCGCCTCGGCATGGTGAGCAGCCGCTTCGCCAATCCCCATGGCCTGCCGGACGAGCGCAACCAGACCACGGCCCGCGACATGGCGCTTCTCGCCCGCGCGCTGCTGACCGAGTTCCGGGATTACAGGGACCTGTTCGACATCGGCGCCGTTCAGTTCGGCCGCCGCATCATGCGCAACACCAACGGCCTCATCGGCCGCTATCCCGGCGCGGACGGCATGAAGACCGGCTTCATCTGCTCGTCCGGCTTCAACGTGGTGGCGAGCGCCCACCGCGACGGCCGCCACCTGATCACGGTCGTGCTCGGCGCTCCTTCCGCCAACGAGCGCACCATCAAGGCCGCCGAACTGTTCGACCGCGGCTTCAACAGCAAGGTGAACTTCACCAATCCGGAGCTTGCGGCACTGCCGGCTTCGGCCAACGTCACCCCGCCGGACATGCGCCCGGTCATCTGCGACCGCCGCGGACCGATGCCGCAGGAGGAGGATGCTCCGGTCGTTGCCGAGACCGACAGCAACATTCCGAACCTCTTCTCCACCGAAGTGATGGCTTTTGCCGGCACGGCCGCCGACAAGCCGGTGCGCACCGTGCTCGGACCCCGGACCGCCGTGCAGCCGGAGAAGGTCTGGGTGGGTCTGAATCCTCCCTCTGAGGCCGAGATCGCCGCCCAGGCGGCGGCCGAAGCTGCGGCCGAGCAGGCTCGCCGGGCCAAGACCAAGAAGGCGGCAGCCCCCAAGAAGAGCAAAGCGGCAGCCAAGCAGGATGATGCCCCTGCGCAGGATGACGCGAAGGCTGCCGAGAGCGAGCCCGCAAAGGCCACGGCCAAGAGCACCGATAAGGCCAAGACCCAGCCGCGGGTCAGCGTCACCGTCAAGCCGGTGACGGGCGCGAAGCCGGCAGCGAAGCCTTCGACGGACACCAAGGCCAAGGCGCCTCAGAAAGCCGATGCGGCCGGAAAGCCGAAATCCATCGCCAACTGATCCGTAGATCACCAAGTACCCGTAACGCCCGGTCATCGACCGGGCGTTTTTCTTAAGTCTTGCATTTCCGGCACGTCCGGGCGAACGCTTCGGGCCTCGCCATCAAGTTCCCGCTATGAATCGCTCCTCTCCTGCCAGCGGCCTGGTCTTCGCCCTCGTCTCGGCGAGCCTCTACGGCTTCAACATCGTCTATGCCCGCATGGCCTCCTTCGCGGGAGCCAGCGGATCGGCCATCGTGGTGTATCGGGTGTTCCTGATGCTGGTGCTGGTCGGCATCGTGGCTGCGGTCATGAGGAAGTCGCTCAGGGCGGCCCGTGAAGAGCGCGGCACCCTGCTGCTGCTCGGCGTCGCCACGGCTTTCGTGGGCATCTGCTATCTCTCGTCCGTCGCCTATATCCCGGTCACGGTGGCGGCGGTGGTGTTCTACACCTTTCCGATCCTGATCGTGCTCGCGAGCCCCTTCGTGGAGGGCACGAAGCTCACGCCGACATTGCTCGGCGTCGTGGCCGTCGCATCCCTCGGCGTGGCCCTGGTGGTCGGCCCGGCTTTCGGCGAGCTCGACTGGCGGGGCCTTGCGCTCGCCTTCGGGGCAAGCATCGCCACGGCGATCCAGTTCTTCGCCGCTGCCCGCTGCCGCAGGACCGGCGTCATGGCCAAGACCTTCTGGATCCATGTGCTCGTCCTGCCCACTGCGGCGCTCATCAGCTTGGCGGCCGGGCAGCTCGCGCCGCCCTCCTCTCTGGCGGCCGCTCCTTTCGCGGTCGCCATGACCATCGGCGGCTACATCTTCGGTTTCGTTCTGCAGTTCCTGGCGCTCGGGCGCATCACGGCGGTGGCTGCCGGGATCATCTACTGCACCGAGCCCGTGGTGGCCGCCATCTCGTCGGCTCTCATCCTCGACGAGGTCCTGTCGCCTCTGCAGATTGCAGGCGGCGCCCTTGTGCTGGGAGCCATCATGGCCAACGTTGTGCTGGAGCAGCGCCGCCCAAAGGATGCGCCCCTGGTGCCGATTGCGGATTGAACACGATGACGAACAGCCCGATGACTCCACCCGCTCCCCTCCCGCTCACCATCCTCACGGGCTTTCTCGGCTCGGGCAAAACCACCCTGCTCAACCGGCTCCTGAAGGACCCCGCCATGCAGGACAGCGTGGTGATCATCAACGAGTTCGGCGAGATCGGGCTCGATCATCTGCTGGTGGAGACCGTCGACGAGGGCATGGTGCTCCTGTCCGCCGGCTGCCTCTGCTGCACCGTGCGCGGCGATCTCATCGCGACGCTGGAGGATCTTCTGCGCAAGCGCGACAACGGCCGCATCATGCCGTTCAAGCGGGTGGTCATCGAGACCACGGGTCTCGCCGATCCGGCGCCGATCCTGCACGCGGTGCTCTACCATCCGTATCTGTCCATGCGCTACGCCGTGGAAGGCGTGGTGACGGTGGTGGACGCCGTGAATGGAACTGCGACCCTCGACACCCATCGCGAGGCTGTGAAACAGGCGGCCGTGGCCGAGCGCATCGTCCTCTCGAAAGCCGACCTCGTGACCGAGGAGTCGAAGCTCCCGGAGCTGCGGGAGAGACTGCATCAGCTCAATCCCGGCGCAGCGCTCCTGGAGGCGGATGCGCCTGCGGAGGCTGTCATCGCCGGCGGGCTGTTCGATCTCGACGGCAAGATCGCCGATGTGGCCCAGTGGCTGAAGACGGAGGCGGTCGAAGAGGCCGAGCGGGAGAGCCACGCGCACCAGCACGGGCACCATCATCACCATCACGGCCATGACCATCACCATCATCACGACGTGAACCGGCACGACGAGAAGATCCGCGCATTCTGCCTCACGAGCGACGAGCCGATCCGGCAGGGCACGCTCGACATGTTCCTCGACCTCCTGCGCTCGTCGCAGGGCGCGAAGCTGCTGCGCGTGAAGGGCCTCGTGGCGCTGGCCGAGGATCCGGAGCATCCGGTCGTCATCCACGGCGTGCAGCACGTGATCCACGTGCCGGCCGTGCTGCCGCGCTGGCCGAGCGAGGACCGGCGAAGCCGCATCGTGTTCATCGTGGACGATCTCGAACGCGAGACGGTGGAAAAGCTCTGGAACGCCTTCCTCGGCAAGCCCGCCGTCGATCAGCCCGATGCGGCGGCGCTCGCTGACAATCCGCTGTCTTTGAGACGCTAGATCACGCCGCCATCTGCGAGCGCTGCGCCCAGCCGGTCATGGAGCGCTCCGCATAGGCCGTGATCGCGTACATGATCACGCCGAGCACCGCGAGCACCACGAGAGCGGCCCAGACGAGGGGCACCTCGAAGGCGGCCGACGCCCGCGTGAGCAGGTTGCCGATGCCCACATTCGACGCGTTCTGCTCACCGATCACCGAGCCCACATAGGCGAGCGTAATCGCAACCTTCAACGAGCCGAAGAAATACGGCATGGCGCGCGGCACGCCGACCTTGAAGACGATGTCACGCTTCGAGGCGCCGAGCGCCCGTAGCACGTCCTCCATCTCGGGCTCCACCGTGGCGATGCCGGTGGCGACATTCACCACGATCGGAAAGAACGAGATCAGGAAGGCGGTCATCACCGGCGGCACCCAGCCGACCCCGAACCAGAACACCAGGATCGGCACCACGGCCACTTTCGGGATCGAGTTGAAGCCCACGAGGAGCGGATAGGTGCCTGCATTGATGAGCCGCGACGAGCCGAGCACCATCCCGAGCAGGAGGCCGAAGCCGACCGCGAGACCGAAGCCCGCCAGCGTCATCCAGAGCGTGTGCATCGCATGATAGGTGAGCTGATTGCGGTATTCCCACACGGCCCACAGAATCGTCGAGGGGGCCGGCAGGATGAAGCTCGAAATCTTCAAGACGTGGCAGAGGATCTCCCAAAGGGCGAAGAACCCGACGGTGAAGACCCACGGCGCGAGGGCAAGCTTGTTCTTGGCTTTCATCATGTTCCTCACGCCGCCTGACGCGCCTGCGCGATGTGGCCGCGCAGTTCGTGAACGAGGGCGGAGAATTCGGGCGTGTAGGTGATCTCGAGATCCCGCGGCCGCGGGAATTCCACCTCCCGCTCTGCGACGATGCGGCCGGGCCGCGCGCTCATGCAGAAGATGCGGTCCGCCAGGAACGCCGCCTCACGCAGGTCGTGCGTCACCAGGATGATCGTGACCTTCTGCGCCGCGTGCAGGTCGCGCATCACGCACCACAATTCCTCGCGGGTGAAGCTGTCGAGGGCACCGAAGGGCTCGTCGAGCATCAGGAGCTTGGGCTCGTGGATGAGTGCCCGGCAGAGAGACGCGCGCTGCTGCATGCCGCCCGATAATTGCCAGGGAAACTTATCTCCCTGCCCCTTCAGGCCGACCTGGGTGAGCAGGCTCTCGGCCTTTGCCACATATTCCGCCTTGTGCCGGCGCAGCCGCGAGCGGTGCGGCTCCACGATCTCGAGCGGCAGGAGGATGTTGTCGAGGGTCGTGCGCCAGGGCAGCATGGTCGGGTTCTGGAAAGCCATGCCGGCGAGCTTCACCGGCGCGCCAACCTGCTTGCCGTCCACGATCACGGTTCCCTCGACGGGAAACTGCAGGCCGGTGGCGAGCTTCATCAGGGTGGACTTGCCGCAGCCCGAGGGACCGACGATGGCGGCGAACTCGCCTTCGTTCACTTTGAGATTCAGGTTCTGGACTGCAGGCAGGCCATCCTCGGCCCGCGCATAGACGTGGGTCACGTCGTGAATATCGACAAAGGGTTTCATGAAACGAAGCCGTTGAGCCAAAAGAAAAGCCCGGCTGAATCGACAGCCGGGCTGGAGAAAATCAGTTCACCTTGCGCTGATCGGCGGCGGGGAGGAACTGCTCCGTGAACACCGCATCCACTTCGGGCTTGGCCTTGTAGGTGAAGGTCAGGCCGATCTGGTCGAGGGCCTTGGCGAAGCGGGCCTTGTCGATGCCGCCGAAACCGTTCTCCTTCACCCAAGGGGTGATCATGTTCTGCTCCAGCACCATCCTGAGGCGCTCGAGCTCCACGTCTTTCTTGGCAACGTCATTGCGCTTGATCACCGAGTCGACCGCGCTCGACGGGTCCTTCACCGTGTCCTGCACGCCCTTCATGATGGCGCGCAGCAGACCCTTGACGGCCTCCGGCTTTTCCTGGGCGAATTTCTGCGAGACGATGATCGTGTTGCCGTAGAGATCCACCCCGTAATCGCTCATGAGCAGCACGACGATGTCGTCCGCCGGCACGCCGCGGGACTTCAGGTTGATATAGGACGACATGGAGAAGCCGAACACCGCATCGACCTCGCCTTGAGCCAGCATGGGCTCGCGAACCGGGAAGCCAACGTTCTCGAACTTCATGCTGGAATCGTCGATCTTGTTGACGGCCTTGAAGATCGGCCATTGCGCGTAGGCGCCATCGGCGGCCGGCGCGCCGAACTTCTTAGCCGCGAGGCTCGACACCTCCTTGCTGATGCCCCGGCTCTTGCGCCCGATGAGGGCGAAGGGCGGACGGTCGTAGATCACCATCACGGCCTTGATGTCGGTGCCGGGGTTCTCGTCGCGGAAGCGCACGAGGGAGTTCACGTCGCCGAAGCCCACGTCATAGGTTCCCGACGCCACGCGGGAGATCGGCTCGCGGGAGCCCGCCGCCGGATCGATCGTGACGTCGAGGCCCTCGGCCTTGAAGTAGCCCTTGTCGAGGGCGACCGCGAAGGGGGCGGCCGGGCCCTCCCAGCGCCAGTCGAGGGAGAACCGCACCGGGGTCTGGGCCTGGGCAGCCGCGGACCCGAGAAGCACGGCAGCGCCCGCCAGCATGCCTCTGATCCACCCTGCCTTCATTGAACGATCCACGAACATCACCGTCACCTCTGTTTTTATGGCCTTGAGCCTTCTGACGTTCTTTTTCGCCAGCTGCCTTGTTCTTGACCATGCAATCAGATCGGTGCTTCGGGTCAAGTCTCTTGCCATCGCATTCCTGCCTCCGGGACAGGCATTTGGCCGAAAATTGAGCAGAACTTCTCACGGCCAAGGCTCTTGACGGGCACGAAAGCGCTCCCCACCTTGTTCCCATCGGTGACCGGGCCCCTCTGGCAGGACGTGTGCAAACGCCTGCGATGTCGGAGCCGATGCTTGAACAGAAGCAAACAAAGGTCCGGTTATGCCAGAATTCCTTATGATGGAATGGCTGGGAAAGCCCGTCTGGATGTGGACGGCCTTCCTGAGCCTTGTCGTTTTACTCCTCGCTTTCGATCTCGGTGTCCTGAACAGGAAGGACAAGGAGCTCGGCGTGAAGGAGAGCCTATTGCTGTCTGCCTTCTATATCGGCATCGCGATGCTCTTCGGTGCCTATATCTGGTGGTCCTTCGAAACCGGCCTCCTGGTGACCCAGGACGGCACCCATGCAGGCATCTCCTACTTCACGGGCTTCTTCATCGAGAAGTCCCTGTCCATCGACAACGTGTTCGTGATCTCGCTGATCTTCAGCTATTTCGCGATTCCCAGAGCCTACCAGTACCGTGCTCTCGTCTGGGGCATCATCGGCGTCATCGTTCTACGCGGCATCATGATCGCCGTGGGCGCTGCGCTGGTGCAGGAATACGCCTGGATGCTCTACATCTTCGGCGCCTTCCTCATCGCGACGGGGATCAAGATGCTGCTCGTTCCTGAGAGCGATCCCGACATCGAGAAGAATCCGCTCGTCCGCTTCCTGCGCAAGCACATGCGGGTGACGAACCGTCTTCACGATCAGCACTTCTTCGTGCGTGAGCCCGACCCGAAGACGGGCAAGCTCGTCACTTGGGCGACGCCGCTCTTCCTGGCTCTCGTGGTGATCAACGTCGCCGACCTGATCTTCGCGGTGGATTCGGTGCCGGCGATCTTCGCCATCACGACCGATACCTTCGTGGTCTACACGGCTAATATCATGGCGATCCTCGGCCTGCGCGCCCTCTACTTCGCGCTCGCCGCCATGGTGCACCGGTTCCACTACCTGAAATACGCTCTGGCGCTGGTGCTCGTGTTCATCGGCGGTAAGATTTTCTGGAACCAGCTCGTGGGCAAGCTCGATCCCACCATCTCGCTGGGCGTGACCCTTGCGCTGATCGCGGGTGGGGTGGTCTTCTCCCTGTGGAAGACGAAGAACGAACAGGCAGCCATCTCCGGCTAACGCTTGAGGATAATCCAAAACCGAGGGAGGCGGCTTCGGGCCGCCTCTTTCATGTCTAGACCGGCAGCATCCCGTCGCTTTTGACCTCCTCCATCACCGCATAGGTGCGGGTCTCCTTCACGCCCGGGAGGGCGAGAAGAATGTCGCCGAGGAAGCGGCGATAGGCGGCCATGTCGGCCACGCGGGTCTTCACCAGATAATCGAATCCGCCCGCCACCATGTGGCATTCCAGAACTTCGGGTGCCCGCTTCACGGCCTCGGCGAATTTCTCGAACACGTCCGGCGTCGTCTTGTCGAGGGACACCTCCACGAAGACCAGGAGACCGAGCCCGAGCCGGTGCGGGTCGAGCCTTGCCCCATAGCCGGCGATGAAGCCCTCCCGCTGCAGGCGCTTGACCCTGTCGCTGGTGGAGGTGGGCGACAGCCCGACCTTTTCCGCCAAGTCCACAGTGGCGATGCGCCCATCGGCCTGGAGAGCTTTGAGGATCTTGCGATCGGTACGGTCCAGATCCGGCATTTTCACGGTCTTTCAGGATAATGACCGCCTTAACTAAGGCAGAAACGGTGATTTTGCCATCGAAGCACGCCTCTTGCCCACGTATATTCCGGGAAACATCCAGAGGACAGCCCGATGAAACCTGCCCCCAGCGCCGCCATGCCCTTCAACCCTCCCTTTGCGGAAGACGACAAGGCGCTGGCGGCCCGGCTTCTCGCCAGCGCCCGCCTGTCCCCGGAGCGGGAGAAGCGCGTGGACGCGCAGGCCACCCGGCTGATCGAGGCGATCCGCGCCAAGGGCGGCGGGCTCGGCGGCGTCGAGGAGATGCTGCGGGAATATGCGCTCTCCACCAAGGAGGGGCTGGCCCTCATGGTGCTGGCCGAGGCGCTCTTGCGCGTGCCGGACGCCGCCACCGCCGACCGACTCATCGAGGACAAGCTGGGACAGGCCGATTTCGCCGGTCATGAATCCAAGTCCGACGCCTTTCTCGTCTCGGCCTCGGCCTGGGCGCTCGGCATCACGGCGCGGGTCATCCAGCCTGGCGAGACTCCGGAAAGCATTCTCGGCCAGCTCACCAAGCGCCTCGGCCTGCCGGCCGTGCGCACGGCGACCCGTCAGGCCATGCGGGTGATGGGCAATCATTTCGTGCTCGGCCAGACCATCGAGGAGGCCCTGAAGCGGGCGGGCTCCGCGAAAGGCCGTGTGTACCGCTACTCCTTCGACATGCTGGGCGAAGGCGCCCGCACAGCCGAGGATGCCCGCCGCTATTTCGACTCCTATGCCTCGGCCATCGACGCCATCGGGAGATCTGCCGGCAACGAGCCGCTGCCAAACCGTCCCGGCATTTCGGTGAAGCTGTCGGCCCTGCACCCGCGCTACGAGGCGACGAGCCGCGAGCGTGTGATGCGCGAGTTGGTGCCGCTCGTAATCGAGCTGGCGCAGCAAGCTAAGTCGTACGACCTCAACTTCACCGTCGATGCGGAGGAAGCGGACCGCCTCGAACTGTCGCTTGAGGTGATCGAAGCCGTGCTGGCCGATCCGTCGCTCGCCGACTGGAAGGGTTTCGGGCTCGCCATCCAATCCTATCAGAAGCGCGCCGGCTCGGTGATCGACGCCATCGCGGCCATGGCGGAGAAATACGATCGCCAGCTCATGGTTCGCCTCGTGAAGGGCGCCTACTGGGACACGGAGGTGAAGCGCGCCCAGGAGCGCGGGCTCGACGACTACCCGGTCTTCACCCGCAAGGCCATGACGGATCTGCACTACATGGCCTGCGCCGAGAAGATGCTGAGCTTGCGCCCGCGCATCTACCCGCAATTCGCTACCCACAACGCACTCACCGTCGCATCGATCATCGAGCGCGCCGGCGGCACGGAGGGCTACGAGTTCCAGCGCTTGCACGGCATGGGCGATGCGCTCTATGCGCGCCTGCTCGAAGATAATCCGGGCCTTGCCTGCCGCGCCTACGCGCCGGTGGGCGGCCACCGTGATCTCCTGGCCTATCTCGTGCGCCGCCTGTTGGAGAACGGCGCGAACTCCTCCTTCGTCTCCGTGGCGGCGGACCCGAACGTGTCCGTCGAGGCCCTGCTGAAGCGTCCTGCCGACATCATCGTGTCGGCCGACAAAGCGCGCCATCCCAAGGTGCCGCTGCCGCGCGATCTTTATGGATTCGAGCGCGCCAACTCACGGGGCGTCGAGTTCGGACATCGCGCCTCGCTCGAGGCGCTGCTGGCTGAGATCCGGAAGAGTGCGCAGCAGAGCTTCAAAGCCGAGACTCTGATCGACGGCGAGGCGGCATCCGGGACGTCTCGCGCAGTCGTCAGCCCCATCGACGGCAGCACCGTCGCGGGCCAGGTGACGGAAGCCTCGCCGGAGGCGGCGGATCGCGCCATGGCGGCCGCGCAGGCGGGCTTCGCGAAGTGGAGCCGCACGGATGCGGACATACGCGCCAAAGCGCTTCAAGGCGCAGCCGATCTCCTGGAAGAGCGCCGCGGGGCGCTGCTGCACCTGCTGCAGATCGAGGCCGGCAAGACCCTCGACGATGCACTCTCGGAGGTGCGCGAAGCTGTCGACTTCCTGCGCTATTACGCCGTTCAAGGACGCACACTCTTCGACGAAGGCGACCTCATGCCGGGGCCGACGGGTGAGAGCAACATGCTGCGCCTGCGCGGGCGCGGTGTGTTCGTGGCCATCTCGCCCTGGAACTTCCCGCTGGCCATCTTCATCGGCCAAGTGAGCGCCGCGCTCATGGCCGGCAATGCGGTCGTGGCCAAGCCCGCCGAGCAGACGCCGCTGATCGCGGATCTTGCGGTGCGCATCCTGCACGAGGCCGGCGTGCCGAAGACCGCCCTTCATCTGGTGCCCGGCGACGGCCGGGTCGGTGCGCGTCTCGTCGAGCACAAGAATGTTGCCGGCGTGGTCTTCACCGGCTCCACCGAGGTGGCGCGCATCATCAACCGCACGCTAGCCAGTAAGGACGCCGCTATCGTGCCGCTGATCGCGGAAACCGGCGGCATCAACGCCATGATCGTCGATGCCACGGCTCTGCCCGAACAGGTTGCGGACGACGTGGTGACCTCGGCCTTCCGCTCCGCCGGCCAGCGTTGCTCGGCGCTTCGCCTGCTCTGCGTCCAGGATGATGTGGCTGATCGCATGATCGAGATGATCGCCGGGAATGCCCGCGAGTTGAAGCTTGCCGACCCGCGCGAGATCTCGACCCATGTGGGGCCGGTGATCGACCGGGAGGCGAAGGACAAGCTCGATGCGCATATCGCCAGCATGAAGCGCCAGGCCAAGGTGCATTATGCGGGTGAGGCGCCCGCGGCCGGCACCTATGTGGCGCCGCATATTTTCGAGCTCAACAAGCCGCACGACCTCGCCCAGGAGGTGTTCGGCCCGGTGCTCCATGTGGTGCGCTACAAGGCCGACCGCCTGGAAGACGTGCTCGGGTCGATCGAGGGCTCGGGCTATGGCCTGACGCTCGGGGTTCATTCCCGCATCGATTCCACCGTCGAGCGCGTGGTCGAGGCCCTGTCGGTGGGCAACGTCTATGTGAACCGCAACATGATCGGCGCCGTGGTCGGCGTGCAGCCCTTCGGCGGCCATGGGCTGTCCGGCACCGGGCCGAAGGCGGGCGGTCCGCACTACCTCCTGCGCTTTGCCACCGAGCAGACCGTGACGATCAACACGGCGGCAGCCGGCGGCAATGCCAACCTTATCGCCATGGGGGAGTAGAAGCTCTCCTCTTGAGCCGTGTATCTCGCGTCTTACCAGCTTCATCACCGGCCTTGTGCCGGTGATCTCGATTGAGATAGGCGCGGCGCCTCACATGATCGGGATGGCCGGGACGAGCCCGGCCATGACGGCAGAGTTTTAGGAGGTGAAATGAAAACTGCGCACCATCTCCCAAGGCCCGCCGCGATACCACCACAGGTCCAAGCCCACACCTGTGACCTCAAACGGCTGAAATCTGTCCCCCAGCTCCTCCAGAAGGGCTCTCGCGGCGCTGGGATGAACCTTGTTCTGCACCGTCACGTGAGGGTTGTGGTTCTGCCGGTCCTGTGGCTTGAGCCAGTCGTTCCATGTCAGCGCGAGGTGACGGCGCATCTCCGTCAAGGCAGGGGACTTGAGCGCATAGGCGACGCCGCGCCCAAGTGGGCGCAATCCGGTCACGTCAAGGCTGAAAGGTTTTCGATCAGACGCGCAGGTCTCGATGTCCCGCTGGATGGTCGCAAGATGCTCGCCCGGCAGATTGTGGAACAGCGTGAGATGCGCCGGAATGAAATTGCGCTCGGGCGGAAAGTAGCGCCGCCGCTGCACGTCGAAGAAGGCAAATGAGTGCTCGTCGAAGCGAAGCGTGAGGATGAGCGGTGCGATCTGGTCCATGACAAGAAAAACCCGGCTCGGGGCCGGGTTGTTTCAGGATCAGAAGTTCAGCGCCGCCTTGGCTTCGCGCAATTGCGCGACGGCCGATTCCGCCGCGTGCTTGGCGGCCGGGTCGTTGGTGGCGTCGTAGTGCATTTCGGCCGTCAGGATCTCGCGGTCGAGGATTTCCTGAGTCAGCTCCTCTTCGGGAAGGGCGCGCTCGGCCAGAACCGTAAGGCCGTTCTGATTCACGTCGGCGAAGCCGCCGCGCACCAGGATCCGGCGACCGTTGCCGGGATTGCTGGTGATGACGAGGAACCCGGTCTTGAGAGCCGTCATTACCGGCGAGTGGCCGGCCAGAACCGTCATGTCGCCTTCGGTGGCCGGCAGCACGACGGCGTCCACGTCGCCGGAGAACAGCACGCGCTCAGGAGAGACGAGTTCGAAATTGAAGGTAGCCATCTATCTGAGCTCCTCGTCATCCCGATCAGCAACCGGGAGTCGTTTGGGAGATACGCTTGGACAAGACAATCCCGGAGCGTGCTGGCACGGCTCCGGGATCATCATGAGCTTGAATTAGGCCGCTTCGGCTGCCAGGCGCTGGGCCTTCTCGACGGCTTCCTCGATGGTGCCGACCATGTAGAAGGCAGCCTCGGGGAGGTGATCGTACTGGCCGTCGACGAGACCCTTGAAGCCCTTGATGGTGTCTTCAAGCGCAACGAGCTTGCCGGGCGAGCCGGTGAACACTTCCGCCACGTGGAACGGCTGGGACAGGAAGCGCTCGATCTTGCGGGCGCGGGCCACGGTGAGCTTGTCCTCTTCGGACAGCTCGTCCATGCCCAGGATCGCGATGATGTCCTGGAGCGCCTTGTAGCGCTGCAGCACCTGCTGGACCTGACGGGCCGTGTTGTAGTGCTCCTCGCCGACGATGGCCGCAGAGAGCATGCGCGAGGTCGAGTCGAGCGGGTCCACGGCCGGGTAGATGCCCTTCTCGGCGATCGAGCGCGACAGCACGGTGGTGGCGTCGAGGTGGGCGAAGGAGGTGGCCGGGGCCGGGTCGGTCAGGTCGTCGGCGGGCACGTAGATGGCCTGCACCGAGGTGATCGAGCCCTTGGTGGTGGTGGTGATGCGCTCCTGCAGGGCGCCCATGTCGGTGGACAAGGTCGGCTGGTAGCCCACGGCCGAAGGAATACGGCCGAGAAGCGCCGACACCTCGGAGCCTGCCTGGGTGAAGCGGAAGATGTTGTCCACGAAGAACAGCACGTCCTGGCCTTGGTCGCGGAAGTTCTCGGCGACGGTGAGGCCGGTGAGCGCGACGCGGGCGCGGGCGCCCGGGGGCTCGTTCATCTGGCCGTACACGAGGGCGCACTTGGAGCCGGCGGCCGAGCCGTTCTCGCGCGGATCGACGTTCACCTTGGACTCGATCATCTCGTGATAGAGATCGTTGCCCTCGCGGGTGCGCTCTCCGACGCCGGCGAACACGGAGTAGCCGCCGTGCGCCTTCGCGACGTTGTTGATGAGCTCCATGATCAGCACGGTCTTGCCGACGCCTGCGCCGCCGAAGAGGCCGATCTTACCGCCCTTGGCGTAGGGAGCGAGCAGGTCGACGACCTTGATGCCCGTCACGAGGATCTGACCCTCGGTGGACTGCTCGGCGTAGGACGGAGCCGGCTGGTGGATGGCGCGGATGCCTTCGCCGACGATAGGGCCTGCCTCGTCAACCGGCTCGCCGATGACGTTCATAATGCGGCCGAGCGTGGCGGTGCCGACGGGCACGGAGATCGGAGCGCCCGTGTCGGTGACCGGCTGGCCGCGGACGAGGCCTTCCGAGGTATCCATGGCGATGCAGCGCACGGTGCTCTCGCCGAGCTGCTGCGAGACTTCGAGCACGAGGCGGTTGCCGTTGTTCGAGGTCTCGAGCGCGTTCAGGATCTCCGGCAGGTGACCTTCGAACTGCACGTCGACGACGGCGCCGATGACCTGCGTGATGTGACCGGTCGCAATGCGCGGGGTAGTGGCGGTGTTGGCCATGATTGGCTCCTCTCGGATGCTTGTCAGAGCGCCTCGGCGCCCGAAATGATTTCGATCAGTTCCTTGGTGATCATCGCCTGACGGGACCGGTTGTAGGTCATCGTCTGCTTCTTGATCATCTCGCCCGCGTTGCGGGTCGCGCTGTCCATGGCGCTCATGCGGGCGCCCTGTTCGGAAGCAGCGTTCTCCAGCAGCGCGCGGAAGATCTGCACGGTGAGGTTCCGCGGCAGGAGCGTCTCGAGGATCTCGCCTTCCTCGGGCTCGTAATCGTAGACGGCGTCGGCCGAACCGGCGCCGGCCTCGATCTGAGCCGGGATGATCTGCTGCGCGGTCGGGATCTGGGCGATCACCGAGCGGAAGCGCGAGTAGAACAGGGTCGCGACGTCGAACTCGCCGGCCTCGAAACGGGCGAGCACCTTCTGGGCGATCATGTCGCCCTGCTCGAAGCCGAGCTGGCGCACGGAGCGCAGGTCGATCAGCTCGATGATCTGCTGGGCGAACTGGCGACGCAGGATATCGTGGCCCTTCTTGCCGACGCAGATGATCTTGACCGTCTTGCCCTCGGCCATGAGCCGGTTGGCGTGGTCGCGGGCGAGACGTGCGATCGAGGAGTTGAACGCACCGCAGAGGCCACGCTCGGCGGTGCAGACGATCAACAGGTGAACCCGGTCGGAGCCGGTTCCGGCCAGCAGCCGCGGCGTCTCGGGCCCGACGATGATGCCGGACGCGAGGTTGCCGAGCACCGAGGACATGCGCTCCGCATAGGGACGCGCGGCCTCCGCCGCGTTCTGCGCGCGGCGCAGCTTCGCGGCGGCCACCATCTGCATGGCCTTGGTGATCTTCTGCGTCGCCTTGACCGAGGCGATGCGGTTACGAAGGTCTTTCAAGCTCGGCATCGAGCGGCCCTACCCTCTCCGGAAATCCGGCTGGATCCTAGGAAAACGGAAAGTCTTTACGAGAAAGACTTGGCGAAGTTCTGGACGACGTCCTTCAGCTTCGCTTCCGAGTCGCTCGACAGGTCTTTCGATGTCCGAACGGCATCGAGGATATCGACATGCTTGCTGCGCAGAAGCGAGAGCAGCCCGTCCTCGAACGCACGCACCCGGTTGAGGGGCAGGTTGTCGAGGTAGCCGTTCACGCCGGCGTAGATCACGGCGACCTGCTCTTCCATCTTCAGCGGCGAGAACTGCGGCTGTTTCAGGAGCTCGGTCAGGCGCGAACCACGGTTCAGCAGGCGCTGGGTGGTGGCGTCGAGGTCGGAGCCGAACTGGGCGAAGGCCGCCATCTCGCGGTACTGCGCCAGCTCGCCCTTGATCTTGCCAGCGACCTTCTTCATCGCCTTCGTCTGGGCCGAGGAGCCCACGCGCGACACAGAGAGGCCGACGTTCACCGCCGGGCGGATGCCCTGGTAGAACAGGTCCGTCTCAAGGAAGATCTGGCCGTCGGTGATCGAGATCACGTTGGTCGGGATGTAGGCCGACACGTCGTTGGCCTGCGTCTCGATGACCGGCAGAGCGGTGAGCGAGCCCGCGCCCTGGCTGTCGTTGAGCTTCGCGGCGCGCTCGAGCAGGCGCGAATGCAGGTAGAACACGTCGCCCGGATAAGCCTCGCGGCCCGGCGGACGGCGCAGGAGCAGCGACATCTGGCGGTAGGCGACGGCCTGCTTGGACAGATCGTCGTACACGATCACGGCGTGCATGCCGTTGTCGCGGAAGAACTCGCCCATGGCGCAGCCCGAGAAGGGCGCCAGGAACTGCATCGGAGCCGGGTCCGACGCGGTGGCCGCGATGATGATGGAGTATTCCAGAGCGCCCTGCTCTTCGAGAACCTTCACGAACTGGGCGACCGTGGAGCGCTTCTGACCGACCGCGACGTACACGCAGTAGAGCTTCTGCGACTCGTCGTTGCCCTGGTTCAGCGGCTTCTGGTTCAGGATCGTGTCGAGCACGACGGCGGTCTTGCCGGTCTGGCGGTCGCCGATGATCAGCTCGCGCTGGCCGCGGCCGACCGGGATCAGGGCGTCGATGGCCTTGAGGCCCGTGGCCATCGGCTCGTGCACCGACTTGCGCGGAATGATGCCGGGGGCCTTCACGTCCACGCGGCGGCGCTCGGTCGACTGGATCGGGCCCTTGCCGTCGATGGGATTGCCGAGCGCGTCGACGACGCGGCCGAGCAGGCCCTTGCCGACCGGCACGTCCACGATGGCGCCCGTGCGCTTCACGGTCTGGCCTTCGGCGATTTCACGGTCGGAGCCGAACACCACGACGCCGACGTTGTCGGTCTCGAGGTTGAGGGCCATGCCGCGCACGCCGCTCTCGAATTCGACCATCTCACCGGCCTGAACCTTGTCGAGGCCGTAGCAACGGGCAATACCGTCACCGACGGACAGGACCTGCCCGACTTCGGTCACTTCAGCTTCGGTACCGAAGTTCTTGATCTGCTCTTTGAGGATCGCGGAGATCTCAGCGGCTCGAATGTCCATCAGCGGACCTCTTTCATCGCTAGACGAATGGAATTGAGTTTGGTGCGCACCGAGGCATCCACCATGCGGGAGCCCATCTTCACGATGAGACCGCCGATGAGGCTCGGGTCGATTTTGACGTCGACGGAGACGTCAGCCTTGGCGACGTCGCGCAGCGCCGCCTTGATTTCGTTCAGAACGGTGTCGGACGGCGCCTCCGCCAGGGTGACCTGCGCCCGGACGATGCCCTTGGCGTCGGACACCAGGTTCTGGTAGGCGCGGATCATGTCCGGCAGGGCGAAGAGACGGCGCTTGGACGCAACGAGACGGATGAAATTGCCCGCAAGGCCCGAGATGCCGGCCTTGTCGAGAATGGCACCGATCGCGTTCGACTGCTCTTCAGCCGTGAAGATGGGGTTGATGATCAGGCGCTGCAAGTCGTCGCTGCCGCGGATCAGCTGGTCGAAACGGGCGAGATCGCCGGCGACGGCGTCCACCGTGTTCGCCTCGCGGGCGACTTCGAACATCGCCGAAGCATAGCGCAACGCTACGCCCGACAGGAGGGGTCCATCATGGGAACCGCTTTGCGCCACGTAACCGTCTCTCTTGTCATAACGGGCCCTCGGACCGGGAAGGCCTGCGAGCGAGGCATCCGGGAGACCCGTCAGGTGTGGAAATGAGCCCGGGACGGGAGCCTTCTCCGCCCGTCAGGCGAGGGTGCACTAGCATGGGTTTTTCTGGGGCGCAAGGCGAGCTGAGCCCTGTTCGGCCGGGAAAAACCGGGTGCCTGCCGGGCCAGGGCCTAAAGTTCCAGGGTCGCGACTTCGCAGTTGTTCAGGAAGCGCCCGACGAGCCTGCTGAAGAAGGTGCCGTGGCCCACCACGGCGATCATCGTCTCGGGCCTCTCCGAGAGCCAGCCCCGGAACCGCTCGACCCGCCCCTCGAACACGTGGGCCGGCTCGTAAACGAAGCCGCGCTCGTTCACCTCGCCCTCGTTGTGCCACCAGACCTCGTCCAGGTGTCCGAAATGCAGGTGGGGGAAGTCCTGGGCCAGATGGGAGACCGCCCGGCCCACGTCGCAGCTGCTCTCCAGGTGCTCGCGGTGGAGGCACTCCACCAGAATCGACGGCGAGGCCGGGTGATCCCCGAACAGCCCCATGGTGGTCTGGATTGCCCGGGTCAGGGGCGAGGTGACCACGAGCTCATAAGGATGCTGGCGCAGCTCCGGCGCCCGCTCGGCCACCTGTTGCCGGCCGAGCTCGGTCAGGGGCGCATCGAAATGGCCCGGATCCTCCCCGTGCTCGACCCAATGGGCGTTAAAGGTGGATTGGCCGTGGCGGATGCAATGGACGATCTTGGGCATGGTACCTGTCTGATGAGAATGTCTTGCCGATCACAGAAAGCTCTGCGGATCCACATCGATGGAGACCCGCGTGTTCCCGCGGATCTTGGGGCAGCGGGCCATCCAGCCGCGCAAATAACTCTGGAGGTCCACCTCCCGTTCGGTCTTGACCAGAAGCCGGAAGCGATAGCGGCCGCGGATGAGGGCGAGCGGCGCCTCGGCGGGCCCCAGCACCGTGACGCCGGGCGGCGGCTCCGCCACGAGCGCCATGGCGCGGGCATGGGCCTCCGCCACCTCGCGCTCGGCCGCCGAGACGATCAGGGAAGCCAAGCGCCCGAAAGGCGGCAGCCCCGCCATCTCGCGCACCCGGGTCTCCTCCTCGTAGAACCGCTCGGCGTCGCCGGAGATGAGTGCCGCGATCACCGGATGGTCCGGCTGCCAGGTCTGGACCAGGGCGCGTCCGGGCTTTTCGCCGCGCCCGGCGCGGCCCGTAACCTGCTGCAGCATCTGGAAGGTGCGCTCGGCTGCGCGGGGATCGCCGGAGGTGAGGCCGATATCGGCGTCGAGCACGCCGACCAAGGTCATGAGCGGGAAATTGTGCCCCTTGGCCACCAACTGGGTGCCGATGACGATGTCGAACTCGCCCGCCGCGATGGCGGCCAATTCCGTCCGCAGCCGCTCGGTGCCGCCGGGAAAATCGCTGGAGAGGACGATGCAGCGCTTGTCCGGAAACAGCTCCGCCGCCTCTTCGGCGATCCGCTCGACGCCGGGACCGCAGGGCACCAGCGAATCGACGCTGCCGCACTCGACGCAGGCCTGTGGCGTGCGCTCCACGTGGCCGCAATGGTGGCACACCAGGGACCGGCGGAAGCGGTGCTCCACCAGCCAGGAAGAGCAGTTCGGGCATTCGTAGC